>Ga0308159_1002044_pt1 | contig 24915 bp, 22 predicted proteins | sample PhyCR1_FD_201040 | JGI IMG/M metagenome (GOLD analysis project Ga0308159, IMG submission 201040) | Phyllosphere microbial communities from UC Gill Tract Community Farm, Albany, California, United States - DLSLC.R1 | ecosystem: Host-associated > Plants > Phyllosphere > Unclassified | place: USA...
GTTTCCAGGTCAAGCACATCTCGGTCAAGCCGGGCGCATGCCTGTCGCTGCAGATGCACCACCACCGTGCCGAACACTGGATCGTGGTCAGCGGCACGGCCGAAGTCACCTGTGACGAGAATGTGTTCCTGCTCACCGAGAACCAGTCCACCTACATCCCGATCGCCTCGGTACACCGCTTGCGCAACCCGGGCAAGATCCCGTTGGAAATCATCGAAGTGCAATCGGGTAGCTACTTGGGCGAAGACGATATCGAGCGGTTCGAAGATATCTACGGTCGCTCGACCCCGGTTGAACGTGGCGTGTCGGTGAAAACTATCGCGCAGTAAAACAGTCGTACAAGAAGCCCTCGCCCAGCCCATTGCGTCCCCTATCCGCAGTGGGTTGGGTGGGGGCTTTTTCAATTCGACGGCAATCAGCTGTCAAGCCGACTTGTTCCCCCAGGCCGACGGGGAATAGGCGTTATAACTGCCGGTATTTTGGGTGGTACTGCGAGCGCCGTCATATTTGTTCTGGCCATATTCCTGGGCAACCCTGCCCCCCATGACCATTGCGGCGCCAAACGCCTTGGTGAGCATGCCGCCACTGCTGCCAAGCCTTTTCCCAATCCCTTCTGCCGCTGCGCCACCCGCCATATAACCCGCGCCTTTGGCTTGCTCGCTGTGGTTGTACCGCGCAGTAGGGAAAAGCGTCCCGGCCCCTTGCAGCAGCGTTTGCCCCAGGCTGGTCAGCCTTTGATTCTGCATGCGCGTCTGCACAGGCGTGTGGCGCCCTGCGTTCGCCTGGCTGGAGGTTCGAGGGTTGGTTGGCGTCGACGCTGGCGCAGGCGTGACGAGAGAGGTCACCACTGACGCAATCAGGGAAGTGGCAGCCGGCGCAAGAAGGGCTGAAGCAATCATAGTTCGTCTCACATAATCAGAACGCGGTTGATACCCTCCTGGATGATCTGCATGTCCCTATGCTGGCTCTGTGGGAAAAATGAGTTATCCGGTTCCCCCGCAGACGAAAACTCATGCCCGCGATAGGCATCAAGGCCATGCCGCGAGTAGGATGTTTTACCCGCACACGAGACTGTCATCATGTTCTTCGGCGTCCTACTGATCATCACCTGGTTGATCCTGCTGCTGCGCTACCCGGCCAAGGCGCTGCCGGTCTCGCTGGCGGCTGCCGTCGGCCTGGGTTGCGTCGCCGCCTGGGTGGTATGGCTGGACAACCGCGAAGCCGCGCAATTGGCCCGCCTCGAGCTGCGCATCACCTACGCCCCACAGGAATGCCCTGCGGACCGCCCACTGAAGTTGACCCTGAACAACGGCAACGACGTACCGTTGACCGAACTGCGCTGGCGCGTCGCCGCCTATGCACCGGGCGACTCGGTCAACCTGGCCGACAACGTCTACGCCGCCCCACGCTATCGCGGCCCCGGCGAGCTGCAGGCCGCCGCCACCTGGGAAGACTGCCTGCCCACACCCCCCTTGCGCCCCGGCTACCGCCCGCAAACCCTGGAATTTCGTGCCGAGCACCTGCAAGGCAGTTTCTCGGACTGACAAAGGATTGATCCATGCCCAACGTACTCATCACCGGTTGTTCCAGTGGCATCGGCCGCGCCCTGGCCGACGCATTCAAGGCGGCAGGCTATGACGTGTGGGCCAGCGCCCGTCGCGAAGAAGACGTCACCACCCTCAGCGCCGCCGGCTTCAACGCCGTGAAACTGGACGTCAACGACAGCGCCGCCCTGCAGCACCTGGCCGAGCAATGGGGCGAACTGGATGTACTGATCAATAACGCTGGCTACGGTGCCATGGGCCCGCTGCTCGACGGCGGCACCGAGGCGATGCAGCGCCAATTCGAAACCAACGTGTTCTCGATCGTCGGCGTGACCCAGGCGTTGTTCCCGGCCCTGCGGCGCGGCAAAGGCCTGGTGGTGAATATCGGCAGCGTTTCCGGTGTATTGGTGACCCCTTTCGCTGGCGCCTACTGCGCATCGAAAGCGGCTGTGCACGCCCTGAGCGATGCATTGCGCATGGAACTGGCACCGTTTGGCGTGCGGGTCATGGAAGTGCAACCGGGCGCCATCAACACCCACTTCGCAAAAAACGCCGGCGCCCAGGCAGAGCTGTTGATCAATGAACAGTCGCCGTGGTGGCCGTTGCGCGAGGGCATTCGTGCACGCAGCCAGGCCTCGCAGCACAAGCCGACCCCGGCCAGCGTCTTTGCGGCGCAGGTGCTGAAAGCCGTGCAACAGGCGCAACCACCTCGGCTGTTGCGTTCGGGCAATGGCAGCCGAGCGTTGCCGTTAATGGCAGCGTTGCTGCCCAAAGCGCTGTTGGAAAAAGTGCTGAAGAAACGCTTCGGGCTGGCCGGTTCGCTCTAGCCCTTCATGAAATCAATGAACGCCCGCACTTTCAGGGGCAAATGCCGGGTGTCCGGATACATCGCATAGATCCCTTGCGGGGCGAAGCGATGGTCCGGCAACAGGCGCACTAGCCTCCCGGCCTCCAGATCGTCTTTCACCAACCATTGCGGCAACACTGCCACGCCATGCCCGCGCACGGCAAAGGCCTGGAGAACCGCCGCGCTGTCGGCCACCAGCGAAGCATTGCCAGGGCGGTATTGATGCTGGCCACCTGCGGGGTCGGTCACACTCAGCTCCGCCAAGCGACCGTGCCCCAGCTTGGGCAATCGCTCCACTGCATCCAGGGTGTCAGCCCCGACAAACGCGGGCGCCGCCACGGCGAATACCTCGAACGTGGACAGTTGCACCGCGCGATGATTGGAATCCAGCAGGCTGCCCAACCGAATCGCCACGTCAAAACGCTCGGAGATCAGGTCCGCATGGGTCGAGGAGGTGGATAAGTGAATGTTCAGGTCCGGATGCAAGCGGCGGAAGGCCTCGACCGCCGGCGCTACCACAGCCAACGCGTATTCCACGGTCGTGGTGATGCGCAATGTCCCTTTGAGCTGGGCATGCTCCGAACGCGCTTCTTCCACCGCCAACCGCGCCTCTTCGAGCACGCGCGTGCAACGCCGGTAGAAGCGCTCACCCGCATCGGTCAGTGCCAGTTGGCGGGTGTTACGGGTCAACAAGGTGACGCCGAGTTCGGCCTCCAGCCGCTTGAGGTTGAAGCTGACCACGGCACGGGTCTGCCCCAGCAGGTCGGCGGCAGCGGTCAGCGAGCCGGCCTCGACCACGGCCTTGAAGGTATCGAATCGGTCCAGGCTGACCATCGGTTGCGTGCCTCTTTGTCAAAATATTTTTGACAAACTAGCAGGCAAACCGAGGTATCCCAAACGTTGCGTGCCACCTACCCTGCCCGCCTCACTCGCAGGATCGCGCCCATGACCTACCGCTCGAAAGTCGCCTGGATCTTTTTGCTGGGCTTTGCCCTGGACCTGGTGAACATGTTCGTCGCCACGATCGCCTACCCGGATATCGCCCGCGAGCTGCACGCCTCGGTCACGCAGCTGGCGTGGGTCAGCAACGCCTACATGCTCGGGTTGACCCTGATTATTCCCTTCAGCGTGTGGTTGGCAGCGATGATGGGTGAACGCGGCTTGATTGCCGCCAGCTTGCTGCTGTTCGCCGGCGCCTCGTTATGGGTAGGCCAGGCGAGTTCGATTGAGGCGCTGATCGGTTGGCGCCTTCTGCAAGGGTTGGGCGGTGGGTTGTTGATCCCAGTGGGCCAGGCGATGGCCTACCGGTATTTTCCGCCCGCCGAGCGCAGCCAGCTGACGGCGCGGGTGATGTCGGTGGCCTTGCTGGTGCCGGCGTTGTCCCCGGCGCTGGGCGGCTTGATTGTCGACAGCATGTCTTGGCGCTGGATTTTCTATGCCAACTTGCCCTTGGCATTGATCACGTTGCTACTGGCCCTGTTGTGGATAAAACCCGAAGCACCCACCAATGCCCGACCTGCCTTGGATGTGGGCAGTATTTTCAAACAGGCCCGCAGCCCGATGTTGCGCACCGCCATGCTGATCTACCTGTGCATTCCAGGCGTATTCATCGGCACCAGCCTCATCGCCATCCTCTACCTGCGCGGCCTCGGCTATGACGCGGCACAGACCGGCGTGCTGATGCTGCCTTGGGCGCTGGCCTCGGCACTGGCTATTTACCTCAGTAAGAAGCTGTTCAACCGTTACGGGCCAACGCCGCTGCTGCTGGCCGGCATGGCTTTGCAATGCGTCGGCATCCTGTTGCTCAACGCGCCCTCCCTGATCGTGCCGGCCTATCTCTTGATGGGCCTGGGCGGCAGCCTGTGCAGCAGCACCGCGCAGACATTGGCGTTTCTCGATATCCCCGGCGAGCGCATGGGCCACGCCAGCGCCTTGTGGAACATCAACCGCCAAGTGAGTTTCTGCGTGGGCGCCGCCGTGCTCAGTGCAGTGCTGTCAGCCTTGGATTCCTTCGCCATAACCTTCACGATGGCGGCAGCCCTGACCCTGCTGCCTTTTTTTGCGGTGCTGCGCCTGGACGCTTCCAGAGTCCGCACACTGCTTCACCCTGCCAGCGAGCCCCAGCGATGATTGACTACAGTGATTTTTTTGAAGAAGTGATCCAGACCCACATCGAGATCGAGCAATGGTTCGCCGGCGTTGCGCCTGAGGGCACGCTGCAAAATCTGCTGGCGCGCTTCTCACCCGAGTTCAGCATGATTGCGCCCGCCGCGGGTACACGGGTCAACACGGCCGGGGTCAATGCGTTGTTCACGCGCCTGGGCGGCATGCGTCCGGGGTTGAAGATCACCCTGAGCGAGATGGCCGGGATTGACCGGCATGCGCGGGGGGCGACGGTGACCTACCGTGAGCATCAGGCCGATGACAGCGGCACCCAGACCGATCGCCGCGCCACGGTGGTGTTCGAGAAACAGGCCAGTGGCGCGCTGTTGTGGCGCCATCTGCATGAGACCTTTATCAAGGCCTGACGCTCCCACGGTGTTAATGTTGCGTTGGGTTGACGATGACGGTGCAGGTAATACCCGCCGCCAACAACACGCCTTCCGGCACCTCATCGATGTGAATGCGCACCGGCACGCGCTGAGCCAGGCGCACCCAGTTGAAGGTCGGGTTCACGTCGGCGATCAACTCGCGGCTCTCGGGGTTGTCGCGGTCGTAGATGCCGCGCGAGATACTGTCGACGTGGCCCTTCAACGTCTCGCCGCTCATCAACTGCATATCGGCTTTATCACCGACTTTTACATGCGGCAGTTTGGTTTCTTCGAAGAAGCCGTAAACCCAGAACGAGTTCATATCCACCACGGCCATCTTGGCTTCACCGATCCTTGCGTAGTCGCCACGGTGCACGTTGAGGTTGGTGACGTAGCCGTCCACCGCCGCCACCACTTGGGTGCGTTTCAGGTTGAGTTCGGCCGCTTCCAGTTGCGCCAGCGCATGCTGGTAATCCGCCAGCGCGGCGTCGGCAATATTGCTGGCGTCGTCGCGGTTTTCCTTGGAGATCACCAGCGCATCCAAGTCAGCCCGGCGATGGGCGTTGACCTTGCGCATTTCCCAGGTCGCTTTGCGGGAGGCGACGAGCGATTGCGCCTGCTTGACCGCGATGCGGTAGTGCTCGGGGTCGATCTGCATGAGCAGGTCGCCCTTTTTCACCCGCTGGTTATCACGTACCGGGACGTCGACCACCTCACCGGTCACATCGGCCGCCACGTTGATGATGTCGGCGCGCACACGGCCGTCACGGGTCCAGGGCGTCTCCATGTAATGCACCCACAGCGTGCGGCCAATCCAGATCGCCAGGGCCAGTACCAGCAAGGTCGCGAGCAGGCTGAAAAACTTTTTCATCGGGGCATTCTCAACGGTAGACGGTCAGCGCCAAAGCGCCGAACAGGCAAACGAACAGGCTCAGGCGCAACAACGCCGGGTGCCAGAAAAAACGGTACAGGTCGAACCCGGCCAGGAAGCGATCCAACGCCCAGGCGAGCGCGGCTGCGATCAAGAACATCAGGGTCATGGTCGGCATGTAGACGCCGTGGAACGCGATTTCACGAGGCATGCAGGGCTCCTTGCGTGGCGCCTTTGAGGGCCGCCAAGGGGGATTGCGGGTCCAAAAGCGAGGTGCGGATAAAGTGCAGGTAACTCTTCACCCGGCGCAGCGCCGAGGTGTCGAAGTGCGGGGCGAAGGGCTCGTCGGTGGCCTGCACACGGCTGATCGCATGGTCGACGGCAATCAGGCCACGCTCCAGGTTGCTCGCGCTGGGTTGCAGGAACAGCCGCACCAGCGAGCGGCCCATCACGCGGATCGCCTGGCGCCACGGCTGGGATTCGGCGTACGCCGGGTGCACCGGCAAAATCGCCTGCTCCTTGCGCAGCTCGATGATCGCGTGGCCGACTTCCAGCACCACGAACATCCAGCGCAGCAAATCGCGTTGCACCTGCGGCTGGCCGACGGCAAGGCCGTAGGCCTGGTGCAGCAGGTCGCGGGTACGGCTTTCGAAACTCGAAGCCAGGCCCTTGAGCTTGCCGCTGATCGCATACACCACTTGCTCACGCAGGTCCTGCTCCAGCCGGCGCCATAGCCAGCGGCTGTTGGGCGGCAGGATGATCGCCCCCGCCGCGGCGCACACCAGCATGCCGATGACCATGGCGATGTAGTCGTTGATAAAGGTATAGGGGTTGTAGACCGTGAGGTTATCCGGCACCGAGCCAGTGCTGAAAAAGATCAGCAGGCCGACCCCGACACCCGCGTACTGCGGGCGCGAGGCGAGAAACGCGCCGAAGATGATCACCGGGGCGAGCATCACGCACAGTAGCGGGAAGCCGTCGATCCAGGGAAACACGAAGAACATTTCGACGAAGCCCACCAGCGCGCCGATCAACGTGCCGCAAGCCATCTGGAAGGCCATGCGCTTGGGGTTGGGTGTGGCGGCCGACAGGCCCACGGTGGCGGCGGCGATCAGGGTCATGGTGGCGCCGCTGGGCCAGGCGGTCGCCACCCAATAGCTGCCGAGCACGATCAGGATGAACGACGCGCGAATCCCCGAGGCGGCGCAGGCCAGCCAGTTGGTTTTCGGGATAAAGGTTTCGTCCCATTGCTCGCGGGCATGGCTGTGGTCTGCCAGGGAAGCGTGGGTTTGCGCGTAGTTGTGCAGGTCATCGACGAAGCGGTAAAGCAGTTCGTAAGCGGTGTGGAAATCCAGCTGTTCGGCTTCGCTGGGGTTTTGCTCCTGGAAGCTCGCACGCAGGCTACGAACCTTGGCGGGCAGGCCGTCCTTGTAGGCGCTCAGCTGATTGACCAGGCGCGCCGCATCTGGGCTGGTGAGCGCACGACCGGAAAAGCCATCAAGCACTTCGGCAAGGTCTTGCAGGCCGGGTTTGATTGCCGCGACCACATGGTCCGCGTCATCCGTGCGCAACCGCTCCAGCAATTGGTGCAAGGCGTTGAAGCGCGTGGTGATGCTCATGAACTCGCTGTTGAGGCGACTGAGCCGGCCATTGCGTCGACGCATGTGCGGGTCTTCAAACACGGTGACACTGCGCAACCCTTCCAGGCCCACCGCTTCGGCGATAAAGCGCACGTTGCTGGCCTCGAACCCCTCACGCTGGCTACGCCCGCGCAGGCCATCGGTGACGAACAGCGCGAACACGCCAAAGCGCTGGTACAAGGCGTTGCGCATCGCGGCGCTGCTGGTCTGCGGCAGGATCGCAGCACTGACCAACGTGGAACACAGGATCCCCAGGGAAATCTCCAGTACCCGCCACACCGCCGCCATAAAGGCACCGTCGGGATGGGCCAGGGCCGGCAGGCCGACCATCGCCGCGGTGTAGCCGGCCAGTACAAAGCCATAGGCACGGAAGTTACGGTTGCGCGTCGCGCCAGCGGTGCAAATGCCCACCCAGATCGCCAAAGCCCCCAGGAACAGCTCGGTGTTCTGCGCGAACAAGGCGATCAACAGCACCATCACCGCCGACCCCGCCAGGGTGCCGAGGAAACGATAGAAGCTCTTGGCAAACACTTGGCCACTCTGTGGCTGCATCACGATAAAGACGGTGATCATCGCGGTACGCGGTTGCGGCAGCTCCAGGCGCATGGCTAACCACAATGTCAGGAACGCGGCGACCAGGACCTTGAAGATGTACACCCAGGTCACGCCATCGCTGCGTGCCCAGTCGAAAAAACCACGGCGCCACTCAAGGGAATGCAGCCAGCGCAGCGGTGCAGGCAAGGGAGTCATCAAAGTCTACTCAGTGATCGAACACGGCCAGCGCCGCCGGGGTCTTGCGCGGGAGGGTCTTGGCGTCTTGCGGCACATCGTCGCCGGCGCCGAGGCCGCCGCCCAGGGCCGTCACCAATTCAGCATGGGCACTCAGGCGCGCGGCCTGGACCTGTTGCTCGATCTGCTGCTGATGGAACAGCAACGTCTGCGCATTCAGCACATTGAGGTAGTCGGTGAGGCCACGCTGGTAGGCGATCATCGCGATATCGTAGGTTTTCTGCGCCGACGCCACCGATTGCGCGGCAAAGGCGGATTGCTTAGCCATGGATTCGCGACGGATCAATTGGTCGCTGATGCCCTCGAGGGCATTGACCAGGGTCTGGTTGTACTTGGCGACAGCGATGTCATAACCGGCGCTGGCTTCGCCCAGTTCTGCACGCAAGCGACCGCCGTCGAAGATCGGCAAGGTGATCGCAGGCCCCACGGTGTAGTTGAGTTTCTTGCCCGCCAGGAACTCCAGCACGCCGCCACCGGTGGCCATGTAGCCGAGGCTGCCGACCAAATCGACATTGGGATAGAACCCGGCGTGGGCCACATCGATGCCCCGGGCCTGGGCCGCGACTTGCCAGCGACTGGCGACCACGTCAGGGCGTTGCCCGAGCAATTGCGCCGGCAGCCTCGACGGCAGTTTCAAGGGTGCGGCGAGGGATAAGGTCGGACGCTGCAATGTCGCCCCCTCCCCCGGCCCTTTGCCCGCCAATGCGGCCAACTGGTTACGGGTCAGGGCGATTTCTTCATCCAGGGCGTCCAGTTGGCGATGGGTTTCGGGCAAGGGGGTTTCGGCCTGGCTGACATCGAAGTGGGTGCCGATCCCGGCGTCCAGGCGCTTATTGGCCAGGTCGAGAATCTGCTGTTGCTGGGCCAATGTGGCCGCGACGATGTCGCGGTTGGCGTAATGCAACGACAGCTGGATATAGGCGCGTACCACGTTGTTCTGCAATTCGAGCTGGGCCTGGCGCCCTTCGGCGGCGCTCATGTGGGCAAGGTCTACGGCACGCTCGGTGGCGTTGCTGTCGCGGCCCCACAGGTCGAGGGCATAGCTCAGGCCCAGGGACGCAGCGTTGTCCCAGGTGTTGGCGCCGCTCAGCTCGCCGGGGCCATAAAACTGATCCTTGGGCCAATTGTGGCGCTTGAGGGTGGTGTCGCTGTTGATCTGCAACGCCTCCGCCGACTCGGCGATCCCGGCCATGGCCCGTGCTTCACGCACCCGCGCGGCGGCCATGGCCATGCTCGGGCTGTGTTGGGTGGCGAGGTCGACCCAACGGTTGAGTTGGGGATCGCCGTAGGCCTGCCACCATTGCGCGGTGGGCCAGTGAGCATCCTGGGCGGCGCTCTGGATCGCTTCGTCGGTCGCCAGGTTACTGGCGTTGAGGGACTGGCCTTGGGGGGCGATTCCTCCGGTTCCGATGCAGCCGCTGATTGCTAACGATAAGGCCCAAACACTGAGAGTCTTCAGCTCTCTGCTGATGCGACGCGGCACTGCTGCGAATTCCTGAGGTGGTATAGCGGGGAGAGGTGGCGCAATTCTAGGGGGCGGCACGGGGAACGATAAGCGGGCATTCCTGTGAATCTTTGTTACCGTTCAGGCGATAATCCGGGTCGGCGCCAAGGATGTTGGGCTATTTATACCGGCGCAGGGGTATTCCCCCTACAGCCCGGTGCGATGCCGGCGAGCAGAATAACGAGCATTCCACCCTCTGGAGTGCCCGAATGTTTTCAGTCCTCAACGCACGCCCTTTCGAGGCGTCCATACCCGCGCCTGCACAAGAGACCGCTGACGTTCTGCGCAGGCAGCTACACCTCTCGCCAGCCCCCCTGCAACCCGGCATGCGCCCCCTGGAACGTGATGTGTGCTGGATCGCAGACCGAGTCCTGGAAAAGCTGATCCCGCTTGCGGGCTATCATCGCGATCAAGCGTCGATAGAGGCGCTTCACCACAAGCTGTCCAGCCCAGAGCCGAGCCTTGAGGTGTCGGTAGAGGCGCTACCGGATTTTTACGCGTTTTTCAAAAAGGCCGAACACCTGCTTCGCCGGCACCGCACCTCCCGGGACCCGGGCATCGAAGCCGACTATGCACTGTGTCGCGCCCTCAAATGGCAGTTTCGGGCAGCCGTCAGCGCTGGCAAACATCTGCGCCTGACGCAAAAGCTATTGCCGGCACTCGCCTATGTCCGCAACGGCGGCGAACGCAGCAACCACCGTCATATCGGCTACAGCTTTGCATTGGAGCCAACGCTGCAGACGCGTGCCGGGCCGCAGCTGGCAGCCGACTCGCGCCTGGAGGTCGGCGCCGACCAGCGCATCAGAAGCACGCGCGCCATCAGCCTGCAGGCACAGTTGAAGTCATCGATAGAGGAGCAGTTCCAGACCCGCAGCCAACTCGGTATCGGCTATGTTTCGTCTTGCGAATACACCAACCTGGAACAGTACGCCGATGCCCGCAGCCATTCCGTTCGCACCTCTCTCAGCGAGAGCATCCATCGCACGGTGAAGAACCTGCCCAGTTTGTTGCGTGATAGCCATCACCTGCAGAAACACCTGGCTTACTCAGCGCTGAGCCAACCCTATGTCAGGGCTGCGCTGGCCGGCGCGGGCCTGACCGATGTCGAGCTGCCCAGCGTAAGAAACACTTCCCAACCGGTGATCACCGAACGCGGTTTCACGTTGACGGCCCATAACAAGGCGACGGTGAATGTCTTCAGTGCCCTGCAGGTCAACACCACGATAAAGCCAACCCTGCAACGCACTCACCGCCACATCACCCTGGACATCCTGGGCCTGTATGAAACAGCGCCTGAGTTGGCACTCCGCCGCCTGGCCTCGCACACGCACTACAACGACAACCCTTTGGCGCTGTTGGCCGACATGAAAAACCACATAGGCGCCACCAGCACACAATTCACCCAGCAGGTCTGCACACCGGTGCCCGCCTCCGAGCTGAACGCCACCCGCCGCGCCAGCAACAAACAGGCCCAGTCATTGCTGGAGCGCTATGTGCTGCTCAAGGCACAATCGCGCATCGACAGGTCGCTGGATACTGAACTGCACACGCTGATCCAGCGCAACCGTGCACAGCTGCGCCCCGATGCGCTGAAAGTCTACAAGTTGACCGCCACGGCCCAGGTGCAGAGTTTCTCTGCCGGGGTAACGGCCTCGTCGCAGGCCGGGGCAGGCAAAGGGGTGGCGATTGAAGTCAGCCACCGCAAGCTCGATGACCCGCACCTGAGCGGTGATTACCTGACAATCGATATTGCCCCTTTAAAATCCCGGCAAGTCGTCAAGAAAATGCTGCACCAAGCACTTCGCGCCATTGGCGAGCAGGCATTCGACTGGGAACACCTGGTCCGCTCGATCAGCGAATCGCTGCTTGATCCCGCCAGACCCTCGTCCACCCAAGTGCTGGTGAAGATCAAGCACGGCCAACCGGTGGTGCTCTATACCCGTCATACGGTGGACAAAGACCGCGACCTGGTGCTGCCGGAACAGGTCGAGCAGTTCAGCGGCATCGAGGCGCAGTCGTTGCGCACCCGGCAAACCTTGCGCAAGGAACGCCTAGGCAGCGACTCGCTGGATCATCTGTTGCCAATCGCCCGCCGCTACCTGGAAAACCCCGATGAGCAGCCGGGCTGGGACGATTACGTAGACCGGCACGCCGATGACGTTCATGCATTGCTCGACACCCTGGGCCGGCAGGCCCACGGTACGTCGCTGACCGCCGAGATTGACGCGCTCAAACGCATCAGCCCGGTACTCACCCGGGCCGCCGAAGCGCTGTTACAGCACGCCCACGCCGCCCTCGACGCGCCTACCGGTGAAAACCGCGCCCGCGCACGGGCGGCTTTGCATCACTTGCTCCGGGAATATATGCCGCACTATAGGGCGAACGTCAGTGCGGCTTGGACCTTGTCCTGACCTTTCGCCACTTATGTCGGGGGGGTACAGCGCCCAGCGGATACACACCTGCGCGCAACTTCATGTCACAATTTGGCATCTCCCTTGAGAACACTCCATGGACACTTTGCAAAACATGCGCGCCTTCAGTTGCGTGGCCGAAGCCGGCAGCTTCACCGCCGCCGCCGTGCAACTGGATACCACCACAGCCAATGTGTCGCGCGCGGTCTCCAACCTTGAGGCCCATCTGCAAACCCGCTTGCTCAACCGCACTACCCGGCGCATTGCTCTGACCGAGGCCGGTAAACGCTACCTACTGCGCTGCGAACAGATCCTGGCCTACGTCGAGGAAGCCGAGGCCGAAGCCAGCGACGCCCATGCACGCCCTGCCGGGCAGTTGAAAGTGCACACCATGACCGGCATCGGCCAGCACTTCGTCATCGACGCCATTGCGCGCTATCGCCGTACCCACCCGGACGTCACCTTCGACCTGACCCTGGCCAACCGCGTGCCAGACCTGCTCGACGAAGGCTATGACGTGTCCATCGTGCTGGCCAGCGAGCTGCCTGACTCCGGCTTCGTGTCCCAGCGCCTGGGCATCACCTACAGCATCGCCTGTGCCTCACCGGAGTACGTCAAGGCCAAGGGCTGCGCCCATCGCCCCGATGACCTGCTCAACCACGCCTGCCTGCGCCTGGTCAGCCCGGTGATCCAGCTCGACAAGTGGACCTTCAACGGCCCCGAAGGCCAGGAAAGCGTGGCAATCAACACCTCGCCCTTTCTGGTGAACTCGGCCGATGCGATGAAAACCGCGATCACCAGCGGCATGGGCATCGGCCTGCTGCCGGTGTACGCGGCGATCGAGGGCCTGCGCAACGGCACCCTGGTGAGGGTGATGCCCAACTACCGCTCCCAGGAATTGAACCTGTACGCCATCTACCCGTCGCGCCAATACCTGGATGCGAAGATCAAGACCTGGGTGGAATACCTGCGCGGCTCGCTGCCAGAGATTCTGGCGGCACACCAGGCGGAACTGGTGGCGTATGAATTGAGTGGCAGCCTCAGCGGTGCGCGACTGGCGAACTGATTCAATCTGGCAACACCGGCCCAATGGGGACGCTGCCCAGTTTAGGTATGCCGTCTCCTGACAACCGGGGCCAGGAATGTTAGCGTGCTTGGCATTCTTCCGTAGTCGATGAGCCCGCCTGCAATGAAAAAGACTGTCCTCGCTTTCAGCCGTGTCACCCCGGAAATGATCGAACGCCTGCAGCAGGACTTCGAGGTGATCGCGCCCAACCCCAAGCTGGGGGATATCAACGCTCAATTCAATGAAGCCCTGCCCCACGCCCATGGTCTGATCGGCGTGGGTCGCAAGCTGGGCCGCGAGCAGTTGCAAGGGGCGAACAAGCTGGAAGTGGTGTCCAGCGTCTCGGTGGGCTACGACAACTATGACGTACCGTACTTCAACGAGCGCGGGATCATGCTCACCAACACCCCCGACGTGCTCACCGAAAGCACCGCCGACCTGGCCTTCGCCCTGCTGATGAGCAGTGCCCGCCGCGTGGCCGAATTGGACGCCTGGACCAAGGCCGGCCAGTGGAAAGCCAGCGTCGGCGCGTCGTTGTTTGGCTGCGATGTGCATGGCAAGACGCTGGGTATCGTCGGCATGGGCAATATCGGCGCGGCCGTGGCCCGGCGTGGGCGGCTGGGTTTCAACATGCCGATCCTGTACAGCGGCAACAGCCGCAAGCCGGCGCTGGAGCAGGAACTGGGTGCGCAGTTTCGCAGCCTGGACGAGCTGCTCGCCGAGGCGGATTTCGTCTGCCTGGTGGTGCCGTTGAGCGACAAGACCCGTCACTTGATCAGCACCCGCGAGCTGGGGCTGATGAAGCCCAGCGCGATCCTGATCAACATTTCACGCGGCCCGGTGGTGGACGAGCCGGCGCTGATCGAAGCCCTGCAAAGCCAGCGTATCCGCGGTGCCGGGCTGGATGTGTATGAGCGCGAGCCCCTGGCCGAGTCGCCGCTGTTCCAACTGAGCAATGCCGTGACGCTGCCGCATATCGGCTCGGCCACCCATGAAACCCGCGAAGCCATGGCCAACCGTGCCCTCGACAACCTGCGCAGCGCCCTGCTGGGCCAGCGCCCGCAGGACCTGGTGAACCCGCAGGTGTGGAAGGGCTGACCCCTAGCCCATGTAAGCTGGCTGGCCTGCTATCGCATCACCCCGGTGCAAATCAATGACCGAGGTGCCCGCATCGCAGGCAAGCCAGCGCCCCCCATCCCGACACAAAATCCGGTTAAAGCCTGGCTCCCCCAAGTCGATAACTCTCTATAGATCATCATTCCTGATCCACAGAAGGTTTTTATGTCCACCACCAAAGCCCGCGCAGACTCCCTCTCGCTTCTGCTCTTTACTTTGCGCAGCGGCAAGCTGATGGCGATCAACCTGCTGAAAGTCAGCGAAATCATCCCTTGCCCGCCGTTGACCAAGCTGCCGGAGTCCCACCCGCACGTCAAAGGCATCGCCACCCTGCGCGGTAACTCGCTGGCCGTGATCGACCTGAGCCGCGCACTCGGCGAAATGCCCCTGCAGGATCCGGACGGAGGCTGCCTGATCGTCACCGACGTAAGCCGTTCCAAGCAGGGGTTGCATGTACAGGCGGTGAGCAAGATTGTGCATTGCCTGACCACCGACATCCGCCCGCCGCCCTATGGCTCCGGGGGGAACCGCGCGTTCATCACCGGGGTTACCCAGGTGGAAGGCGGCCTGGTGCAAGTGCTGGATATCGAAAAAGTCATCCATGGCATCGCGCCGGCACCGATCGAAGTGGCACCGACTGACCTGACCATGGAAGAGGCCGAGGTGCTCGGCCACGCACGTATCCTGGTAGTGGACGACAGCCAGGTGGCGCTCCAGCAATCCGTGCACACCCTGCGCAACCTCGGCCTCACCTGCCACACCGCCCGCAGCGCCAAGGAGGCCATCGACGTGCTGCTGGAGCTGCAAGGCACCGCCGAGCAGATCAACGTGGTGGTGTCGGACATCGAGATGTCGGAAATGGACGGCTACGCCCTCACCCGCACCCTGCGCGAAACCCCGGACTTCCAGCACCTCTACGTGTTGCTGCACACCTCCCTGGACAGCGCGATGAACAGCGAGAAAGCCCGCCTGGCCGGCGCCAACGCGGTGTTGACCAAGTTTTCCTCGCCCGAGTTGACCAAGTGCCTGGTCGTGGCAGCGCAGACCGTGGCACAACAGGGGCAGTAACGGGTGGCAGAGTATTTCCAACTGTTGCGCCGTGACCTCACCACCGCCCTGCCGGCGCCGCAGTGGCCGGCGGGCACGCAGTTGGATCATTACCGCGCCGACCTCGCCCCGGCGATTCATGCGGTGTTGCGCCTGACCCAGGACCAGGGCGGCGGCCGCGTTCCCAACCTGGAAACCTGGCAGCACCAGTTCACCACCGATGCCGAGTTCGACCCCACGCTCTGCCTGGTGGCGAGCAACGACGAAGGCATCCTCGCCGTGGCGCAGTGCTGGACCAGCGCGTTTATCAAGAACCTCTCGGTTCACCCATGTGCCCAGGGCCAAGGCTTGGGCCGCGCGTTGTTGCTGCACAGCTTCCAGACGTTCAAGCAGCGCGGAGAACCCTATGTGGACCTCAAGGTGCGCGAGAGCAACCTGCGTGCCCGCCAGCTGTATGAAAGCGCGGGAATGAGATTTGTCCTGCGCGATGCAGTGCCTGAGGACTGACAGGCACTGGCGTATAACTTGCTTCCAGAGATCCAAAACGGTGAACAGAGGTAAAAACCCGTCACTGTTCCTGCGTGCCCTCTGACCTAGCCTGGTGACAGATCCGCCATGAATACTCAGTTTTCCTGCGTTGGTTGCGGCAAATGCTGCACGGACCACCACGTGCCCCTGACCCTCGACGAGGCCCGCATGTGGGCGGCCGATGGCGGCCATGTCATCGTTCTGGTGGAGGGCTTCCTGGGCAATGGCCTGGGCCTGCCCCAGCAGCAACGCGAACATGCCGAGCGCCGTTCGGTGATCGTGCCCAGCGGCACCACCGAGGCGTTTGTGGCAATCACCTTTGCCGCCTATAACGCCGGGCGCTGCCGGAATCTTGACGAAGACAACCTGTGTCGCATCTATGAGCGTCGCCCGCTGGTGTGTCGCATCTACCCGATGGAGATCAACCCGCATATCCCACTGAACCCAGCCGCCAAGGATTGCCCACCGGAATCCTGGCAACAGGGGCCGGCGCTGATCGTGGGTGGCGAGTTGATGGACCTGGAACTGGTCGAGTTGATCCGCCGCTCGCGCCAGGCAGACCGTGACGATGTGCAGACCAAGGAGGCGGTATGCGCCCTGCTGGGTATTCGCACCACGGCGCTCAAGGGTGATGGGTTTACCGCGTACCTTCCGGACATGGGCGCGTTTGCCACCGCAATTGAATTGGCCGTGGATCGGCCGCCCGTGGCCAATGAGTGGGTGTTCCATGTCTCCGGCATGGACATCGCCGAGCAAGTGCTGGATGCCGGGGCGCAGATTGCAACTGAGGTGCCGGCCAACTACGCATTTATTTCGTTGCGCGCTGCTTGATCTGCGTCGCCCCTGGCGCCTCGCTCACCTGTCTGTAGCGGGTCAATAGCTGGCCAGGCACTCGGTTTCAATCCGCGCGTTCGCGAACTGTGTGCTCGCTGAAGGTAGTGCGGGCAGGGAAACGATGCCAAGAACGCGCCATACGGTTTAACAAGTACACGTGGGCCCTCACGACTGGGCTTTTGACTTCGTAGGCAATACCTCAACGCCCTCAGTCGAACGGTTGCTGGCGTCGACGCCAAGCCCACCGGTGAGGCGAACACGGGTCCAGCGCCTGTTTTGCGCAATAACCGGCCTTCAAGGGACATCCAGGCGATAGGGCGCCAGGATCCGCTGGTATTCACCGTTGTGCACCAGTTCTTCGCGGGCACGGTTAAGCTCCGCACGCAGTGTTGTGTCGGTATTGCGCAGTGCGATCGCCACACCGTCGCCCAGCAATTCGGCGGAGACGGCGGGGCCCAGGAAGTCGAAATCCTGGCCAGCAGCGGTGTCGAGCAGGGCGTCGCGGATTTCCACCGTGCCCTGCAGCGTCGCATCGATATCGCCTGCCACCAGGCTACGAACCAGTTCGTCGTTGAGCCAGAAGCTCTTGATGATCACGCCTTTGCGCGCCCATTGTGACCGCGCGAAGGCCTCGCGATTACTGCCGAGCAATACACCGACTCGCTTGCCCTTGAGCAACCTTGGCGTCGGTAACAGACCAGAAGTTCGCCGCGCGACGAGGCGCGTGGTGAAGGGGTAGAGGTTATCGGTGAAGCTCACCCAACGCCGCCGTAGGGGCGTGGGGGCAATGCCCATGATTGCATCGAATCGCCGGGACTCAAGGCCTTCGAAGCTTTCGACCAGCACCTGATCCACCCAGGTGCAGCGCGCATTCAATTGCTGGCAGAGCGCGTTGCCCAGCTCGATGTTCAGGCCGACCAACTGCCCTTGCGGGTTGCGGCTCTGAAAGGGAGGGAATTGCGCGGCAACAGCGAAGCGGATTTCGCGTCGCGGTTGATCAGTGCCGGCTACGGCATCCACCGCGAATAACAGGGCAAGCGCTACACAGAGGTGTATCAGGGGCACAGGAAACGTCCTTTTCCGGAAAGAGCGCCCTCCGCTGCACCCCGGTAAAAAATCGGGGCAGAGCGGAAGCTGTGCAAGCTTTCAAGAAACGGTCGCGGGCCTACAAGCAGAAAGATCAACGGAGGCTGTAGGCAACATCCGCAAATATTACAGCGGATTAATCCTAACGTTTACCCATGGAACGGCGAGTGCCCGGCGGCGCCATGCCTGGGCTCTTGGTGTGGCCATTCTTGGCGCCGTTCTTGTACCAGGGCTGGGCGGTATTCTTGGCCCCCGCCAGTTCACCCGGCTTGAAGGGAAACTTGAACGCCGGGATCTCGGCTTTTTCAACGCCTTCGGCGCTGGCCGGATCGACGAGGTCGGCCGCGTCAACAGGGGGTTGTGTCGGGGAAGTCATGGAAGCTCCGGAGCGTGCAAAGAATGACGCGGGGCCGGCTTGCGGGCCACGCTGGGGCGCAGTATACCTGCCCGCCTCGGATCTTTAACCACCACCTGTACGAATGGTCGGCCTTTACTGACAGCGCTGTCAGTTAGCAGTCACCGTGCTGACCGGGTTGGCAGGCTATAAAGGCCTCACACACTTCCAATTCTTTGTCCTGGCGCCTCACCCATGCAAATTCAACGAAAAACCGCCCTGATCGTGGGTGTCCTCGTGGTGTTGGCTGTTGCAGCCTGGGCACTGACCCGCCCAGCCAAGACCAAGCTGGCGGCGCCCACGGCGATACCGGTGCGGGTGGTCAGCGTGGTACAGCAGGATATTCCGCGCTTTGTCAGCGGGATTGGCTCGGTACTGTCGCTGCACAGTGTGGTGATTCGCCCTCAAGTGGACGGCATCCTGACCAAATTGCTGGTCAAGGAAGGCCAATTGGTCAAGGTCGGCGACCTGCTGGCCACCATCGATGACCGCTCGATCCGCGCCAGCCTTGACCAGGCCAAGGCCCAACTCGGCGAAAGCCAGGCGCAGTTGCAGGTGGCGCTGGTCAACCTCAAGCGCTACAAGGAATTGAGCGTCGACGACGGCGTGTCCAAACAGACCTATGACCAGCAACAAGCCCTGGTCAACCAGCTCAAGGCCACGGCCCAAGGCAACCAGGCGGCGATCGACTCGGCTCAGGTACAACTTTCCTACACCCAAATACGTTCACCGGTCAGCGGCCGCGTGGGTATTCGCACCGTGGACGAAGGCAACTTCCTGCGCACCAGCGACACCCAGGGCCTGTTCTCCGTGACACAGATCGACCCGATTGCCGTCGAGTTCTCCCTGCCGCAGCAGATGCTGCCGACCCTGCAAGGCCTGATCGCGGCGCCCACCAAGGCCAGCGTCGATGCCTACATGGGTGCCGACACTGACGGCCAGACCGGTGATTTGCTGGGCGAAGGCCACCTGAGCCTCATCGACAACCAGATCAGTTCCACCACCGGCACCCTGCGTGCCAAGGCCGAATTCAACAACGCCTCGCAGCGCCTGTGGCCAGGGCAGCTGGTGACCATCAAGATCCAGACCGCCCTCGACAAAAATGCCCTGGTGGTACCGCCGACAGTGGTGCAACGCGGCCTGGATTCGCACTTTGTGTATCGGGTCAAGGGTGACAAGGTCGATGTGGTGCCGGTGCAGGTCACGTACCAGGACAGCGACGTGAACATCATCAAGGGCGTGCAGGCCGGGGATGTGCTGGTCAGTGATGGCCAGTCTCGGCTCAAGGCCGGTGCCCAGGTGGAGGTGCTCAAGGAGCCGCCGCAGGTGATCCAGACCGTCGATGCCAAGGTGCAGCCATGAGTGGCATTCGTTCGCCGTCGGCCTGGTGCGTCGACCACCCCGTCGCCACGCTGCTACTGACCTTCGCACTGGTGCTGCTCGGGCTCATCGCATTCCCACGCCTGGCCATCGCCCCACTGCCAGAAGCGGAATTCCCGACGATCCAGGTCACTGCCACCCTGCCCGGGGCCAGCCCGGACACCATGGCTTCATCCGTGGCCACGCCGTTGGAAGTGCAATTCAGCGCCATCCCCGGCATGACCCAGATGACCTCCAGCAGCGCCCTCGGCTCCAGCCTGCTGACCCTGCAATTCACCCTGACCAAGAGCATCGACACGGCCGCGCAAGAAGTGCAGGCGGCGATCAACACCGCGTCCGGCAAACTGCCCAGCGACATGCCCAGCCTGCCGACCTGGAAGAAGGTCAACCCGGCGGACAGTCCGGTGCTGATCCTCAGCGTCAGTTCCAACAGCATGCCCAGCACTGAGCTGAGCGACTATGTGGAAACCCTGCTGGCGCGGCAGATCAGCCAGATCGACGGCGTGGGCCAGATCAATATCACCGGCCAGCAGCGCCCGGCGATCCGGGTACAAGCCTCCCCGGACAAACTCGCCGCCATCGGCCTGACCCTGGCCGATATCCGCCTGGCCATCCAGCAATCGAGCCTCAACCTGGCCAAGGGCGCGATCTACGGCGAGAACAGCGTGTCGACCCTGTCGACCAACGACCAGTTGTTCCACCCGGATGAGTACGCCCAGTTGATCGTGTCCTACAAGGAAGGTGCACCGGTTCAACTGCGTGATATTGCCAAAGTCATCAACGGGTCGGAAAACGCCTACGTACAGGCCTGGTCCGGCGACACGCCAGGGGTCAACCTGGTGATCTCGCGCCAGCCCGGCGCGAATATCGTCGAGACCGTGGACCGCATCCAATCCGAGCTGCCGCGCCTGCAAGCCATGCTGCCGGCATCAGTGCAGGTCAGCGTGTTGACTGACCGCACCAAGACCATCCGTGCGTCGCTGCATGAAGTCGAGGTGACGCTGCTGATCGCCATCCTGCTGGTGGTGGCGGTGATGGCGCTGTTCCTGCGGCAGTTGTCGGCCACGATGATTGTGTCCAGCGTGCTGGGGGTGTCGCTGGTCGCCAGTTTTGCGTTGATGTACCTGATGGGCTTCAGCTTGAACAACCTCACACTGGTGGCGATCGTGATCGCCGTGGGGTTTGTGGTGGACGATGCCATCGTGGTGGTGGAGAACATTCACCGCCACCTGGAGGCAGGCCTCGACAAGCGCGAAGCAGCAATCAAGGGGGCCGGCGAGATCGGCTTTACCGTGGTGTCCATCAGCTTCTCGCTGGTGGCGGCGTTTATTCCGCTGCTGTTCATGGGCGGCGTGGTCGGGCGGCTGTTCAAGGAGTTTGCGCTGACGGCGACCTCGACCATCCTGATCTCGGTGGTGGTCTCGCTGACATTGGCGCCTACCCTGGCCGCGCTGTTCATGCGCGCACCCACCCATCACGCCCACGACAAACCGGGCTTCAGCGAGCGACTGCTGGCCGGCTATGCGCGCAACTTGCGCCGCGCCCTGGCGCATCAACGCACGATGGCGGCGATCTTCGTGGTAACCCTCGCCCTGGCCGTGGTCGGCTATGTGTTTATCCCCAAGGGCTTCTTCCCGGTACAGGACACCGGCTTCGTGCTCGGCACCAGTGAAGCGGCGGCTGATGTGTCGTACCCGGACATGGTCGCCAAGCACAAGGCACTGGCCGAGATCGTCAAGGCCGACCCGGCGGTGGAAGCGTTTTCGCATTCGGTAGGCGTGACGGGCAGCAACCAGACCATCGCCAACGGCCGCTTCTGGATCGCCTTGAAAGACCGCGGCGACCGCGATGTATCCGCCAGCCAGTTCATCGACCGCATCCGCCCGAAGCTGGCCAAGGTGCCGGGCATCGTGTTGTACCTGCGCGCAGGGCAAGACATCAACTTGAGTTCCGGCCCCAGCCGCGCCCAATACCAGTATGTGCTCAAGAGCAATGACGGCCCGACGCTCAATACCTGGACCCAACGCCTGACCGAAAAACTGCGCGCTAACCCGGCATTCCGCGACCTGTCCAACGACCTGCAACTGGGCGGCAGCATCACCCATATCAGCATCGACCGCCAGGCCGCCGCGCGCTTTGGCCTGACCGCCACCGATGTCGACCAGGCGCTGTACGACGCCTTCGGCCAGCGCCAGATCAACGAGTTCCAGACTGAGATCAACCAGTACCAGGTGGTGCTGGAACTGGACACCCAGCAACGCGGCAAGGCCGAAAGCCTCAACTATTTCTACCTGCGCTCGCCGCTGACCAACGAGATGGTGCCACTGTCAGCGCTGGCCAAGGTTGACCCACCTAGCGTGGGGCCGCTTTCGATCAGCCATGACGGCATGTTCCCGGCCGCCAACCTGTCGTTCAACCTGGCGCCGGGCGTGGCCTTGGGCGATGCGGTGATCATGCTCAACCAGGCCAAGAATGAAATCGGCATGCCAACCACCATCATCGGCAATTTCCAGGGCGCAGCCCAAGCCTTCCAGAGCTCGCTGGCCAGTCAACCGTGGCTGATCCTGGCGGCGCTGGTGGCGGTGTACATCATCCTCGGTGTGCTGTACGAGAGCTTCGTGCACCCTTTGACGATCATCTCCACCTTGCCCTCGGCGGGGTTGGGTGCACTGATCATGCTGTCGCTGATGGGCCAGGACTTTTCGATCATGGCGCTGATCGGCCTGGTGCTGCTGATCGGTATCGTGAAGAAAAACGGCATCCTGATGATCGACTTTGCCCTGGAGGCCCAGCGCGTCAGGGGCCTGTCGCCGGAGGATGCGATCTATGAAGCCTGTGTCACGCGGTTCCGTCCAATCATCATGACCACCCTCGCGGCCCTGCTCGGCGCGGTGCCGCTGATGCTCGGTGCCGGCCCCGGTGCGGAGATGCGCCAACCGCTGGGTATCGCGGTGGTCGGCGGCTTGCTGGTGAGCCAGGCGCTGACGCTGTTCACCACCCCCGTCATATACTTGTACCTTGAAAAGTTTTTCCACAAGCCCAAACCAACGCCTGCGTTGGCGACCACACATTGAGGCTGAGGCCCCGCCCTGGAGCAAAAGGCTGATGCGCGTCCTGATTATTGAAGACGAAGAAAAAACCGCGGATTACCTGCACCGCGGCCTGACGGAACAGGGCTACACCGTCGACGTCGCCCGCGAAGGCGTCGAGGGCTTGCACCTGGCGCTGGAAAACGACTACGCCGTGATCGTGCTCGACGTGATGCTGCCCGGCCTCGATGGCTTTGGTGTGTTGCGTGCATTGCGCGCACGCAAGCAGACGCCAGTGATCATGCTCACCGCCCGCGAGCGTGTGGAAGACCGCATTCGCGGCCTGCGCGAGGGCGCCGACGATTACCTGGGCAAACCGTTTTCCTTCCTGGAACTGGTGGCGCGCCTGCAAGCCCTGACACGGCGCAGCGGCGGCCACGAACCGGTGCAGGTGACGGTTGCCGACCTGTGGATCGACCTGATCAGCCGCAAGGCCAGCCGCAACGGCCTGCGCCTGGACCTGACCGCCAAGGAATTCTCGCTGCTCAGCGTATTGGCGCGGCGCCAGGGCGAGATCCTGTCCAAGACCGCGATTGCGGAAATGGTCTGGGACATCAATTTCGACAGCGACGCCAACGTGGTGGAAGTCGCGATCAAGCGCCTGCGCGCCAAACTCGACGGGCCGTTCGACACCAAGCTGCTGCACACCATCCGTGGCATGGGCTATGTGCTGGAGAGCCGAAGTGTCAGCTAACTCCATTGCCCTGCGCCTGAGCAGCCTGTTCACGCTGGTGGCGCTGCTGATCTTCCTGTTGATCGGCGGCGCGCTGTATCAGCAGGTGGACCGCAGCCTCGGCTTGTTGCCAGGCGCCGAGCTGGATGCGCGCTACAGCGTGCTGGAGTCGTCGGTGAACCGCTTCGGCACACCGGACCATTGGGTGAAGATTCAGGCCAAGCTCAAGTTGTTGGGCGAGGAAGACAAGCGCATCCGGTTCTGGGTCGTGAGCAGCGATCCCAACTACGAGTACGGCAACCCCGATGCGCAGATCCGTGCCTTCGCCGAAGGCCCGACGGGTAAGCGCGACCTGCGCCTGCCGGGGCGCGAATACCCGCTCAAGGTCCTGGTGAGCCAGTTCCCGGCCAAGGATCAACGCCCGCCCTTGCGTTTCATGATCGCCATCGACACCGAGAATTTCCGTGCCACCCAGCACCACCTGCTGGTAGCGCTGGTCGCCCTCTCGCTGGTGGGCGTGGTGCTGGCGTCGTTGCTGGGCTTCTGGGTCGCGCGCATCGGCCTCAAACCCCTGGGCAAACTCTCGGATGAGGCACAGAAACTCGCCCCACCCAAGCTCTCCGGGCGCCTGCAACTGTCACCGTTGCCGCCGGAGTTGAGCCAGTTCGTCAACTCATTCAATTCCACCCTCGACCGCGTGGAACAGGCTTACTCACGCCTTGAGTCGTTCAATGCCGACGTGGCCCACGAACTGCGCTCGCCACTGACCAACCTGATCGGCCAGACCCAGGTCGCGCTGACTCGCGGGCGCTCTGCCGAGCATTATTTCGAGGTGCTGCAATCCAACCTCGAGGAGCTGGAGCGCCTGCGCTCGATCATCAACGACATGCTGTTCCTGGCCAGCGCCGACCAGGGCAGCAAGGCCACCAAGCTGATCGAAAGCTCCCTGGCCGATGAAGTGGCGACCACCCTCGACTACCTGGACTTCATCCTCGAAGACGCCCAGGTCCAGGTGCAGGTCCGAGGCGATGCCCTGGTGCAGATCGAAAAGGCGCACCTGCGCCGAGCCCTGATCAACCTGCTGAGCAACGCGGTACAGCACACCGCGCCCGGGCAGGTGATCACCGTGAACATCGAGGTGCAGGAGCATCAGGTGGCGATCGGTGTGACCAACCCCGGCGACGCGATCGCCAGCGAACACCTGCCACGGTTGTTCGAGCGTTTTTACCGGGTAGATGCGTCGCGCAGCAACAGCGGCGCCAATCACGGCCTGGGCCTTGCCATCGTCAAGGCGATTGCGTTGATGCACGGCGGCGATGTGTTCGTGCGCAGCGAGCAAGGCGGCAATACCTTCGGCATTACTCTGCCGGCCTGAACACCTCGGTCAACAGGTGGCCACAGAAGCCCTCCATCGCCCTGACTGTTGCGATTTGGGCAACAGTCATTATCTTGTTACACTCTGTATCGCACCGCTCGCCTGCGTTAATTTGACGCATCGATGAGCGCGACGGCAAAGGCAGCCTCCCGCTTACCCGAATTTCCCTCGACTTATTTCCAGGGCTCTA
>Ga0308159_1002046_pt1 | contig 24902 bp, 23 predicted proteins | sample PhyCR1_FD_201040 | JGI IMG/M metagenome (GOLD analysis project Ga0308159, IMG submission 201040) | Phyllosphere microbial communities from UC Gill Tract Community Farm, Albany, California, United States - DLSLC.R1 | ecosystem: Host-associated > Plants > Phyllosphere > Unclassified | place: USA...
TCCCGACCGCGCTCCGAGCCGTGCCGCAGCAGCTCCGCCCCGACGCCCAGACGCTCGGCGGGGTCGTCGTCGCCACGCTCATCGAGCAGGTCGCGGCGAACCGGCAGGACCGCCTGCTGATGGCCGGCGCGGCCAACCTGGCGAAGAGCGAGCAGGACTTCTCCGGCGGCCTCTTCCCGGTGCTCGAAGCGATCGAGGAACAAGTCACCCTGCTCCGGTTGTTCGGGGAGATGCAGGTGGACGACATCGCGGTGGCGGCCAGCATCGGCGTCGAGAACGCCGAGTACGGACTCGACGCCACGAGCATCGTCGCCGGCGGCTACCTGGCCGGTGGCGAGGTGGCCCGACTGGGCGTCCTCGGACCGACCCGCATGGACTACGGCACGAACATGGCCGCCGTCCGCGCCGTCGCCCGCTACCTGTCCAAGCTCCTGGGCGAACACTGACCAACCGACCGAACCCAACCGACTGAGGGATACGTGGCAGACCACTACGACGTCCTCGGCGTCCAGCGAGACGCCTCCGATGCCGACATCAAGAAGGCCTACCGCCGCCTGGCGCGTGAGCTCCACCCGGACGTGAACCCGGCACCCGACGCCGCCGAGCGCTTCAAGGACGTGACGCACGCGTACGACGTGCTGAGCGACCCCGAGCAGCGACGCCGGTACGACGCCGGCCCGCAGGCGGACAGCCCCTTCGGTGGTGGCGCCGGCGGCTTCAGCGACATCTTCGACGCCTTCTTCGGCGGCGGCGGTGGCGGCGGCCGTGGATCGGGCCCGCGCAGCCGTGCCGAGCGCGGCCAGGACGCCCTGCTCCGCATCGAGGTCGACCTCGACGAGGTCGTCTTCGGCACCCACAAGGACGTCGAGGTCGACACGGCGGTGCTGTGCGAGACCTGTCACGGCTCCTGCTGCGCACCGGGCACCAGCCCGCGCACGTGCGACATCTGCGGCGGCTCCGGGCACATCCAGCGCCAGGTCCGTTCGCTCCTCGGCAACGTGGTGACGAGCGCCCCGTGCGGCACGTGCCGCGGGTACGGCACCGTCATCCCGAGCCCCTGCCCGACCTGCCAGGGTCAGGGCCGCGTCCGTGCACGTCGCACCGTGCCGGTGGACGTCCCCGCCGGTGTCGACTCCGGCCTGCGCCTGCAGATGCCCGGCCAGGGTGAGGTCGGTCCGGCCGGCGGTCCGTCCGGCGACCTGTACCTCGAGATCCGTGTGCGCCACGACGACGTCTTCAGCCGTGACGGCGACGACCTGCTGGCGACGCTCGAGGTCGGCATGACCGACGCCGTCCTCGGCACGACCACCACGATCGACGGCCTCGACGGTCCTGTCGAGCTCGAGATCCGGCCCGGCGTGCAGAGTGCCGACGTCCTCGTCATCAAGGACCGCGGCATCACGAAGCTGCGCGGGAACGGCCGCGGTGACCTGCGGGTCGGCGTGCAGGTCGTCACCCCGACCAAGCTGTCCCACAAGGAACGGCAGCTGGTCGAGCAGCTCGCGAAGTCGCACAAGACCACCGCCCCGCAGCTCGCCCGGTTCCAGCAGGGCATGTTCGGCAAGCTCCGCGACCGGTTCTTCAACCACTGATGGCGTCGCTGTACCTCGTCGACTCGCTGGACGGCGTCGCCGTCGGTGACCCGGTGTCGCTCGACGGTGCCGAGGGCCGGCACGCGGTCTCCGTCGCGCGCGTCCGGGTCGGCGAGGTCCTGCGGATCGCCGACGGTCGTGGCACCGTGGTGTCCGGGCCGGTCACCACGCTCGGCAAGGACACGCTGGAGCTCGCGATCGAGACCGTCGAGCACCAGGATGCACCGCGCCCGTCGCTGACCCTCGTGCAGGCCCTGGCGAAGGGCGGCCGTGACGAGATGGCGGTGCAGGCGGCGACCGAGATCGGCGTCGACCGGGTCGTGCCGTGGTCGGCCGCGCGCAGCGTCTCCCGGTGGGACGGCGCGAAGGTCGAGAAGGGCCGTGCCCGGTGGGCAGCGATCGCGCACGAGGCCGCGAAGCAGGCGATCCGTCCGCGCGTGCCCGTCGTCGCGCCGCTGGTGACGACGGGACAGCTCGTGTCCGCGCTCGGAGCGGGGACCACCGTCGTCCTGCTCGACCCGACCGCGACCGTGCGACTCGCCACCTGGGAACCCCCGACGGACGCCGAGGACATCGCACTCGTCGTCGGTCCCGAAGGCGGCATCGACGGCGCGGAGCTCGACCGGCTCGAGGCCGCGGGTGCCGTGCGGGTCCGACTCGGTGACAGCGTGCTCCGCACGTCCACCGCCGGACCGGCGGCACTCGCTGTCCTGCAGGCGCGACTGGGCCGCTGGTGAGCCGGACCGGGCCGTCGGGCGCGTCCTACGATGGAGTCATGAGCAGCAGCACGCCCAGCGTCTTCTCCAAGATCATCGCGCGCGAGATCCCGGCGACCATCGTCGCCGAGGACGACCGCGTGATCGCCATCGAGGACATCGCCCCGAAGGCTCCCGTCCACGTGCTCGTCGTCCCCAAGACCGAGCAGTACGCGAACGTCGGCGAGCTCGCAGCGGGCGACCCCGACCTGCTGGCCCACGTCGTCGCCACCGCGCAGCGCATCGCCGACGAGCGCGCCGACGGCCAGTTCCGACTCGTCTTCAACACCGGCGAAGCCGCCGGTCAGACCGTGTTCCACGTGCACGCGCACGTACTCGCAGGTGAACTGCAGGAAGGCACCCTTGCCGGTTAACGAACCAGTACAGCCCACCGCCGCCGACGACGAGCCCGTCTCGGTCTCGCTCCAGGTCGACGGCATCGCCATGGTGCAGCTGCTCGGTCCCCAGGACCGTCTGCTCAAGACGGTCGAGCGCCAGTACCCGGGCGTCCGGGTGGTCGTCCGTGGCAACGAGGTCACGCTGACCGGGCCGGAGCGCGACGTTGCCCGCGCGAAGGCGCTCGTCGACGAGCTCGTCGGCATGGTCAGGCGTGGGCAGGAGATCGGCCCGGCCGACATCCCGATGTCGGCACGGATCCTCGACGACGACCGCAAGCCGTCCGACACCTTCGGCACCCCGATCGTGTCGAGCCGCGGCAAGTCCGTCCGGCCGAAGACCGACGGGCAGCGTGCCTACGTCGACGCCATCGACGAGCACACCATCACGTTTGGCATCGGTCCGGCCGGTACCGGCAAGACCTACCTGGCGATGGCCAAGGCGGTGCAGGCGCTGCAGCGGCGCGAGGTCAACCGGATCATCCTCACCCGTCCCGCGGTCGAGGCCGGCGAGCGGCTCGGCTTCCTGCCGGGCACGCTGACCGACAAGATCGACCCGTACCTGCGCCCGCTCTACGACGCCCTCAACGAGATGATGGACCCGGAGCTGGTCCCGAAGCTCCTGGCGGCCGGCACCGTCGAGGTGGCCCCGCTGGCGTACATGCGTGGCCGGACCCTCAACGACTCCTTCGTGGTGCTCGACGAGGCGCAGAACACCACGCCCGAGCAGATGAAGATGTTCCTGACCCGCCTCGGGTTCGGTTCGAAGATGGTCATCACGGGCGACATCACCCAGGTCGACCTGCCGGGCAACGTCTCCGGTCTCCGGCTCGTGACCCGCATCCTCGACGAGGTCGAGGACATCCACTTCGCCCGTCTCGGCAGCGAGGACGTGGTCCGCCACACCCTCGTCGGCCGGATCGTCGACGCCTACACGGTCTACGACGAGGAGCGCCTCGCCGAGCAGGCCGGGCAGCGCCCCGGTGGCCGTGGCACCGCCCCGGTCGGCAACCCCGACGGCGCCAACCGCGCCGAACGCCGTGGGCGCCCGCCGCAGGACCGCGCACGACCCCCGTACCCCCAGAACGACGCCCGAGGAGGCACCCGGTGAGCATCGAGCTCAACAACGAGTCCGGCGTCGAGGTGGACGAGGCCGCGATCCAGCGGCTCGCCGCCTTCGCCCTGGACGCGATGCACGTCCACGCCGATGCGGAGCTCGCGATCGTGCTGGTCGACGAGGGCGCGATGGAGCAGCTGCACGTGCGGTGGATGGACGAACCCGGCCCGACGGACGTCCTGAGCTTCCCGATGGACGAGCTGCGTCCCGGCACCGAGGACGACCCCACGCCGGCCGGGCTGCTGGGCGACATCGTGCTCTGCCCGCAGGTGGCCGAGGAGCAGGCGAAGACCGCCGGGCACTCGAGCACCGACGAGATGCTGCTGCTCACGTGCCACGGCATCCTGCACCTGCTCGGCTTCGACCACGCCGAGCCCGACGAGAAGGCCGAGATGTTCGGCATCCAGGGCGAGATCCTGACCGCCTTCGCCGCCCAGCACCGAGGGCGGTAGCCGGTGGTCGTCGTCGCCGGACTCCTCGCGGTGGCGCTGGGGCTCGTCGTGCTCGGCGGGCTCCTCGCCGCGAGCGACGCCGCGCTCTCGGTGGTCTCCCGTGCCGACCTCGAGGAGATCGCCAGGGGCAACAAACGCCGCCGCGCCATCGAGGCGATCGCGGACGACGTCGGGGCGCACGTCAACGCGCTGAACTTCTTCCGCGTCCTCGCCGAGACCGCCGCTGCGGTGCTCGTGACGATCGCCCTCGTGCGTGCCTTCGACAGCTGGTGGCTCGCGCTCGTGCTCTCCGCCGCGATCATGACCGCGGTGTCGTTCGTGCTGGTCGGGTCGAGCCCCCGCAGCGTCGGACGCGCCCACGCCGAGCGGCTGATCGGTGCGACCGGCGGCATCGTCCGTGGGGTCCGCATCGTGCTCGGCCCGCTGGCCGGGCTGCTCGTCCGGATCGGCGACCGGGTCACCCCCGGCCGCGGCCGGAGCGCCTCCACCGTGTCGAGCGAGGAGCAGCTGCTCTCGCTCGTCGACGAGGCCACCGAGAGCAACGTGCTCGAGGACGAGGACCGCGAACTCATCCACTCGGTGTTCGAGTTCAGCGACACCCTGGTGCGTGAGGTCATGGTGCCCCGCACGGACATGCTCACCGTCGACGGTGCCGAGACGCTCGCCGCGGCCATGGAGCAGTTCCTGGCCGCCGGGGTGTCCCGGATGCCGGTGACGGGCAAGGACAGCGACGACGTGCGGGGCGTGCTCTACCTGCGCGACGTCGCGCGGTCGCTGTACGAACGGCCGGCGTCCCGCAGTGAGCGGGTCAGCCGGCTGCTGCGGCCCGCCGAGTTCGTGCCGGAGTCGAAGCACGCCGACGACACCCTGCGACACATGCAGGTCGCCAAGAACCACCTGGTGCTGGTGGTCGACGAGTACGGCGGAGTCGCCGGGCTCGTGACCATGGAGGACCTCATCGAAGAGCTCGTCGGGGACATCTCCGACGAGTACGACCGCGCCGTCGTCGACCGGACCGAGGTCGAACCGGGCATCTGGCGGATCTCCGCCCGACTGCCGATCGACGAGCTCGGCGACCTGTTCGGCATCGAGCTCGACGACGACGACGTCGACACCGCCGGTGGCCTGCTCACCAAGGAGCTCGGACACCTGGCCGTCTCCGGCGACACCGTCACCGTGTCCGGGGTCGTCCTGACCGCCGACCGGGTCGAGGGCAAGCGCCGCCACCTCATCACCGTGCTCGCCGAGCGCACCCACGCCCTGGCCGACGTCGAGGACGCCTTCGACGACGCCGAACCCACCACGACGGGAACCACGCACGCATGACCGACACCGACACCACCCAGGCCGGCTCGGACAAGCCCTACCGCGCGGGCTTCGTCTCGTTCGTCGGCCGTCCGAACGTCGGCAAGTCGACGCTGACCAACGCCCTGGTGGGCGAGAAGGTCGCCATCACCTCGTCCAAGCCGCAGACCACCCGGCGCGCCATTCGCGGGATCGTGCACCGGCCCGACGGCCAGGTCATCATCGTCGACACGCCGGGCGTGCACCGTCCGCGCACCCTGCTCGGCGAACGGCTCAACGACCTCGTGCAGTCCACGCTCGGCGACGTCGACGTGATCGGGTTCTGCGTGCCGGCGAACGAGCCGGTGGGCCCCGGCGACCGGTTCATCAACGACACGCTCGACCAGTACCCGCGGGCGAAGAAGATCGCGATCGTCACGAAGATCGACAGCGCCTCGAAGGACCGCGTCGGCGAGCAGCTGCTGGCCGTCTCGAAGCTCCGCGACTGGGACGCCGTGGTGCCGACCTCGGGCACCCGGGGCATGCAGCTCGAAGACCTGCTCGGCGTCGTCACGAGTCTGCTGCCCGAGTCGCCGCAGCTGTACGACTCGAGCGCGGTGACCGAGGAGACCGACGAGGAGCGCATCGGCGAGCTCATCCGCGAGGCCGCGCTCGAGGGCGTCCGCGACGAGCTGCCGCACTCGCTCGCCGTGGTCATCGAGGACATCGTCGAGCCCGACGCCGACGAGGACGCCGACGGCCCCCTGCGCATCTTCGCGAACCTGTTCGTCGAGCGGGACAGCCAGAAGGCGATCGTCATCGGACACAAGGGCGAGCGCCTGAAGGACGTCGGTTCGCGGGCCCGCGTCGAGATCGAGTCGTTGCTCGGCGGCCGGCACGTCTACCTGAACATCCGCGTGAAGGTGGCCAAGGAGTGGCAGCGTGACCCGAAGCAGCTCGGACGCCTCGGCTTCTGACCGTCCGCCGCTGGCACCCCGGGTCATCCGGGCGAGGGACGCGGGGACGAGCGGCCCGCCGTACCGTGGACGGGTGTTCCGTCCCATGCTGCGCGCGCAGGTCATCACCGACCTGCTGATCGCCGTGCTGCTCGGCGGCCTCGTGCTGGTCGCCAGCGGGCGCGGGATCGACGGGCCGTTGTCCGTGGTCACCGTCGTCGGGATGACCGCCGCTCTGGCACTCCGGCGCCTGTCACCCGGGCTCGCCCTGGCCGTGGCGTGGGTGTTCGCGGTCTTCGAGATGGTCACCCTGCAGGTGCCGGACGTGTCGAACGCGTTCATCGCCGGCGTCATGTACACGACGAGCGCGTACGGCAGCCGCCGTGTACGGCTGGCCGGGCTCGTGTCGGCGATCGTCGGGTCCGTGGCCGCGGCGGCGTACATGGGCTTCGACGACTACCAGAACCGGCTCACCTACGAGACCGCCTCCACGCCACTGCAGGAGTCCCTGCAGGTCACACTCTCGTTCTTCGCCGTCGTCCTGCTCCTCCTGCTCCTGCCGTGGCTCGCCGGACTCGTGGTCCGGACCCGTCGCTCGGCGAGCATGAGTCGCGAGGCCCAGCTGCTCGCCGAACGTGACGCCGCGCGGGCCGACCGGGCCGTCGCGGTCGAGCAGGAGCGCGTGCGGATCGCCCGCGACATGCACGACATCGTCGCGCACTCGCTCGCGGTGGTCATCGCGCAGTCCGACGGCGCCCGGTACGCCCTGAAGGCCGACCCCGCCGTCGCCGACCAGGCACTCAGCACCATCTCCGCCACGGCCCGGCGAGCCCTCGGCGACGTGCGCGAACTCCTCGGCGCGCTCCGGCACGAGCAGGGGACCGCGCCGACGCCCGAGATCGACGACATCGACCGGCTCGTCGACGAGATGCGACAGCTCGGGCTCGACGTACGGGTGGAACGCGAGGGCGACCCCACCGGGCTGCCCACCACCACGCAGCTCGCCGTCTACCGGATCGTGCAGGAGAGCCTGACGAACGCGTACAAGCACGGAGAACCCGGCAGCCCGGTGCGTGCCGCCCTGACCTACCGGCCGGACACCGTCGAGATCGCCGTCGTGAACCGTCGTGCCGACGACGGCGTCCGCGGCCCCGGCACGGGCCACGGCCTGGTCGGCATGCGCGAGCGCGCCGTGATGACCGGCGGCACCATGACCGCCGGGGCCCGGGGGGACGACTTCGCGGTCGCCGTCCGGATGCCGACCGTCCCGGCCAGCGGGCAGATGCCCCGGGGCCGGATCACCCCGACCGAGCAGGAGCGCACCGCCCGATGACCACGTTCCCGACCGACGAGCACTCCATCCGTGTCGCCCTCGTCGACGACCAGGCGCTGTTCCGCACCGGCATCCGGATGCTCATCGACTCGCAGCCCGACCTGCGGTTCGTCGGCGAGGCGGGCGACGGTGCCGAGGGCGTCGAACTCGTCCGGCGGACCCGTCCCGACGTGGTGCTGATGGACGTCCGGATGCCCGTGATGGACGGCATCACGGCGACCGGCCACATCGTCGAGCAGTCCGGCACCGACGGCGCGAAGGTGCTCGTGCTGACCACGTTCGACTTCGACGAGGCCGCCGCCAAGGCCATCCGCGCCGGTGCGAGCGGGTTCGTACTCAAGGACGCCGACCCCGAGTTCCTGCTCGCGGCGGTCCGGACCGTGCACGCCGGCACCGCGGTGTTCGCCGCGTCGGCCACGCGGGAGCTCCTGCGCCGGTACGACGACTCGGTCGGCCGCGCCGCCGCCGTCCCCGCGGCCTTCGCCGACCTCACTCCGCGTGAGCGCGAGATCTTCGACCTGGCCGCCCGTGGGTTCAGCAACAGCGAGATCGCGCAGCACGAGTACGTCAGCGAGGCGACCGTGAAGACGCACATCTCGCGGGTCCTGACGAAGCTCGAGCTCCGCGACCGGGTGCGACTCGTCGTCTTCGCCCACGAGCACGGACTCGTCACGAAGGCCGACTGACGCCGGGTCATCCGGGGGGATGACCCCTCCACAGGCAACCGAGCCGAGCGGACGATCCACAGGAGCCGACCGGGCGACGCGGGACAGGACCGCTGACCGTCATCGTGGATGCATGACCACGAGCCACGCCCCGATCATCCGCCTCGACCACGTGTCCAAGCACTACGGCGACGACGCCCGACGTGTGACCGCGCTCGACGACGTCAGCGTCGACATCGGCGCGGGGGAGTTCACCGCGGTGATGGGCCCGTCCGGGTCCGGCAAGTCGACGCTCATGCACGTCGCGGCCGGCCTCGACGCCGTGTCCACCGGTCGGATCCAGATCGACGGCGTCGACATCACGGCCCTGGGCGACAAGGACCTCACCGAGCTGCGTCGTCGTCGGCTGGGCTTCGTGTTCCAGTCGTTCAACCTCGTCCCGACGCTGGACGTCAGCGAGAACATCCGGCTGCCGTTCCTGCTCGGTGGGCACAAGCCCTCGCGTGAGGAGACCGCCTGGATCGACCGGCTGGTCGAGATGCTCGGGCTCGGCAACCGGCTGACCCATCGTCCGCACCAGCTCTCCGGCGGGCAGCAGCAGCGCGTCGCCATCGCACGGGCACTCGCTTCGCGGCCGGCGGTGGTCGTCGCCGACGAACCGACGGGCGCGCTCGACTCCCGCACGGGGCGCGACGTGCTCGCGATCCTCCGCGGTGCCGTCCAGGAGTGGGGGCAGAGCGTCGTCATGGTCACGCACGACCCGGTGGCGGCCGCGAACGCCGACCGCATCCTGTTCCTGGCCGACGGCCGGATCGTCGCCGACCGCCCGGCGATGGACGCCGGCGCGATCTCCACGACGATGCTCGGGATGGAGGCAGCAGCGTGAACGGCGTCCGCTCCTTCGCTCCCACCGTCCTGGTCGCCGCCCTCGGCACCACGTTCGGTTCCGCCCTCGTCATCGCACCCGGGATCGTGACCGAGGCGCTCCGAGCCGCCGGGGTCGCCGACCTCGGACCGATCAAGGCGATCCTGTCGGTGGTCGGGTGGCTGTTCCTCGGCATCGCGCTCTACGTCGGCGCGATCGTCACCGCGAACACATGCGCCACCCTGATCGCCGGACAGACCCGGATCATCGCCCTCCAGCGGCTCGTCGGCGCGACCGGTGCGACCCTGCGGGCGCGGATCACCCGCACCGGCCTGGTGGTCGGCGTGCTCGGCGGGGTCATCGGCGCCGTCGTGGGGACTGCGCTCTCGGCCCTGTTCGTCATCGTCCTGCGGGGCAACGGGGTCCTGCCCGAGGCCGAGTACACGTACGTGCCGTGGGAGCTCGTCCTGCCGGTCGTGGCCGTCGTCCTCGCCACCTGGGGTGCCTTCGCTGCCGGATCGCGACGCGTGCTCACCGTCACCCCGCTCGAAGCGCTGTCGTCGTCCGTCGAGCCGAGCCACGACGACGTCCGGTCCGGCACGGCCCGCAAGGTCTGGTCGATCGTGCTCATGGCCGGCGGCGCGGTGCTGATGCTGCTCGGGCTCGCGGTGAGCTCGCTGTCCCCGATCGCGGTCCTGCCGGCGGCGCTCGGCGGGTTCGTGTCCTTCGCGGGGGTCGCCGTGGGGGCGACGATCGTGATGCCGCCCGTGCTGCAGCTGATCGGCCGCATCGGCTCGAACGATCCCGTCGTCCTGCTCGCCGGACGGAACGCGATGCGGGCACCGGGAAGGTCCTCGCGGGCGACCATCGGGCTCGTCATCGGCGTCACCCTGCTCGTCACCTTCGCGGTCGCGCTCGGCATCATGCAGCACGTGCTCGAGACCGAGATGCGGGCCATGAGCGCGGGGAGCGCCACCCCGCAGATGATCGAGGCGCAGCGCGACCTCTTCGTGCAGATCAACGCCGTCGTCAGCGTGGTCGTCGGGTTCTCCGCCGTGATCGCCGCCGTCGGCGTCGTGAACGCCCTGGCGCTCGGGGTGCTCCAGCGTCGACGCGAACTCGGGCTGCTTCGGGTGCTCGGCCTCACCGGTGTGCAGGTCCGACGGATGATCGTGACCGAGGCCGTGCAGATGGTCGTCGCGGCCGTCGTCTCGGGGCTCGCACTCGGCACGCTGTACGGCTGGGTCGGCGGGCAGACGCTGCTCGGCTCGCTCGGGACGCCCGTGGCACCGGTGCTGCCGCCGCTGACCATCGGCATCGTGGTGATCGGCGCGCTGGTCCTGGCGGTCGTCGCCACCATCGCCCCGGTGCGGCGCGCGATGCGCGTCCCGCCGACCGAGGCGCTCGCGGTCGACTGACCCGTCGCCCTGGTCGCACCATGCGACGACACGGGAGGCCCGGTGCCAGCTGGCACCGGGCCTCCCGTCCGTCGTGTGGTCGCGCCGACGTGCCCTGCCCGGCCCCGCCACGCCGCTCACGTCCGCCGAGGTGTCACGAACCGTCGTCCAGACGCGGCCCGGACGACACAACGTGACCACTCGGCGACCGGCCCGCGGCATGTCCCGACCACTCGGCACCGCACCCGGCACCCCACCCGGCACCCCTCCCGGCACCCCTCCCGGCGCCCCGTTCGACGGCGCTGGGCAGTCCCGCGTCACACGCTTGCGCCAGCCCGCTGCTCCGGTGCTACCGTGGGTCCCGATGTACTCGGCACTCCTCCTCCTTCGCTGCCGCGACGAGGCCTGACACTCCGGCCCACCTCGTCGCGGAGTCCGTCGTGGCCGCACCACAACAGCTCACGAACACGCGACGAAAGCGAAGAACGATGCAGAACACCCAGCAGCCCTCCGGGATGCCGATCCACAAGTACGTCCCGTTCCACGAGCAGATCACCGTCGACCTGCAGGACCGGACCTGGCCCACGAAGCGCATCGACAAGGCACCGCGCTGGTGCGCGGTCGACCTGCGTGACGGCAACCAGGCACTCATCGACCCGATGGACGCCGAGCGCAAGCGGGCGATGTTCGACCTCCTCGTCCGGATGGGCTACAAGGAGATCGAGGTCGGGTTCCCGAGCGCCTCGCAGACCGACTTCGACTTCGTCCGGTCGCTGATCGACGAGGGCGCGATCCCCGACGACGTCACCATCCAGGTCCTGACCCAGGCGCGCGAGCACCTCATCCAGCGCACCTACGAGGCGATCGACGGCGCGAAGCAGGCCATCGTCCACCTGTACAACTCGACGAGCATCGTGCAGCGCGAGGTCGTCTTCCGCACCGACGTGCAGGGCGTGGTGGACATCGCGGTCACCGGTGCGAAGCTCTGCAAAGCGGCCGAAGCCACGCTGCAGCACGACACGACGATCTACTACGAGTACTCGCCGGAGTCCTACACGGGCACCGAACTCGAGGTCGCACTGGAGATCTGCAACGCCGTCCTCGAGGTCTTCGAGCCGACGCCCGAGCGCAAGGTCATCATCAACCTGCCCGCCACCGTCGAGATGGCCACGCCGAACGTCTACGCCGACTCGATCGAGTGGATGTCCCGTCGCCTCGCCCACCGCGAGGACGTCATCCTGTCGCTGCACCCGCACAACGACCGGGGCACAGCGGTGGCGGCCGCCGAGCTCGGCTACATGGCCGGCGCCGACCGCATCGAGGGCTGCCTGTTCGGCAACGGTGAGCGCACCGGCAACGTGGACCTGGTCGCCCTCGGGATGAACCTGTTCACGCAGGGCATCGATCCGGAGATCTCCTTCGCCGACATCGACCAGGTGAAGCGCACCGTCGAGTACTGCAATCAGCTGCCGGTGCCCGAGCGCCAGCCGTGGGCGGGCGACCTCGTGTACACGGCGTTCAGCGGCTCGCACCAGGACGCCATCAACAAGGGCTTCGAGGCGATGAAGGCCAAGGCCGAAGCCGCGGGCAAGGACATCGACGAGATCGAATGGGCGGTGCCGTACCTGCCCGTCGACCCGAAGGACATCGGCCGGTCGTACGAGGCCGTCATCCGTGTCAACTCGCAGTCCGGCAAGGGCGGCGTTGCCTACCTGCTCAAGACCGACCACGCCCTCGACCTGCCTCGCAAGCTGCAGATCGAGTTCTCCGGCGTCGTGCAGCGGCACACCGACACCGAGGGCGGCGAGTTCTCGTCGCAGCGCATCTGGGACGTGTTCCAGGACGAGTACCTGCCGGCGTCGATCGACGACGAGAAGTGGGGCCGGTACGAGCTCACCAAGACGGCGACGTCGAGCGACTTCGAGGGCACGACCTCGCTGTCCGTGGCACTCCGGGTCGACGAGGGCGCGGTCACGGCCGAGGCCGTCGGCACCGGTCCCATCGACGCGTTCCTGAAGGTGCTCGCCGAGCAGGGCGTCCAGGTCACGCTGTACGACTACTCGGAGCACACGATGAGCGCCTCCGGTGACGCGAAGGCCGCGTCCTACGTCGAGCTCGACGTCGACGGCGTGCGCCTGTGGGGCGTCGGCATCGACGCCGACATCTCGACGGCGTCGCTCAAGGCGATCGTGTCCGCGGTGAACCGCGCGGTGCGCGCGGGTGCCGCGGCCGGTGCCGACGCGCCGGAGCTCGTCTCAGCCTGAGACGCAACCAGGCCTGGAGGCGCGGTGCGGGTCCGCCCCGCACTGCGCCTCCTGTCTGTGCCCGGTCGTCCCCCCGTCACGCGCGATGGCAGGTCGAATCGGGCGTACCTGGTCGTTCCGTCCGACCAGGTACGCCCGATTCCACTCGGTACGCCCGGGCCCCCGCCCGCACCGCACGCGGCTGTCGGCGGGGCGGGGGATACTGGGGGCATGCCGCTGTACCGGGACGAGTGCGTCGTGTTGCGCACCCACAAGCTCGGTGAAGCCGACCGCATCGTCACGATGCTCTCGCGGCAGCACGGCAAGATCCGCGCCGTGGCCAAGGGCGTGCGGCGGACGGCGTCGAAGTTCGGCAGCCGGCTCGAGCCGTTCATGGTCGTCGACGCCCAGTTCTACGAGGGCCGGTCGCTCGACATCGTCACCCAGGCGGAGTCCCTCGGTGCGTACGGGGCCCAGATCGTCGCCGACTACGGCGCGTACACCGCGGCCAGCGCCATGGTCGAGACGGCCGACCGACTGAGCGAGGCCGACGCCGGGCTGCAGCAGTACCTGTTGCTCGTGGGGGCGCTGCGCTCGTTGTCGCGCGGTGAACACCAGTCCAGCGCGACCCTCGACTCGTACCTGCTCCGCGCGATGAGCATCGCGGGGTGGGCGCCCTCGTTCAGCGACTGTGCGGTGACGGGGGAGCCCGGCCCGCACTCGGCGTTCGTGGTGCAGCTCGGTGGTGTCGTCGCCGACCGTGCGGCACCCCCGGGGACCCCGCGGCTCGACCCGGCGACGCTCGGGGTGCTCGGCTCCCTGCTCGCCGGCGACTGGGCGACGGTCGACGCCACCGACGAGCGGACGCGTTCGCGGGCCTCCGGCGTGGTCGCGGCCTACGCCCAGTGGCACCTGGAACGATCGCTCCGGTCCCTGCCGCACGTCGACCGCTCCGAACACCCGATGCCGGTGCCGCAGACCCACGGCGGACCCGAGGCGACGGCGCGTGCGGTGGCCTCGACCCCGGCACCCGCCGTGCCCGAGCCCGACCCTGATCCCGCTGTCGAAGGAGCCCCCACCGCATGAGCCCCCGCCGCCCCGACGACGTCGAACCGTTCCGCCCGATCGACTGGACCGGCGAGACGCCGCCGGCGATCCCGGCCCGGTTCGTGCCGGAGCACGTGGCCATCGTCATGGACGGCAACGGCCGGTGGGCGAACGGCCGCGGCCTCACCCGGATCGAGGGGCACAAGGCGGGCGAGGCCTCACTGCTCGACGTCGTCGCCGGGGCGATCCAGATCGGCGTCGGGCACGTGTCGGCGTACGCGTTCTCGACCGAGAACTGGAAGCGCTCACCGGAAGAGGTCCGGTTCCTGATGGGCTTCAACCGCGACGTCATCCGCCGTCGCCGTGACCAGCTGCACCAGTGGGGCGTCAAGGTGCGGTGGGCCGGCCGGCGTCCGCGGCTGTGGCGGAGCGTCATCGACGAGCTCGAGACCGCCGAGCGGATGACGGCGGGCAACGACGTCCTCACGCTGACGATGTGCGTGAACTACGGCGGCCGGAACGAGATCGTCGACGCCGTTCGGGGCATGGCCGAGGACGTCGCAGCCGGTCGCCTCAAGCCGAGCCAGGTCACCGAGAAGGCCCTGGCGAAGCGGCTGTACGTGCCCGAGATGCCCGACGTCGACCTGTTCCTCCGGAGTTCGGGGGAGCAGCGCACGAGCAACTTCCTGCTGTGGCAGTCCGCCTACGCCGAGATGGTGTTCCTCGACCGGCTCTGGCCGGACTTCCGCCGCACCGACCTGTGGGGTGCGATCGAGGAGTACGCCAGCCGCGACCGACGCTACGGCGGCGCGGTCGACGCCCCGACGGCGTAGCGCGGCTTCGAGCGGACGCCCCGCCCCGCCCCCTCAGCCCGGCAGCGGCCCCTCGAGCAGGTGGGCCGCGGAGCGCACCGCGTCGAGCGCCGCACGGACGCTCGGCACCCGGTCGGCACCACGGGCGACGACGACCTCGACACGCCGGGCGAGCTCGTCGTCCACGGGGTCGATCGCGACACCGGCGGGGATGACCGTCGTCGCGAGTGCCAGCCGGGGGAGCAGCGCCACCCCGAGCCCGGCGGCGACGAGCCCCACCACCGCGGCCGCGTTGTCTGTCTCCAGCACGATGTCCGGCGTGAACCCCGCGCTCGCGCACGATGCGAGCAGGTGCCCACGGCACCGCGGGCAGCCCCCGATCCACCGGGCGTCGTGGTGTGACGCGAGGTCCACGACGGTGGAGCCGGCGGTGCGGAGTCGCTCAGAGCCTCCTGGCCCGACCGGCGTCACCAGCGCGAGCGGGTCCCGACCGAGCGCCCGGGTGACGAGGCCCGGGTCCGGGGTGGTCCCGACCTCGTCGCCGACGTAGGTGAAGGTCAGGGCGACCTCGACCTCGCCGCCGCGCAGCAGGTCGAGTGCCTCGGGCGGCTCGACCTCGACGTACGAGGTCGTCACGCCGGGCGCCGTCGCCGCCATCCGGGCGAGCACCGCGGGCACGAGGGCGGAGGAGGCGCTCGGGAACCCGGCGAGTCGCACCCGACCGCGGCTGAGCCCGCCGACGGCGTCGAGGTCCTCGCGCGCCGCGGTCAGGGCGGCCTGGACGTGCAGGGCGTGGTCGGCGAGCACCTGCCCCGCGTGCGTGAGGGTCGCGCCCCGTCCACCCCGCAGGACGAGCGCGTGGCCGAGACGCTGCTCGGCCCGGGCCAGCAGCTGGCTGACGGCCGGCTGGCTCGACCCGAGAGCGGCGGCAGCGCGGGTGATCGACCCGCCGTCGGCCACGGCACGCAGGACCCGGAGCAACTGGGGATCGATCTCGTCCATCATCCGATGTTATCGGTGGCAAAACGAACCGGCTCTGGTGTGATGGGTCGGGAACCGGGACGCTGTCCGCATGGACTCATTCCCCGCCGGCCGCGGCTACCTGGCGGCGTGCACCGCGGGCCTGCCGACCCGCGGCACCCTCGCCGCCCAGCGCGCCGACCTCGACGCGTGGTCCCGGGCCGAGACGTCGCCCGCCCGGTACGGCGCGCTGGTCGAGCAGGGGCGTGCGCTCTTCGCCGCGCTGGTCGGCGTCCCGGCGGAGCGCGTCGCGACGGGCTCGCAGACGTCGGTGATGGCCGCTGTCGTCGCCGACGCGCTGCCGGACGGCGCCGAGGTGGTCGTCCCCGACGGCGACTTCAGCTCGGTCGTCTTCCCGTTCCTCGCCCAGGCACACCGCGGCGTCCGCGTCCGGAGCGTCCCGCTGGACCGGCTCGCCGCCTCGGTCGGGCCCGACACCGCCCTCGTCGCGTGGTCCGCGGTGCAGTCCGCCACCGGCGTGGTCACCGACCCCGACCCGGTCGTGGCCGCCGCCCGACGTGTCGGCGCCCTGACCCTCTGCGACCTCACGCAGGCCGCCGGCGTCCTGCCCGTCGACGCCGCCCCGTTCGACGTGACGCTCACGCACACCTACAAGTGGCTCTGCGCGCCGCGCGGCGTCGCCTTCATGACGCTCTCCGACACCGCCCTCGGCCGGCTCCGCCCGGTGCAGGCCGGTTGGTACGCGGGAGCGGACGTCTGGTCCTCCTGCTACGGCCCCGCCATGCACCTGGCCGACGACGCGCGTCGATTCGACGTCTCGCCGGCCTGGCAGGCGTGGCCCGGTGCCGTGGCCGCGCTCGAGCACGCGGTCGCGCTCGACCAGCAGGCGGTCTGGAGGCACGCCACCGGTCTCGCGGATCGGCTGTGCGACGCCCTCGGGTCGCCTCGGCAGGGCGACGGGCAGGCGATCGTGACGTTCGCGGACGCCGACGGGGCGGCCCTCCGGGCCCTCGCCGCCGCAGGCGTCACCGCCTCGGGGCGTGCCGGGCGACTGCGCATCGCGTTCCACCTGTGGAACGACGAGTCCGACGTGACCGACGTCGTGGCCGCGCTGGGCGGGGTGGGGCCGACCACGTCGGGCAGGTGAGCGGGGAGGGCGGACCCGGGGCGGGCCTCCCGGGCCGGGATCGCCGGTAGTCTTGCCCGGACCGTTTCCGCACCGAGCACCCAGCTCGGCGACCTCTGGAGCACCCTTTGGCACAGCCCTCCCGTCTCGACAGCGTCATCGCCCTGGCCAAGCGCCGCGGCTTCGTCTTCCAGTCGGGTGAGATCTACGGAGGCTCCCGCTCCGCATGGGACTACGGGCCCCTCGGTGTGGAGCTCAAGGAGAACATCAAGCGCCAGTGGTGGCAGCGGTTCGTCCGCGGCCGCGGGGACATGGTCGGCCTCGACTCCGCGGTGATCCTGCCCCGCAAGGTGTGGGAGGCCTCCGGCCACGTCGCGACCTTCACCGACCCGCTGGTGGAGTGCCTGCACTGCCACCACCGGTTCCGCGAGGACCACCTGATCGAGGCGTTCGTCGCCAAGAAGGGCCGCGACCCCGAGGGCCGCATGGCCGAGATCGCCTGCCCGAACTGCGGCACCCGCGGCGAGTGGACCGAGCCCCGCGAGTTCTCCGGGATGCTCAAGACCTACCTCGGCCCGGTCGAGTCCGAAGAGGGCCTGAACTTCCTGCGCCCCGAGACGGCCCAGGGCATCTTCGTCGACTTCGCGCAGGTCGTCACGACGAGCCGCATGAAGCCCCCCTTCGGCATCGGGCAGGTCGGCAAGGCGTTCCGCAACGAGATCACGCCCGGCAACTTCATCTTCCGCACGCGCGAGTTCGAGCAGATGGAGATCGAGTACTTCGTCCCGCCGGCCTCGGCCCAGGAGCACTACGAGCAGTGGATCGCCGACTCGGTGGCGTTCTACACCGACCTCGGCATCGACCCCGAGAACCTGCGTCGTTTCGACGTGCCGGACGGCGAGCGGGCGCACTACTCCGACGCCACCGCCGACATCGAGTACCGCTTCGGCTTCACCGGCTCGGAGTGGGGCGAGCTGATGGGCGTCGCGAACCGCACCGACTTCGACCTGAACAACCACATCGAGGCGTCCGGCCAGGACCTCCGGTTCTTCGACCAGGCCGCCAACGAGAAGTACGTGCCGTACGTCATCGAGCCGTCGTTCGGGCTGACCCGTGCACTCATGGCGTTCCTGCTCGACTCGTACCACGAGGACGAGGCCCCCAACGCGAAGGGCGGCGTCGACAAGCGCACGGTCCTTCGCCTCGACCCGCGCCTGGCCCCGGTGAAGGCCGCCGTCCTGCCGCTGTCGCGCAACGAGCAGCTCTCGCCCGTCGCCCGCGGCCTGGCCGACGACCTGCGCAAGAACTGGAACGTGGACTTCGACGACGCCGGTGCCATCGGCCGTCGCTACCGTCGCCACGACGAGATCGGCACGCCGTTCTGCATCACGGTCGACTTCGACACGCTCGAGGACAAGGCCGTCACGGTGCGCGAGCGCGACACCATGGGCCAGGAGCGCGTCTCGCTCGACCAGCTGCAGGGGTACCTGGCGCAGCGGTTGCTCGGCGCGTAGGGGTTCCGCGGGCGTCGCGGCGCGTCGGAACCAGGTTCCGGACACAGCACCACGAAGATCCACGGTGCGGTGTCCGGAACCTGGTTCTGCGGGAATGCGCGCCGCACGAGCGCGTTGGAGTCAGCATGAACGACTCCGTGAAGGTCGATGTCTGGTCGGACATCGCCTGCCCCTGGTGCTACATCGGCAAGCGCAAGTTCGAGGCCGGCGTCGCCGCGTTCGGCGCCTCGAGCGAGGGCCGTCCCGTCGAGGTCGAGTACCACTCCTTCGAGCTCAGCCCCGACACCCCCGTCGACTTCGAGGGCACCGAGGCCGAGTTCCTCTCGGGCCACAAGGGCATGCCCGTCGACCAGGCGCAGCAGATGCTCGACCAGGTCACCGCCATCGCCGCGGGCGTCGGCCTCGAGTACGACTTCGAGGCGATGCACCACACCAACACCGTGAAGGCCCACCAGGTCATCCACCTCGCCAAGCAGCACGGCAAGCAGCTCGAGATGGTCGAGCGTCTGTTCACCGCCTACTTCGAGCGCGGCGAGCACGTCGGACAGGAGTCCTCGCTCGCCGACCTGGCGGCGGAGATCGGTCTCGACCGTGACGAGGTCCTCAGCACCCTGCGCGACGACGCCCAGCTCGCTGCAGTCCGCGCCGACCAGGCACAGGCGCAGGCGTACGGGATCAACGGCGTGCCGTTCTTCGTCATCGACGGCAAGTACGGCGTCTCCGGCGCCCAGGACCCCACGGCGTTCGAGCAGGTGCTCCGCCAGGTGGTCGCGCTCCGCGAGACCACGCCGGAGGAGGTCGCCTCGGCGGCCGAGCGTGCTGCGGACGACGCGAGCGCCGACGTGGCGGTGACCCGATGACGGACATGACCATCAGCGACCAGGGCGCGGTGCGCCTCCAGGCTGTGACGTCGGTCCCGTCCGTGCCGGACGCGCTCACGGGGCTGCCGGGCGTGCGCGGTCTGTCCGCCGCTTCCGGCGTTCCCGGCCTGGAGGCCCGTCCCGCGTTGCTGACGCTCGTCACGCCCGGCGGTGCGCCGGTCTGCGAGGGCGACGCCTGCCTGATCGACGCCGGCTCGTTCGCCGGGGCCGAGGGCGACTGGTCCGAGGTGCCGGACTGACGGCTGCGTCAGTCGCGCTGCGGTTCCTCGTCGGTGATGTCGGCGACGGTCGCGCCGTAGGCGGCGACGAGCGCATCGGCGTCGACGAAGGCGCTCGCGCCGTGCCGGCCCGCACCCAGGGCGACGCGGCGGCCGACGATGCGCTCGTCGGCGTACACCGGCAGGTCGCCCGTGGCACCGATCGGCGTGATGGTGCCGCGCTCGTAGCCGGACGCCCCGAGCGCGGTGGCGGCGTCGGGCATCGAGAGCTTGTTGACGCCGACGACCGTGCGGAGCTTCTTCCAGGCGATGCTGCGGCCGCCGGGCACCAGGGCGAGCAGGAACCCGCCGTCGTGGCGCTTCACCACCAGGGTCTTGACGATGTCGCCGGGCTCGATGCCGAGCAGTTCGGCAGCCTCGTGCAGGGAGTCCGCGGCCGGGCGTTCGACCACCTCGACCGGCAGGCCACGGGCCTGGGCGTCGGCGTCGAACCGGGAGCTGGCGTCGGTCGTCATGTGGAGAACGCTACCGGCGCGCACCGACGTGGGAGAATGGGAGACGTATGACGATCACTGACGCACCCGGGACGGCGACCCGTCCGGCGAAGCCCCTGCGCATCGGCCCCATCGAGGTCGACGTGCCGGTCGTGCTCGCGCCGATGGCGGGCATCACGAACATGGCCTACCGCCGGCTCTGCCGCGAGTACGGCGCCGGGCTCTACGTGTGCGAGATGATCACCTCGCGTGCGCTGGTCGAACGGACCCCCGTCTCGATGCAGCTCATCCAGCACCACGAGTCCGAGACCCCGCGGTCGATCCAGCTGTACGGCGTCGAGCCGAACACCGTGGCCGAGGCGGCGTCGATCCTGGTGGGCGAGGACCGCGCCGACCACATCGACCTGAACTTCGGGTGCCCGGTGCCCAAGGTCACCCGCAAGGGCGGCGGCGCGGCCCTGCCCTGGAAGCTCGACCTGTTCCGCGAACTCGTCACCAAGACCGTGCGCGCCGCGGGCGACGTCCCCGTCACGGTGAAGATGCGCAAGGGCATCGACGAGGACCACCTGACCTACCTCGACGCCGCCCGCATCGCGCGCGACGCCGGTGTCGCCGCGGTCTCGCTGCACGCCCGCACCGCGAACGAGCACTACTCCGGGCACGCCGACTGGTCCGCGATCGCCACCCTGAAGGAGACCGTCACCGACATCCCGATCCTCGGCAACGGCGACATCTGGTCGGCCGCCGACGCGCTCCGGATGATCGACGAGACCGGCGCCGACGGCGTGGTCGTCGGGCGTGGCTGCCTCGGCCGCCCGTGGCTGTTCGGCGACCTCGCCGCGGCGTTCCGCGGCGAGGGGCTGCGGTACATGCCGTCCCTGGGCGAGGTCGCCGACGGGTTCCGCCGGCACGCCGAGCTGCTCGTCGAGTTCTTCGGCGACGAAGAGCACGCGTGCCGCGACATCCGCAAGCACGTGGCCTGGTACTTCAAGGGGTACCCGATCGGCAGCGACGTGCGGGCCGGCCTGGCGATGGCGTCGAGCCTGCAGGAGATCGACGACTTCCTCGGCCAGCTCGACCACGACGCGCCGTACCCGGGCGCCGACGCCGAGGGGCCGCGCGGTCGTGCCGGGCACCCGAAGCGCACCGCCCTGCCCGACCGCTGGCTCGAGAGCCGCGACGTCGACTCCGAGTTCCGCAAGGTCCTGGCCGCCGCCGAGCTGCACCACAGCGGCGGATGAGCGCCACCGCCTCGTACGGCCCGGCGGACGCGGAGCGCTGGCTCCCCGAAGAGCACGGCAACCGCCGGTCGGACTTCGCCCGTGACCGCGCCCGACTGCTGCACTCCAGTGCGCTCCGGCGTCTGGCCGCGAAGACCCAGGTGCTCAGCCCGACGGCGGGGCTCGACTTCGCCCGCAACCGGCTGACCCACTCGCTCGAGGTCGCGCAGGTCGGCCGCGAGCTCGCCGACTCGCTCGGGCTCGACCCCGACGTGGTCGACACGGCGTGCCTGGCGCACGACATCGGGCACCCGCCGTTCGGGCACAACGGCGAGACCGCGGTGAACGCCTGGGCGACCGGCATCGGTGGCTTCGAGGGCAACGCGCAGACCCTCCGGCTGTTGACGCGGCTCGAGCCGAAGGTCTACGGCGTCCGGCCCGGCGCCGACGTCGACCGTCCGTTCGGGCTCAACCTGACCCGTGCGTCGTTGGACGCCAGCTGCAAGTACCCGTGGCCCGCTGCGCAGGGGGTGTCGGAGTCGTCGTCCGGGCGCACCAAGTTCGGCTTCTACGACGACGACCACGACGCCTTCGAGTGGCTCCGTGCCGGCGCGCCGCGTCGCCAGCGGTGCATCGAGGCGCAGGTGATGGACCTCGCCGACGACATCGCGTACTCGGTGCACGACTTCGAGGACGCCGTCGTCGCCGGGTTCATCGACGTCGCGGCCCTGGGCGACCGCGTCGGTGAGAACGACATCGTGACCGCCATGCACGCCTGGGTCGGCGACGACCTGAGCCGCGACGAGCTGCTCGAGGCGTTCGACCGCCTGCGTGCGCTGCCGCTCTGGATGACCGCGTACGACGGCTCCCGCCGGGACGCCGCACGCCTCAAGAACCTGACGTCGCAGCTGATCGGACGCTTCGCGCGCACCGCCACGACGGCCACCCGCGAGTCCTACGCCTCGGGATCGCTCGTGCGGTTCGCGGCGTCGGTCGTCACCCCGCCCGAGATCATCGGCGAGATCGCGGTGCTCAAGGGCATCGTCGCGGCCTTCGTGATGACCCAGGGCGACCGTCAGCCCGTGTACGAGGACCAGCGCCGCGTGCTCACCGAACTGCTCGACGCGCTGGCGGCGACCGGTGCGTCCGACCTCGAGCCGGGCTTCGCCGCCGACTGGCACGCCGCGGACGACGACGCCGGCCGACTGCGCGCCGTCGTCGACCAGGTCGCGAGCCTGACCGACCAGGGCGCGCTCGCGTGGCACCGACGTCTGGTGGTGGGTGACCGTGACCCGGTCCACATCGCTGTCTGACCGGTCCGCCGACGTCGGTCCCACGAACTAGGATCGAGGGGTGGCTGGCAGGATCGCGCGGAACGACATCGACGAGGTCCGCTCGCGTGTCAACATCGCCGACGTCGTGGGCGACTACGTCACGCTGAAGCACGCGGGCGTCGGGTCGATGAAGGGCCTGTGCCCCTTCCACGACGAGCGCTCCCCGTCGTTCCACGTCCGGCCCCAGGTCGGCCGCTACCACTGCTTCGGCTGCGGCGAGGACGGCGACGTCTTCAGCTTCATCATGGCGCAGGACCACACCACCTTCGCCGAGGCCGTCGAGCGCATGGCCGCGAAGATCGGCTTCACCCTGCACTACGAAGAGGGCGACGGGCCGCGCACCGACTACAACACCCGTGCCCGGCTGATCGCCGCGAACGAAGCCGCGCTCGAGTACTTCACCGCGCAACTCACCACGGCCGCCGCCGACCCCGCCCGCCGGTTCCTGGGGGAGCGCGGGTTCGACCCCTCGGCTGCCCAGCACTTCGGCGTCGGCTTCGCGCCGAAGTCCTACGACATGCTCAAGGACCACCTGCGCGGGCGTGGCTTCACGATGGAAGAACTCGTGTCCGCCGGTCTCGTCAGCCAGGGTGACCGCTCGCCGTACGACCGGTTCCGCGGGCGCCTGATGTGGCCGATCCGCGACGTCACCGGGGCGACCATCGGCTTCGGGGCGCGCCGCCTGCTCGAGGACGACAAGGGTCCCAAGTACCTCAACACGCCCGAGACCCCGATCTACCACAAGAGCCAGGTGCTCTACGGGCTCGACCTGGCCCGCCGCGACATCTCGAAGCAGAAGCAGGTCGTCATCGTCGAGGGCTACACCGACGTGATGGCGTGCCACGTCGCGGGCGTCACGACCGCGGTCGCCACCTGCGGCACGTCGTTCGGCGTCGACCACATCAAGGTGCTCCGCCCGATGCTCGGCGACCTGGCCGGCGCCGACCCGAACGCCAACGGCGAGGTCGTGTTCACGTTCGACCCCGACGAGGCCGGGCAGCGTGCCGCCTCGCGGGCCTTCGCGGAAGAACAGCGCTTCGCGGCGCAGACCTACGTCGCCGTGGCACCCGGCGGGCTCGACCCGTGCGACCTCCGGCTCGCCCGCGGTGACGACGCCATCCGCCGCCTGGTCACGAACAAGCGCCCGATGTTCGAGTTCATGATCCGCCGCACCCTGGACGGCCACGACCTCGAGACCGTCGAGGGGCGCGTCGGTGCCCTGCGTGCGGCCGCACCCGTGCTCGCCGGCATCCGCGACCGCTCGCTGACGCAGGGCTACGTCCGCGAACTCGCCGGCTGGCTCGGCATGGAGATCCCCGAGGTCCGTCGGTCGGTCGAGACCGCCAGACGCCGTGCGGGGTCCGGGCAGGACGATCGGTCCGCAGGCTCGGGGCGCGACGGCCGTGCCGGAACCGGCACGGACGCAGCCGACACCCCCGACGAGCCCGTCGCCGGGATCCGCTCGCTGCCGAACGACCCCATCAGCCGCATGGAACGCGACGCCGTGATGGCGATGGTGCAGCAGCCCACGTCCGTCGGGGCACCGATGCTCGGGCTCGCCGCGTCGGCCACGTTCTCGACGCCGATGCTCGCCGCGGTGCGGGACGCCGTGGTCGCCAACGTCGACGTCATCGGTGCGGGGGACTGGCTCGACCGGCTGCTCGCCGACGTGCCGGCGCCCCTCCGCACCCTGACGCACGAACTCGCCCTCGCACCCATCCCCGCGCGCAACGCGGAGGACCTGGCGGCCTACTGCCGGAGCATCGTCGTGGCCCTGGTCGAGCGCGACCTGCTCGCCCGCAAGGCCTCGCTGCTCGGGCAGCTGCAGCGCGCCGACCCGCACGAGCAGGCGGAGCGTCGCGCCGAGATCCAGCGGCAGCTCGTCGACATCGACGGGCAGCGGATGCGGTTGCGCGCCGACGCCGAGGCGTCCTAGGGCTCTTCGCGCGGTCGGTGCCGGGCGTGCGCGAGGTCGCCCCGGTTGCACGACGCGCCGCGTGCGCTTCGCCGAGGTCGCACGAACTGTCGCCCGGTGGGGCTGCGAGCGGCAGTTGGTGCGACCTCGGCGAGGGTGAGTGGTCAGGACGTGCCGTCTGTCGGGCCTCGAGTGGTCGCAGGGCGTGGGTTGGCCGGGGTCCGGCCGACGGGACGTGACCGCTCGGGGTGGGGCGGGCGGTGCGTCGTGACCGATCGGCGGGGGCGAGGGGGCGCGGCGGGCGCG
>Ga0308159_1002049_pt1 | contig 24893 bp, 18 predicted proteins | sample PhyCR1_FD_201040 | JGI IMG/M metagenome (GOLD analysis project Ga0308159, IMG submission 201040) | Phyllosphere microbial communities from UC Gill Tract Community Farm, Albany, California, United States - DLSLC.R1 | ecosystem: Host-associated > Plants > Phyllosphere > Unclassified | place: USA...
GCGTTGAGCATCGAATGACTGCCGTCGATATGTAGGAAATCTATGGTATCAAACAGGTGGGAAACTTTCGTTGAGGGCGCTTCTATAATGCAGACTTGGCTTGTAAGGCCATATCGAGATGCAAACGCGTAGACATCCCGCTTAATCTTTTCGAAATTAACTTTGCTCCACCACTCATCGTTCCAATCGTAGGTCTTGTTCTCAACAGCTACGTCGTTGCTCCAACTCTCCACTCCGTATATTCTTCCATGACCGTTCTGCTTTAGAGCGGCGGCACAAGGAAAGAGCGACCTTCCGCCGTACACGCCAATTTCAACACAAATTTCGGCGTCGAGACTGCGAATATAGCGGGCCATGGTACGTGCCTTTTCTGGACTGCACCAACCTTCGAGCTCGGCTCCCGACGCTTTGACAATTAGTTCAACGATGTTAGCGGAGGCCTCTGGATCAGTAGTTGATGAAGGACTTATCGACATCAATACGGATGAAATGTTGTTGATGGCGTCAATAAAAATGTCGGGTGCTACGTTAATGCTTTCGGCGTCAAGTAGCTTGCTAACTGGTAATTTGGACTTCTGGGCCAAGTAGGCGCAATGTTTATGGAGGTCGTCGTACGCAGAATAAGAGGATGTTTCTTCCAACTTGTCGAGGGCGTTTCTTATGAAGGTCAAAGCCTGTTTCTGAGATGTGATATGTACCGGCTGTTGATAGAGATGAGCGGCACTTTTCGACAAAGCTTCAAAACATGTCTCGTACAAGATTTAGCCTCCAGATTACGTGGATCATAAATACCTCCGATGGCAAAAAGCGTCCAGGCTTTTCCGGTAAACGCCATGTACTAGCGAAGATAGATGGCTTAACTGGAGCAAATGCCTGCGACCTCAATTCGCTAAAAGTAAGGTCAACGGTAAGCGAGAATCCGCTCACTACAGAAGAACGGTTAAAGCTACGCGAGAGCATCAGGAGGGTGTGGCCACTTCGCGGTCAAGCGGGACCGCATTTGCCAATGCATCAGAATAGGCACTCGCCGGCCCGTCAAGTTCGGCCAGGTCCGGCTTCATCGCGCGCGCCTTATCTAGATTGTCATTGACCCGAGTCATTGGCGATGACGACGGGAAGAGAAGGCTGTCCTCCTTCTTCTTGGCGTCGAGCACGGGCTTCACGACATTTTGGTACGTTGCCAAATCCTCAGCGTAAGGGCGGTGAACTGAGTTGGCGACCTCTACATATGCATAATACTTTTTGGATCTCTGCCTGCTCGCTTGCGGTTTGCGCCTCGTTCGTCTGGCCTGATTGGCTCGACGTGCTGTCACCGCAGGCCGAGAGCAGGATGAGGGCCGCGGTAAGCGCCATGGAACGGATCGAGGGTTTGGAAACTCGATGTGATGTCATTTCATTTCAGTTCAGTTCTCATTTGCATTCTGAAAAGATCGTCAGTTTCCGCGTCGGCTGGTAGCCGACGGGCCGCATGGCTTTAGGATCCTACTCAGGTCAAAACGTCTTTTCGGTATCGTGGTGAAGGCGCAAAGACGGGTTGCTTTTGAACCGATCGCTTTTTCAAGGCAAGCCTAATGAAAGCTTTTCGCTCTTCTCGCGGCCGGCGGGAGCTGTTGCTGATGATGAAGATCTGATGTATCGGGTTCGGCTGGAAGACCCAGATTTCCGCACTCTATGGCCGTTGCGCCTCACACACATTAAGGACGGACTCTATGACCCAGAATGCGATCGTATGGGGCATCGCGGGGCTGACAGCGGCTGGCGTGATCACCAGGCCGTTCCGTTGGCCGGAGGCCGTTTGGGCGGTTCTTGGTGCCGTTCTCCTTCTCCTCTTCCAACTTATCGGGCCTGCCGATGCACTCGCAGGTGTTGCTAAAGGGATTGACGTCTATCTTTTCTTGATCGGCATGATGCTTTTGTCCGAGTTGGCTCGCAAAGAGGGCCTTTTCGATTGGATTGCTGCGATTGCGACCTCCTATGCCAAGGGTTCGCCGAAGCGTCTCTTTGTGCTCGTCTATATGGTCGGCCTTGTCGTGACAGTGTTTCTGTCGAACGACGCGACTGCGGTTGTGCTGACGCCAGCCGTCTATGCAGCCTGCCGTGCGAGCCGGGTTCGCGATCCGATGCCTTACCTCTTGATCTGCGCCTTTATCGCCAATGCTGCGAGCTTTGTTTTGCCGATCTCCAATCCTGCCAATCTCGTGATCTTCGCTGGCGGCGAAATGCCGCCCCTGTCGCGCTGGTTGGCAACGTTCTTACTGCCATCGGTCGTTTCCATCGTCGTAACATTCATATGCCTATACTGGACGCAAAGGCGCGCCTTGTCGGAAGAGAGCCTCGCTGCCGCTGCGGACCAACCAGTCCTTAGCCGTAGCGCCAGCCTTGCAGGATGGGGCATCATGATCACCGCGATCATCCTCATCGTAGCATCTACCCTACATGCTGACCTCGGCGTTCCTACCTTTGTTGCTGGGATGATCACGACTATCCTCGTTCTCTTGCTGACACGGCAGAGCCCCATGGAGACGATAAAGGGTATTAGCTGGAGCGTCCTGCCGTTGGTGGCAGGGTTGTTCGTCATCGTCGAAGCGCTTGACCGCACGGGTGTGACGACCATTCTGGCCAATCAATTGGTGTCTTTGGCTTCGGTGTCTGATGGTTATGCCGTTGGCGTGGCCGGGACGTTTGTCGCTGTCATCTGTAATCTCGTCAACAATCTGCCAGCCGGCTTGCTCGCCGGAAGTGTGGTTCAGGCAGCGCACGTCTCGGATCAGGTCGCAGGCGCGATTTTGATCGGCGTTGATCTCGGTCCCAACCTCTCGGTCACAGGCTCACTGGCGACGATCCTGTGGCTGTCGGCGCTTCGTCGTGAAGGTCTCGATATCAGTAGCTGGAAATTTCTGAAGCTCGGTGTGGTCGTGATGTTTCCGGCACTCATTATTTCGCTGGCGTCGCTCGTTCTGCTTTGACGCGCGGATGGCAAGAAGCCAGGTTGGCATTCTGTGATGGGAACGACTCTGCCTGGTGACCTCCAATGACAAAGACAACTCTGCTGAGCGGGCGCCGCCGCTTGAGCTCAGCTTTTAACCGAGTACTGGGATAGCTTCTTAAAGGAGCGGCTTTTGATATCTAAACGTGTCATTTGCATAGATGTGGTACGTTTAGATAACATATGGCTGTGAGCGGTTTTCTCTGCTTGAGATTCATCATTATTCGAAAGCTGCCCATAAAGGCTTGGGACTGATGCAGCACAAGGTCGCTCCAACTTATTATGAAAGCAACGTTGCGTGTCGGAAGTGCTCCTCTATACCGCGCTCGCTCTTGGGCTTGAACTGAGGTTGATGACGCAGCCGTGACGAAGGTTGCCAGGTCATTTTTGCCGCCGGGTGTGGATTTCAGTCGTGATTTTGATCGCTGGCGCTGGAATCAATGCTGAGCTTGAGCATCAAACGTGAACGGATTCAACAACTGGCGTGCCCAAGCCGATGCAAGAGCTTGGCGTTCGTTGCTCACACCGTTGGTTAAGCAGCCAGCGATTAAGTAAAACGTCAAATTTTGCAAGGGGCCGCGATCAGCGTGGTGCGTAGAAGCGCAACCGCCCTTTGGGGCGACGATACGTGATCCGGCGGCATATACGCGATTACGAACCGCATGGGCGGTTGCATAAGGCCCCAATCGACCGAGCTTGGGTGGCCCCGACAAGCTAGGCGGGGCCATTTCGCTCTCACAGAACAGTAACGTTTTCGGCCTTCGACTTGCCGGTCTTGCGATCCTGGCCGACATCGTAGCTAACCTTCTGACCGTCGGTCAGAGCGCCGCCGAAGCTGACAGCGGAGATGTGAACGAAGACGTCCGGGCCACCGTTGTCTGGGGTGATGAAGCCGAAGCCCTTATCTTGTGCGAAAAATTTAACTGTACCGGTTGCCATGATGTCCTCGTCTGTTGATCACGAAGTCACGCAATATCGCCTATCAGGCTGAACTTCAAGTTTTTCCGGGTTCTGTGGGCATTGTGAAATCCGCACAACCACAGACTCGAGATGAATTAGGTGGTAAGTCCGCTGTCTCGTGTTGGAAAAACTGCTAAGGCGGACTGAATGAACCGTCGACGGATCGAGCATGAATCGACCCAATGCGATCGGTCGCGGAATCCAAAGCTTCCTACGGGTCGTTGAGGTTAGCTGAAGAAACCGTCAAATTTCCCTTTAAAAATCTCATGAGAACTGCTTTGTCCTTGAGCCGAAGCGGAATTCGAGCGCCCTTTCTAGGTTGGCCAGCGCTGAACGTCGATAATGTCGGTAACCTACCAATTGAGCAGGGTGTGCGCCGAAAGGCACTGCGTCCAAAGAACGAAAGTGGCGACTAAGAAACCGGATTAGCGTTTGCATGTCGGGGATGTGTCCAACTGCTCTTCGAATGACGAGCCGAGAATGGCTGAGGTGTATTTGTGTTGAGCGGCTGGCAAAAGCAGAAGGCGGTCCTCTTAGTTCCGAAAAGCGCTGGTGTTCCCGAAGCAACCTTAAAGCTTGAGCCGGAATACGCCCTGAACCCAATGCTATTGGTTTCTCCGCGTCTAGGCAGCCGCGTATGACCTTTCCTGGTAGATTTTCGGGGACTGGCATTCTAATTTCTGGGTTGAGATTGGCGAAGATGGAACTGGCTTCGGCAGAGGACGGTTAGTTTCATTCATTCGGAGAAAAGTTGTGAAGATTTTGAATGCGTCGATCTGCGTAGTTTCTGTTGGCATTCTAAGCGGTTGCATAGACGATCAGGGCTACCGTGGGACCGGATATTCTATGGGCGCAGGCAACAACCGCTCGTGCGGTAACGGCCAGAATGACATATCCCATCCCTATGCCGGGATTTGCGACTGGCGCCGCGAAAACGGTCGGGACTGGGCTGACAGCGGCGCGAATAATAATATCTACCGGCGCAATAGATGACGTCACATGTAGAGTTTGCCCGGAGAAAATTTGTCAATGATCTCACGCAGATGTGTGTGGGCCGTCGCGTTCAGCGCGCCACAAAATGTGCATGATCTATTTAGCAGTCGATCCCAGCACTGAGAGATGAATCTCCTCCATCCACCGGGAATGATTGAGATGGAGCATTTTTCAATATGCGATGTTTCTAATGAGCGGTTTGGTAGGGTCTGGTGCCAACGTCACACCCACGGCGCGATCGATGGCACAACTTGTTTAGAGCTGTTTCGAAGCACAAACGCAGAAGCGAAACGTGGTATCGCCGAGGATCCACATTCTCTGGTGTTTAAGCGAAGGTAGGGTTTAGTCCGACTAAAGGAATGCCTGGGGAGCGTGCGCTGGTGCGACTTAGCAGCTCAGAAAGAAGGCGGAGTTGGGGCTGAAAGTAACAGTCTGCAATTGTACTATTCATTTTTTAACCATCGATAAGAGGTACTTATCGATGGTTATAACCTCGACCAAGCATCACACCATGTGAGGAACTGTAATATTTGTATAGAGTTCGTTTAGGGAATCGTTTACCATAAAAACAATGACTTATGATCCCGCAAAAATCAGCATGAGCGCCCTGATGCGGCCGGCTTTCGACGCCGGCATCGCACTCACTCGTCTCGACGAGCGCATTGTCCGATCGCTGGTTGGTGCGGGCTGGATCGAACGGCAAAATTTTGCCGATGCCTGCGCCTCGCTGTGGATCGATGGTGAACTCGTCCATCTGGAAGACCTCGTCCTCCACGACGCCACGCGGGATATTCGCACACCCACCCACGAACTCACCATCGCCCGCGGCGTCCTTCGCACCCGCCGACGGATTTCCGCGCAGTCACCCGAATGGGCCTTGTCGACAGATGGCATTCGCACACTGCGGAAGACCTCGGAGATCACGTCGACCGACACTGACGAGGCAGAGGCGGCCAACTTTCCGCTCAATGCACAGATCGCTCCGAGGATCCAGGCGTCGCCAAAGTATCGGGATCTTACGCCACTCGAGTTTCTTGCAGATCGAAGAAATGCCATCGCGCATGGCAGACGGACATTTGAAAATGGCGCAAACGATCTGACTCTACCGGATATCGCCGAACTCGCCTCGATCACCCTAAATTTTCTGCCATCCGCAATTTTTACGATTGTGGTTATGGCGCTGTCAACCCTTTGGTGGGGTGATGTTCATCCATCCACCTAAGTTAACACTATGGCAGCAGCGATAGAGCAACTAGCGGGTTTCCGGGGGAGAAATCGAACATGCACTTTCCAGGCTGCCTGATGGATATGTCAGCGGTCGTTTTTCCGGTCGTCCGTGGGGCGTGACAACGAAACGATCGCCGGATGGCAGGCGGATCTGGCTTTACGGCGAGGAGCTTGGCGGAACGGAAATCGTCAGCTTCAACCTCTACAGGCTTTCGACTGACCAAATGGTGTTGAAGCCATGCGAAATGTCGTCGGCGAAGGTCATTGACTTTGTAATCGGGTTCGAGCCGGTCTCAGATTGAGAATGGTTCCATACGCTGTTGATAGCGCTCAACAGAAGCAATCTAACCGTGATACAGACTTCAAGCTACCAACGGGCCGGGGCGACGAATTTGCTCATGGCGTTGGGCCGGATTCAAGAGATAGGCCGAAGCCGATCGTGGCTCCTCGGGATATGTATGTCAAGGACTTGCGTATCGTTACGTTTAAGGTGAAAAGCCTGAATTTCCAGTGACTTATTGCTTGTGATTCACGGGTCTGAGGTTCGTATCCCATCAAGGCGAGGAAGCACGTTGAGCTTCGCGCCAAATATTTTTTCAAATATGAACTCACATTCGTCGTTTAATCAGACGCATATGCTCGATGATATGACGGCCAGAGCCTTCCACGTGTTGCGCAATGATCGCTGCTGCGCCATCAGCGTCCTGCTTCTTGATGCACTGAAGTAATCCGCGGTGTTCGTTCACAACGCTTGTCTGGCGGCTAAGCGAGGTCGGGAACTGGCGGCTGATGGCGGAGAGTATTTCGCGGTGTCGCCACCACAAATCGACGGCATGGCGGTTATAATGCCGGTCGTACATGACTTGATGGAAATACATGTCGAGTTTTGAATGAGCATGCTGATCGGAGAAATTCAGGATCTCCATCTGCGCCTGCAAGTCTTCCAAGGTGTCAAGATCCGCCTTGGTGGCGAGGCCAACAAACCATCGCGTCAAAGCAGGTTCGATAAGAACCTCAATCTCAAAAATATCACGCACGAAAGTTTCGTCTATCGTTCGCACGCGTGCGCCGCGGTTTGGCATCATGACGACGAAACCTTCGCCACGTAATTGCTGCAACGCTTCTCTCACGGGGTTGGTTGATGTGCCCATCCGTTCGGCGAGTTCAGAAACCTTAAGACGTTCATTGGCAACAAATCGGCCCTGAATGATGTCGTCACGGAGCCGTTCGTAGATCGAGGGCTCGCCAAGATCTGTCTCCTCCGTCACCCGCTTAAATTCGGCAATCTTGCTCATAGAGTTCTAATAACCGAAAAAACTCGTGCCTGCCAAGTGCGAAAAATTCTATTTCGCACATCGTTATTGACAAATAATGTACGATCTGAAAATCTCACGCCATCTTAGCGGCGAAGGCTGCTGGACGTGTCTGAGGAGCGGGCACTCAAAAGCTGGAGGAGTTTTTACATGAGCTATCAGCGAAAGCTGCGTGACCTCGTCGTTTCGACGGGGCTATCGGGAATTGTCGTGTGCGCAATGATGGCTCCGGCCTTCGCACAGGACTTCAAGCAGGCGCCTGTTCTTGAAGAGGAGGTCAAGACAGGCAAGCTTCCAGCCCTCAACGAACGGCTACCTGAGAAACCTTTCGTCGAAACGATGATTGATGGCGTCGGCAAATACGGCGGCACTTTGCGCACGACGATCCTTGCCAACGGTGACCAGTATAACCTGACTCGCATCATCGCCAACGAGCTGCTCGTTCGCTGGGATCCTCAGTGGAAGAAGGTCGTGCCATCGCTGGCCGAAGAGTTCACCGCTTCCGACGATGCGACCACCTATACATTCAAGCTGCGCAAGGGCTTGAAGTGGAGCGACGGTCAGCCTTTTACAGTCGATGACATCATGTTCTGGTACGAAGACGTATTCATGAACAGCGGGCTGACGCCAGCGAAAAGCCCGACATTCACGGTGGCTGGTAAGCCGGTCAAGGTTCGCAAGATCGATGAGCAGACCGTCGAATTCAAATTCGAAACGCCTTATGGTCTGTTCCTTCAGCAACTAGCCTATGGCCAGGGTCATGCGCCGGTCATCTATCCAAAGCATTATCTCAGCCAGTTTCATGAGAAGTACAACAAGGATGGAATCCCTGCGCTTCTGAAGTCCAACCCTGCCGCCGGTGACTGGGTGGCATTGTTCAACTCGAAAGTCTCGCTGACTTTCCAGCCTGTTTACTGGCAGAATCTTGAACTGCCGACAATGAACCCATGGGTTCTGACCGTGCCTTACGCGGATAGCGAACGTGTTGTCGCCAAGCGTAACCCTTATTACTGGAAGGTCGACACCGACGGCAACCAGTTGCCGTACATCGACGGCATCACATGGGCAAAGCTTGATGACCCGCAGTTGATGGCTCTTAAAATGACATCGGGTGAATTCGATTTTGCTTTCCGTCACATCAACAATTCCACCTTCAAGTCTGTCCTCTTCGACGGGCAGGAAAGCGGTAATTACAAATTCGTAGATGTGAAGGACCTGCCCGCAAACGACGCCACCATTCTGCTCAACCTCAACTCCACCGATCCGGCGAAGAAGAAGCTGTTCCAAAACAAGGATTTCCGTATCGCTCTTAGCCATGCGATCAATCGTCAAGAAATCATCGATCTGGTTTATGTGGGACAGGGCACGCCCGCGCAGGTCGCCGTTCAGCCTGAACATGAGTTGTATAATGAGCGCGAAGCCATGCAGTACACAGAGTACGATCCGGCAGCGGCCAACGGTATGCTCGACAAGATCATGCCCAAAAAAGACGGCGAAGGTTATCGTCTGGATGAGAGCGGCAAGCGCCTGACCATCAACTTCATGGTGGCGGATGTCTTCGGTCTCTCCTACCCTGATGTCATGCAGATGGTGCAGCAATATGCAAAGGATGTCGGCATCGACATCCAGCTTCGCACGACCGACCGCGCACGCCTGAACACAATGTGGGCGGCAAACGAGCAGGACGCCTATATTTGGAACTGCGTCGGCGGACTTTCGGAAGTCTATACCGATCCACGTTGCTATATGCCGTTCCAGAAGGCCGACATCTTCTTTGCCGTGCGCTGGGCTGAATGGTACGCCAATCACGAAACAGGCGAAGAACCGCCCGAAGAGGTGAAAGCGCTGATGGCGGCCTATGACAAGGTCAATGCTGCCGCCAATGATGCCGACCGGAAGACGAAGATGGAAGAGTTCCTCAATCTTTCCGCCGACAACTTCCTGAACATCGGCATTTCGCGCCCGATGCCGAAATATATGATGGTTTCCAAGAACCTGAAGAATGTCGTCAAAGGCATTCCGATCACCGGAAACCTGTGGCACCCGGCGCCTACGTTGACACAGTGGTACTTCGACAAGTCGGCCCAATAAGGCTCCTCCCGCTGGCGGTGGCGCGAATGCCACTGCCGGCTCCCCTTCGATCCAATCGAACGGTCCAATTCCATGCTTCGATATATTGCCAAGCGGCTGGTGTTCGCGATCCCGACACTATTTGCCGTCTCCATCATCGCGTTCATCATTATCCAGCTGCCGCCGGGAGATTATCTCACGACCCTGATGGCTGACTGGGCAAGCCAGGGCGGTGCCGTGGAGGCTGGAACCGTGGCTGCCATGCGTGAACGCTACGGCCTCGATCAGCCGATGTATTTCCAGTATTACAAGTGGATGTTCGGCATCGTCACCCGTGGTGATTTCGGAATGTCGTTCGAGCTTGGCAAACCGGTCACGGAGCTGATTTGGAGCCGCCTCGGTTTCTCGATGTTGCTTTCGCTGCTGACGCTTTGCTTTGTCTGGGCCATCGCTATTCCCATCGGCATTCTGTCCGCCGTGCGCCAATATTCGATCTCCGACTACACAGCCACTTTCTTCGCATTTTTCTTTCTCGCCGTACCTGACTTCCTCGTGGCGCTTTCTGCCATGTATCTGATGTCGGTCTGGTTCGGCCAGAGCGTCGGCGGTCTGTTTTCTCCCGCCTATATCGATGCGCCCTGGAGCTTTGCCAAGCTTCTGGATTTTGCCCAACATGTCTGGCTTCCGGTCATCGTCATCGGCCTTGGCTCTCTTGCAGCATTGGTCCGCATCATGCGCGCCAATCTTCTGGATGAACTATCCAAACCCTACGTCACGACAGCGCGCGCCAAAGGCATGTCGGAATTTGAACTGCTGATCCGCTATCCCGTGCGGCTGGCCCTCAATCCGCTGATCTCGACACTCGGCTGGATTTTGCCCGCGGTCATCTCCGGTGAAATCATCGTGTCAGTGGTGATGAGCCTGCCGACCACCGGGCCGTTGCTGCTTCGCGCCCTTCTTGCTCAGGACATGTATCTCGCAGGGTCGCTGATCCTTCTGATCTCGGTTCTGACGATCCTCGGGACATTGATTTCCGACATCCTGCTCGCGCTTACCGATCCACGGATACGCCTCCAATGACAGATATCACACATCTCCCCGCTGATACCGGGCCATCTATTTATCTTCATGGCAAGGACATCGCCGTTGCAGGTCAATGGGAGCTGTTCTGGCTGAAGTTCAAGAAGCACAAAATAGCGCTCGTCAGTCTTGTTGTGATCTGCGCCATGTATCTCGTCGCAGCCTTTGCGGACTTCATCGCCCCGGTCGATCCGAACGCGACTAATGCGCGCTTCACCTATGCGCCACCCCAAGGCATCTCGCTGTTTCACGATGGCTCGTTCATGCCGCATGTGGATCAGCTAAAGATGACGCTGAACACGGAATCCATGCGGCGGGAGTTTACCCCGGACCCCGCCAAGCCATTACACGTCGGCTTCTTCGTCCCTTCGCAACGCTATGACCTTCTTGGCTTTATTCCCATGCAGACGAAGCTGTTCGGTCTGGTCGATGCCAAGCCGGGCGACAGTCTCTACATTTTGGGTGCTGACCGACTGGGCCGCGATATCTTTTCGCGTGTGGTACACGGCGCACGCATCTCGCTCTCCATCGGTCTCGTCGGCGTGTTCATGAGCCTTATTCTGGGCGTGACGATTGGCGGCATTTCCGGCTTCTTTGGCGGATGGGTTGATCTATTCATACAGCGCGCGATTGAGCTTCTACGCTCTATTCCAACCATTCCGTTGTGGATGGGGTTGGCGGCAGCCATTCCCGTTGGTTGGCCACCGCTTCGTACTTACTTCGTCATCACCCTCATCGTGTCGCTCATTGGCTGGACGAGCCTTGCACGAGAGGTGCGCGGCAAATTCCTGTCGCTTCGCCATGAGGATTTCGTTACCGCCGCACGTCTTGACGGCATGAGCGAAATCGGCATCATTTTCAATCACCTTGTGCCGTCTTTCATGAGCCACATTATTGCGACCGTCACGCTGGCGATCCCGACGATGATCCTTGCCGAAACGGCTCTGTCCTTCCTCGGCATCGGGCTTCAGCCGCCAATCATCTCCTGGGGCGTGCTGCTTCAGGAAGCACAGAATATTCGTGCGGTTGCGCAGGCGCCGTGGCTGCTATTCACGCCTGCGGCGGCAATCGTCATCGCCGTTCTTTCCCTCAATTTCCTTGGCGATGGCCTGCGTGATGCCGCAGACCCATACGAGTCGGTGTGATGACCATGACAAGTGACACAATCCTCAAGGTCGAAGACCTGAAAACCTACTTCCCCACCCGCACGGGCGTGTTCAAGGCAGTCGATGGCGTTTCGTTCGAGTTGAAGCGCGGTCAGACGCTATGCGTTGTCGGCGAATCCGGCTCGGGAAAGTCGGTGACAGCGCGTTCGATCCTGCAAATCGTAGATAGACCGGGCCGTATCGAAAGCGGCTCTATCATCCTTGCAAAACGGGAAGGCAATGCGGTTGATCTCGCCAAGCTTGACCCGCGTGGCAAGGAAATCCGTGGTGTTCGTGGCAAGGAAATTGCCATGATCTTCCAGGAACCGATGAGTTCGCTCTCGCCCGTCCACCGGATTGGTGAGCAGATTGGTGAAGCGCTGCGCATTCACTTTGGCACGCCTAAAAAGGAAAGACGCGAACGCGTTCTGGAACTTCTGCGGCAGGTGGAAATACCGCGGCCGGAAACCGCGATCGACCGCTACACCTTCGAATTTTCCGGTGGCATGCGCCAGCGCGTGATGATTGCCATGGCACTCGCGTGTAACCCGTCCGTCCTCATCGCTGACGAACCGACAACGGCACTCGACGTCACGACACAGGCGGAAATTCTCGACCTCATCAAGAAGCTGCAACAGAGCCACGGCATGGCGGTGCTGTTCATCACTCACGATATGGGCGTCGTTGCCGAAATCGCCGACGAGGTGCTAGTGATGTATCGCGGCAAGGTCATGGAACATGGTCTGGTCGACAAGATATTCCATGCCCCGCAGAACGATTACACCCGCGCCCTGATCGGTTCTGTTGTAAAGCTGGAAAAGAAAGCCGAAGTCCGGCTTTCCCGTCCGCCGATCAAGCCTGATACGCCTGCACTGGTGGAAGTCAAAAATCTGTCGCTGCAATTTCCATCCGGCCTTAAAGCCGTGAACGGCGTATCCCTGACGGTACGCCCCGGCGAAACCCTCGGCATCGTCGGTGAATCCGGTTCCGGCAAAACTACGATGGGCCGCTGCCTGCTGCGCATTTATGACCCGCAGGAAGGCGAAATCAACTATCGCCGACCGGACGGCAATATCATTGATCTGTGTTCTTCCAACAAAAGCGAATTGAAGAATATCCGCCGTGAAGTCCGCATGATCTTTCAGGATCCGGTCGGCTCCCTCAGCCCGCGCAAAACGGTCGGTCAGATCATTGCGGAGCCATTGAAACTGGCGGGCGTGAAAGGGAAAGAGCTGGATGACCGCGTCGCTGAACTGATGCAGCAAGTGGGGCTGGAACCGGCATGGCGGGAGCGTTACCCGCATGCCTTTTCCGGTGGCCAGCGCCAGCGCATTGGCATTGCCCGCGCCATTGCCGTCAAGCCTCGCCTGATCGTTGCCGATGAAGCGACATCGGCGCTGGACGTATCGCTGCGTTCACAGGTTCTGGACCTGATGATGAAGCTTCAGGACGAACTCGGCTTGTCGTATGTCTTCATCTCTCACGATATGTCCGTCATTCGTTACATGTGCGACCGCGTAGCCGTTATGTATCGCGGCCGGGTCGTGGAAGAAGGTGAGACCGATCAGGTCGTCCATCATCCTGCCCATGATTACACACGCGCACTTCTTTCCGCCATTCCCCATCCCGATCCGCGTGATCGCCGCATCCAAAAGCGCTTTCGCTACGCCGATGGCCAAACTGCTCAATAAACGGAATTCGTCATGAAAATTACTCAGGTCAAAGTCATCGTCTGCTCTCCAGGGCGCAATTTCGTTACCGTCAAAATCTTCACGGATGAGGGTTTGACAGGTGTTGGCGATGCAACGCTGAATGGTCGGGAAAAGGCTGTTGCTTCCTATCTCGAAGACCATATTGCACCGCTGCTAATCGGGCGCGATCCATCCCGCATTGAGGATATCTGGCAGTATTTTTATAAGGGCGCTTACTGGCGTCGCGGTCCTGTGACGATGGCCGCGATTGCCGGTATCGACACCGCACTTTGGGACATCAAGGCAAAAGCCGCCAATATGCCGCTGTACCAGCTGCTCGGTGGTGCCAGTCGTGAAAAGGTTCTGTGCTACACCCACGCACAAGGTCGCGATATAGCAGAAGCCGTCGAGGCTGTCGGTCGCCGCAAGGACGAAGGCTACAAAGCCATTCGCGTACAATGCGGAATACCCGGCCTGCCGGATGTCTACGGCACCGGCGCGAAATCGGTTACCAACAATGCTGAAGATGACGCAGTGCCGCATGAGGAAATGTGGTCCACGTCTAAATATATGCGCCACATCCCCAGGCTTTTTGAAGCCGTTCGTGAAGCCCATGGCTGGGACATTGAGCTTCTGCACGATGCCCACCACAGGCTGACACCTATCGAAGCCGCGCGAGTCGGCAAGGATCTGGAATTCGCCCGGCTTTTCTGGCTGGAAGACACGGTTGCGGCCGAACACCAAGAAGGGTTCCGTCTGATCCGCAAGCATACCACGACACCGCTTGCCGTCGGCGAAGTGTTCAACACGATCTGGGATGCTCGACTTTTGATGGAAGAGCAGTTGATCGACTATATTCGCACAACCTGTGTGCATGCAGGCGGTGTGACTGCGCTACGACGGATTATGGATTTTGCCAGCGTGTACAATGTGCGGACCGCCTGCCACGGCGCTATGGACATGTCGCCGGTTTGCCTCGGTGCCAATCTGCACCTCGATCTCTGGGTGCCGAATTTTGGCATTCAGGAATACTCGGGTTATCTGCCGGAAATTTTGGAAGTTTTTCCCGGCGCATGGAGCCTCAAGGATGGCTACCTGCATCCCGGCGAGGCAATCGGTCACGGTGTCGATATCGATGAAGGACTTGCGGCAAAGTACCCATACCAGCGCGCCTACCTCCCGGTGAACCGTCTTGAAGACGGCACCCTGTGGCACTGGTAGGACAGGAGAGAGACATGGAAATTACTGCGATAAAAACCTATGCGGTCAAGGTGGGCATCCGTAACCAACTACTGGTAAAAATAGAGACCAACGAAGGTATTTTCGGCTGGGGCGAAAGCGGTCTTTCAGGCCGTGAGAAAGCGGTCGTTGGCGCGCTTGAGCACTATGCTGAATTCCTGCGCGGGCGCGATCCTTTCAAGATCGGCTCACTGTGGCAGGAAATGTATCGCAGCCAGTATTTCGAAGGCGGGCGCGTCCTTCAGGCCGCCGTTTCCGCCATCGATATCGCGCTTCACGATATCAAGGGCAAGGCGCTCGGCGTGCCAGTCTATGATCTACTCGGCGGCAAACAGCGCGATCATATCCCAACCTTCGCCACAACCTTTGCCGCACCCGGCCCTGAAATGATCGATCAGGCCAAGATGCTAGTTGAACACGGTTGGACGGCGCTGCGCCTTTCTCCCGCAGGCCATGAAGAAAGGCAGATTTATGAGCCACGCGAACACATTGCCACAACCGCAAAATGGCTGGTGAAGGCGCGTGAAGAACTCGGAGACGATGTCGTGCTCGGCATTGATTACCATCACCGGCTGACGGTGGCGGAAGCCGCCAGTTTCTGTCAGAAAATGCCATCGGGCACGCTCGACTTCCTTGAAGAACCCATTCGCGACGAGTCTCCGGGCGCTTATGAAGCCTTGCGGCGATTGACCGATGTTCCCTTCGCCATCGGCGAGGAGTTTTCATCGAAATGGCAGTTCCAGCCCTACATCGAGCGGGATATCCACCAGTTCAATCGGCTTGATGTCTGTAATGTCGGTGGATTGACTGAATCCATGAAGGTCGCCGCATGGAGTGAAACTCATTACGTCGATATGATGCCGCACAATCCGCTAGGGCCGATCTGCACGGCTGCGACCATCCATTTCTGTGCGGCAGTCGCTAACTTCTCCTGGCTGGAAACCCGTGCCAGCCCTGCAGAAACCCATCTGGGTTTCGATAGTTCAGACTTCTTTTCGACCCAACCACGATTGGAAGGCGCGGTTTACCCTGTTTCAGATGCGCCGGGCCTCGGGGTCGAGGTCAACGAGGAGCTGTTGGCAAAACAGAGTTTCGAGTTCTGGGAGGCACCGCATCTAAAGCGACGTGATGGATCTGTTACGAATTGGTAAGCTGGGCCTTTGCCAACTTGAATTAAAGGTACTGTGGTTCATCTCCCTTCAAGAGCATAACCCTACCGACAGCTGCCAGAGACGTTGGATTTACAGCAATACAGGACCTAGGGTGAATTCAAGTTCCAGACGACGGCCTGTGTACGGTTCTTTACGCCAAGCTTAGCGAACAGATTTTTAGAGTGAGACTTTACAGTGTTCAGATTGATGCCAAGCTTACGTGCGATTTCGCTGTTGGAAAGCCCCCAGCGCATCAGTTCGAGAACTTCTTCTTCGCGCCGCGTGAGAACGTCTAGCTCCGAGTTTGACGACCGCGCGGTCCGCTGGTGAGTTGAAGCTGGAGGAAAGCTTTCGCGCGGGATGTCCAGATAGGCGTTCAGCGTGTGGCGTTGTTCCGATTGCCCGAGCGACAAGCCATCATCGCTGCCGTTGAGCTGTTTGATAAGACGGGCAACCTGGGCCGCGCTCAACATTCGGCCTTCCCGGGTGGCGCGGGCTTCCAATCTGACAAGGTTTGAGAGGGCGGCTTCCTTCCTACCCGTTTCTGTCATCGCACGTGCTTCGACGACGTAATAGGCCTCCCATATCTGCCATGCAGATGGTGGGAATCGCCGCATGGCTTCGGGGAGGTGAAGCGACAGGCGCTCCCATTCACGCAACCCCTCGGAGGGGTTACCAAGCCGGAAGCCTCGATTTGCTCGCTCGGTGGCGAGCTGGAATTCGAGGCGAAAATCTTCGGTCTCATAAGCTCGCCGGCTGGCGCGCACCAGAATGTTGGTCGCCTCGTCGGATCGCCCGGTCGCATCGTAGACGCGTCCCAGCCCGATCGTGGAAATGAGGATACGCTCGCACAGCCCTGATACGTCGTTTGTGTTGTCAGAGGGTATCGCGCGGCGCCACAGCTGTTCGGCCTTGTCGAATTCTCCACGATCTAAGGCAACAACGCCTAGCAACGCCGACGGTAGTGCAACCATGTAAGAATGCTCTCCGAAATGCTTGCACGCAATGTGTAGCGCATCGTCGGCCACGTTCTCAGCTTCGCGCATCATGCCGCGTGCGAGGTAACACATGGCGGTAATGGAGCGCGAGTGAAGCCCGCCCCAGTGGACTCCCATCTCGTCATAGACGCCCTTGGCGTACCGGGTCAGCTTTTCAGCACGCGCCAAGTCGCCCGCCTGCAGTGCAAGGTAGCTGTGGATCGAATCGAGATCGACCTGGCCGAAGGCGAGTTGGTCAAGCCTGCGGTCTCCAAGAGCATTGATATGAGAGAGGCCGTTTGCAAGATTTCCGCCATAGGCGCCGATCAGGGCGCGCATGAGATGCAGGCGACCTTCGACATCAAGCCCTGTCTCACGCGCGATAATCGACATCCTGCTGGTCTTGTCCGCGGCGAGCGTCTCGATTGTAGCAAGCGTCTGTTCAGCCTGCAGGAAGCGCCGCATGTTAATCGACCGCCAGACATGCAGGAATAGGAGCAGCGGCCGCTCTTCCCGAGCATCACGCGGCAATTGCTGCATCCAACGGGAAAAGACTTCAAACCGGCCATGGCTGAGATAATCGAAGACGCAATAGCTCTCGATCATCTCGGCAGCCCAGTCTGGACGTCGCGCGAGAAAAGCGTGCCTTACGGCATCTGTCGGCGAACCATTTTCAATGAACCAGCGGGCAGCTCGCGAATGCAGCTCCGTCAAGGCGATTTGTGGCTGGGCATACAGCCTTGCCTGTAAGAATTCCTGAAATAGGTGGTGGTATTTGTACCAACGGTGCGAACCGGGGAGCGCTACTACGAACAGCTGTGCTTCCTCGAGGAAGGTCAGGATCTCGTTGCCGTCATCGCCCTCCGTCACGGCATCGCAAAGGCTTGCGTTCAAGGCATCGAGGATCGATGTTCGGGTAAGGAAGTGATAGATCCTTTCAGGCAGCCCGGAGATCACTTCCTCCAGGAAGTATTCTGCGAAGGCACGGTGGCTGCCTGTCGGCGGCGTTTCGGTAAATGCGCCAGGCGTCCTGCCAAGTACGAGCGAGGCGAGCCTCAATCCCGCCGCCCAGCCTTCCGTATAGCCGTGCATCTGACGGCTTTCCTCTGCCGTTAACGAGATGTCGGACGATGCCTGGAAAAAAGCTTCCGTCTCCGTTTCGTCGAAAAACAGTTCCTCCACAGGAACTTCGAGTATTTCACCGCTGACCCGTAGCCGACCGATGGCGATCGGCGGGCGATTGCGGCTTGCCAGCACGATGGTAAGCTGCGGGACGCAAGCCGCCAATACGCGATTGATCGTCTCGCCGCCATCGCCGCCTTCGGCGAGATGGTAGTCGTCAATGAACAGTACAAGGGGAGTGAGGCTGGCGCAACGCATTAAAATCGCGACGAGGCTTGCAAGAGCGTCCTGCTGGTCAAGTGGGGCGATTGCTGCGCCATTGCGGTGCACACTTGTCTCGACGGCCTTGATCAGACCGTCGGCAAAGCCGAGCGGATCACCATCTGTTTCATTGGTGGAATACCAGACCGTTGTTACCCCGGTCTCCTTCAGCGCTGCGTACCATTGCGCGAGAAGGGTCGTCTTGCCGGAACCGGCCGGCGCATGTACGAGGCAGAGCCGGTGCTGCAGCAACAGGTTTGACAATGTCGTCAGCCGTGGCCGGTTGATGACCCCATGCGATGCACGAGGCGGCGACATGTGACGGTTGATGAGGCTTGACTGCTGTAACAAGGCGCATCCCAACTCAGATTAGTCACCAAGGCATATCACCCTTTAGGGTGAGATAAAGTTATTTTTCCACATCACCCTTTCGCATCATGCCAAAAAAAATGCGTGCCATAGTTTAAGGCAATGGCTAACGGGGATCGATGACAGTGGAGCTCAGCGAATACCAGAACTATGATGCCACTGGGCTGGCGGAACTCGTGGCAAAGGGCGAGTTAACACCTGGCGAACTGCTCAACACCGCACTTGCCAGTGTTCATGCGGTTGACGGCAAGCTGAATGCCATCGTCTCCACCTTTGAGGACGAGGCGCGCCGGTTCATTGCGGAGGAACTTGCCGATGGCCCATTCAAAGGGGTTCCCTTTCTGCTCAAGGACCTGACAGCACATTACGGCGGCCAGCCGACTGGTGCGGGATGGCCGCCCCGTGCGGCAATCAAGGCGGCAGAAGATACCGAACTCGTCCGTCGCTTCAAAAAATCCGGCGTGGTGATCTTCGGTAAAACCTCTGTTCCAGAACTCGCAATGGACTGGACGACGCGCTCACGCAGTCATGGCGTGACCAACAATCCTTGGGACACGACCCGGACAGCCGGCACCTCAAGCGGCGGCACGGCGGCGGCCGTCGCCGCAGGCGTGGTGCCAATGGCGCATGGCAATGACGGCGGCGGCTCGATCCGTGTGCCGTCCTCCGTTTGCGGCGTTTTCGGTCTAAAGCCAACCCGAGGTCGTAACCCGGTCGCGCCGTCTGGCAGTACTTGGCAGGGGATGCTTGTCGAGCATGTACTTTCGCGTTCGGTGCGCGACAGCGCCGCCATGCTAGACGCGACCCAGGGCCTTCATCGCGGCCAGTTCTTCAACTCTCCGCAAGGCAGCGATTTCGCTGCCGAAGTTGGCCGCGATCCGGGCAAGCTGCGGATCGGCGTTTCGACGCGGGCGCCCTATGGCGCGACGACCCATACCGACTGCGTCAAGGCGGTGGAAGATACGGTGAAGCTACTCGAAGAGCTCGGCCATGTTTGCGAGCCCTACGATATCGATCTGCCAGAAGATGGCTGGCGCTCCTTCGAAACGTTCATATTAGCCGAATACGCCACCGACATGAAACTTGAGGAAAAACTGCTTGGTCGACCGCTGACGGCGGAAGACTTTCCGCCGATGCTGTGGGAGATGATCGAGGCAGGTAGCCGCATATCAGCCATCGATGTCAACGTCGCCACAACACGCCTGCATGCGGTGGCCTCAACCGTCACCTCCGTGTTCGACCACTACGATGTGTTCCTGTCGCCGACGCTCGCCCAGCCGCCCCTGCCGCACGACGCATTTCCGCAGGCGACCACGATGCGGGGCCATTATGATTTTTATCTCTCATGGATGCCGTTCACGCACATCTTCAACGTCAACGGCTCGCCCGCCATGTCTGTACCACTCTTCTGGAACGATGCGGGCCTCCCGATCGGTGTGCAGTTTGCCGCCGCGCCCGCCGCCGAAGGTCTGCTCTTCCGGGTAGCGTCGCAGCTGGAAACAGCACGGCCGTGGAAAAACAGACGCCCTCTCATATCGGTCGCCTGATACGCATGACACATTCATCCAAATAAAAAGGGAACATTGCGCATGAACCACCTCCGCCAATATGCCAGCTCCCTGCTGGCAGCAGCAGCATTTAGCACCGGCTTAGGACTTTCGGCTGCCGGCGCCGCGAACCTCACCGTTGCCCGTTCCGTGGATGCCGACAGCCTCGACGCCCAGAAGGCCAGCACGACCCAGTCGCTACAGGTTACCAACCTGATCTTCGATACCATGCTGACCATGGGCAAGGACGGCTCGGTCCATTCGGGTCTGGCCAGTGAATGGTCGATGTCGGACGATGGCAAGACTTACTCCTTCACCATTCGCGACGGCCTGAAGTGCCACGATGGTAGTATCTTCGATGCGGCCGCCGCCAAGAAGAGCCTCGACCGCGCGCTTGATCCGGCGACGCTGAACCCTAACCTTTCGGCTTGGGGACCGATCACCGGCAGTAGCGTCGACGGCAAGGCGTTGAAGGTCTCGCTCTCGGAGCCTTACGGTCCGTTTGCCTCGTTCCTGACAAGCATACAGGCGGCGTTCCTATGCCCGTCATCATTCGCTACTTCGGATTTCAAGCCGATCGGCACCGGCCCGTTCAAGTTCGTCAGTTGGGTGCGCAACGACAACATTCAGCTTGAAGCAAATGCGGACTACAAGAACGCCAATCCGTTGATCGAGAATCCCGGCAAGCCTCACATCGACAATCTGACCTTCAAGGTCATTCCGGAAGCCGTCGCCCGCATGGCGGCCCTGCGCTCCGGCGAGGCCGATCTCGTCGAGCCGTCGCTTGAGGAGGCCACGGATCTCAAGAGCGACAGCAACTTCAAGGTCTATGCGGCAGAGCTTTCCGGCCAGCAGATGCTTGCTGCCTTTACCTGGAAGATCAAGCCGCTCGACAACCCGGAAATCCGTAAGGCGATCGGCATGGCAATGAACCGTGATGCCTATGCCAACATCGCCTTCGAAGGCCTTGTCAGCGTCGCGAACTGCCCGGTCGCCCCAAACCTGTTCTCGACCGACGAAGCGCTGTGCGCGACGTGGGGCGCGAAATACGATCCCGACGCCGCTAAGGCGATCATGGAAAAGGCTGGTTACACTGACGAAAAGCCGCTGACGATCAAGCTCTCCGTGCATAAGCTCCCGGGCTGGGACCAGATGCATCAGATCATGCAACAGGATTTGGCGGCCATCCACGTAAAGGCCGAGATCGAGACGCGCGAAGTCGCCGCCTTCTTCGACCACATGAAGGGCGAGAACGAGCGTACAGAAGGTGTCCCCGTCGTTTGGACGATGGGCATGTCTGGTGTCGACCCAGACTACCTCTATTTCCTGTGGAAGCGTCCCGGTTTCGTGAACATGGGCATCAACGAGCAGCTTGATGGGATGCTTGAAGAACAGCGCAAGCTTTCTGGCGATGCCCGCGCTGCCAAGATACACGATATTGAGAAGTATCTGATGGTAAACGCCTATGCCGTTCCGCTTCTGTCGCCCGGCTGGGGTTGGCTGATGGCGTCGGGCGCCAAGGTTGAAGGCTTCAAAATGGGCTTTATGGTCTCCTTGCTTTTCAACGACGTGACACTCAAGCAATAGTAGCCGAGCAATAGTCGACGTGTCCGCCCTGCTATCCGATCAGCAGGGCGGCCTTTTCACCGGAGCCGAGGTCTGATGCTGGTTCTGATTTCAAAACGTATCCTTATGGCCCTCGCGACCGTGATTCTGGTGATCGTTCTGTCCGGCACGCTTATCCATGTCGTCCCTGGTGACCCCGTGACCGCGATGATGGCGCAATCCGTTACGGCGACCCCGGAAGCCATGGCAGCGATGCGCAGCCGACTTGGCCTCGATCAGCCGGTGTGGCAGCAGGTGCTAATTTATTTATGGCATGTGCTGCAGGGCGATCTCGGTACGACCATTCGCGGCAACGAACCTGTCGCCATGCTGCTATTAGAGCGGCTGCCCAACACCCTGACACTTGCGGTTTCAGGTCTGGCGATCGCACTCGCCATCGGCATTCCACTCGGTTTCCTGGCAGCCGTCCACCGCGGGCGGATCGCCGATACTATCGTCATGGTCATCGCTGTGCTTGGCGTGTCGATCCCAGCCTTCTGGCTCGGTCTGATCATGATCCAAGTCTTTTCGCTCAAGCTTGGCTGGCTGCCCGTCGCCGGGTCGAGCTGGCGCAATATTCTTCTTCCGGCCTTGACGCTCGGGCTGACTTACTGCGCGCTGGTTGCCCGCATGACGCGCTCCGCAATGATTGAGGTGCTTGGAGAGGATTATATCCGCACTGCACGCGCCAGAGGTCTACGAGAACATCAGGTTCTGCTCGTGCACGCGCTGCGGCCAGCGCTTATCAGCATCGTAACCGTGGTCGGGCTTGTTTTCGCTTACCTGCTCGGCGGCCAAGTCATCATAGAGAACGTCTTCTCTTGGAACGGTATCGGTCGTCTTGCGATCCAGGCCATGCTGGAAAGGGACTATCCGATGATACAGGGCTTTATCGTCGTCTTCGCCACGTCGGTCGTCATCATATCCATGCTTATCGATATCCTCTATGGCTTCCTTGATCCACGCATGAGGCAGAGATGACCGTTACGACCCCACAAACCGTCATAGTGAGTGCCGTGCGACGCCGTCACATACCGTTTAGCGTACTGATGGGTCTTGTGCTTGCGTTCCTTATCGTCTGTGCCGCGCTTATGTCGTTCTACATCGCCCCCTTCGATCCGATGCGTATGGCAGCTGGACCGCGACTTGCAGCACCGTCGATCCAATATTGGTTCGGCACCGATGAGTTCGGACGTGATCTCCTCAGTCGCGTGCTCGTCGGTGGGCGGCTGTCGCTCGGTATCGGCGTCGCCGCTGTCCTCAGCGGCCTCGTCGCCGGCGGGCTTCTTGGTCTGATCGCCGCATTTTCTGGCCGAGCCATAGAGGCTGTTCTGCTGCGCCTTATCGATGTGCTCTACTCTTTCCCCGATACGCTGATCGCGCTCGCACTCGTCGCGTTCCTTGGCCCCGGCATCGAGAACGCGACACTTGCGATCGCGATCAGCCTCGTGCCGTTCTATGCTCGGGTTACCTATGGGCTTGCTGCAGCCGAGCGCGCCAAACCCTATATTGAGGCGGCGCGGCTCGCCGGCATCCGTTCCGGCCGTCTTGTCAGGGTTCATGTCATGCCAAATATCGTGCAGAGCCTGATCGTCATGGGAACGCTCGGCTTTTCTTCGGCCATCCTTTCGGCTGCTGGCCTTTCCTTCCTCGGCCTCGGGGTTCAGCCGCCATCCCCGGAATGGGGCGCGATTCTGGCTTCGGGCCGCAACTACATCACCAAGGCGCCTTGGATTCTGATTTTTCCGGGCGCCGCTATCTGTTTGACCGTTCTATCGTTCAATCTGATCGGTGACGGCCTGCGCGATCTCGTAGATCCGCGCCGAAAGGGTCGGTGATGAACACTCCCTTCCTTCGGGTCCGCGACCTCTCGGTCACCTTTCCAGCGAAGGGCGCACCGTTCAACGCAATTGACCGTATCAGCTTCGATCTTGCGCGGGGTGAAATACTGGCGCTTGTCGGGGAGTCAGGCAGCGGCAAGAGCATGACGTCGCTTTCGATCATGCAGTTGCTGCCGGGAGCGGCACAGATGAGCGGCAGTATCGAAATCGATGGGCAGAATATAGTTGCCTTTCGTCGGCGACAGATGGAGGACATCCGTGGCGCCAAGGTCGGTATGATCTTCCAAGAACCGATGACCTCTCTCAATCCAGTGTTGACCATCGCGCGGCAGATGACCGAAGGTCTGGTGCGCCACAAAGGCCTTACCCGGCGCAATGCGCTGACCTTGGCCCGTACCTGCCTGGACGATGTCGGCATTCCCGATCCGGACCGCGTGCTGTCGCAATATCCTCACCAGCTGTCCGGTGGTATGCGCCAACGCATCATGATAGCGGCAGCCCTTGCACTGAGGCCCGGCATCCTGATCGCCGATGAACCTACCACGGCGCTGGATGTGACTGTGCAGTCTCAGGTGCTGGACCTGCTGTTCGACCTGAAGACGAGATCGGGTTCGGGCATTCTGTTGATCACTCACGACATCGGCGTCGTTGCCGAGACCGCCGACCGTGTTGCCGTGATGCGAGGCGGGAAAATCCTCGAGACCGGGAGTGTAGATGACGTCCTCCATTCCCCACAGCATGATTATACCAAGTCGCTGCTCGCCTCGCATCTGACCGTCGACAGGAGCATGAAGCAACGCCGTACCGACCGCGAGGAGACAGGGGCATGACCGTGAAAACTCTGCTAAACGTCGAAGGGCTGCGAAAATCCTTTACCGCCAACCGTCGCACGGTCCATGCGCTCAACGGCATTTCACTGACATTGAGGCAGGGGGAGACACTCGGCATCATTGGCGAAAGCGGTTCGGGCAAGTCAACGCTCGGGCGAATTGCAGTCGGCCTCGATACGCCAACGTCGGGGGAGCTGCATATCGAAGGCTGTCGCATCGATACGCTATCGGCGCCGATGCGGCGTGAAAAACTGCGCCAGTGTCAGATGATATTTCAGGATCCATATTCCTCGCTCAATCCGCGGCTCAAGGTTGGGCGACAGATCGGCGAAGGCCTTTTCGCCAGTGGCGAAAGCGACTGGCGTGCGATCAACAGCAAAGTTCGTGACCTTCTGGCGCGCTGCGGCCTTGAGAAAGATTTCGCCGAGCGCTATCCGCACGAGTTCTCGGGCGGTCAGCGGCAGCGTATTGCGATTGCCCGCGCGC
>Ga0308159_1002051_pt1 | contig 24880 bp, 24 predicted proteins | sample PhyCR1_FD_201040 | JGI IMG/M metagenome (GOLD analysis project Ga0308159, IMG submission 201040) | Phyllosphere microbial communities from UC Gill Tract Community Farm, Albany, California, United States - DLSLC.R1 | ecosystem: Host-associated > Plants > Phyllosphere > Unclassified | place: USA...
CGAGCATGCCTTTCTTCAGGGTGAACGGCGCATGCAGCAGCTTTTTCATGCGCAGGGTCTTGCCCATGCCGATCAACTGGCTGAACAGTTTGCCGACGTCTTCGCACAAGGCGTCGTCGGAGGTCAGCAGGCTGTAGTCGGTGTAGAGCTTGGCGTTACCGGCGTGATAGTTACCGGTACCGAGGTGCGCGTAACGCACGATTTCGCCGGCCTCGCGACGCAGGATCAGCATCATCTTGGCGTGGGTCTTGAAGCCGACCACGCCGTAGATCACCACCGCACCGGCCGCTTGCAGGCGGCTGGCCAGCTGCAGGTTGGACTCTTCGTCAAACCGCGCACGCAGTTCGATGACCGCGGTGACTTCCTTGCCGTTCCGCGCGGCGTCCACCAGCGCATCGACGATCTCCGAGTTGGCGCCGGAGCGGTACAGCGTCTGGCGTACAGCAAGTACGTGCGGGTCTTTCGCAGCCTGGCGCAGCAGATCGACAACGGGGGTGAACGACTCAAACGGGTGCAGCAGCAGGATGTCCTGCTTGCTGACCACACTGAAAATGTTTTCGCTGTTCTGCAGCAGTTTCGGGATCTGCGGAGTGAACGGCGTGTATTGCAGTTCCGGGTGGCTGTCCAGACCGGTGATGCTGAACAGGCGCGTCAGGTTGACCGGGCCGTTGACCTGATACAGCTCGGTCTCGCTCAGGTTGAACTGCTTGAGCAGGTAATCCGAGAGGTGTTTCGGGCAGGTGTCGGCAACTTCCAGACGCACCGCATCACCGTAGCGCCGCGAGAACAATTCGCCACGCAGCGCGCGAGCCAGGTCTTCGACATCTTCGGAGTCGAGCGCCAGGTCGGCGTTCCGGGTCAGGCGGAACTGGTAGCAGCCTTTTACCTTCATGCCCTGGAACAGGTCATCGGCATGTGCATGAATCATCGACGACAGGAACACATAGTTGTCGCCGGCGCCACCAACTTCTTCCGGGACCTTAATGATCCGTGGCAGCAGACGCGGTGCCGGGATGATCGCCAGACCGGAGTCACGACCAAAGGCGTCGATACCTTCGAGCTCGACGATGAAGTTCAGGCTCTTGTTCACCAGCAACGGGAACGGGTGCGTCGGGTCGAGGCCGATCGGAGTGATGATCGGCGCGATCTCGTCGCGGAAATAACGGCGCACCCAGGTCTTGAGCTTGGTCGTCCAGTTACGCCGACGGATGAAGCGCACCTGATGCTTTTCCAGTTCCGGCAGCAGGATGTCGTTGAGGATCGCGTACTGACGATCAACGTGACCGTGGACCAGCTCGCTGATCCGCGCCAGCGCCTGATGCGGCTGCAAGCCGTCAGCGCCGGCCTGTTCACGGGCGAAGGTGATCTGCTTTTTCAGCCCGGCGACGCGGATTTCGAAGAATTCGTCGAGGTTGCTGGAGAAGATCAGCAGGAACTTCAAGCGCTCCAGCAATGGGTAGGACTCGTCCAGCGCCTGTTCCAGCACGCGGATGTTGAATTGCAGTTGCGAGAGCTCGCGGTGGATGTACAGGCTGCTGTCATCCAGGCCGGGGATGGCAATCGCCGGCACCGCCGCTGCGGGCTCGGCTACCGGCGCGGGTGGCGCAGGCTCGAGTTCCGGCGGGGTCTCAGCGATCTGCTCGACCACCGGTTGAGCTTCTTTTACGGCAACTTCAGTGAGTCCTTCGGTATTCATCGCATGTTCCTGGGAGGGCTATTTCTGCTCTCGTAACAATTGAGCGGCACGAACGGCAAAGTAAGTCAGGATGCCATCTGCGCCGGCACGTTTAAAGGCGGTCAGTGATTCAAGAATCACCGCTTCGCTCAACCAGCCATTCTGAATGGCGGCCATGTGCATGGCGTACTCGCCACTGACCTGATAGACGAAGGTCGGCACCTTGAAGGCATCTTTGACCCGAAAAAGAATGTCCAGGTACGGCATGCCGGGCTTGACCATGACCATGTCCGCGCCTTCGGCCAAGTCCGCACCGACTTCGTGCAGCGCTTCGTCGCTGTTGGCCGGGTCCATCTGGTAGGAAGCCTTGTTGGCCTTGCCGAGGTTGCTGGCCGAGCCGACCGCATCGCGGAACGGGCCGTAATAGGCGCTGGCGTATTTGGCCGAGTAGGCCATGATCCGCACGTTGACGTGGCCGGCAATTTCCAGCGCTTCACGAATGGCCTGAATGCGACCGTCCATCATGTCCGACGGTGCTACGACTTGCGCACCGGCTTCGGCATGGGACAGCGCCTGGCGGACCAGTGCGTCGACGGTGATGTCGTTCTGCACGTAGCCCTCTTCGTCGAGGATGCCGTCCTGGCCGTGGGTGGTGAACGGATCCAGCGCGACGTCGGTGATGACGCCCAGTTCCGGAAAACGCTGACGCAGCGCGCGGGTAGCACGCTGGGCAATGCCTTCAGGGTTCCACGCTTCGGCAGCGTCGAGGGACTTGAGTTCCGGTGGCGTGACCGGGAACAGCGCCAGTGCCGGAATCCCCAGCTCGACCCACTTGGCCGCTTCTTCGAGCAGCAGGTCGATCGTCAGCCGCTCCACGCCCGGCATCGACGCCACGGCTTCGCGGCGGTTTTCACCGTCGAGCACGAACACCGGCAGGATCAGGTCATCGACCGTCAGCACGTTTTCCCGTACCAGCCGACGCGAAAAATCATCACGGCGGTTGCGACGCAGACGAGTGGCAGGGAATAGACGATTGGCGGGGGTAAAGCTCACGGCGGACTCCTGAGCCCGGGCAAAACGGGCGAGCGTGACAGTTATAGACGGCCATTATGACCAACAGATGACAGTTATGTGTGCCCCGTGTCACGTAGCCGCATTCCATTGTCAGCGTAGGAAATGTTCACGTCGAGACACATTTGGACACTTTCATGAATGTGTCCGAAGGGTTAGGCTGCGCGTTCATTTCGCCAGCACCCAGACAATGCTCCAACAATTTCTGCACGACTTTGGCTACTTTGCCTTGTTTCTCGGCACGTTCTTCGAAGGCGAAACCATCCTGGTGCTCGCGGGCTTCCTCGCGTTCCGCGGATACATGGACATCAACCTGGTGGTGGTCGTGGCCTTCTGCGGCAGTTATGCCGGCGATCAGCTGTGGTACTTCCTCGGCCGCAAGCACGGGCGCAAACTGCTCGCGCGCAAACCGCGCTGGCAGCTGATGGGCGACCGTGCGCTGGAGCACATCCGCAAGCATCCGGACATCTGGGTCCTGAGTTTCCGTTTCGTCTATGGTCTGCGCACGGTGATGCCGGTGGCGATCGGCCTGTCGGGTTACCCGCCAGGTCGTTATCTATTGCTCAACGGCATCGGCGCGGCGATCTGGGCCACGGCACTGGCAGCGGCGGCGTATCACTTCGGTGCGGTGCTCGAAGGCATGCTCGGCAGCATCAAGAAATACGAGCTGTGGGTGCTGGGCGCCTTGCTGATCCTCGGCCTCGGGCTGTGGCTGCGCCGGCGCTTCAAGAATGCGCGCCTGGCCAAGCAGATTTATCAGGACGAGCAACTGGCCAAAGCCGCCGAGGCCGAACAGTTGCGCAACGCTAAAGCGTCCAGCCCAGCCGCACCCAAGACCCCGACCGAGTAAGACGCCGCACGCTCTCATGCTTGCGGCCGCCGAGTCTTCATGCACCACTGTTGCCTCTCCCCGGCACGCTTGCGCCGCCAGCAAAAAATGAACACCCCGCCGCCGTTGCGATCCATGAAGAGAGGGTTCTGTGCCCGATACCGCCGCCCGTTCCGCCTATGGCAACGCGCGACGATTTAGTGGACATTGAGCGCCATGAATCTGGAGAGAAACCCATGAGCAAAAAAGTTGCAGTGATCCTGTCCGGCAGTGGTGTGTACGACGGTGCCGAGATCCAGGAAAGCGTCATCACTTTGCTGCGCCTCGATCAGCGCGGCGCGCAGGTGCAGTGCTTCGCGCCGAACATCGCGCAATTGCATGTGATCAATCACCTGACCGGCGAGGAAATGCCCGAGTCGCGCAATGTGCTGGTGGAATCGGCGCGCATTGCCCGGGGCAACGTCAAGGACATCCGCGACGCCGACGTCGAGGAGTTCGACGCACTGATCGTGCCCGGTGGTTTCGGTGCGGCGAAAAATCTCTCGAATTTCGCCATCGAAGGCGCTGGCTGCAGCGTGCAACCTGAAGTGCTGGCCCTGGCCGAGGCGTTTGCCGAAGCGGGTAAACCCGTTGGGCTGATCTGCATTTCCCCGGCGCTGGCAGCGAAGATCTACGGCCCGGGCGTGACCTGCACCATCGGCAACGATGCCGACACCGCCGCAGCCATGAGCAAAATGGGTGCGACTCACGAAGAGTGTGCGGTGACCGAGATCGTCGAAGACAAGGCGCGCAAGCTCGTCACGACCCCGGCCTACATGCTGGCGCAGACCATCAGTGAAGCGGCGTCGGGCATCAACAAACTGGTCGACCGCGTGCTCGAGTTGACTCACGAAAACGACGCCTGATCATTGCCTGCATGCAAACCCGACTGTGGGAGCGAGCCTGCTCGCGAAAGCGCTAGATCAGGCAACTCTGTGTTGAATGACCCACCGTCTTCGCGAGCAGGCTCGCTCCCACAGGGACTTGTGTAGGGCTCAGGGTTTGCGGGTGAGGCGGGTGAGAATCCGGTCCAGCGCATTGGCAAACGCCTGCTTCTCCCGTTCGCCAAACGGCGCCGGGCCGCCACTGACCTGGCCTTGTTCACGCAGGTCGGTGAACAGGTTGCGCACCGCCAGGCGCTCACCCATGTTCTGCGCATCGAACTCCTTGCCGCGCGGATCCAGCGCTGCCACGCCTTTCTTCACCAAGCGGTCGGCCAACGGGATATCGCTGCAGATCACCAGCTCACCGGGCACCGCATGCTCGACCAGATAGTCGTCAGCCGCATCCGGCCCGCTCGGCACCACGATCAGTTTGACGATCGCCAGCCCCGGCTTGATCTGCGGCTGCCCAGCCACCAGCACCACTTCGAACTGGCGCTTGAGTGCGAATTTCACCACCAGATCCTTCGCCGCCCGCGGGCAGGCGTCGGCATCGATCCAGACACGCATTTTCTTTCTCCAAAAACAAAGGCTCGCCCCCACAGGATACACACCGACCCTGTGGGAGCGAGCCTGCTCGCGAAGTGAGCGCCAGCGAATGCTGGTTAAACGGCGACGCGGCGTTTCTCAGCCATCCAACTACGCCCATACAGCACAACAATCGCCACAATCGCCACCGCCTGCGCCGCCAACGAATAGGCATCGGCGTGAATACCCAGCCAGTCGAAGTCGAAAAACGCCACCGGCCGTGTGCCGAAGATCCCTGCCTCCTGCAGTGCTTTCACGCCATGCCCCGCAAACACCACCGACAACGCGCACAGCAGCGCCGCGTTGATGCTGAAGAACAACGCCAGCGGCAGTTTCGCCGAACCGCGCAGGATCACCCACGCCAGCCCGACCAGCAGCACCAGCGCCGTCGCCCCGCCCGCCAGCACCGCGTTGTGCCCGGCAGGTCCGGCCTGCAACCACAGGGTTTCGTAGAACAGGATCACTTCGAACAGCTCGCGATACACCGAGAAGAACGCAAGGATCGCGAAGCCGAAACGCCCGCCACCGCCGACCAGACTGCTCTTGATGTAATCCTGCCAGGCGGCCGCATGCCGGCGATCGTGCATCCACACGCCGAGCCACAACACCATGACACTGGCGAACAGAGCCGTCGCACCCTCAAGCAATTCACGCTGCGAACCGCTGACATCAATCACGTACGCCGCCAGCGCCCAGGTGCCCAGGCCGGCCAGTAATGCCAGCCCCCAGCCAACGTTGACGCTGCGCACCGCTGATTGCTGGCCGGTATTGCGCAGGAACGCGAGGATCGCCGCCAGCACCAGAATCGCTTCCAGGCCTTCGCGCAGCAGAATCAGCAGCCCGGAGATGTAGCTCAGCGACCAGCTCAGGCCATCGCTGCCCAACAGGCCGGCCGACTCCTTGAGTTTGGCCTTGGCCGCATCCAGACGTTGCTCGGCCTGCTCGACCGGCAGGCCGTCCTGCAAGGATTGCCGATACGCCATCAGCGATTTTTCGGTGTCCTTGCGCACGTTGGCGTCGACGTTATCCAGCGAACTTTCGACCAGCTCGAAGCCTTCCAGGTAAGCCGCCACCGACAGGTCGTACGCCTGATCGTGCTCACCGGCGCGGTACGCCGCCAGACTCTTGTCCAGCGTCGCCGCGGTGTAGTCGAGCAACTGCGCCGGGCCACGCTTGACCTGCGGCGGCTGCGCCCGTTGCGCACGGAACGTCGCCGCAGCTTGCGGGCCTTCAGCGGCCTGCACTTCGGCCGGAGTCTGGCGGGCCAGATCGGCGATGTTGTAGGACTTGTCGGCTTTTGCTGCCGTGGCATCGGCACTGAAACCGGCAATGTAGGTCGCCAGATCCCAGCGCTGCCGATCGTCGAGCTGATCGGCAAACGCCGGCATGTCAGTGCCTTCGACGCCTTGGCCGAGGGTGTTGTAAATCGCGTACAGGCTCAGGTGATCCATTCGCGCCATGTCGCGCAGATTCGCTGGCGCCGGCGACATGCCGAGCCCGGCCGGGCCGTCACCGGCACCGCTGTCGCCGTGGCACACCGAGCAGTTCTGCGCATACAGCGGTGCACCGCGAGTCGGGTCGGGGGTGATAATCGGCGCCTGGCTGACTTCGTATGCCACCGCCAGTTGCGCACCCAATTGCCGCGCCTGCCGCGCCACATCGGCACCGTCCTGCCTGGCACTGATCGCAGTGTGCAAGGCGCTGACGCCCTGCTCCAGTGCAGCTTTTTCCGGTTTGGCCGGCATGCCGGCAATCAACCCTTGCAGCGCCTGGGTGAATTCCAGTTGTTCGCGGTATTCGGCGTCATCGACGACTTTTCCCGCCTCGACTGTTGGCGGGTAATCCGCGCTGATGTAATCGAGCAGGTGCAACGCCTGCGGCGCGCCTTCCACGGTATCGGCCAGCAGCGGCAGGCTGCTCAGGGCCAACAACGGGAATAGCAGCCAGGCCAGCAATCGGGACGAGGCAGTCATGAACGAATCTCAAATGGAAATGCGAAGTTACATATTGTTCACTTCGAAGGCGTTTCACTCAAGCTTTCTCGGTATTGGCAGGGAATCTTTGCAAGGTCCGAGCACTATGCCACCATCGGCACCCGCAACGGGCAGCCGCCCCCCCTTCAAGGAAGACTTGTTTCATGCGCCATTGCCTGCTGTTTTCGCTGCTGCTGACCGCCGTTGTGCAACTGGTCGGCTGCGGGGCATATCGCAATTACGATCTGGAGCTGGAGCAGACCACCGAGCAATTGAAGCAGGGTAACGTTGACGGCTCCCTCGCCTTGATCGAGGCGCACAACCCGGACGAGCAAAAAGACCTGCTCTATTACTTCGAGAAGGGCGCGGTGCTGAGTGCGGGCGGCGCACTGCCGCAGAGTCAGGCCGCCTGGCGCAGCGCCGAGCAAATGGTCATTGAGCGCCAGGACACCATCGAAACCACCGGCGACAAGCTGTTGGCAGCGATGGGCAAGGAATGGGGCAGCATCATCAATGACAAACTGCGTCGCTATGACGGGTATGACTATGAAAAGGTCATGCTGACCACACAGATGGCCCTGAATCAATTGGCGGTGAATGACTTCGACGGTGCCCGCGCCGACATCAAGAAAACCCACGAACGCGAAGCATTGATCGCCCGACAGCGCGAGCTGGAATACGAACGCGTCGAAGAAGCAGCGAAAAAACAGGGCGTTCGCGTGCATTACAAGGATCTGCAGGGTTATCCGGTGGTAATGCTCGACGCACCGGCGGTGATCGCCCTGAAGAACGGCTATCAGAGCGCCTTCAGTCATTATCTCGCCGGCTTCACCTACGAAGCGCTGGGAGAAAAGGACCTCGCTGCACCCGGCTACCGCCAGGCCATCGAGCTGCGCCCGGATCTGCCGTTTTTCCAACAGGCGCTGCGCGACCTCGACAGCCCCGGCCTCAAGGCTGGCGAGAGCGATGTGCTGATCATCGTGCAAAGCGGCCTCGCGCCAGCGCGCAGTTCGTTGCGTGTGCCTTACCCGGTCAAACTGGAGGATGGTCAGGTCATCGTCGCCAACATCTCGTTCCCGGTGATGGTGCCCGACACGTCGACGCCGGCGTTCAACCAAATCAGCATCGATGGCCGGCAGAAGAAGCTGACCAAGGTCAACAGCATCACGGACATGTCCTTGCGCACCTTGCGCGACGACATGCCCGGCATCATCCAGCGCACCACCTATCGAGCCTTCCTCGCGGCTGACGTGCAGGGCCGGGATAACCGACGCGACCCGAGCAAAGCGTCATACGTGACGCATTGGGACGGTTTCGAACACGCCGACACGCGCACCTGGCGGACACTGCCCAATCTGACCCAGGTTGTGCGTCTGCGCCTGAAACAAGGCGAGCATTTGATCACCTTGCCTAATTCCGTCGGCAGCGCGCCGCTGAAGATCCGTATCGATCAGAATCGCCAGGTCATCTCCGTGCGCGCGCTCGGCGCCAGAGTGTTTGCCAACGGCAGCGCCTTCCAACCCTCCCGCGCAGCGGCGCCAAGCGCAGTAGCGGACTCGACAAGATAGTGGCATCGAATCATTCAGCGCCATCAAAAAGGCATTACATAGCCATCACGCCACGCTTATAATGCCGCGCCCTCGCCTTGCGAGCCGGCATCAAAGCTCCTCGCGCAAGAGGAATTGGCAGGAGGCCAGCGCCACTGTCGATCGGTCACATCAGCCCGACCAGCACCCGCGGCTGCAGTTATCGCTACTCAGGGAAGAAGTACCCATGGCATTCCGCGCTCCCACTCTGCTCGCGCTCAGCGCTGTCACGCTGCTGTCCGGCTGTTCAGCCTTTCGCAATTACGACTCCGAACTGGCTCAAACCAATCAGCAACTGGCCACCGGCAACGTTGACGCTGCACTGACCCTGCTGGAAAAGAACAACACCGGCACCGATAAAGACCTGCTTTATTACTTCGAAAAAGGTGAACTGCTGCGCGCCAAGGGCGATCTGTCCGGCAGCCAGAATGCCTGGACCAGCGCTGATCAAGTGGTCGGTCAGTGGGAAGATGCGGTCAAGCTCGACAGCGCGAAGTATCTCGCCCAGTTCGGCAGTTTCCTGGTCAACGACAAAGTCCGTCGCTACGAAGGCTATGACTACGAGAAAGTCATGCTGACCACGCAGATGGCCCTGAACCTGCTCGCGGTCAACGATTTCGACGGCGCCCGCACTGCGATCAAACGCACCCACGAGCGTGAAGCGGTGATTGCCGATCTGCGTGACAAGGAATACCTCAAGAGCGAAGAAGAGGCCGAGAAGGAAGGGATCAAGACCCAGTACAAGGATTTGCAGGGTTACCCGGTCGCCAGCCTCGACGCCCCGGAAGTGGTCGGCCTGAAAAACAGCTACCAGAGTGCGTTCAGCCATTACCTCGCCGGCTTCGTCTACGAAGCACTGGGCGAGAAGGACCTGGCAGCACCGGGCTATCGCAAAGCCGCCGAGTTGCGCCCGAACACACCGCTGCTGGAGCAGGCGCTGGTCAATCTCGACAAGCCGGGCAAATCCGATGACAGCGACATCCTGATTGTGGTGCAAAGCGGTCTCGCCCCAGCCCGTGACTCGATCCGCGTGCCGCTGCCGTTGCCAATCTCCAACAACGTAGTGATCACCCCGCTGTCGTTCCCGATCATCAAACCGGACACCTCCACGGCGCCGTTCGCGCAAATTGGTGTCGATGGCAAACAGGTCGATCTGACCGCGCTCAACAGCACCACTGCCATGTCGCGCCGTGCGCTGCGTGACGATATGCCGGGGATCATCGTGCGCACCACCGTGCGGGCGATCACTAAAGGCGTGGCGCAGAAGAAGATCAACGAAACCAACCCGCTGGCTGGCCTCGCCGTGGGTATTTCTTCAGCCGTGCTCGAAGGTGCCGATACCCGTACGTGGCGCACGTTGCCGGATAACACTCAGGTGGTGCGACTGCGCTTGAAGAAGGGTGAACATCAGGTCACGCTGCCGAGCGCCGTGGGCGGCTCGGTGGTCAAGGTCAACGTCGACCAGCGTTACCAAGTGATCAGCCTGCGCGCCGTGGGCAATCAAGTGTTCGCCGGTGGCCTCGCGGCCCACGTCGTTCCGAATGCCGCTGCGACCAGCGTCGCCAGCCTCAAACAACCTTAAGAACGGAGTCTTTGCATGCGTTTCAAACTCATCGCCGTCGCCGCCCTCGCCTTGCTGGCGAGCGGCTGCGCCACCCCGCCGCCGCCAGAGCCGGGCAGCGCCGCGAGCAAAGTCGTGGCCATGGGCCCGCAGAAACACATCGTTGTCGGCGCCATGCGAGTGGCCCGCGAAAACGGTTTCATGACCGTCAACGTGCAGTTGAGCAACACCCTCAACAGCAACAAGATTTTCTACTACCGCTTCGCCTGGCTTGGCGCGGAAGGTTTCCCGGTGGCCGAAGAAGAAGTCTGGAAAAGCCAGATGATGTACGGCGCCCAGACCAGCTTCATTCAGGCCATCGCCCCGACCCCGAAAGCGATGGATTTCCGTCTGGAAATCAAAACGCCTTAAGACCGTCACCCTATTTCCTGATTCAGAGATCACTCCCATGTTTGCACGCTTTTCCTGCATCGCTGTCATCGCCCTGCTGGCCTCCGGTTGCGCCAACACCTCGCCGACGCTGGGCAGCAAGAACATCAGCTACGGCGACACCAAAGCGGTGGAAACCGTGACCAACGAATTCGGTTCGACCGACCTGCAAATGATTGCCGAGTCGATGACCCGCTCGCTGGCGCAGTCCGGCATTTTGCAGGGCCGTCCGGTGGTTCAGGTCTACGACGTGAAGAACAAGACCAGCGAGTACATCGATACCCGCGAAATCACCACCAGCATCAAGACTCAGTTGATGAAGACCGGCGTCGCGCGTTTCGCCAGCGACAACAATGCGATGCAGAGCCAGGTTGACCAGCTCAAGCTGCAAAACCAGAGCGGCCTGTACAAAAAGAGCACCGTGGCCAAGACCGGCAACATGATTGCCGCCAAGTATCGCATCGAAGGCTCGATCAGCTCGATCGTCAAGCGCAGCAGCGATTACAAGGACGTCTTCTACAAATTCAGCCTGCAACTGATCGACGTCGAAAGCGGTCTGGCCGAGTGGATGGACGAAAAAGAGATCCGCAAAACCACGGAGCGTTAAGCAATGCGTGCATGGATTGGCATGATGGCCCTGGCTTGCGCGTTCAGCGTGCAAGCGGCCCCGAAAGTCGCGGTGACGGACTTGGCGTATCAGGAACGCGTGGAGCAATACATCCACATCGTTTCGGCGCAGAGCAATCACCGCGAGGGTTACTACAGCTCCAGCGGTTCCTCGAGCTACAACGAGATCGAAGCGACCACCAGCTACATCGAGCAGGGCGAGTTGCGCAAATTCACCGGCGACATCAAAGGTGAGATCCTGCGTACCGGCATGTTCCAGCTGGTGCAGGGCACGCCGTACACCGCCTCGTCCAAGGGCGATGTGTACGACGTGATCAAGCGCATCAAGGCCGGCAACTTCAAGGGCGCCGATTACGTGCTGTTCGGCACGGTGTCGGATATCGACTTCACTCAGGACATCAACGAGCTGGCGCATACCGATAGCTATTCGGCGGTACTGGGCCTGACGTTGGTGGCGGATTTCAGCCTGATCAACACCAAGACCTTCGAGATCACCTCGGCCTTCACGGCGATGGGCGAAGCGCAGGACACCAAACTGGTGAACCATCGCGACATCAAGATTTCGCTGAACCGTCCACGGGTGGTCCGCGAAGTGTCGAAAGCGCTGGGCGAAGACGTGGCCGGGCAGCTGAGCATGCAGCTCGGTGGCGACGGTAACGAACAGCCGCGCGAGGCACCGCAGCGCAACAACCTGCCGCGCGACACCGCGCCAGTGATTCTGCGCTGACTGATCGTTCCCACGCTCAGCGTGGGAATGCATCCCGGGACGCTCTGCGTCCCACTCTGTCAGTCATCCAAAAAACAAAAAGGCGACCCGCCAAGGTCGCCTTTTTTGTGCATGCGGGGTTTACACCGCCGCTTTGCGCAACGTCGCCATAAACGCAGCCGCACCGATGAACAGCCCGGCAAACGTGCGGTTCATGCGGCGCTGCTGCTTCGGCGTGCGCAACAAACGCAGCACTTTCGAAGCCAGCCCGGTGTAGCCCGCCATGACGATCAGATCGACGCAGATCATCGTCACCCCGATCACCAGATATTGAATCAGCAACGGTGCATGCGGGTTGATGAACTGCGGCAGCACCGCGAGCATGAACACCAGCGCCTTGGGATTGCTGATGTTCACCAGAAACCCGCGGAACACCAGCGCCAGCGGCTTGCCGATCGGTCGCACCGCGGCGTCATCGCTCATGTCCATGGGCAGCGCACGCCACTGTTTGATTGCCAGATAGACCAGATAGGCCACGCCGAACCATTTGATCGCATGGAACGCCGTGGCGGAAGCCGTGAGGATCGCACCGACCCCGGCGCCGACAATCGCAATCTGTACGGCCAGACCGATCTGCAGGCCGAGGGCGTTCCAGTAACCGCGCCAGAAGCCGTATTGCAGACCGCTGGACATCGACGCGATGGCGCCGGCGCCCGGCGACAGGCTGATCACCCAGCAAGCGGCGAAAAACGCCAGCCATGTTTGAAGCTCCATCGCACACCTCGACTGATGCTTGTGACAAATGCCTAAGCTAATGCGGCTTCGTTTGGATGACTACCGATTTCTTGCTGAATGTTGCAGGTGCGGCTGACGGCCCCTTCGCGAGCAGGCTCGCTCCCACAGGGAGAACGCATTCCAATGTGGGAGCGAGCCTGCTCGCGAAAGCGTCGGAACAGACGACGTAGAAATTACTTCTCAAACCCGGTGGAAGGAAACACATCCGTCCCGCGCCAGCGCCGCACCGAGCGCTGGAAGAACAGGCTGTTGGGCACCTGCACCATGGCGCTGCCGGTACCGAGTTCTTCGGCCTCGATCAAGGTGGTGTAGAGCAGATTGATTGCCACCACCCGCCCTTTGACCCCCGGTTTATCGGTGGTATCGACCAGCTCGACGACGTCGCCCAGGCGGAACGGCCCGACGGTAAAGATCAGAATGGCGCAGAGCAGGTTCGACAGCACGCTCCACATGGCGAAGAACGCCACCGCCGCCACCGCGACGAACCCGGAGAGTGCGGTCCACAGCACGGTCGCTGAAACCCCGAGCCGTTCCAGCACGAAGATCACTGCGCTGCCCATGATCAGCCAGCGCAACACCCCGCGCAGCGGCATCAGCAGTTGTGGCGGGAACGGATAGCGCTCACCCAGACGGGTCAGCCCTCGGGCGACCACGCGCTGGGCCAGATAACCGGCGAGCAGGATCAGCAGGATCTGCACGCCAAGCCAGATCGGCTCGACCCACATGGCCGGCAGCGGCAGCTTGAACGCCTCCATCAGGACAGCGCCTCCAGCTCCGCCTGCATGCTCTCCAGAGTTTCCAGCGCTTGCATCCAGGCCTCTTCAAGCTCGGCTTCGTGAGCCTTCAACCTGCCCTGTTCCGCGAGCAGATCGCGCAGCTCGTTCTTGCGCGCCGGCTCGTAGATGTCGCTGTCGCCGAGGCTGGCGTCGACCTTGGCGAGTTTTTCATGCAGCTTGCCCAGCTCGGCTTCGAGCTTGTCGGCTTCACGCTTGTGCGGCGCCAGTTGCTGACGCAATGCTGCAGCCGCCTGACGCTGGGCTTTCTTGTCTGTCTTGTCCGGGTTGGCCGGAGTGTTGCTCACCGGCGCGTTGCGTTGACGGTACTCGACCAGCCAGCGTGCGTAGTCTTCAAGATCACCATCGAACTCTTCAACCTTGCCATCAGCGACCAGGTAGAAATTGTCAGTGGTGCTCTTGAGCAAATGCCGGTCGTGAGATACCACCAGTACCGCGCCGCTGAATTCCTGCAGGGCCATGGTCAGCGCCAGGCGCATTTCCAGATCGAGATGGTTGGTCGGTTCGTCGAGCAGCAACAGGTTCGGCCGTTCCCAGGCAATCAGCGCCAGCGCCAGCCGGGCCTTTTCGCCGCCGGAAAAATTCAGCACTGGCTCATCGATGCGCGCACCGCGGAAGTCGAAACCACCGAGGAAATCACGCAAGGTCTGCTCACGCTCGGTCGGTGCCAGACGCTGCAAGTGCAGCAACGGGCTGGCCTTGGCATCCAGCGAGTCGAGCTGATGCTGAGCGAAGTAGCCGACCACGGTGTTTTCGCCGCGAGTAAGGCGCCCGGCCAGCGGTTCGAGTTCGCCGGCGAGGTTCTTGATCAGCGTCGATTTACCCGCACCGTTCGGCCCCAGCAGACCAATCCGTGCGCCTGGGGTCAGTTGCAGCTTGACCTTCTCCAGGATGGTTTTATCACCATACCCCAGACGCGCATCGGACAGGTCGATCAGCGGGCTGGAAATCTTGCTCGACTCGCGGAAGACGAAATCGAACGGCGAGTCGACATGTGCCGCCGACAGTTCTTCCATCCGCTCAAGGGCCTTGATCCGACTCTGCGCCTGACGGGCCTTGGTCGCTTGTGCCTTGAAGCGGGCGATGTAGCTTTCCATGTGCGCACGCTGCGCCTGCTGCTTCTCGTAGGCCTGTTGCTGCTGGGCCAGACGCTCGGCACGGGCGCGCTCGAACGCGGTGTAGCCGCCACGATAGAGGGTCAGCTTGCGCTGGTCGACATGGGCCACGTGATCGACCACTTCATCGAGGAAGTCGCGGTCGTGGGAAATCAGCAGCAAGGTGCCTGGATAGCTTTTCAGCCAGTCCTCGAGCCAGATGATCGCGTCGAGGTCGAGGTGGTTGGTCGGTTCGTCGAGCAGCAGCAGGTCCGACGGGCACATCAAGGCCTGCGCCAGGTTCAGACGCATCCGCCAGCCACCGGAGAAATCGCCGACCTGACGATCCATCTGTTCGTTGCTGAAACCGAGACCGGCGAGCAGCTTGCGCGCGCGCGCATCGGCGGTGTAGCCGTCAGCGCTGTCGAGCTCGGCGTGCAGACGCGCCAGTGCGGTGCCGTCATGGGCTTCTTCGGCCGCAGCGAGGTCGCGCTGCACTTCACGCAGGCGCAGGTCGCCGTCGAGCACATAGTCGACCGCCAGGCGCTCGAGGGTGTCCACCTCCTGACGCATGTGCGCGATGCGCCAGTCGGCCGGCAGCAGGCAATCGCCCGAATCCGGGTGCAACTCGCCACGCAGCAGCGCAAACAGGCTGGATTTGCCGGCGCCGTTGGCACCGATGAGGCCGGCTTTGTGGCCGGCGTGCAGGGTCAGCTCGGCGTCTTCTAGCAGACGTTGCGGGCCACGCTGTAAAGTCAGGTTCTGAAGTCGGATCATAATGGCGGCGGAGTCTACCAGCTTCGCTCACAACTGGCGCGAGTAGCACGATGTCCTCTGACCTGTGGAGCTTTGCCCTGAATGTCTACGCCCGGCCGGGCGTGGAAAATGCTTGCCTGCAATTGCAAACAGCGGGCGCCAATGTCTGCCTGCTGTTGTGCGGGTTATGGCTGGAACAACGCGAGGTGGCGTGTGATGAGCAACGCGTGAGTCTGCTGCGCACGCTGACCGATCCTTGGGACGCCGAGGTGGTACAACCGCTGCGTACATTGCGCATGCAATGGAACACCCGGGCAGTCGACGATGCTGTATTGAAAGGTATGCGCGAGCAGATCAAGTCACTCGAGCTTGAGGCTGAGCGAGTGTTGCTGTCACGGCTTGAGGGTGTCGCGCAGGCATGGCACCGGAACGCTGCCGGTTCGACCACCTGGCTTGAAGAGCTGGCTGGTGCGGCGGCCAGCCCGAACCGCGACGCGCTGCAAGTGCTGCGCGTCGCGGCAACCGGCACTTAGGAAGCGCTGGTCGGGTTGTTGCTGACACTCGATGCAGCGGCTGGCGATGGCGCAGTCGACGCGATCGAGGGGGTAGCGGCGGGTGCAGCGGCGGCTGGCGTGGCCGCAGTGGCTGGCGCGGCAGGCTTGGCAGCTGGGGCGGTGGCCGGTTTGGCGGCAGCTGGTTTGGCAGCGGCGGGCTTCTTCGCGGCGGGTTTTGTGGCAGGTTTTGCAACTGGCTTGGCGGCTGTTTTCGCAGCAGCAGGCTTGGCAGCGGCGGTCGCAGGTTTGGCAGCGGCAGCCGGTTTGGCGGTGGGCTTGGCGGCGGCTTTAGGTGCTGGTTTTGCAGCTGGCTTGGCGGCAGTTTTTGCAGCCGGTTTAGCCGCAGCTGGTTTCGCGGCAGGCTTGGCGGCAGCGGTTTTCACAGCAGGTTTTGCAGCGGGTTTCGCCACAGCTTTCGCTGCAGGTTTAGCGGCCGGTTTGGCAGCTGCGGTTTTCGCCGGAGCGGCTTTGGTCGCGGCGGCTTTTGCAGCTGGTTTGGCGGCGGCAGTTCTAGCGACAGGCTTGGTGGCAGCAGGTTTGGCAGCGGTGGTTTTCGCCGCCGGTTTTGCTGCGCTCGCGGCAGCCGGTTTTTTCACCGCAGGTTTCGCCGCGGTTTTGGCAGCTGGTTTGACCGCAGCTTTCACCGGAGCCTTGGCAGCAGGTTTGGCTGCCGGTTTAGCAGCAGGTTTAGCCGCTGCGGTTTTCGCTGGAGTCTTGCTGGCAACTGGTTTGGCGGCGACTTTCTTCGCTGGCGTGGCGGCTGGCTTGGCAGCGCGGGTGGACAGGACTTTACCCACGGCTTCTTGAACACGACCGACACCCTGGGCCAGTTTCAGGCTTTCCTGGGCATCGCGCTTGAGCTGGAGAATGTAGCTGCGCGTTTCGGACTGACGATCTTTCAGCGCATCGAGCAGGTCTTCCAGCTCTTTCACCGCGCCCTTGGCTTTGGTCTGTGCCTTGGCTTTGCCGGCCGCTGCTGCGTCCTGCAATTTGGTGCGCGATTTGTGCAGTTTTTCCTGCGCCTTGCCGCGTTGCTTTTCCAGCTTGGCGAGCAGTTTTTCAGCATCAGCCAAGGCTTGTGAGCAAGGGAGTATTTACAGGCTTCTTGGTGGCCGACATGGTTTACCTCCTGGCTGACGTGAGTGCGGCTCATACTAGACCTCTGCTGATACCGCCGCTAGGGCATCTTGACAGTATCGAAACCGTTGCGTTGCACCGACGCGAAAATGTCTTGCACGAAAACCAAAGCAGTTCACCGTTGCAGCGCTTTGCGCTGGCATAATCCAGCGCATCTCAGGTCGGAGAGTGCCCATGTCGCGCTACGTTTTTTTATCCCTTTGCGTGTTTTTTTCTGTCGCCCATGCCGACGAAAAAAACACCGCGAACGATGCTCATGATCTGGCTTACAGCCTTGGGGCGAGTCTTGGCGAGCGCCTGCGTCAGGAGGTTCCGCAGTTGCAGATTCAAGCGCTGATCGAGGGCTTGCAACAGGCTTATCAAGGCAAGCCACTGGCATTGAGTGAAGCGCGTATCGAGCAGATTCTGGCTGACCACGAATCGAAGAATGCAGAGCAGGCATCGCTGCATTCGAGCGACGCTGCGATGGAAAACGAACAGCGTTTTCTGACGGCTGAAAAAGCCAGACCCGGCGTGAAGGAATTGGCCGACGGCATCCTGCTGACCGAACTTGTTCCGGGTAACGGCGCGAAGGCCGGTCCCGATGGAAAAGTGCAGGTGCTGTATGTCGGCAAGCTACCGGACGGCACCGTGTTCGATCAGAACACTCAGCCGCAGTGGTTCAATCTCGACAGCGTGATTGCCGGTTGGCGCACCGCGTTGCAAAACATGCCGGTGGGGGCGAAATGGCGATTGGTGATTCCATCGGATCAGGCTTATGGCGCTGATGGCGCCGGCGACCTGATCGCGCCGTTCACGCCGCTGGTGTTTGAGGTGGAATTGCGTGGCGCGACGAGCTGATCAGGTATAAAAAAAGGTGCGCTTTCGGGCGCACCTTTTTTTGCTCAGGCTTTTCAATCATCAGGCCTGAACCGGCTCCTCAGTTTTGTGTGCTGTATGCAGCACTTCGATCAGGCAGTCTTCGAGTTCAAAGCGCTCGTGCAGCAGACCGCCCAGCTCCTTGAACTTCTCGGCGACGCATTTGCCTTCATCGCACAGGTCGTTGAACGCGAGCAGCTTCTCGGTGATGACGTCGATGCGCGGATAGATCGTCTCGGCGAGTTCCAGACCGCGTTTATCGTTGAACGCCTTGGCTTCGCCGGTCAGCTGTTCGTAGATTTCGAAGTGGCCTGCCGATACGTAATCGACCAGCACGCCGCAGAATTCCTGCAAAGGCTTGCGGCTCTCCGACAAGGCTTCAGGCTGCGCACCGAGTTTGTCGTAGGCGCCGATCAGTTCTTCACGCTCCTGCAACCAGCGGTCGATCAGCAGATGAACTCCACCCCAGCGTTCCTGAGCATTCTGACAACTTTCGAGCATGGCGATCTCTCTTCCCTTGTGGGTCATGCTGCTCTACACCCGCGCCCCTGTTCTGATATGGCTTGGGGGACGATCGGGCAGAGCGTCATCGAGCAACACGATTCCAATGACACGTGCGGGCCAGATTATGCCCGCGCGCTTATGGCTTCAAGGTACGCAGGAGATAAAGTTCATACAAGTGTTTAATCACGCAGCAGCAGCGCGTGCGACGCTTCGCCGCTGAGCGGGCGTTGCAGAGCAGTCCAGACCAGCCGCAGCAATTGATACACCGCCAGAATCGATACCGCGACGAAGAACAGCAGACTCCATTCCGGAATGCTCAGATCGAATAGCGTCCAGGTAATTTCCGCGCATTCGGCGCCGCCGCTGAGCATGCGTTGTAGCGCACAGAGCCACGACAGCCCACCGAGAAACGCTTCGGGAGCCGCTGGGCAATGGTGCAGTTGCAGCACCGGGTCACTCTGAATCAACACCTGCCGCCAGGCAGCCGTGGTGCCACCCAGACTCGCGCCCAGGGTCAGCAGCCAGTAAAACCCCAGACCGATGCGCTTGGGGCCGTGCACCGCTGCCACCCCGCTGCAAACGCAGAGCAGCGTGAGAAACAGGCGCTGCACCAGGCACAAACTGCAAGGCGCCAGACCGACAGCGTATTCAAGATAATAGGAAGCTCCCAGAGCAACGGCCCCCGCAATGAAAGCCATGAAGAACAAGGAGCGTGAGCAGGCCAACGACATGGCTTTTCCGTAACAGTAGAGACAGGCGGTTACGGTAGAGGAAAGCGTGTCAGCCTTTCAAGGCGATGCCCTGCGGACAGTTCACCAGAGGTGTAGGGAAAACCCGACAGGTTCGAGAGGAATTGATGTAGCGCGCTGTAGGACTTTGTCCCGCAGCCGCATTGAAGATCGAATTTCAGCGGTAAGCGGTAGCGAGGGAGACACCTCCCTCACCCGATTCAGACCGCTGTCGGCACCGGCAACGGCGCCGCCAGCAAACGCTCATCCAGCAGGCCAAGGCCTTCCTGGAACAGTTGATTGCTGCGCTCGGTATCGCCCAATTGCGCCAGCAGCCTCGCCAGCTCGGCACAGGTTTCCGGATTGCGCTGCACACGCAGGCTGCTTTCCAGGTAATCGCGGGCCTTGCCCCACAGACTGGTTTGCAGACACAGCCGGCCCAGGGTCAGCAGCAGGCTCGGATCGTTCGGGTGATCCTTCAACCAGCCTTCAGCGGTTTGCAACTGACGGGCTGGATCGCTACCGCGCACCAGGCCGTAAAGACGGGCCAGATGGCTGTCGTATTTGCGCTTGAGCGCGGTACGCAATACCTCTTCGGCCTCGACCTGAGCGCCCAATTGGCGCAGTTGTTCGGCATACGCAAGCACCAGCGAAGGCTCTTGCCGTTGCGCCGAGGTCAGTTGCTGCCAGGCGCGAGTCAGCGATTGCAGGCCCACACTGCCGTCTTCTTCGCGCTGCGCGGCCAGCGACAGATTTTCGCCCCAGGCGCGGCGCTCCAGTTCTGCCAGCTCCGCCGGTGGCAGAACCTTGTCCTTGCGCAGCTCCGGCAGCAAACGGATCACCGCCGACCATTCGCCGCGCTGCTGATACAAACGCTGCAACTGGCGCAGCGTCTGTGCATTGTGCGGATGCCGCTCGTGCATCGCTTGCAAAGTCACCAGGGCGCCGTCGGTGTCGCCACGGTCGGTCTGCAATTGCGCGTGACTCAAGGCGATCGCCAGTTCCGCCTGCGGCTGACGCTCCAGAGCGCGCTCAAGCAAACGATCGCATTCCTCGTAATGACCTTGTTCGTTAGCCGCGCGGGCGGCGCCAAGGTAGTAGAGGAGCGGCTGGCGCTCCGCTTCGGCGGCTCGCGACAGATGCCGCTGCGCACTGGCCCAGCGGCCTTCGGCCAGATCCAGCTGACCATGTTCGATCGCCACCTGCACGCGCCGGCTGCGGTTACGCCGCGACCACGGATTGACCACCCCGCTGGAGGTCATGATCAATTCGATCAGCGCCTTGATGCCCCAGACGATCAGCCACATCACGGCGATGACCGCCAGCGTCGCCCACAGGCTCGATTCATAGCGGAAGCTCTTGTAGGCCACCAGCACGTAACCGGAATGTTCGGCAATCGCCAGCCCCAGCGCCGCCGTCGCCGCGATCACCAGAAACACGATCACATACAGGCGTTTCATGGCGTGGCCTCCTGCGTAGTGTTGGCAGCAGGCTTGGCAAACGGTTTCATCGACTCTTCAGCGCTGACGTTGCGTCGCTCAAGATAGGCTTGCACCGCGCTGAGCGTGCCGGCCAGATCCGGGGTCACGACCGTCACCGGCTCCTTGCTCAGTTCGCCGACCTGTTCCAGCATCACTTTGCTTTGCGGATTGTCCGGATTGAAATTGCCCTTGAGCACGTCACGCGCTTCGGCCAGCGCCTGGGTATACACCGACGCCTGCCCGTTGAGGGCTGCCCACTGTGCCTGCTCCAGCGCCAGGCTCAGGGCCAGACGCACCTGACTCAGGCTTTGCCCGGCCAGCAATGGCTTCACATTCTTGTCGGCGTTGAAATCGATGCGGATATAGCGCGACACCTTGTCCCACCACTGCGCCCAGCGACTGGCGCCGTCGCCGTCGGCAGTCAGGCCCAGCAGCGATTCGCCGCGGTCCTTGTACTCCGGCGCCAGCTCGGTGAGATTGATGACCTGATCGCGCAGCGCGCCCAGACGCAGGAACAGCCCGGTGCGGTCCGGCTGCTCGGTACTGCGCAGCGCCACCAGGGTTTTCGCCACTTGCTCGCGCGCGGCGAACGAGCCCGGGTCGTTTTGCTCGCGAAGAATCTCGTCAGCGCCCTGCACCAGCGCCTGAGCGCTGCTGATGTCCTGCAAGGCTGACAGGCGCAGGCTGGCCAGACGCAGCAGATGTTCGGCTTCGGCCAGACGCCAGTCCTTGCGGCTGGCGCCCAGCACGGTTTCCAGACGCTGGTTGAGGCGCTGCTGATCGCCCTGCAACTGCGTCACCAGACGCTGGCGTTCGGCAAGTTCGTCGGCCCCCGGCAGTTGCGCAAGGCGCTCGGTCAGGCGCTGCTCGTTGAGCTTCAGGGTCTGCGCCTGATCGTTCAACGCCTGCACCTGGCCGGACTGCTGCTGGGTGTTGGTCTGCAGGTGACGGACCTGCCAGACACCCCAGCCACCGATCGCGACACCGGCGGCGCCAAGCAACAGGGCGACGATGGCCAATCCATTGCCTCGGCGCGGCTCTGTGGCCGGCGGTGGAGTTTCAACCTGGGTATCGATCACAGGTTGCACATCATCTTTAGGCAAGGCTGTTTCGCTCACGTATCCATCCTTTGCATCAGAGAACGGCCACGGGATGTTCCCGTAATGCCGTCAGCAAAGCCGCGGCACTCGCGCCGCGGCAATCCACAACTGTTTGAGCCCCGGCGGCACGTGCCAGCTCGGCGACTCTGGGGCTTGGTACAAACAACGGCAACTGCGCGATGTCCGGCCAGGCGTCACCGGCCATTTGGCGCAGGTGCTCGAAACCCTGTCCACTGCTGACCACCAGGCCGTTCAAGCGTTCCGCTTCGATCCGCCGTGGCAGTTCTTGCGGCGCATAGCCCGGCAGCTCGCGTCGATACAATTCCAGATACTCGACACTAGCACCTGACTCGCGCAGACGCTCGGCGAGCAGCTCGCGCCCGCCCTCGCCACGCAGGATCATCACCCGCGCGCCAGGCTGGGCGAGCACCTTGAGCAGACGCGGCAATTGCAGCAAGGCTTCACTGTCATCGCCGACTTCCGGAAAGTGCACAGCCAGACCATGCTCGCGGAGAATCTGCCCGGTAGCCGCGCCGACAGTGAACCACGGCATGGTCAGTGGCTGCCGCTCGAGCGTATCAAGCAGATCCAGGGCAATGCGTGCCGCCGGCTTGCTGACCACGATCACCGCGTCGCAATCCGCCAGCCGCATCAGCGCCTGACGAATTGTGGCAGACACCGGCAGCGGAGCTATTTCCAAAAGCGGCAGGCAACTGCTGAAAATCCCCTGCGCGGCCAACGTCTCGGCCAGCGCCGCGCAGTCGTCCGCAGGGCGTGTCAGCAGCAGGCGCCAGCCGGTCACTCGTGGCCTGCCTCGCCGTACACCGCTTTGAGGATGTCGTCGGCGCCCTGGCGCAGCAAGTCTTCGGCGACCTGCACGCCCAAGGCTTCAGCCTCGCCGCGCGGCGCACGCGCTTCAGCGCTGAGCAACTTGCCACCACTGGGCTCGCCGACCAGACCGCGCAGCCACAATTGCTCGCCTTCGAGCACGGCATAGCAGGCGATCGGCACCTGGCAGCCGCCATTCAAATGTTTGTTGAGTGCACGTTCGGCACTGACGCGCGACGAGGTGTCGGCGTGATGCAAAGGCGCGAGCAGTGCGTGGATGTGCGTATCGGCGCTGCGGCATTCGATGCCGACCGCGCCCTGACCACCGGCCGGCAGGCTGTCATCAACGCTGATCGCCGAAGTGATGCGTTCTTCGAAACCGAGGCGGATCAGACCGGCCGCCGCGAGGATGATCGCGTCGTACTCACCGGCATCGAGCTTGGCCAGGCGCGTATTGACGTTGCCACGCAGGAAGCGGATCTGCAGGTCCGGACGGCGCGTCAGCAATTGCGCCTGACGACGCAGGCTGGAGGTGCCAACGATGCTCCCGGCAGGCAGTGCTTCGAGACTGGCATAGGTATTGGAAACAAAGGCGTCGCGCGGGTCTTCGCGCTCACAGATGCAGAACAGCCCGAGGCCATCCGGGAAGTCCATCGGCACATCTTTCATCGAATGTACGGCGATGTCTGCTTCATTTTCCAGCAGCGCGGTTTCCAGCTCCTTGACGAACAGGCCCTTGCCGCCGATTTTCGACAGTGGCGAGTCGAGCAGCTTGTCGCCGCGACTGACCATGGGCACCAGCGTTACCTGCAAGCCGGGATGGGCCGCTTCCAGTCGGGCTTTGACGTATTCGGCCTGCCAGAGGGCCAGCGCACTTTTACGGGTGGCGATGCGGATTTCGCGAGAGGACATGGATCAATCCGTACTGAATAGATACGGCGGATAATAACAGCTCAGCCAAATCCACTTTGACCTGAATCAGAAACGACGTGGCCTCCCTGGCCTGTGATGCCCGGTATCGAGGAAGTGCAGCCGCCCGGAATAACCGGGTCAGAGCCCCTGCATCATTTTGCGTACGCCGGCGACATGACGGCGGCTGACGATCAGCGCATCACCATTGAGGCCTTTGAGAAACAGCTGGAAATGCCCCAGCGGCGTGCGTTGCAGACGCTCGATGCGGTCGCGGGCGACCAGCGCGTTGCGGTGGATGCGCACGAAGCGCTCGCCGAACTCGTCTTCCAGCGCCTTGAGCGGCTCGTCCAGCAACACCTCGCCGGCCTCGTGGCGCAAGGTCACGTATTTGTGATCGGCAATGAAGTACACCACCTGATCCAGCGGGATCAGCTCGATGCCTTTGCGCGTACGGGCGCTGATGTGACTGCGTGGGCCGTTGCCGCTTTCGGCAGCGGGACGGGTCAGCGACGAGAGTTGTGCCCGGTTGGGACGCTCAGCCCGCTTCAGGGCTTCATGAAGATGTTCAGTTCGCACGGGTTTCACCACATAGCCCACGGCACAGGCCTGCAGGGCTTCCACGGCAAATTCATCGGGGCTGGTGCAAAACACCACGGCCGGCGGTGTTTCGCGTTCGCACAGTCGGGCAGCGACCTGCAGGCCATCGAGGCCCGGCATGCGGATATCGAGCAAGACGATATCCGGCTTGTGGCTGTCGATCAGTGCCAACGCCTCCTCGCCATTGGTGGCGCTGGGCTCCAGAACTGTATAACCCTCAAGCTCGCTCACCATTCGGCTGAGGCGCTCGCGAGCCAGTGGTTCGTCATCAACGATCAGGACATTCATATTGCGCTGGATTCCTGCGTGAGTCTCGCACAAGGATAGCTAGACAGGTGAAGTGACGTCCGTCACCGCGATCCACGCTAAGACTAGCCCGAGCGCCAAAAAGTGCCGTACGTCGGCCAGCAATATTTGCCAGTGTCCGGGTCGTACTGCTCGAAGCCCGCTGTTTCTAGCGTTTTTCACGGGGTTTGCCGAAGGACAATCCACCCACCCCCTCTTCTTATAGTCGGCGCCCTGCCCTTTGCGCGAGACAAAGCCACGCCGACCCCTACGTCCAACTGTAGACGTTCGTCGGAGCGATATTGCTCAATCGAAAAATATCCTTGCGCAAATTCCCGGCGGGCAGCACCGGCCAAGGCCGACATGCGCCGAAAAAAACGTATCGACCGGTGTCAGCGACAGGATTGGCAACCCTGTTATTATCCGCGCCAGCGTTTCACGCCTTCTTTCTTCAAGCCGATACGAGCGAATTCATGAGCACTGACAAGACCA
>Ga0308159_1002052_pt1 | contig 24864 bp, 18 predicted proteins | sample PhyCR1_FD_201040 | JGI IMG/M metagenome (GOLD analysis project Ga0308159, IMG submission 201040) | Phyllosphere microbial communities from UC Gill Tract Community Farm, Albany, California, United States - DLSLC.R1 | ecosystem: Host-associated > Plants > Phyllosphere > Unclassified | place: USA...
AGCGCTTGACGGGCATCCATGCCCGTCACCTCCCTCCGCAAGCCCTGCGCTCGGCCTCCTGAAGTCGCGATCTGTGGCGCCTGGACTATCGCGCGCTTAGAAGCAAGAGCAACGGCAACGGCAACGGCAACGGCAATGGCAATGGCAATGGCAATGGCAATGGCAATGGCAGCATCAGCATCAGCATCAGCATCAGCATCAGCATCAGCATCAGCATCAGCATCAGCATCAGCATCAGCATCAGCATCAGCATCAGCATCAGCATCAAGGATTGCAAACCACTTAGGCTATTTGGTCAATGCCTCCGATTCCAGCTGCCGCAGACGCCGCCCGTCCGGCAACATGATCTCAACGGTCGTCTCGGAGACCCGCCGCTCAGGCTGGACCGCCTGTTGCTGCGCCTTGCGCGCTTCAACCCTGCGCTCGATCATGCTGGGGTAGCGAGACGCCCACAGGCCAAGCGCAGCAACAAACAGGACCACCCACACTATCGCACCGGCATCACCCTGAGCGCGACGCCTCTTCATCCTTGAACCACCGTGCAAATCACTGCAAAACGCCCCCTGTCAACGATCCTTGAACTGCGCTTCACGCTTGGCAATGAACGCGGCCATGCCCTCTTTCTGATCTTCGGTCGAGAACGCCGCATGAAACACTCGCCGCTCGAACCGCACACCTTCGCTGAGCGTGACCTCGAACGCGCGGTTGACGCTCTCCTTGACCATCATGCTCACCGGAATGGATTTGGCAGCGATGGTGGCGGCCACTTTCAGCGCCTCCTGCAACAGCTCGTCCTGCGGCACGACACGCGCCACCAGCCCTGAGCGCTCCGCTTCCTCAGCACCCATCAGGCGACCGGTCAGGCACAACTCCATGGCTTTGGCCTTACCCACCGCACGGGTCAAGCGCTGCGTTCCACCCATGCCCGGCAACACCCCCAGGTTGATTTCCGGCTGACCGAACTTGGCATTGTCACCCGCCAGAATGAAGTCGCACATCATCGCCAGTTCACAACCACCGCCCAGCGCAAAGCCCGACACTGCGGCAATGATCGGCTTGCGCCGATTGGCAATGCGGTCGGCATCGCTGAACAGGTCGTCCACGTAGATTTGCGGGTATTTGAGCTCAGCCATTTCCTTGATGTCTGCGCCAGCTGCAAACGCCTTCGCCGAACCTGTGAGCACCACGCAGCCAATGCCAGGGTCGCGCTCAAGCTGATCCAAGGCCTGGTTCAGTTCGCTGACGATCTGCGCGTTCAAGGCGTTGAGCGCCTGCGGGCGATTGAGCGTGATCAGGCCAACCTTGCCATGAATGTCCAACAGGATGGTTTCGAATGCCATGTGGTCTGCTCCTTCAAAGATTGCGCGCAATGACCATGCGCTGAATATCGCTGGTGCCTTCGTAAATCTGGCAAACCCGCACGTCACGATAGATGCGCTCCAGCGGGAAGTCGCTCAGATAGCCATAACCGCCCAGGGTCTGCAAGGCATGTGAGCAAACCTTCTCGGCCATTTCCGAGGCAAAGAGCTTGGCCATGGACGCTTCCATCAGCGCAGGCTGCCCCGCATCGCGCAAGGCGGCAGCGTGCAACACCATCTGCCGGGCGACGGCGACCTGGGTTGCCATGTCCGCCAACCGGAAAGCCACGGCCTGATGCTCGATCAGCGGTTTGCCGAAACTCTGCCGCTCCTTGGCATAGTCACGGGCCACTTCGAACGCGGCGCGCGCCATGCCTACGGACTGCGCCGCGATGCCGATGCGTCCGCCCTCGAGATTGGCCAAGGCAATCTTGTAGCCTTCACCCTCCTCACCCAGTCGGTTGGCCACAGGCACGCGCACGTTCTCGAACACGATCTGACAGGTGTCGGACGCATGCTGGCCGAGCTTGTCCTCGACGCGGGCCACCTGATACCCCGGTGCGTCGGTCGGCACGATGAACGCGCTGATCCCGCGCTTGCCTGCCTGCGGATCCGTCACGGCGAACACGATCACCACCCCGGCATTCTGGCCGGAGGTGATGAACTGTTTGCTGCCACTGAGCACGTAGTCGTCGCCCTCGCGGCGCGCACGGGTTTTCAGGCTGCTGGCATCGGAGCCTGCCTGAGGCTCTGTCAGGGCGAACGCCCCAAGCATGGCGCCGGTTGCCAGCGGCGTCAGGTACTCGCGCTTTTGCTGCTCCGAGCCAAAACGCAGAATAGGCACACACCCTACCGAGTTGTGCACGCTCATGATGGTCGAGCACGCACCATCGCCGGCAGCGATCTCCTCCAAGGCCATGGCATAGGCCACATAACCGGTGTCGCTGCCGCCCCACTGCTCAGGCACCAGCATGCCGAACAAGCCGAGCGCTGCCATTTCCTCGATGGCTTCGCGCGGAAACCGATGGTCCTTGTCCCATTGTTCGGCAAACGGTCTCAACCGTTCCTGTGCAAAGCTGCGCACAGCATCGGCGATTTGTTGTTGTTCCTCGTTGACCAGCATGGTTCACCTCACTCCAGGCATTCGACAGCCATGGCCGTGGCTTCACCACCGCCAATGCAGATGGCCGCCACCCCGCGACGCAGGTTGTTCTGGCGCAGGGCATGCAACAGGGTGACCAGAATGCGCGCCCCTGAGGCGCCGATCGGGTGGCCCAAAGCGCAAGCGCCGCCATGAATGTTGACCTTATCGTAGGGCAGGTCCAGACGCTTCATGGCTGCCAGGGTCACAACCGCGAACGCTTCGTTGATTTCGAACAGGTCGACATCGCTCAGCGCCCATCCCGTACGCTTGATCAGCTTGTCGATGGCCCCAATAGGCGCGGTCGGAAACAGGGCCGGGGCATCGGCGAAGGCCGCATGGCCGTGGATGATCGCCATCGGCTTCAGGCCTCGCTTGTGCGCCTCGGAGCGACGCATCAGCACCAGCGCTGCCGCACCATCGGAAATGGAGCTGGCGTTGGCAGCCGTCACCGTACCGCCGTCTCGAAACGCCGGGCGCAATTGGGCGATCTTGTCCAGGCGTGCCTTGGGCGGCTGCTCATCGTCTTTGACCAGACGGCGTTGCTTGCCTTGCGTCACCTCCACCGGCACGATTTCATCCGCAAAGCGGCCACTGAGGATGGCCTGTTGGGCACGGGTAAGCGATGCGATGGCGAAGTCGTCCTGGTCTTTACGGCTGAAACCATTGGCCTGGGCACAGTCCTCGGCAAACGTGCCCATCAAGCGACCCTTGTCATAGGCGTCCTCAAGACCATCCATGAACATGTGATCGATCACCTTGCCATGGCCCATGCGGTAACCGCCGCGGGCCTTGTCCAGTAGATAGGGGGCGTTGCTCATGCTCTCCATGCCGCCGGCGACCACCATGTCGGCGGTGCCTGCCGCCAGCAGGTCATGGGCGAGCATGGCGGCCTGCATGCCGGACCCACACATCTTGTTGAGCGTGGTACAGGTGGTGTGCTTGCCCAGGCCAGCACCCAGTGCAGCCTGACGCGCCGGCGCCTGGCCAAGGCCAGCCGGCAACACGCAGCCGAACAGCACCTGATCGACGCTGTGCGCCTCCACGCCCGCGCGCTCAATCGCGGCGCCAATGGCCGCGCTGCCCAACTGCACGGCAGAGAGACTGCTAAGCTCGCCTTGTAATCCACCCATCGGGGTTCGTACTGCGCTGACGATGACGATGGGATCTTCGCGGGTGTTCATGGGTGTAACCCTCACTTGGCTGCCATGCGCAAGGCACCGTCCAGACGGATGACCTCACCATTGAGCATGCTGTTCTCGATGATGTGGCGCGCCAGCGCCGCGTATTCCTCTGGACGCCCAAGCCGCGGAGGAAAAGGCACACCCGCTGCGAGCGAGTCACGAACCTCGGGCGTCATCCCGGCCATCATCGGCGTTTCGAAAATGCCTGGCGCGATTGTCATTACACGAATACCGTAACGCGCCAGCTCGCGCGCGGCGGGCAACGTCATGCTGGCAATGGCCCCTTTGGACGCTGCATAGGCACATTGCCCGATCTGGCCGTCGTAGGCCGCGACGGAGGCCGTGTTGATGATCACGCCCCGCTCGCCTGCGTCGTCCGCCCCTCCCTCGGCCATGGCCTGGGCACATAACCTCAGCAGGTTGAAGCTGCCCACCAGGTTGACATTGATGACGTGGGCAAAACTGCTCAGACGGTGCGGGCCTTGCTTCCCCACTACCTTTTCAGCGCCCACGATGCCTGCGCAGTTCACCAGACCGTGCAGGCTACCGAACGCTGCCAGTGCCGCCGATACGGCCGCCTGCGCAGCGGCTTCGTCACTGATGTCGGCCACGCTGAAGCGCGCGCGCTCGCCCAGCTCGTGGGCTTTGGCTTGCACGGCGTCGCCGTTGAGGTCCACGAGCATGACCGAAGCGCCTGCCTCGATCAGCATGTGCGCGGTAGCGGCGCCCAGACCGGAGGCTGCGCCGCTGACGATGAAGTGTTTGTTGGCTATTTGCATGATCGGTTTCCTCTCAAACGCCGGCCGTGGTGGCGAGCTGCGCGTGTTGTCGAGCTACTTCCTGATTGCGCAGGATGAAGCGTTGCAGCTTGCCGCTGGGTGTCTTCGGCAACTCGCTGACGAACTCGACTTCTCTGGGGTAGGCATGGGCGTAGAGGCGCTGGCGGACATGCTGGCGCAATTGCTCTTCAAGTTCGGCGCTGGGGCCGTAACCCGTGGCCAGCACCACGAATGCCTTGATCACCTCGGTGCGTTCAGGATCAGGCTTGCCGACCACTGCCGCTTCGATGACGGCCGGGTGCTCAATCAGTGCGCTCTCCACATCGAAGGGCCCAACCCGATACCCGGACGTGGTGATTACATCATCGCTGCGCCCGACGAAGCTGATGCTGCCATCGGGGTTCAGTTCGACGGTGTCGCCGCTCAGGTAGTACTTGCCAACGAAGGCCTTGGTTGGCAGCCCGTGGTAACCGGCGAACCAGCACAGGGGCGATCGTTCGCGATCCACCGCCAGGATACCCGGCTGACCGGCGGGCAGTTCGCGTCCCTGCTCATCGAGTACGACAATGCGATGCCCCGGTATGGCAAAACCTGCAGATCCCACGTGCACCGGGTGGGCCAGGCCGTGATGGTTACACAGCACCATGCCCAGCTCCGTCTGCCCATAGTGGTCATGAATGGTTACCCCGGCATGCTCGGCGAACCAGCGGATCACTTCAGGGTTCAACGGCTCTCCTGCACTGCTCACCACGCGCAGGCGTCCTTTGACTGGGGTGCTGAACTGATCACCGGCTGCAATGAGCAGGCGAAAGGCCGTTGGCGAGCCGGCCAGGTTGTTGATGCCCAGCTGGGTAATGACCTTCGTACAGCTGTCGACACTAAAGGGGCCGTTGTAGAAGGTGGTCGCCTGCCCGAGTGAAAGCGGCCCGGTCACTGCGTAATAAAGTCCGTAGGCCCAGCCTGGGTCCGCCAGGTTCCAAAACCTATCCTCTGGGCGCAGATCGATGGCATCACGCATGTAGCCTTGGAACGCTACGATGGCCCGTAGCGGGACCTCAAGGGGTTTGGCAGGGCCGGTGGTTCCGGATGTGAACATCAGCAGGAAGGGATCGTCACCTGTGAGCATGACCGGTTCACATTCAGGCGAGGCGTTTTCAAGGCACTCCTGGAAGTCCAGCTCGCCGTCACGGGCATCGACCGTTATCGTGAGCGGGCAGCCGTGTACGTCATCGAGCTTTATCCGGTTGCTGCGGTCAGTCACCACGACACGGGCATGCGACTGGTGCAGTCGATGTTCGATGGCAGCAGGCCCGAAGGCGGTGAACAACGGCTGATAAACGGCACCCAGACGCCAGGTGGCTAGAATGGTGATCAACAGTTGCGGGGTGCGCGGCAACAGCCCCGCTACACGGTCGCCCGCACTCACCCCGTGGGCGCGCAAGACACTGGCAAAGCGGGTGGCCAGTGCCTGCAGGTTGTCGAAACTCATCTGTTCGCAGTTGCCTTCGCTGTCCAGCCAGTTCAGGGCCAGCTTGTCGAAGCCAGTGTGGCGATCACAACATTCGACACAGGCGTTGAGGGCCTGCAGTTCGCCCTGCAGGGCAGCCTGCGCGGCCCCAAGGTAATGGAACGAGCGAACGGCCTCGGCGTAATCACGCATCGTCAGACTCCTGCTTTTTATTGTTGGAGTGCACTGTCAAGTCAGGACGATGTTCGCGCCGCTCAGGGGTAACCACAATGGCCAAACCATTCATTGTGAATGATCGGTTTGGCCACAACGGCGGTTAAGACAATCCGCGTTCGCGACCTATAAGAAACTGCCGAGTCAGTTCGAACACCAGCGACTGGTCCTGAGTGGCTTGTTCGGTGTCCAGGCTGTCTAGCAGAAGCTGATAATCGATGGCATCCAACGTTGATTGTCGCAAGGCCAATGCCGATCGACGTGCGGCGAACTGAGCGTGCAGCGCCTCGAACACCTCGGTATGCCGCTCATGGATATAATTCGCCCAGAACACACGTTGGGACAGGCTCATCGACAGCGCATCAGGGGTCATCGCTGCGATCACCTCACGGTAGGCGTTCTCAAGCTGAGTGCTGGTCAGCTCGGCAGCATCGGCGTAGAGCATGCTATGGGGCTGACACGGCAGGTTCAGGCGAGCCCGCAACCTCACACGGTAAGCCAGGCTGACGGCAGCCTGATCCACCCTCTCCAGCGCTGCGAGGCGCTGCAACACATCTCGCCTGGCGACCTGCTCAAGCCGGTCCAGACGAAACAGTTGCTGCCCGATACCCAATAGCTCATTACCGCGCTCCGGCGCGACGTTGTGCTCAGACCTATCGATAAGTGCTCTGACTTGAAGCTCACTGAACCGATCAGCAACGGTGTTCATGCAGGTTAACGGCAGGCGAGCCAGACTATGGATTCTCTGGCGCAGCTGCTCGTTTGCGTCAACTGCTTCGAGTAATGCCCACACTCGCTCCGCCAGCTGGAACGGTGCAGTGTCGTAGTCGCCGGTATCCCCGAGAAGCCCCAGCAACCGTACCAGACCATCGCTGCCCGGATCAGCCACCAAGCGTGACCAAAGGGCCTGACGGCTGACGCGCAAATGCGGATCGCCTGCATCGAGCCATAGATCACGGGTCACCTGCCGGTCGATTACGCGCCGTGGCTCGGGAAGATGGAAATGCTCGGCGATCGAATCAAGGGCAAACAGCCGCTGCATCTCGACACTGCTCAACCGGTTTCGCTCCACCATGAAACCCATTCGGCGGGCATGTGGCAGCTGTACAATTTCCGCTGGCACAACGTGCAAGAGGTTGTCACGCAGGTCGGCGCGTTCCAAGGTGCTGCACAACTCCAACCCCGAGGGCCACGCACCCAACCTGCAGCGACGCAAGTTCAATTCGACAAGGCGCGTCAACTGGTTATAGCGCATCTCGAATGCCCCCAGCGGGTTGTAGCTCAGATCCAGGTGAGTCAACTGCGGCAGGCGGGTCAATGCGTTCAAGGCCTGATCGTTCAGCCGAATGTTGTTGCGTGCCAGGCGCAGGGTGCGCAAATCGACCAGGTAGGCGACTTCTGTAGGCACGCCGAGCAGGCCGGTGCTGCTCAGGTTCAGCTCTCTTAAGCGGGTGAAGCTTGAAAGGAACCCAGTAGGCATATGCGTGATCGGCACATCACGGATGACCAATGAGCGTGTCAGCTCGAACTCGATATGGGCAGGCAGTTCAGGGAGACTGCCGACATTCAGGTTGATAATGCTCAGCCGTTGACCAGCCGTCTCATCGCCCAGAGGTTCGCCCATCTGTCGCCAGGCGCGGCGGATCTGATCGGCGACCTGTCGACGAGCCCGCTGACGGGCCGGATTGGACTCAAAGCCTGTCCAGCGGCTCAGGTGTCTTTCAAGGTCAGCATGGTCCTCTTCCAGTTCCAGCAAGGCGTCATAGGCAGTATGAGGGCCTGTAAGCAAACGCGCCAAACGGTTGTCGATCGCACTGTCGTCCAGGCCAGGGTACAGGTTGCGCAAACGGCTTCGCAGCAGGCTGTCGGGGTTACGTCGTCGAGCCGGGCTACCACTGAGTGGGTAGCCTATGCGACCGTCGGGCATACGACGGCCTGGATTGAACCAACGATCCTGTCGAGGCCAGCCCAGCAGTTGCTCGACTTCGGCGTGCGTTTCAGGCAACTGCTCAATCAGGCGATCACGCAAGGTCGAGGCAGCGTGATCGCCATCCAGATCAAGCGCAGTACGCTGGGAAGGCTCCAGCAATGCGAGCAGCGTCTGGTAGAAGTCGTTCGACTCATCGACCACGGCTCCATAGCCTGCTTCTGGCTCTTCGATCGCCCGGAAACGCCCCTCCTTGTGAACGATCTTGACCAGATTGGCGCCCGGCAGCTGATTACCTACCGCCGCAATTCGGCGCGCACCCAGGCCGTCTGTCCAGAGCTCGATGTGACGGGCCGGCCATGCATCCAATCGCTGCAGCAGGGCCAACGCGAGTTCGCCCGCTTCATCGCAGTAAGCGTTAGGGAGGTACACACCGCACATGGCCCGGGTCAACCTGGCAACACGCAGCAACGAAGCACCCTGGCGTAGGCAACGCAACGGCAGTTTTCCCATGCTCAGAGCAAGATCGCGCTCGGTTCGCCCTACGTCCGCGGCCAACGCTTGAACGTAACGCTCGGGCAAACCCGGCATGCCTGTTCTGATGACGGCCGACAACGGGTCATCGACCGCTGGCACCTGGCACAGGTGCTGGAACATTAGCCCACGTAAGCGATCTGCATGCTCAAGTAGGTTTTCCTGCAGCTGCACAAGGCTACCGCTACCGGTTTGTTCCAGGCACCACTGCACCAACGCGCTTTCATCTCGCGGGCTCGCACCGTGTTGAAGGGCGGTAAAAAACCTGCTGACACGCGCATTGGCTTCGAAACGCTCCAGGCTGTCACACAAACTGGCTGGAATGTCCCGCGCCTCCACCAGTAACCCGCGAAGTGCCGCGACATCCATTCCGGCGGCCTGCATCACCCTGCTGGCCTGCTGATGAGTGAGCGATCTAGGCTGAGGCCAAAGCTGTTCAAGCATGAGATCAGGCTGATCCATTTCCACTGCTCGACCAGCGTTCAACTGCCAGCTTCGCTCGCCGAAGTGCTCCAGAACTGGCCCAAAGCCTGCCGGACGCCGAGCATGACGCAAGCGCCATGGCTCATTTGGATCAGGGCGATGCGCCTGGAAATAACGTTTGCCACTACGGAAAAAGGCTCGCCCCCAGTCCCTGTACAGACCGTCGCTGTGCAATTGCGGGTCCTCCGGCAAGCTGGCATAGACCTTGAGGTCGTTGGCCCATAGCCGCGATTTCCCATCGACCCCGCGCACGGGTTCCAGCCCTTCTACGAAATCAGTGGCCGCATAGCCTCTGGCCAGAATATTGGCTCCGGCGCCGACAACCGCAGTCACCGCCAAAGTCTCGGCCACGCCAAGCATCTGCTCCAGAGCCTCGTGCTGATGACCGTGATACCAATCAGTTGCACCCTCGAAGACTTCCGAAAGCGTTTGCACCACCAACTGCCCAAGCAGCATCGCGCCCACCACAGGTATGAAAAGCCCGGCCAGGTTGACCAGATTCCAGCCCAACGAGCGCCACTGCTTGCGTCGCGCTTCAGAGGCGTCTCGGTCCACCTGTGCGGTGGGTACCAACAGCAGACGGGCGTCGTCTTTGATTCGCTGAACCTGTTGGTCGACCAGCCTGGAGAAGATATCCTCAGGTCCCGTGACGCCTTCAAGCGAAAGGTCAGACACGGCGTCGCTCAAGCGCTTGCCCAATGTATCGAGGAAGCGTGCGCGCTCTTCCACAGACACCAACTGACTGAAGTAAGCCCGGTAATCCTCCTTCTGCAGAGCGGCCGCGAGCACGGTGTTCATTTCCTGAATGGACGTGAAATGGCGCAATGCCTGGCCAGGATCGCTGGGTCTGTAGAGTACGATCCCTCGATCCACACCTTGCCGATCGCGCAACTGGACGACTACGACATCGCTCAGGGTATGCCCCAGCATGCTCAGCATACCCGGATAGGCACCCAGCTCAGCGTGAGAGACCTCATCGTTTGCCAAGCCCGCCAACGCAATCTGCTGTCTTGCCGTTAAATCACCGCGCAGCGCCGCCACTTCGGTGGCCAACGCAAACGCCGCTCGCTTGTCTGCAATCAGCGCTTGGCAGGTGTCATCGGTGAATACCTGCGACAAGAGCTTCTGGTAACGCCCGCCCGCATCCAGGTCCCGGCACGCTTGCACCAGTGCATCCGTGCCCGCAGTGAGCAGGGCGTCTTCACCTGTACTCACCAAACCGGTGCCCAGATAGAAGCTGGCCTGCTCGTTAAAATTCTGCATCAGGCGCAAGACGGCAGGCTCTCTCACCTCGATGACCTCATCGACAGGCAGGACCATGCCATGCGGGACCTTGAAATTGCGCCGTATCTCCCGCCACTGCAGCGCATCCAGGGCCGGACTGCCCGGCAGGTGTGCAACCAGCCTCTGCATATGCAGCTCAGCGAAGCTTTGCAGTGGAATCAACCGCCGAGTAAAGGCGCGCACACGCTCCTGGCTGCCCTGGTGGGCCTTGAAGCGATCACGCAGCCGGTTGAGTTGAGCGGGAGAACCCCGCTTGAGCCACTCAGGTAGGCGCGCGGCTATGAAGTCATGTGTAGCGCTGGCGACCTTTGCAGAGGAGGGATTCGGGCCGGGAGCGGTCGTGAGAGAAGCTGTCATCGTGTAGTCCTGTCGATGCTGATTCAACCTCGACTGTGTGATGGGCGCTCAGCGACTGGCACACGGAAACCCCACCTAACCGACCTTCCCTGCACCCAGGGCCAACGTTCGATAGTGACCCGGATTGCAACCAAACCACTTGCGGAAGGCCTTGTAGAACGAACTGCTGTCGGCGAAGCCCAGACGCGCTGCAATTTCCAGCATCCCCACCTGCTCTTGAGCCAGCCAGCTGATAGCCAATTGACGCCGCACGCTGTCCTTGAGGGCCTGATAGCTATGCCCCTCCTCTGCCAACCTGCGCCGTAGCGTGGAGGCCGACAGGTATAGCTGGCGGGCAAGTTCATTCGCATCGGGCCACGACGCTGGGTCGCGCTCGCTCAGATCGCGTCGAATGCGTCGAGCGAGGCTGTCAGGGTCCCGATACTTGACCAGGATATTGGCCGGCGCCTGGGCGAGAAAACGGTGCAGCTCATCGTCGCTGCGCCGGATGGGCTGATCGAAGCAGTCGGCTGCCAGGATCATGCGGGTGCGCGGGCGCGAGAACTGCAGGTTTTCCGAGAACATGACACGGTAGTCATCGCAGAACGCAGGTTCGGTGCAGCGCAACTCGATGGCCAGGATCGGGATGCGACGCCCTGCCAGCCAGCACGCTACACCATGGACGATCATCCAGAATGTGAAGTAAGTGAATGCTCGTCGAGGCTCATCACAGGGCTCGACGATGACGATCTCGGCCAGGCTTTGCTGCCGAATCAAGTGGGGCTGTAGATGATCCAGGGTCAACGACAGGAAAGCCAGTGCGGTTTCGATACCTGCTCCGATCGTCGGTTGTCCCCTGCTGGCACGGCAGAGAAATGCCAGGCTGCCGCTGCGTAGCCCGCGCGGGTCCATGGCAAAGAACTCATCGTTGCAGCGCCGCGCCAGCAGGCGCCAGAGGCGTGCGTAAGCAGTTGCCGGCACGCGCGCACCTGGCATCGTGAGCAGATGCGGCTCGATGCCTGCCTTGCGCAGCACCAGAGGCGCGTCGCCTGCTTGATGACAAGCCTGCAACAACGCCTCGCGTACCAGTTCGATGGAGATAGTGTCCTTGTCGCTCATTGACGGCCCAGTTTGCTCGAATGCAGCCATCTTAGGACCACAGCGCCAAAAGGCTAGCATTTGATCACCACAGGCCCAATCACCCTGGTAAGGCTTCACCCTCCCGGGCCAGTGCTTGGCGTGTGAGTTCGAGCGCCTTGGCCTTTACCGCCTCATCACACGCCTTGGCGATTGCCCTGGCCTGGGTATCGTACTGGGCATCTGTCAGACTCTCACGCCCTGCATAGAGCGCCTCCATCTGCTGCACGAACGGCTCGCATAGAACGTCAAAGGCTGTGCGGTACTGGCGTTGCAGGTGATCGAACCAAAAGCCACGCTCACTGATGTCCATGGCCAGATCATCGCTGGCCTCGGCTGCGCGAACCGCTGCTTCGGCTGCGTTCAGGTGCTCTTCCGTGACCCCTGCAATCGTCCTGAACTGCATGGTGGTTGCCTGACCTGGCAACTCCAGCGTCCGCGCCAGCCCCACCCTGTAGGCAAGGCTGACTTCGATCTGATCCACCTCCTCGCCACGGGTTTCGCGACTACTCATGTCTTGGCGGGCGTAGGCCTCCACTTGGTCCAGGCGGAAGAAACGTCGCGCCAGACTCAACAGTTCGCCTTCTGCGTGTTCTCCAGCGGCCGCCTCGACCGACGCACTCAGTAACCTGATCTCAAGCAAGCCGAAACTGGATATGACACTGTCCACGCACGTCCGAGGTTCACTGGCCAAGGCAAAAGTTTGTTCGCGCAGTGCGGTGTTACTCTCGATTCTGTCTAGCATTGCCCAGACCCTGGCCTCCAGATCGTCCCTGGCCAGACGAAAATCACTGGTGTCAGTGAGTTCACCTATGAGCGTGAAGAAATCGCCACTGCCAGACTCATCCACCAAACGGTTCCACTGGGCGGTACGAGCGTCCTGTTGTGCTGGGCTCAAGCGCTCGACCCAACGGCTGAGATGAAACGCGTCACCGTCGGCACTGACCTCGCTTTCGGAGGTGCGACTGGCATCGATCCACAAGTCGCGGTAAAGGGCAGGCAGAGGGTTGCCCGTCAATGCCAATCTGCTTCGCCAATGGTTTCGCTGAGCCCGCAAGGGCAAGGGCAGCTCGCCGATATGGTTGTCACGCAGGTCTACATACTCCAGCGAAACCGCTCGCTCCAGATGGACCGGGACTTGCGTCAACCCCACTCTACGAAGCCCCAGCTGACGCAGGCGAGGTAATCGGTCCATGGCAATCGTGAAATGGCCGATACTGTTGTCGCTCAGGTCAAGCACACTCAGCCTCGGCATGCCCGCAAGCACTTCTAAACCAGCATCGTCCAGATGCAGGCTATTGCGCGAAATCGTCAGCTCCTGTAGTTCACGCAACTGCGAAAGCCCAGAGGGGAGCCGGGTCAGGGCGTTGTTGTCCAGGTTCAGCGTCGTAATGCCATGAAAGGGCCTGAGAAAGCGTTCGGGCACTTCACCCAGGCGCATGTTGGCCAACACGACCTCGCTGACATGGCCGAAACCCTCCACCGCGCTCAAGTCGGGCAGCTCGCCAGCACCAATATCCGATAGCGATAGCAGCATACCTGGGTCCCCATTGGTCTGCCGCCTACCTGCGTGCCCCTGAAAGCGCCAGCAGCGCCTTAGCTGGTCGCTGACTCTACGTCGCAGCGCTACATTGGCCGCATCGGCAGGCAGTGCAGTCCATTGCTCAAGGGTCAGGTCCAGGCGCGAGTATTGGCCCTCAAGCTCCAGCAAATGGGTGAAAGGCGAACCGGGCTGCTCCTCAAGCACTTGAAGATAGAGTTCGAGTTGTTGTGCGCTGAAACCTGGATACAGGCTGCGCACGCGATCCTGAAGCGTCCGCTCGGCCAGGTGGTTGACGCTGCCGCGACCACTTAGCAAGTAGCCATAGCGATGATCAGGCAGGCGGGCGGGTGGGCGAAAGGTCGGCTGGCTCACCTGCATGCCCATCAGTTCCTGCACAGCCCTTCTTTGTGCCGGAATGCGCGCTTGCAAGCCTTCCCGCAGCGCTTTCACACCATCGGTTGTTGACCACCCCAAGCGACTACGCTGGTCTTCAGGCAGAAGCTGCCAAAGCCTCTCAAGCAAACCGCAGGCGCCAGGCACGTCTTGTGGAACGGGTTTGCCCCCCTCATAGACCGACATCTGCCCATGCTCCCACACCAGCACCTTCACACTGGCGGGATCCGTCACCGGGTACAGCTGTGCCAATACGCGCCCTGTGGGTGACGCTTCGCGAACCTGGACATTGTGGGCCATGGGCCATGCAGGTTCTTTTCGCAAGAGTCCGAAGACCAGCGACGCCAGGTCAGGGTGGTAGGCATTTTCAAGGTACAGGCCCTGTAATGCGCGACAGGCCCTGTAATGCGCGACAGGCGCGGGCCTCCTGTAATGCCAGGCGCGCCTTCTCGGCAAGCCCCAGATCAAGACGGCCCTGCGCGAGCAATCGCTCACACTGCTCGGCAGTGCCATTGGCTATTACCCCTTCAGCGTAAGCATCGGGTAACCCTGGAAAATCACGTTGGATTGCCGCCGCTTCGGGACTCATGGCAAGCCTGTGCGTCAAGTGGCTCATCAGGCCCTCACGCAAGCGAGGCGCCTGCGCGAGGATCGACGCAGATACGGAGGCAGGTGCGCGCTGTTGCTCGGTCAGCTGATCGAGGCACCATTGCAACAGAGGGGGATCGTTCTTGCCCTGGTGGCTCGCGAATGTGGCGAAGAAGTCTTCGATGCGCTTATCGGCTTCAAACCGTTCCAATGTGTCGCGCAGACGTACCGGCAACGCCCTCTGCTCAGCGACCGCCCGGCGCAACTGAGCCTGGTCCACGTCGGCGACCTTGAGTATCTGAGTCACACGTCCCGAATCCAGGTCGCCAGTCACGGGCCAGAGATGACTCAACAAGGCTCGCTCGCCACTCCACAATTGCGGTCGCTGCCAGTTCAGCCGCCAGCCATGCTCACCGTTCCAGTCCAACGCCGGCCCGAAGCCCGTCTTGCCATCGTTGCGCACTAGGCGCCAGGGGGATGACGCAGTCTTTCTGCTGACGGCGTAATAAGCGCCTTCATGAACCCACCAGTGCCTGTCGCCGTGCTGGAACAGACCATTCTGGCCTCGTACGGCATTGTGAGGCACGCCAACTGCTCGATAGCGCCTCAAGTCTTCAGCCCACAGCCGAGGCGATGCATTATCCAGTTCGACTGGCACCATCTCGTCAACGAAGGCGCTGCGCATGAAGCCGCGTGCAACCGCCGCGCCACCTGCCGCCGTCAGTGCGGTAACTGCAACCGTTTCGGCCACACCCAGTACATGCTCCAACGCTTCGTGCTGATGGCCCCGCGACCAGTCATACACCGCTACGCCAATTTCACCCAGCACCTCGACTACGGTCGCGGCCAACATCATCGCGCCCAGCTCCGGGACGAACAACGCTGCCATCTGTGCCAGGTTCATTCCCACCTGTTCAAGCGTCTGCAGCCGTTGAAGCCTTTGCAGCCTATCTACCTCTTCGACAGGCACCAGAAGAAACAGGGCGTCCGCTTTGATGCGGGCCACTTGCAGCCCAGCCAGCTCGGCAAACAGCGATGCGCCGGCGGTTTTGCCGGTCACTTCAAGATCAGGGGCTGCATCACTCAGACGCTTTTTCAGCACTGTCTGAAAAGCTGCCCGGGCATCGGCCGCCACTAGCCTCAATAGATCGAAGGCATGCGCTGGCGTTTTGAACAGGTTCACCATGTGGGCCTTCAAACTGTCCAGATCGTCAAACTTCTTCAAAGGCCCATGGGGCAGGTAGAGCACCACCCCTGCACCCGGGCTGGCCAGGCCGCTGGCCCCGCCGTCGGACAGTTCGATCACCAGCGCCCCGATCAGTGCATGTCCGAGCACATGAAGGTGCTTGACCACGACTGCCAGTTGCTTCGGATCAGGCGCCACCTCCTTGTCAAAGGTTTGCCCCAGGGCAGCGGCATCCACTTCGCTGATGTCGCCTCGCAGCCCGGCAACGTCAACGGCCAACGCAAGGCGCGCGCGCTGGCCCTGGGCGAGCAGCGTGCAGGCGGCGTCGTCAAAGAAGCTTTTGAGGTAGTCCTGATAGCGCTTGCCCGTGTCCACCAAGCGGCAGGCAGTGGCCAGGCTCGCACTGTTCACCAGCAGTGGCGCGGTCAAAGACATGCCATGAGCCCCGGAGATGATGCCGCTGCGGGCGTCGAAGCTCGATCCGGAGGGAAAATTCTGCATCAGGTGAGCCATGACAGGGTGAAACGTGTAGTGATGACGTAGCGTCTCGCCCCCAAGCACGCTATAGCTGTCCCAGCGCTCTCGCCAGAGCGCATGCGTCAGATCCACCTGCACGCCCAGCTTCTGCTCTATCGTGGCAGTCAGCATCTGCTCTGCGTACCACTTCGGCGAGACCATGCCTTTGAACAGTGACGCCAGGCGCTGCTCGATACGGCGGTTTTCTTCAGCGTGCATGCGCAGGGCTTGTATCTGCCCTAAAGAAGCGGCACGCAGCCACTCAGGCATGTGCTGTGCGATGAATCTGTCGGTATGGTTCGAAGGCGTAGTGAGGACGGCCATGCTAGGCTCCAGGTTAAGGGTTGCCGCGCACCTTTACCGAACCTTGCGAATCAATACAGAGGGAACTCGATCACCTCACACAGCCGCATTGCCCTTCTGCGAGGCAGGATGCCAAGGGGCAGACCTGGCAGCCAACCCCTTTACCTCCAAAGCCAGTACCTGGTTGGCGGTTATCGCGGTAGCTGCACCTGAGGCTTGCTCGAAGCAAAGATCGCCCAACTGGAGATGAACAGCGCGGCGATCAGCGGGCCGATGACGAAACCGTTGAGGCCGAACACCGACAGGCCGCCCAGAGTCGATACCAGGATCAAATAGTCGGGCATGCGGGTGTCCTTGCCGACCAGGATAGGCCTGAGCACGTTGTCTACGAGGCCGATCACCAGCACGCCGAATGCGGTCAGGATCACGCCTTGCAGGATTGCGCCGGTCATCAGGAAGTAGATCGCCACCGGCCCCCAGACGATGCCTGCGCCAACGGCAGGCAGCAGCGAAAGGAAAGCCATCATCACCGCCCAGACCAGCGCGCTGGGGATCCCCAGGATCCAGAAAATCAAGCCGCCCAGCGCGCCTTGGGTGATGGCCACCAGCACGTTGCCCTTGACCGTGGCGCGCACCACACGTTTGAACTTCAACTGCAGTCGACGCTTCTGGTGTTCAGGCAGCGGCACGGCCATGCGCACCTTGCGCACGACCTCGGCGCCCTCGCGCAGAAAGAAGAACAGCAGGTACATCATGATGCCGAAGCCAACCACGAAGTCGAATGTGCCCTGGCCAAAGCTGAAAGCCTGGGTAGCCAGAACCTGGCTGCCTTGGGAGGCCCAGGTGGTGATCTTGTCACGCAAGGCTTCCAGGTTGCCCATGCCCAGGTTATCCAGCGCGTTCTGGGCGAACGTTGGCAGCATGTCCTTGCCCCGCTCGACATAACCTGCGATGTCCAGCTGGCCGCTCTGGATGCGTTGATACAGCGTTGCCCCCTCCTGCACCAGCAGACCGCTGATGATGATCACCGGCAGTACCGCCACCAGTAAGCAGATGAGCGTGGTCACGGCAGCGGCCACATTGCGTCGGCGCCCGAAGCGCATGAGCAGGTTGCGTTGCAACGGCGCGAACAGGATGCCAAGGATTACCGCCCAGAAGATTGCGCCGTAGTAAGGCAGCAAGATCCAGACGAAGGCAATGGTGACCAGTGCCAGGAGCACCGCCAGCGCCTTGTTCTGCAAAGCAGTTTCGTTCATTTCCGGTCCTCGGATGGGTTCTGGGGTATTAGTGCGTGGTGCTGGGGTAAAAGTGCCACCTGCCCCTTGATTCAGATCAATAAGGCCCAACCGAAAGCGGCTTAGCATCCGCGCCCTTTAACCGGTGTATTCATGAACTCCGTTGCCAAGCCCGAATTGCTGGCGCCTGCCGGCACGCTCCACACCATGCGCTACGCCTTCGCCTACGGTGCTGATGCGGTCTATGCCGGCCAGCCCCGCTACAGCCTGCGGGTGCGCAACAACGCCTTCGACCATGCCAATCTGGCGTTGGGCATCCAGGAGGCGCACGCGCTGGGCAAGCGCTTCTATGTGGTGGTCAACATCGCGCCTCACAATGCCAAGCTCAGGACCTTCCTCAAGGACCTGGCCCCTGTGATCGCCATGGCACCGGACGCGTTGATCATGTCCGACCCGGGCCTGATCATGCTGGTACGCCAGCATTACCCGCAGATGCCCGTGCACCTCTCGGTACAGGCCAACACGGTCAACTGGGCCAGCGTGCAGTTCTGGCAGCAGCAAGGCATCAGCCGCGTCATCCTCTCGCGCGAACTGTCGCTTGAAGAAATCGAAGAAATTGGCCAGCAGGTGCCTGGCATGGAGCTGGAAGTATTCGTGCATGGGGCACTGTGCATGGCCTACTCAGGCCGCTGCCTGCTGTCGGGCTACCTGAACAAGCGCGATGCCAATCAGGGCAGCTGCACCAACGCCTGTCGCTGGAAGTATGATGTTACGCCGGCAACCGAGAGCGTCACAGGCGATATCGTGCGCGAAGTGCAGCCGACCTTGGGCCAGGGTGCGCCCACCGACCAAGTGTTCCTGCTGCAGGAAAGCGAGCGTCCCGGTACCGAAATGCCCGCATTCGAGGACGAGCACGGCACCTACATCATTAACGCCAAGGACCTGCGGGCCATCCAGCATGTCGAGCGACTGGCGCGCATGGGCGTGCACTCGCTGAAGATCGAGGGTCGCACCAAGTCGCATTTCTATTGCGCACGGGCCGTGCAGTCCTACCGAAAAGCCATCGACGATGCGGCCGATGGGCAGCCTTTCGACCGCACCTTGATGGACAACCTCGAATCCTTGGCGCAGCGGGGCTACACCGAGGGCTTTCTGCGCCGCCATGTGCACGACGAGTACCAGAACTATCAGCGGGGCAGCTCGGTTTCCGAGCGCCAGCAGTTCGTGGGTGAACTGACCGGACAGCGGGTAGACGGCTGGGCCGAGGTCAAGGTCAAGAACCGCTTTGCCCTGGGCGACCACCTGGAGCTGATGACACCGCGCGGCAATTACCACTTCGACCTGAATCAGTTGCATGACCGGCAGCAGCAGGCCATCGAAGTCGCACCCGGGGATGGCCATGTGGTGTACCTACCAGTACCTGAACAAGTGTCGTTGGCGTTCGGGCTACTAATGCGCGACCTGAACGGTGACCAGGCCGCTGGCTGACGGAACTGTAATGCGCCGGTCAGCAGGTTGAAAGCCAGACGGGGCGACCCTGGCGCCTTGCGCGTTTGGACCAGGCCGTGCGCTATGCTGGGCGCAGGTCACACGTTTATCAGGAGCTCATCCATGCTGCGATCGAATCGGTTGGCCCTTGGCCTGCTGGCCTTCACCACCCTTGCACAGGCCACCGACACCATTGATGTCTACCGCGACCCCAACTGTGGTTGCTGCAAAGCCTGGATCAGTCATCTCAAAGACAACGGCTTCACTGTGAACGACCATGTCGAAACGAACATGAGCGCCGTCAAGCAACGCCTGGAAGTCCCGCAGCGGCATGCGTCGTGTCATACCGGCGTCATCGCTGGCAAGTTCGTCGAGGGCCATGTCCCCGCAACCCAGGTGCATGAGCTGGCTAGCCGCAGTGACCTCAAGGGCATGGCCGTTCCCGGCATGCCGGTCGGTTCGCCGGGCATGGAAATGGGCGAGCGCAAGGATGCCTATCAGGTCATCGGTATCGACACTGAAGGCAAGGACTCGGTGGTCGCCGATTACTGACCCGGGGCTGGTTTCACGCTTGGTAACACCTTGCGCCTCTATGGCAACTGCCCGGCTGCTACAGTCGAGTCTTCCTACTTGATCTGACATGGAGTGCCTCATGCTGCGAGCATCCGCCCTGGCCATGGTGTGCCTGGCCAGCAGCCCGGCCATTGCCGCCGAATCGCCTACCTATGGCGCCCAGCTCGAAGGGTTCGACTACCCGCATACGCTCAAGTATTTCGACTTCGAATCACAGCGCCAATCGCTGCAGATGGGTTACATGGACGTCCCGGCTTCGGGTAATGCCAATGGCCACACGGTCGTGCTCATGCACGGCAAGAATTTTTGCGCAGCCACCTGGGAAACCAGTATCGATGCCCTGACCAAGGCAGGCTATCGCGTCATTGCCCCTGACCAGATCGGCTTCTGCACCTCCAGCAAACCTGCCCACTACCAGTACAGCTTCCAGCAACTGGCCAGCAACACCCATGCACTGCTCGAACACCTGGGCGTGAAGCAGAGCATCGTGCTGGGGCATTCGACCGGGGGCATGCTCGCCACCCGCTACGCCTTGATGTACCCGCAGCAGGTCACGCGCCTGGCCATGGTCAATCCGATCGGCCTTGAAGACTGGAAAGCCCTGGGGGTGCCCTACCGCACCGTTGACCAGTGGTACGACCGCGAACTCAAGCTCGACGCAGCCGGGGTGCGCGAGTACGAGCGCAAAACCTACTATGCCGGCCGCTGGAAACCTGAATATGAGCGCTGGGTGCAGATGCTGGTGGGCCTGAATCAGGGCCCAGGTCACGAACGGGTCGCGTGGAACTCGGCCTTGATCTACGACATGATCTTCACTCAGCCGGTTTATCACGAGTTCAAGGACCTGCAGATGCCGACCCTCTTGTTGATCGGTGACAAGGACACTACGGCAATTGGCAGCGACATCGCGCCACCGCAGCTCAGGGCCAAGCTGGGCAATTACGCCTTGCTCGGCCCGCAGGTGGCCAAGCTCATTCCCAAGGGCGAACTGATCACCTTCGAGGGCATGGGCCACGCGCCGCAGATCGAGGAACCCAAGCGTTTCAACCGCACGCTGATCCAATGGCTGAACCGCTGATCGGGCGCGGCCGCATCAGGCAAAGCGCTGCAGCTGCATTTCACGCAGCCGGCTGAGGGTGCGCTGGTAGGGAAAGGCGAGATACCCCTGCGTGTACAGCGCCTCGAGCGGCACTCCTGCTTCCAGGTACAGCGCCACCCGGCGGTCGTAGCATTCGTCGACCAGGGCGATGAAGCGGCGCACGGCATCGTCCTTGGGCGAGAGTGCCGGCAAGTCGCGGTCGCCCGCTAGTACACGCGAAGCACCGTCCTCCGTGCCGCGGGCAATGCGTCCGGTCTGTTGCTGACCACTTAGAGCCGGTATGTCCGACACCAGGATCGCCGCGAAACGGTCACACAGCATCATGAATTCCTGGGTAGCCATCGGTTGTTCGCACAACGCGTCGAAACGGCACCAGATGGCCTTCGCACTTCGGCGCACTACCTGTACCTGGCGACTCCCCAACATGAGGGGCCGGTCGGTGCCTGGATCGTCTGGGCTCAGCCGCTCGAAGACCGCAGCCAGGTGACTGCCCCGGTCGTCGGTCACCCAGTAGCGCTGGCACGGCAGACCTGGGTGTTGCCGGTGGTCTTGCTCGCCCGCTACCGGCAGCACACGCATGTGCCGCTCGATGGCAGCGATGGCGGGCAAGAAACGTTCGCGGTTGAAACCGTTGCAATACAGTTGGCCGGGCGGTTGATTGGACGTGGCAACCACGACCACGCCCAAGTCGAACAGGACCTGGAGCAAACGGCCTAGGATGATCGCGTCGGCAATGTCGCTGACAAACAGCTCGTCGAAGCACAGCACGCGAATCTCGCTTGCCAGCCCCTCTGCCAGCGCCATCAAGGGGTCCGGCGTGCCGTTGAGCTCAAATAACCGACGGTGCACCCAGGCCATGAAATGGTGAAAATGCTGGCGGCGACTCTGCACGGTCAGGCAACGATGAAACTGATCCATCAACCAGGTCTTGCCACGCCCTACTGGCCCCCAAAGGTAAAGGCCGTGCGTGGATCGTCCACCTTCGACAGCCTCGTAGCAGGCCTGGAGCGCCTCGATGGCAAGGCGCTGTGCGGGGTCCACGACAAAGCCCTGGGTTTCCAGGGCTTGCTGGTAGCGCTGCAAAGGATTGGTGGTCATGGCGCATTGTACCTGTCGCCTCCTTGCCGACGACAGTGCTGCTTCAGTCTGGCTGCGCCAGCCCCACCTTCAGCAGCTCGCCATCCTTGTCATCGGTCAACACGTACAGGTAACCGTCTGGTCCTACCCGAACATCACGAATGCGCGCTTTCAAATCGCCCAGCAGGCGCTCTTCGTGTACCACCTTGTCGCCCTCGAGCTGCAGGCGGATCAGCTCCTGCGTGGCCAACGCGCCGATGAACAGGTTGTGATCCCACGCCGTGAACACGGGGCTGTCATAAAATGCCATGCCACTAACCCCGGGCGACTTTTCCCACACGTGGTTCGGATCGACCATGCCATCGACATGTTTACCCTTGGCCTCCGGAATGGGCAGCATCGAATAGTTGATGCCGTGGGTTGCGATGGGCCAACCGTAGTTCTTGCCCGGCTTCGGGATATTGATTTCGTCACCACCGCGGGGACCGTGTTCGTTAGTCCACAAAGCGCCAGTCCAAGGATTCAACGCAGCACCCTGCTGGTTACGGTGACCAAACGACCAGATTTCCGGCCGCACGTTTTTCTGGCCATAGAACGGATTGTCCTTGGGTACTTCGCCGTCTGGCAGGATGCGCACCACCTTGCCTTGCAGCTTGTCCAGATCCTGAGCCGTCGAGCGCTGATTGTTCTCGCCCAGGGCGATGAACAGGTACCCGTTGCGGTCGAACACCAGGCGCGACCCGAAATGGTTACCCACCGACAGTTTGGGTTGCTGACGGAAGATGACGGTGAAGTTTTCCAGCCGGGCACGATCGGTCGACAGCTGGCCGCGGCCCACAGCGGTCCCCGCCTTGCCGTCGCTGCCCTCCTCGGCATAGGACAGGTAGACCGTGCGGTCCTTGGCGAACTCGGGCGACAAGGCCACATCCAGCAAGCCGCCTTGGCCCTCGGCCCAGACTTTAGGCACGCCATTGATGGCCGGGCCGACCTTGCCTTCGGCGTTGATGACGCGCAGGTTGCCTGGGCGTTCGGTGACCAGCATGTCCTGGCCGCCAGGCAGGAACGCCAGCGCCCACGGCGTACGCAGACCATTGGCCACGGTATCGACGGTAAGGGTGCCCTCTTCACTTTTGAACGTCTGCTGGGCAGCGGCATTGGCCAACAGAGGCGATAACGCGGCAGCGGCCAGGGTAACCAGCCAGGTTGCTCGAGACATGCGAAGTTCCTTTGACATATACAGGGTACTGGAGTCAGGGCGCGCGCGGGTTATCCCGCGGGGGCCGCACAGGCTCCAGATTGGGCGTTTGCTGCTGACGGCGCAGGTTTTCACCGTTGCCGATGCCGCGGTTCTCTACCGTCGGGGTGCGCGGTATGGGCTGGGTAGACGGACCGCGCACAGGCGGCGTCGCCGGGACGCTGCCCTGGCGGCTGTTGGGATTGGCACGCTGTACGGGGCTGTTGTAGGGGTTGTTGCCATTGGCGGCAACGTGCAGCCACGGCTGCGCGGTCGCATGGGTAGGTAGCCAGACGGCCATGCCTACTACCAACAACGGTATCGTCAGTTTCATGCTTCACCTCCGTACGAAAACGCCTGGCCTGGTGGCTTTGATAGCCTACGGCGCAAAGGGTTCGAGTCAAAAGGCTTGGCGACGCTACAGGTGATTCACGATGTTTCAGCCAGCGCCCACTGATCGGGGCGCCGGTGTGGGTTAGGCCGTGCGCAACGGCCTCAGTAGGCCAGGCTCCAGGTCAGTGTGTAGGTCCTGCCTCGACCTTGATAATCGTAGAGGTAGGCAGGCCCATAGGTGGGCGCGTAGAACAGCGTCGCACGCTGGCCCCATACGGTGCTGTACTGCTTGTCCAGTAGGTTCTGGACACCTGCGCTGAAGGTGCCGTAATCGGTCTCCTGGCTGCCCAGCAGATCGAGCGTGGTGTAGCCATCGATCTTGTGCTGGGCGTCGTCCTTCAAGCTGAAAGCGCGATTGGCCTGCAGCCGCGCACTGCGCCCGTCATCCTTCCAGCCAATGAAAGCGGTGGCTTTGGACAAGGAGGCATAACGCGCATCGCGCTTGCGCCACCCGCCGCCGTCTGCCTCTTCCTCGGAACGGGTGAGGTGCAGCGTGCCGCCGGCTTCCCAACCTTGGTCGAAGTGGCGCGTGAGTGCCCCCTCGAAGCCAAAGTCGCGACTCTTCTGGTCTTCGACGTCAATGGTGAGGGTTTGCGAATCCACATTGATGATCTTGTCCGACCAGATGTAGTACAGCGCAGCTTGAGCGTCCCACTGCACGTCGGCATAGCGCCAGCCCACTTCCACCTGGCGGCTCTTGATCCCAGCCAGCGGGTTGTCCCCGACACTGAGGCCGGGCTTGCCGTAGTACTTGGCCGGATCGGGCAAGTCAAAGCCTTCACCGTAGTTGGTCCACAGCTGATGGCCGTTCTTGAAGTCGTAGATCGCCCCCAGGTTGTAGAGATTGACCTGGTAGTCGTTACTGCCGCCCGGAACGCCCTTGAAGTCACCCACCTCCACATCCATCTGCTGGCGCCGGGCGCCGCCGGAAAACGTCAGGTTGTCGGTGGCGCGCCATTCGAGCTGGCCATACAGCGAGACCCCATCGACGACATAACTGGGGTAGCGCGCAGCCTTGCTGGCCTTGTCCAGGTCCAGCCCGCCACTTTCGGAGGACACCCGCGCATCGAACACGGTTTGGTCAGCGTTGAAACGTTCGCGGTCAATGTCCACGCCATAGGTGAACTTCAGCGTGTCCCACTGCTTGGCGAACAACCCTTTGAGGCTGGTGACCTCGAAGTTCTGCTGCGAGGCTGCAAAATACACCCCGCGCGAGCCGGTGGGTGTCCCTCGGTTGTAGTAAGGGAAAGGGTAGAAGTTGTTGTTTTCCTTGCGGTAGGAAGCCTGCAGGTAGAAATCCTGGCCCAGCACATCATTGTGGTGGTAATTGGCGTTGAGCAGCAGGCGCCGGGTGCGTGGGTTCAGGTCAGACGAGTACCCACTGCGCAATTG
>Ga0308159_1002053_pt1 | contig 24864 bp, 26 predicted proteins | sample PhyCR1_FD_201040 | JGI IMG/M metagenome (GOLD analysis project Ga0308159, IMG submission 201040) | Phyllosphere microbial communities from UC Gill Tract Community Farm, Albany, California, United States - DLSLC.R1 | ecosystem: Host-associated > Plants > Phyllosphere > Unclassified | place: USA...
CCGGCTCCGGCGCGTCGAGCACCCGCGCCTCGCCCTGCAGCCGCAGCAGCCAGAGGCGGTAGATGGCGATGCCGGCCACGATCGACGCGTAGCTGCGCACGTCCTTCAGGTACTCGTAGCCCCAGGAACTGCCGCCGCCGAAGTCGTACTGCCCGCCGGCCGCCGCCGCCACGGCCTTGCGCAGCAGCACCATGCCACCCACGTGCAGCGCGCAGAACGCGAGGCTGCCCGCCAGGTGGGCGCCCACGGTGCGCCACCAGCCCACGGGCCGGTAGAGCGGGAAGCGGCGCTCGACAGCCGCCAGCACCGGCACCAGGGCCAGCAGCACGAGGTGGCTCGACAGCTCCCAACTCACCACCTGCCAGGTGGCCGGCGGGTGGGCAGCGGCCCGCGCATCCACCAGCGCCACGGCCGTGTTGAGCGCCGCCTGCAGTGCCATGAGCACGACCCAGAAGCCGACCTCGACCGTCCGCCGGACCGGCGCATAGCGTTCGTAGAAATTCCTGTGGCCCGTGCTCGCACCCATGCGGCCGATTCTGGGCCCGCGGCAGCGGCCGGGCCGGCGGCGGGGCCGGATTTCGTCCCGCCTGGGCACCGCTCGTCCCAAGCGCGTGCCCATCCGCCCCGCGAACGCGCCGAAGGCCGGGCTGCCGCGCAGCATGTGCCCATCGCCCTCATCCGCTGCACCCGCTCCACCCGCCATGACACCCCTGCCCGCCACCCCCCGCCGCCACGACATCGACGCCCTGCGTGCCCTCGCGTTCGCGCTGGTCATCCTGTACCACGTGGGCATGTACTACGTCGCCGGCTGGCCCTGGCACCTCAAGAGCCCGCACGCGGCCGAGTGGCTGCGCTGGCCGATGGCGTTGATGAACCTGTGGCGCATGGACCTGGTGTTCCTGATCTCCGGCGTGTCGCTGGGCTTCCTGGCGCGCGGCCGCCCGCCGGGCGCACTGCTGCGCAGCCGGGCGTGGCGCCTGCTGCTGCCGCTGGCTTTCGGCATGGCGGTGGTCGTGCCCTGGCAGGCCTACGCGCAGGGGGTGGCGAACGGTTTCGTGGCGCCGGGCTTCGGCGCCTTCCTGCTGCGCTACCTGGGGGGCGGGCCGCACTGGCCGGCGGCGGCCTTCGACGGTGCCGACATCGGCATCACCTGGAACCACCTGTGGTACCTGCCGTACCTCTTCGCGTACACCGCCCTGGTCCTGCTGCTGCTGCCGGTGCTGCGCTCCCGCACGGGCGAGCGGGCGGCAGCGGCGGTGCGCCGGCTGCGCGGCGGCTGGCTGCTGGTGCTGCCGGCCCTGCCGCTGGCCGCGTACGTGCTGTGGCTGGCGCCGCGCTACCCGGCCACGCACGACCTGCTGCACGACGGCTACCTGCACCCGCGCTACTTCACGTTCTTTCTCTACGGCTGGTGGCTGGCCACCGATGCGGGCCTGTGGCGCGAGCTGGCGCACCTGCGCTGGGCCTCGCTGGGGCTGGCGCTGCTGTCGGCCGCCGTGCTGGTCGCAGGTCGCGAAGGCCTGCTGGGCACGGCCGGCGCAGTCCTGGCGCAGGCGCTGCGTGCCGTGTACGGCTGGGCGGTGATCGCCGCCGTGCTGGGCTTCGGCCACCGGCACCTGAACCGCCCGTGGCCCTGGCTGGGCTGGGCCAACGAGTCGGTCTACCCCTGGTACGTGCTGCACCAGACGCTGATCCTGCTCGCCGCGGTGTGGCTCGCTCCGCTGGCGCTGGGGCCGGTGGGCGAGCCGGCGGCGATCCTGGCCGCGACGGTGGGCGGCTGCTGGCTGCTCAACGACGGGCTGATCCGCCGCCTGCGCGTGCTGCGGCCGCTCTTCGGGCTGCCGCCGCGCCGCACGCCGCCTCAGCCGCGCGCGGCCAGCCAGGCGCCGATCGCCTCGCGCGGCACCTGGTAGAAAGCCTCGCGCCGGTAAACCTCGTAGCCCATCTGGCGGTTGACGGCGAGCATCGGCGCGTTGGCTTCGGCATTGACGGTGACGGCGCGGCGCAGCGTGGGGTGCAGCTCGCGTGCGCCGATCAGCAGCGCCGCCTTCACCGCCTTGGCCAGGCCCAGGCCGCGCCAGCGCGGGTCGCAGCCGGTGAGCTTCTGCCACAGCACCTCGGGCATGCGCGCGTCCCACGAGCCGATGCTCAGCGCCGCCACCTCGCCGGCCGCATCGAGCAGCAGCACCACGTGGTGCGCGCCGCCGCGGGCGTCCATGTCGGCGTACCAGCTGCGGAAGTCCTCCAGCTCGTGCCGCACGGGCGGGCCTTCGAGTGCGCCGAGCGGCACGTCGCGGAACAGCCGGTCGAACACCGGCAGCAGCTGGGCCAGCCGGTCCAGCGGCACGCGGCCGGCGTGCAGTTCCCAGCGCAGGCCGTGCGCGGCGATGGCCGGCGCCTCGCGCCAGCGCTGCAGGAGCGCGGGGTCGAGCCGGTCGAAGTGCAGCCGGTTCTGCACCGTCGCCAGCCGCGGCGGCGTGCCCAGCGACGCCAGCCAGGCCCAGGCCGCGGGGTCGTGCGCCTGCACGGTCACCAGCGTGCGCCCCTGTGCCGTGACGAAGCCGTGCAGCGTGCCGAGCATGCGGCTCGCGATGCCGCGCCGCCGCCAGGCGGGCAGCACGTAGCACCAGGCGTCGGCCAGCGCGGCATGCTCCTGCGCACCGGGTGCGCCGGGGCGGCGGATGCTGGCCAGCAGGTTGCCCACGGGCTCGCCGTCGGCCGACACGGCGGTCCAGCGGTGGTGCTGCACCAGCGGCTCTTCGCGCTGCAGGGTGCGGACGAACTCGTCATCGCTCGTCGGCGGCATGTCGGGCGCGCGGTCGAGGTCGCGCAGGCGGCGGTAGCGCTGGTAGGCGGTCCAGGTCGACGCGCTGGCAGCGTGCACGTCGAAGGGCTCGATGCGGACGTCGGGCGCACGCGCCCGGTCCGCGAGGGGATCGTGTGTCATGGGTTTCCCACGGGAACGACGGCCGCACCCACGCAGGGCGTGGGCGCGGGGCGTCTGGAACTGGAGGGCGCCGGCGCGGGGCCGGCGGCGTGCGGAGCGCGGCCTCAGCCGCGCGGCATGTGCGGGCAGTGACAGTCCGGCATGCACACAGGTGCGGATGCGATGGGGAAGAAGCGGTTCGGCATGGGCACCTCCTGTTCGCGTTGTTGTGGGATCGAGCGCATCACTCTACCGCCGGATCGCGCCGCCGGCCAGCGCGGTGTGGCGTGCACGCACAAGCCCACCGGCCATGACCGTCGCGCGCTCGCCGCGCTCGACGTCCCGGCCCGGTCAGCGCGCCGGTGCCGCGTCCTCCACCGGCACCAGGATCGCGTCGCCCGTGGCGACCAGCTTGCGCGTGGCCGCGTCGCCGGCCCGCGCTTCGGCGAACAACTCGGCCGTGGTGAAGACCTGCTTGCGCCCCGCGCGCACCACGCGGCCCTTGGCGACGAAACGCTCGCCCACCGCCGGCGCCAGGCAGTTGACCGCGAAGTGCGAGGCCAGCACGCGGCCCGAGACGGTCGCCGCCGCGAAGCCGCAGACGGTGTCGATCAGCGCGCCGATCAGCCCCGCGTGCAGGAAGCCGGCGTACTGGCCCATGTCCTGTGCGCGCCAGGCGAGCTGCAGTTCGGCCTGGCCGTCGGCGGCCTGCGTGACCTCGAAGCCGGCCCAGCGGTTGAAGGCGGCACTGGCATTGATGGCGGCGATCGTGTCGAGCATCGGAGGACTCCTGGAGGAAACGGTGCGAGCACTCTAGGAAGCGCGGGCGCCGCGCGTCGTCTCGTGCGCGACGCCATCGCCCGCGGCGGTTGCATGGGCGACAGACGCGCGGGCGACACCGCTGCTTGCTGCGAAGGAATCGACGGCCGTCCGCAGTCATGCCACGGGCGCTGCCGGCTCCTTTTTTTCTCGGAACGGCGAATGCGCCAACCCCGAAACGCCGCGTGCGCCGTATGAGCTTCATCGCCGCCTGCGGGTGGCGCGTTCCTCAACCCCGGAGAAGCCCACCATGCCCTTCCTGCCCCCGCCCCTCCTGCGCCCCGCGCCGCTGCTGGCCGCGCTCGCCGCGGCCTTCGCCTTGCCAGCCGTTGCCCTCGACATGCCGCCGCCCGCGGCGGTCGCGTCACGCATCGCCCAGGTCAAGGTCTACCCGGGCAGCGCGACCGTCGAGCGCGTGGCCCGCATCCCGGCCGGCAGCCGCAGCATCACCCTCGCCTGCCTGCCGGCGGGCCTGGACGTGCAGAGCCTGCAGGTGAGCGCCGATGCCTCGGTGCGCGTGGGCGAGACCTCGGTCGTCACCGAGCCGCGCGCGCTGTCGGCGGCCTGCGCCACCAGTGCGCTCGACGGCCGCATTCGCGCACTGGAAGACCAGAAGGCCACGCTGCAGGCCGAGCGCGATGCACTGGGCCTGGTCACCGGCTACCTGAAGGGCCTGGGTGGCGGCGGCGACGGCGATGCGAAGCGGCCGGCGCTCGATGCGCGCAACCTGGCCGCCACCGCCGACGCGCTGCGCCGCACCGGGCAGGAGTCGCTGCTGCGCCAGCACCAGATCGACCGGGGGCAGGAAGACCTCGACCGGCAGCTGCAGCCCCTGCTGGCCGAACGGCAGCGCAGCCAGGGGGGCGCGAACAGCCAGGTCACGGCGGTCACGGTGACGCTCGACGCACCGCGCGAGGCCGAGCTGCGCCTGAGCTACCAGGTGGCCGGCCCCGGCTGGACGCCCACCTACCGCGCCTTGCTCGACACCACCACCCGCAAGCTGCGCATCGAGCGCCAGGCGTTGGTGGCGCAGGCCACCGGCGAGGACTGGCGCGGCGTGAAGCTGGTGCTGTCCACCGGCCAGCCGCGGCGCAACACGGCCGGCCGCACGCCGGTGCCGTGGCGCATCGGCGTCGAGCCGCCGCAGCAGCAGTTCGCGCGCGAGGACAGCGCCTCGCGCCTGGCCATGGTGCCCGCGCCCGCGGCGCCCATGGCCGCGGCCAAGGCGATGGCACCGGAGCGGCCGCTCTTCGACGTCAACGTGTTCCAGAACAGCTTTGCCACCGAGTTCGACGTGACCCAGCCGATCGATGTGCCGTCCAACGGCCAGCGCGTGGCCATGCCGCTCGGCCAGCATGAAGACACGGCGCAGGTGGCGGTGCGGGTCAGCCCGCGCCTGGAGGCAGCGGGCTACCTGGTCGCAGACATTGCGCAGCCGGAGGGCGTGTGGCCGGCGGGTGCGCTGCAGCTGTACCGCGACGGCGCCTTCGTGGGCAGCGGCCAGTGGAGCACGCCGGGCAACGTCGACGGACCGGCCCGCGTCACGCTCTCCTTCGGCCGCGACGAACTGGTGCGCGTCACCGCCGAGCCCGAGCGCGACAACCAGGGCAGCGGCGGCTTCGCCGGCAGCCGTGCCGAGCGCCAGGTGCAGCGCGCATACGTGGTGGAGAACCGGCACCGCTCGCCGATCGCGCTGCAGGTGCTGGAAGCCGCGCCGGTGTCGGTGAACGACCAGGTGCGGGTGGCGACGCAGTTCTCGCCGCAGCCGGCCGAGCTGGCCTGGAACCGGCAGCCCGGCGTCGCGATGTGGCGCGCCGAGCTGAAGGCCGGCCAGAGTTCCCGCTTCACGGCGGACTACACCATCGGCTACCCGAAGGACGCCCGGCTGCAGGAGCGCTGAGCGGCCCTGCGGTCAGCGCCAGACGTAGTGGCCGCGCACCATGCGGCCACGGTGGTCGCGGTGAGCGGGCACCCAGACCTTCTGCTTGCGGTGATGGGGGCGCGCGTGCGGGCGTTCCATGTGCGGGCCCGGGGGCGGCGGCGGGCGCATGGGCTGGGCAAAGCTGGCAGCGCAAAGGCCCGCAGCTGCGAGCGCGATCAGGTATTTCTTCATGTTGGTGTGTCCTGTGAAAAGTCGAACGAGGTGCCCGCAAGGCACGGCCCGACGCTAGCGCGCACCGGGCCGCTGCGGCTGTAGGCAAAGGCCGATGCCGGCCGGTGCACCGATGCGATCCGGGCGATTGGGCGGTATCGCCGAACGGTACCTTGGACCTCGGCCTACGCCTGCCGGCCCCTGCGTGTCGCACGCTGAATGGCATGTTGAATTCCACCAGGAGATGGCACGCATGCAAATCCAGCTGAACACGAGCAATGGCGTCGAGAACAAGGAATCGCTGGACCGCTGGGCGGACGACGAACTGCGCCACCAGCTGCACCGCTACGCGGACGACCTCACGCGCGTCGAAGTGCACCTGAGCGACGAGAACGGCCAGCGCGCCAGCGATGCCGACAAGCGCTGCGTGATGGAAGCGCGGCTCGCGCACCATGCGCCGCTGGCCGTGACGCACGATGCCGGGACGCTGGACGACGCCTTCCGCGGCGCGCTGGAGAAGCTCAAGCGCCAGATCGAGCACAAGACCGAACGCAGCGCCAAGCACCGCGACCGCACGACGATCCGCACGGTGGACGGCGCGCAGGAGTGAGGATGGATGGACCGAACGCGGCAGCGCCGCATGCTTGGCAGTTCGTCCGCGCCGGCGGCGTGGACCAGGTGGTTTTCCGCAACGGCGAGGACATCGCCCGCCTCGGCCAGCTCGACCCGAAACTGTGGGTCGCGCTCGCCTGCCCGGTGCAGGGGCTGGAGTTCGACGCCCGCACGCTGGAGCTGATCGACACCAACCATGACGGGCGCATCCGGCCGCCCGAACTGATCGCCGCGTGCGAATGGGTGTGCCGCGAGCTGCGCGATCCCGACACCCTGCTCGCACCGCACGCCACGCTGGCCGTGGCCGATCTGGCCGAGGGCAGCGCGCTGGCGCCCGAGGTGGTCCGCATCCTGGAGATCGTGGGCAAGGGCCCTGCCGACGCGCTCACGCTGGAGGACGTCACGGGCCGCAGCGAGCTGCTGGCCGCCATGCGCTTCAACGGCGACGGCATCGTGACGGCCGCAACCGCGCAGGACGCGCCGACGCAGGAACTCATCCGCCGCATCATCGCCACCCACGGCAGCGTGCAGGACCGCAACGGCGAGCCCGGCATCGACCGCGCCCGCGCCGACGCCTTCGATGCCGACGTGCAGGCGCTGCGCGACTGGCATGCGCGTGCCGTGGCCGATGGCCCGGCCATGCCGCTGGGCGACCGCACCCTCGATGCCGCGCAGGCCATCGAGGCGGTGCACGACAAGGTGGAGGACTTCTTCGCCCGCTGCCGCGTCGCTGCCTACGACATCCAGGCGGTGCCCTCCCTCAATCCCTCGCCCGCCGAGTACGAGGCGCTGGCCGGGCAGGCCATCGACACCCGCGCGGCAGCGCTCGCCGCCCTGCCGCTTGCGCCGGTGACGCCCGGCCGCACCCTGCCGCTGGGCGGGCACGTCAATCCCGCCTGGGCCGACGCGCTGGCGCGCCTGCGCGATGCGGCTGCGGTGCCGCTGCTCGGCGAGGGCACCGAGGCGTTGAGCGAGGCGCAGTGGCGCGACCTGCTCGCCCGCCTGGGGCCCTGCCGCGAGTGGCTGCGCACGCGGCCCGACACGAAGCTCGGCGCGGCGGACTCCGCCGCGCTCGATGCCTGGCTCCAGGCGCGGCCCGCACTTCTCGCGCTCATTGCCGAGGACGAGGGCGTGGAGGCGCACAACGCACGCATCGTCGACCTGGAACGGCTGATCCGCCTGCGTCGCGACCTGCTCGCGCTGCTGCACAACTTCGTGTCCTTCAAGGCCTTCTACCACCGCGAGGGCGCGATCTTCCAGGCCGGCACGCTGTACCTCGACGGCCGCAGCTGCGACCTGACGGTGCGCGTGGACGACGCCAAAAAGCACGCCATGCTCGCCGGCCTGGCCAAGACCTGCCTGGCGTACTGCGACTGCACGCGCGAGGGCAAGAAGATGGGCATCGTGGCGGCCTTCACCGCGGGCGACGTCGACTTCCTCTTCGTCGGGCGCAACGGCGTGTTCTACGACCGGCAGGGCCGCGACTGGGATGCCAGCATCACCAAGCTGATCGAGAACCCGACCAGCGTGGCGCAGGCCTTCTTCTCGCCGTACAAGAAGTTCGTGCGCGTGATCGAGGAGCAGGTGGCCAAGCGGGCGGCAGCCAGCGAGGCCACGGCACAGACCTCGCTCACCTCGATGGCGACCACGCTCACCACCGCCGACAAGGCGGCAGCCGCCCCGGACAAGCCCGGCGTGGTGCCCAAGGCGGGCAACGGGCGCATCGACGTCGGAACGGTGGCCGCGATCGGCGTGGCGCTGGGCAGCATCAGTGCGGTCCTGGTGGGCATCTTCGCGAAGTTCATCGACCTGGGGGCCTGGATCCCGATCGCGCTGGCGGGCATCGTGCTGGCGATCTCGGGGCCGAGCATGCTGATCGCGTGGCTCAAGCTGCGCCAGCGCAGCCTCGGGCCGATCCTGGACGCCAGCGGATGGGCCATCAACGGCCGCATGAAGGTCAATGTGCGGCTGGGTGCCTCGCTGTCGCAGGTGGCGCATGTGCCGGCCACGGCGCGGCGCATGACGCGCGATCCCTTCGCCGACCGCAACGGTTTCGCGGGCGCGGCGGCGGCGGTGGTGCTGGTCGCTGCGGTCGCGGTGCTGGCCTGGCGCATGGACTGGCTCGACCCGCGCCTGCCCGCGGCACTGCAGCACGCGCCGCCCTCGCCGGCGGCCAGGGGCACGCCGGCGTCTTGATCCGCTTTGCGAAATAAAGGAACCGTTCGGGCTGAGCCTGTCGAAGCCCTGCGCGGCGCTTCGACGGGCTCAGCGTGAACGGTCCTGTCGCTGGATACCCGGTGCGAAAGGCGGGCAGCGGGCCTACCGGCGCGCGGCCATCGCCTTGCCGACTTCGTTGGCGCCCTGCGCGGCGCCGCTCTGCGGCACCTGCTCGCCGTTGCGGTCGGTCACTTCCTGCAGGCGCGCGGCCAGCTGCTCGGGCGTGTCGGCCGCCAGGCCGATGTAGGCGCCCTGCGTCAGCGTGATGTGGGCCGCTTCGAAGGTGCCGGCGCCCGCGCACAGGATGGTGCGCGTGGGCGCGCTCTCCGCGGCCAGCACCAGCATGGCCGGCACCACGGCCTCGGGCCTGAGCGCCTCCAGCACGTCCTGCGGCATCAGGCCCTCGGTCATGCGCGTGGCCGCGGTCGGGGCCAGGCAGTTGACGTGGATGTTGTTCTTGGCGCCCTCGAGGCTCAGCGTCTGCATCAGCCCCACCAGCGCGAGCTTGGCGGCGCCGTAGTTGCTCTGGCCGAAGTTGCCGTACAGGCCCGACGAAGACGTCGTCATGACGATGCGGCCGTACTTCTGCTCGTTCATCAGGGCCCAGACGGCCTTGGTGCAGTGCACGGCGCCCATGAGATGCACGTCGACCACGAGCCGGAAATCGGCCAGGTCCATCTTGGCGAAGCTCTTGTCGCGCAGGATGCCGGCGTTGTTGACCAGCACGTCGACCCGGCCCCAGGCGTCCACCGCCTGCTGCACCATCGCCTGCACGGCCGCGAAGTCGGTGACCGAGGCGCCGTTGGCGATGGCTTCGCCGCCGGCCGCGCGGATCTCGTCGACCACCTGCTGCGCGGCCGTGGTCGAGCCGCCCTGCCCGTCCACCGCGCCGCCGAGGTCGTTGACCAGCACCTTGGCGCCCCGCGCGGCCAGTGCCAGCGCATGCTGGCGGCCCAGGCCGCCGCCGGCCCCGGTGACGATGGCCACACGGCCCTTGAAATCGATGTTCACGCTCGGTTCCTTTCCTTCTTTGGCATGGGATGGCCGCACGCGCCCGGGAGGGGGCGGCGGCCGGAGGATGGCAACCGGCGACTGTAGTGCCTGATGCGGCGAGCCGGCTGTCGCGGGCGCACGCCCGCATTGCCGCGCGCGGCGCGGCGGCCCGGAGCGATCAGGAGGACGGCGATGCCGTCAGGCGGCGAGCGCCCAGGTGCGCGGGGCGTCCTGGAACTGGGGCGCGAAGGCCGCCGCGGGCTGCGGCTGGGCCTCGACGAAGGGCGTGATCGTGGCCGTCACGCCCGAGGCGGGCGGCACGGCGGCCGGACGGGTGCGCTCGTCGATGCGGCGCGCGATGAGCTGGCTGGACAGTTCGACCTGGCGCAGCAGGTGCTGCTCGCGGCCGGCGTCGGCGGCAAAGCGGGGCGCGTAGACCGCGCCCACGACGCCGCCGTCGGCCAGCACCACGGGCACCGTGAAGCAGCCGGTGGGAACCGGGGTGTCGGGCAGCATCCAATGGGGCATCACCATGTCGCGGCAGAAGGCGCTGCCGAAGAGGTACCACTGGGCGGCATCGGACAGTTCGCGGGCGGGATCGGGCTCGGCGCCCACCACCACTTCCGACGCGAAGACGAAGTGCATGCCCATCTTGTCGTGGATGACCCGCAGCACGTCGGCGATGGCGGGATCGACGTGGCGATCGCGCTGGCGCGCCGTGACGACGGCGAAATCAAGTTCATCCACTTGCAGCGAAGCAGGGTTGTGCTCGAAGTCGAAGAAGTTCACGGCGTCGTTCCCAATGTCAGTCAGAGGTATTCAGTTTCACACTTTGTGACTACTTTTGGAACAACTGAATGCGAAAGTTTGATAAGCCGAATGGCCTATATGTGGCAAAAGTCCTCACTTTGCCGCCCTCGCACCAAAAAGAAGCGGGACCGGAAGGTCCCGCGCACGCCCGAAAGCGCAGAAGGCGTGGCCGGGTTTCAGGCCGGCTGCAGGATGCGCAGCTCCATCGCGCGCACATAGGGCTTGACCGCCGCGCGGTACGTTTTCATGTGCGGCGCGGCGCCGTGGGCCTTGAGCGCGTCGATGCTCTCCCACTGTTCGACCACCACCACGCGGTCGGCTCCGACCTCGAACTGGCCGGGGATGGCCGGCTGGTGGTCGACCGTGGGCGTGTAGGCGATGCAGCCGGCCTCTTCCAGCACCGTGGGCACGACCTTGTGGAATTCGGCGAGAAAGGCGTCGCGCGTGCCCGGATTGAGCTCGACGGTGGCGATGACGTGGATCATGGGTCTCCTTGAACGGGGTGAAGGCAAGAGGCGCGGGCTGCGCCGCCGCGGGCAGTGTTCCACCCTTCGCGCCGCGGGGCTGTCCGGCGCCGGACAGCGCCGGCGCCCCTGTACTCAGATGGCCAGGGCCACGTCGCCGCGCAGCGGCCGCAGGCCCAGGCGCGCCGGCGAGACGTACTGCTCGCGGTACTGCTCGAAGGGCAGGGTGTCGGCCGCCTCGATGCGCCGCTGCTCCTCGACCGAGGCGGCGGTGGCCGCCTCGAAGGCCTGCTGGCGCTCGGCGCTCCAGGGCAGGGCCAGCAGTGCGTCGCGTGCGGCTTCGGAGCGCGCGCGCGTGAAGGCGGTGAAGGAGTTGTCGTACCCGGCCGCCATCTGCGCCAGCACGCGCGCGGAAGGCAGCGCGTCGGGCGCCGCGAGGGCGGCCAGCGCGCCATCGAGCGCCTGGGCATGCAGGTCGCCGCCCTGGGCAGCGTCGAGCGCGGCGGCGATCGGGCGGCACTGGTCGAGGATCTCGCCGCCCCACTCCACCAGGCTCGCCGGCCGGCCGCCGCGCTGGAGCGACAGCCCGGGCTCGCGCCCGCGCGCGGCCGTGAGGTGCTGGTTGTGCGCGATCTCGCCGATCTCGTCGCGGCTGTCGGGCGGGCTGTCGGCCAGCAGGCAGTGCAGCAGGAAGATGTCGAGAAAGCGCATGGTCTGCGCGCGGATGCCCACCGGCTCGAACGGGTCCAGGTCCATCAGGCGCACCTCGACGTACTCGACCCCGCGCTCGCGCAGCGCGTGCAGCGGCCGCTCGCCGGGGAAGATCACGCGCTTGGGCCGGATGGTGCCGTAGAACTCGTTCTCGATCTGCAGCAGCGTGGTGGCGAGCTGGTTGTACTCGCCGCCCAGGTTGCGGATGCCGATGGCCTCGTAGGCCGGGTACGGCCGCGTGAGCGCATCGGCCAGCGAGGCGCCGTAGCCGTCCAGGCTGTTGTAGCTCACGAAGAGCGAGGCCTGCGCCTCGCTCTGGTAGCCCAGGCGCCCCATGCGCAGCGAGGTGCCGTGCGGCATGTACATGGTGTATTCGCCCAGCGGCTGCAGCTCGTGCGGACGGCCCTCGACGAAGCTCGCGCACACCGCCGGCGAGGCGCCGAACAGGTACAGCAGCAGGAAGGCATGGCGGCGGAAGTTGCGGATGAGGGCGAAGTACTCGTCGCTCTTCACCTCGGGCAGCGACCAGTTGTAGTGGATGCCCGAGATGGTCTGCATGCGACGGCCGTAGCGGTGCGCCAGCCCCATCCGGTAGACGCTCTTGGCGCGCCCGACGTTCGAGGTGCCATAGCGCCCGAGCGGGATGTTCTCGTCCGAGGGCAGGCCGCAGGGCATGCTCGACACCCACATCATCTCGCCCGGCTCGCCGGCCGCGCCCTGCAGCGCGCGATACGTGAACTGGTGCACCTCGGTGAGTTCGGCCAGGCAAGCCTCCACATCCGCATGCACGCCGGTGATGAGTTCGAGCTGCGACTCGCTGAAGTCGGTCGTGATGTGCGGATGCGTCAGGGCGCTGCCCAACGCCGTGGGATGCGGCGTGAGGGCCAGCTTGCCATCGGGCTGCGAACGCAGGCTTTCCTTTTCGATGCCGCGGCGGATGCCTTTCAGCCTCGCCAGCGGTATCGCTCCCAGCCGCTGCTGCAGTTTGCTCATGTGCGGGTGTCTCATGAATCTCGGATTGGGCCGGACGGTAACACCGCCGGCGCCTTCGCGTCGGGCGGGCGATGCCGCCGCCAGGCCCTGGCGGGGGCGCTCTGCTTTTCATAGCTGCCGGCGCCCGCCCAGCGGTCGCTTCGGGCCGATCCGACCCCTAAAGACCCTTTGGCCGCGGCCGCCGGTCAGCGGCCTGCGGGCCGCGCCTGTGCCAACAGCTGTGCCGGCGTCACGGCGTCGGCGACGTACAGCGTCATCTGCGGCGCTTCGGCCGCGAGCGCCGCCAGCGCCTTGGCGAAGCGCCGCGAGGCATCGAGCTGGAAATGGGCGGCCAGCGCGGCGGCATCGGCCCAGCGCTCGGTGAAGCTCAACTGCAGCGGGCGCAGCACGTCGATCGCGACCTCGTGCGACAGGCAGCCGGCCTCGAGGCGCGAGCGCTCCACGTGTTCGACCGACAGGCGGCGCATTTCATCCAGGGTGTCGGGGCGCGCGAGCGCGGTGCCGATGACGACGATCATCCGGGGACTCCGTTCGGGTTCAGGCCGCCAGCACGCCGGCGAGGAAGGCGCCCAGTGCGCCCACTTCTTCCATGCACAGGCTGTGCGCCATCGGGTAGCTGTGCCACTGCACGTCGTAGCCGAGGGCCTGCAGCGCATCGCGCGAGGCCTCGGCGCGCGCCAGCGGCACGATGTCGTCCTGCGTGCCGTGGGCCAGGAAGATGGGCGTGCCGCGGTTCGCCGCACCGGCCTCGGCCGCCGTGAGCGCCGCCAGGGGCAGGTAGCCCGACATCCCCGCGATGCCCGCCAGCCGCTCGCGGTGCCGCAGCCCGGTGAGCAGCGCCATGGCACAGCCCTGCGAGAAGCCCGCGAGCACGACCCGCGACGCCGGGATGCCGCGCGCCGCCTCGGCCGCGATCAACGCCTCGATGGCGGCCTGCGAACGGCGCAGGCCCGGCTCGTCCTCCGGCCCGGCCGGGCCCAGGATGTCGTACCACGCGGGCATGCGGTAGCCGCCGTTGATCGTCACCGGCATCTCCGGCGCATTGGGGAACACGAAGCGCACCGGGCCCACCGCGTGCAGCGCGGGCGCCAGCTCCTGCGCCAGGGGCACGAAGCTGCGGCCCTCGTCGCCCAGGCCGTGCATGAGCAGCACGGCGGCGCGCGGCGACGGGCCGGTCTCGATCTCGATGGGTGGGCGTTGGGTCATGGGCGGCTCATGCGATGCAGAACCGCGACCTTAACGGACTTTTGGCCGGACCCCGAAACGCCTGGTCCGCAAGGCGCAGCGGGGGTGAAACCTTTCGTCTGAAAGCGTCGTTTAGGCCCAATTTCTTAGGTAATTTTCTTTGGTTTCTTCGCCGTGATTTTTTTGTCCAAATGCCGTCATGCGGACGAGTTACGACTGTAAACAAATGATTCCTGGACGCCCACACTGGCGTCGGCCGTTGCACCGGGAGCCCTCGGTGCCGGCCGAAATCGGCGGCGCTTCGTGGGCACCGCCTCCAGCATGGAAACGGAACAGGAGAACGAGATGAGCGCTTCGAGTCAGAGGCAAACCCGGTGCGGCAGGTTGGCTGCAGTGATCGCGGCGGTCGCCGCCTTGTCGACGCTGGGCGCCTGCGCATCCAAGGGGTCTGCGTCGTTCGGCTTGGGCGGCACCAGCGCCTCGGCGCCGACGTCGATCGGCGACGGCGCCGTCAGCGGTGGCAGCACCGGTACGGATACGGCGGGTGCAGGTGCAGGTGCAGGTGTCGGCGCCGGTGCGGGCGCCGGCGTGGCGGGTGGCGGCGGTGCAGGCGGTGGCCAGGGCGGCGGCGGCACCGATGTGGCGGGCGGCGGCGACGCTTCCGGCGGTGGAGGCTCGGGGGGCGGCGCGTCCACGGCCAGCCCCGCACTCGTCGCGAGCAACAACGTGATCCGCTCGGCCGGTCAGACGGTCGGGCAGACCGGGCAATGGGTCGGCTCGCTGGGCGAGCAGGTCGGCAAGGTGGGCAGCGGAACGCCCCTGGGCGGCACCACGGCCGGCGTAGGTGGTGCGGTGAGCGCCACGGGCGGCGCCGTCGACACCCTGGGTCGGGGCGTGGCCGACGGCCTGGGCAGGCTTGGCGAGACCGGCGACCCGGTCGGCACGACGCTGGCCAGCGCCGACCCCGCGGTGCGCCAGGTCGGCACGGCGGTGTCCAGCCTCGGCAACGGCGTCGGCACGCTGGGCGCAGGCACGCCCCTGGCGACGGTGACGCGACCCGTGGGCGGGCTGGTCGACCGGGCCGGCGACGGCGTCGGGCAGCTCGGCGCGAAGGTGGGCGACGTGGTCGACAGCGGCGCGGTGCGCCAGGTCACCGGCCGCAGCAGCGAACTGGTCGTCGCCATCGACCGCAACCTCGTGGGTGCCACCCAGCGCGCGGGCGAGGCGACCGGCCTCGGCGCGCCGGTGGACGGGCTGACCGACCGTCTGGGCCAGACCCTCCAGCGCGTCGGCACCGCATTGCCCGGCTCGCAGGCGGACGGCGTGACGGGTGCGCTGGGTACCAGCGTGGGCGCCGTCGGCGACCTGGTCAACGCACCGGGCGGCACCGGCGGCCTGGCCCTCGGTGGCCTCGGCACGACGCTGGGCGGCCTGGGCGCCACGGCCGGTCTCGGCGTGGGCGCGGGCGCGGGCGTGAGCGCCGGGACGGGCGGGCTGTCGGCGGGCGTGGGCGCCGGTGCAGGCGTGGGCGTGAGCGCCGGCGCACTGTCGCCGGTGACCGCGGTGGTCGGCAACACCCTGGGCACCGCCACCGGTGCGCTTGGCACCACGACGACGAGCCTCACCGGCGGCCTGGGCAGCACGCTGTCGTCGGCGCCGCTGGTCGGTGGCGCACTGTCGACAGCGGTCACCGGTACGGGCGGCACGCTGAGCACCGCAACGGGCGGCGTCGGCACCACGCTGTCGACCGCGACGGCGGGCGTCGGCAACACGCTCGCGACGGCGACCTCGTCGCCCGCGAACACGCTGGCCGCCGCCACATCGACCCTGGGCACGACCTTGAGCGCCGCCTCCAGCACCCTGGGCACCACGACGGCCTCCACCGTCGGCACCCTCACCGGCACGCTCGGCGCGCTCGGCGGCCTCGGCAAGCGATGAGGACCCGCGTCCATCTGCGCCGTTGCGGCCTCGGCATCACGCTGGCAGGCAGCCTGGTGGCGGCCGTGCAGGCGCAGTCGGGCGGCAACCCGCTCGACCAGTTGCCGCTGCCCGCCTCGCAGGCCCCCGTGCCCGCGCCGAAGGCGCAGGTGGACGTGCAGACGCCCGCGCAGGCGGCCGGCCGCATGGGCCAGACCGTCACGCCCTCGCGCTTCGACATCGAGGGCGTGGCCGCCCTGCCCTTCGCCGATGTGGCGGCCTTCTTCGCGCCGCTGGCCGGCCAGTCGGTGCCGGTGGCCCGGTTGGTGCAGGCGGCACGCGAGGCGACGGCCCTGTACAAGGAGCGCGGCCATCCCCTGGCCTTCGTCTACCTGCCCGAGCAGAGCTTCGACGGCGGGGTGGTGCGCGTGGTGGCGGTCGAGGGCTACATCGCCGACATCCGCATCGAGGGCGACGCCGGCCCGTCGGCCGCACGCCTGCGCGCCATCGCCGAGGCGCTGCGCCGCGAACGGCCGCTGCGCCAGGCCACCTTCGAGCGCGTGACCCAGCTCATGGCGCGCCTGCCAGGCCTCACCGTCACCGCGACGGCGGCGCTGCCCGGCACCACCGACGGCGCCACCACCCTCGTGCTGGCGGTGAAGCGCCGGCCCTACGACATCTCGCTGGGCGCCGACCTGCGCCAGCCCACGCCGCGCGCCGTGCTCACCGGCGTGCTGAACGACCCCTTCGTCCCCGGGGGCCAGCTCAGCGCCTCCACCCTGCTGAGCAACCCGCGCAACGAGGCGCTGCTGACCACCAGCTACACGCAGCTCGTGGGGACCGACGGGCTGGCGCTCAAGGCCGCCTACACCCACTACCGCGGCTACCCCGACGAGACGATGGACCGCGGCTCGCGCATCGAGCGGCGCAACACCAACCGCCGGGCCGAGCTGTCGGTCAGCTACCCGCTGCTGCTGGGCGCCCAGCGCAGCCTCACGCTCAACGGCGGCTTCTATGCCGTGAACAACCTCGACGACTACCGCGTGCCGTTGACCGGCACGCGGCTGGAGGACGACACCCGCGTGCGCGCGCTGTTCGCGCAGCTGAGCTACCTGGAAGCGACCGCCACGCGCAGCCGCAGCGCCAGCGTGATGCTCGCCCGCGGGCTGCGCGGCCTCGGCGCGCTGGCCGAGCAGCGCAGCAACGTGGCCGGGGTGGCGGGCACGAATCCGGCCAAGCTCGACTTCACCCGCCTGGCGTTCGACCTGAGCCAGCGCGACCGCTTCGACAACCAGTGGGGCACGGCCGTGAGCTTCGGCGCGCAGTACAGCCCCGACACGCTGGCCAGCTCGGAGCGCGTGTCCTTCGGCAACCAGCGCTTCGGGCGCGGCTATGCGGCCGGCGACGCCGCGGGCGACTCCGGTTGGGGCCTGGGGCTCGAAGTCAACCGGCTGTTCAAGCGCGAGGGCGGCGAGTGGCTCAAGCAGATCGAGCCCTACCTGCTGGTCGAGGCCGCGCAGGTGTCGCTCAAGCAGGGGCAGCCCGCACCGCGCAAGCTGCGCTCGGTGGCGCTGGGCGCACGCTTCACCGACGGCAAGCACTACAGCCTGGACGTGGCCGTGGCCAAACCCACCGGCGACCCCAGCGCCAGCAACCCGCAGCGGCGGGCGCGGCTGACCCTGCTGCTGAGCTACAACTTGGGCGATCGCTGACGCGTGGGCACGGGCCATGCAGCGCGGGCCAGCGCCGGATGCGCAGGCCTGACACACTCGGGCGCATCCCTGTCCCACGCTGCATGCCCATGACCTTCCCCGCCCGATACTTCTCCGGCACCTACGCCGAAGCCCGCGCCAAGTTCCTCGACGCTGCCGCCGAGCGCGGCGCGCAGGTGCAGTCCTTCGAGATGGAAGGCCATCGCGGCGCGCTGGGCGAAACCCTCGCCATGGATGTCGCGCGACTCGGCCCTGCCGACGCGACGCGTTTGCTGATCGTCACCTCGGGCACGCACGGCCCCGAGGGCTTCTGCGGCTCGGGCTGCCAGGTCGCCACGCTGCGCGACGACGAACTGCTCGCCCGCTTCGAGGCCGCGAAGATCGCGCTGCTGCTGGTGCACGCCGTGAACCCGCACGGCTTCTCGCACCTGCGGCGGACCAACGAGGACAACATCGACCTCAACCGCAACCACATCGACTTCGGCCGCCCGCTGCCGGTGAACGAGGGCTACGCCGAGGTGGACCCGCTGGCCATTCCCGCGACCTGGCCGCCGAGCGCCGCCGACGAGGCGGCCCTGGCGGCCTACATCGAGAAGAACGGGCTGCGCGCGTACCGCACGGCGGTGAGCAAGGGCCAGTACACCGTGCCCGACGGCCTGTTCTACGGCGGCCAGGCGCCGAGCTGGAGCAACCGCACGATCCGGGGCGTGCTGCGCCAGCACGGCGCCGGCATGACGCACATCGGCTGGATCGATGTGCACACCGGCCTCGGCCCGCGCGGCCATGGCGAGAAGATCTACCCCGGCCGCGCGGACGGCCTGGCGCGTGCCCGCGCCTGGTGGGGGGCCGACGTGTTCGCGCCCTTCGAGGGCAACTCGGCCTCGCCCGACGTCTCGGGGCCGGTGGTCACGGCCATCCACGACGAATGCCCCGATGCGGCGGTGGCGCTGATGGGCCTGGAGTTCGGCACCCTGCCCGACCTGGAGGTGCTGGACCGGCTGCGTGCCGACCACTGGCTGCACCGCCATCCCGAAGCGAGCGATGCGCAGCGCCGCACCATCCGCCAGGGCGTGCGCGATGCCTTCTACTGCGACGACGACGTGTGGAAGGGCATGATCCTCGGCCAGGCCCGGGTGGTGTTCCTGCAGACCCTCGAGGGGCTGCGCAAGGCCTGACGGGCCGCACGTAGGGCGCCCCGCCGTGCGCCGGGCCGGCGCGCGGAACAACCCGCACGGCGGCGCGGTTTCAGGTGCTTTTTTCCGTGCGACGCGCATGATGCGTGGCCCCCCTCGCATCGCGGCCCTTTCATTCTCAGGAGACGGCCATGCAACCCACCCCCGGTCTGGCGACGAGCCTTGCCATGCAGGCTTATCTGCGCCACCACGGCAGGCCGGTGTGCCTGCACGAACTGCTGGTGCAGGCGGTGCGCCAGCAGCACCAGCACGGCGAGGCGGTCAAACCGGGCTTCGCCACGCCTCACCCTGAGGTGGCGGGGGCCCGCAGCGGCCCTGCCGCACCGGCCTCGCGCTGAGCGCGCCTCAGCGGGCCGCGTCGCGGCAGGCGCGCAGGTTGCGTTCGAACCCGCTGGCCAGCATCGGCGTGCAGTCATCGCCGTTGGGCGTGATGCGGCACAGGCCGACCACCAGGAAGTCCTGCACGGCCCCCGTGCACATCGGATAGCCCGCGAGCTCGGGGTTGGCGCGCGACTTGAAGCCCCAGGCGTCGGCGAAGTCGACCATCCGTGCCATCGCATCGTGGAAGTACGCCCGGTCGCCGCTGCGCACCGCGGCCTCCATGGCGGGCAGTTCGCCGTCGAGGAAGCGCGTGGCGGCCGAAGGGAACTGCGAAGGGTCCTGCTGCGCCGCCGCCCAGGGCGCGGCGGCGAGCAGCGCCACCATCAGCACACGGCGCGCGGCGCCTGCCCGCCAGGAAATCGAAAGAATCATGCGAACTTTTGTTTGCTATATTTTTGATAGCTGCGTGCATCCGTCCAGCGCGCGCCGGTGCCCGATTTGACCCGAAAATCGGCGGTCCGGCCGTACCACGCGCCACCCTGCCCATCGCTCGCGATGCGGGACCCCCGCCGGCGGGGCGTCGCAACTGTGGCCCAATACGGGGTTCCGGATTTTTCATCGCCGGGCCGCCCCCAGGATGAAAAGCGCCCCCTTGGGGGGCACCGAGCCCCACGAAGTGGGAAGCGTGGGGGCCATTTTTTATCAGCCAACCAAAGGAGTCCCGACATGGGCAACAAGATCGTCACCGAAGCAGACCGCAAAGCCACCAAGCCCCTGCCGGGCTCCACGCTCACCAAGCAGAGCGTCGGCCAGAAGCGCAGCCTGGAGCGTGGCTCGGCCACCCGCAGCAAGAAGAACCCCGGCAAGCGCGCCCACCAGGGCTGATCGGCACTGCCGAGGCTGCAAGCGCCCGAGCGGGCGCTTTTTTGTTTGGACGCGAGGTTTGCAAGATGAAGAACGACCAGATGCTGCTGCGCGGAGCGATGTGCGCGGTGATCGGTGCGGCCGTGCTGCTCGGCCCCTACGTGCTGCGCTCGCCGGCCTGGCGCGACATGGTGGCCGGCGCCCACGTCGTGGGCTGGTTCGCCCTGGCGCTGGGCGTGGTCATGGTGGCGGTGGCGCTGCTGCGCCGCAAGGGCTGAGCCGGGGCGAAGCGCTCAATGCACCGCGGCCTGCCGGCCGCCGCGCAGCCGCTTAAAGCCTTCCACCGCGCCGAGCACGACGGCGCCGGCGATCACGCCCACCACCAGGTTCACGCCCATCGAGCCGAGCGAGCCCACCAGCACGCCGGCGTCGACGGCCCAGTCCTCGACGGCATGCCCGAGCTGCGGCACGCCGTGCACGAGGATGCCGCCGCCGACCAGGAACATGGCCGCGGTGCCCACCACCGACAGTGCCTTCATGAGCCACGGGGCCAGGCGCAGGATGCCGCGGCCGATCGCCTGCGTGGCGCTGCCGGCCTTGCGGCTGAGGTACAGGCCGAGGTCGTCGAGCTTGACGATGCCCGCGACCAGGCCGTAGACGCCCAGGGTCATCAGCACCGCGATCGTCACCAGCACCGTGAGTTGCGTGGTGAAGGGCTGGCCGCCGACGGCACCCAGCGTGATGACGATGATCTCGGCCGAGAGGATAAAGTCGGTGCGCACGGCGCCCTTGACCTTGTCCTTCTCCATCGTGGCCGGGTCGACGCCACCGTCGGCCATGGCCTGCGCGTGGCGCTCCACGTCGGCCGCATGGTCGTCCTTGTGCAGGAACTTGTGGACCAGCTTCTCCACGCCCTCGAAGCACAGGAAGGCACCGCCCACCATCAGCAGCGGCGTGATCAGCCAGGGCAGCCAGGTGCCGATGGCCAGCGCCGCCGGCACCAGGATCGCCTTGTTAACCAGCGAGCCCTTGGCCACGGCCCACACCACCGGCAGTTCGCGGTCGGCCTTCACGCCCGTGACCTGCTGCGCGTTGAGCGCGAGGTCGTCGCCGAGCACGCCGGCGGTTTTCTTGGCCGCGACCTTGGTGAGGACGGACACGTCGTCGAGCACCGTGGCGATGTCGTCGAGCAGCAGCAGCAGGCTGGAGGCCATGGAGAGTTTCTTTCGCAGAGGGACGCAACCGCGAAGCGTGCCGCGCTGGCGCGGCATGCGCCAGCGGCCGGCCGGCTGCGCGCGTGTCAGCCCAGGTCGCGCTTGAGGCGCACTTCCTCGATGCGGATGGCGCCCAGCGCCGTGGTCTTGGCGGTCTTCATGTCGCGCTTGAAGCCGGCGCTGTGCTCGAAGAAGCGCAGCGCGCGCTCGTTCTTCAGCGGCACCCAGGCGGTGACGGTGGTACAGCCCTCGTCCTCCAGGCCCTCTTCCGCGGCTTCCCAGAGCTGCAGCGCCACGCCCTGGCCCCAATGGTCGGGATGCACGTACAGCGACCACACCTCGCCGTCGATCGGCTTGGTCTTGGGGTCGCGCGAGCGGTCGAAACCGACGAAGCCCACCACCGTGTCACCCTGCACAGCGACGTGCACCTGCGGTTCGGCGAATTCGATGGCCTGGCGCCACTTCGCTTCGCGCGTGGACGGGGCCAGCGCGTCGAGCTGGTCGTCGGGCACGATGCCCTTGTAGGCGGCGCGGGCGGCCGCGGCGTGGATGTCGGCGATGGCCTTGGCATCGCGCAGCTCGGCGGGGAGGACTTCGTAGGGAGACATGGCAGGAAAGCGGACGAATCGGAAAACGGCCCATTGTCGCCGCTGGACGCCGGCGCCGGCCCCGACAATCGCGCCCCATGAGCCATCGGATCGACGTCGTCCCGGCGGGCCTTGCCTTCGAGGCGCCCGACAGCGGCCGCAGCCTGCTGATGGCCGCGCAGGACGCGGGCATCGAACTGCCCAGCTCCTGCCGCAACGGCACCTGCCGCACCTGCCTGTGCCGGGTGGTGAGCGGGCGCATCGTGCACACCATCGAATGGCCCGGCCTGTCGGCCGAGGAGAAGGCCGAGGGCTGCGTGCTGCCCTGCGTGGCCGAGGCGCGCAGCGACGTGGTGCTGGACGTGCCGCATGCACGCCCGATGTTCGACTGAAGGCCGCGCCTCGCAGGAGGACGTCGCTGCGGCGCCCGTCCGCCGGCCCGGCCAGCCGCCTATCGGACGGCAGCCGGCGCCTCGATCCGGTCGCGCTGCGCCAGCCCCGGGAAGAGCCGGAACCACGCCAGCGCGACCAGCACCGTGCCCACGCCGCCCGCCACCACCGAGCCCACCGGCCCGAGCAGCGCCGCCGTCGCGCCCGACTCGAATTCGCCGAGCTGGTTGCTGGCACCGATGAAGATCGAGTTGACGGCGCTCACCCGGCCGCGCATGGCGTCGGGCGTTTCGAGTTGCACCAGCGTCTGGCGGATGACGACGTTGACCATGTCGGCCGCGCCCGACACGGCCAGCGCCACCAGCGAGACGAGGAAGCTCGTCGACAGCCCGAACACCACCATGCACAGCCCGAAGGCGCCCACGGCCAGCAGCAGGGTGCGGCCCACGTGCCGCTCGACCGGCGTGCGGGTGAGCGTGATCGACATGGCCAGCGCACCCACCGCCGGCGCGCCGCGCAGCAGGCCCAGGCCCCAGGGCCCCGTGTGCAGGATCTCCTTGGCGTAGATGGGCAGCAGCGCCACCGCGCCGCCCAGCAGCACGGCGAAGAGGTCCAGCGACACGGCGCCCAGCACCGGCTTGCGCTGCCAGATGAAGCGCACGCCCGCCAGCAGCGTCGCGGCCGTCACCGGCTCGCGCTGCGGTGCGTTGTGCGCATAGCGCAGCCGCGCCACCAGCACGCAGGCCGCCGCGAACAGCAGCAGGCTGGCGGCGTACACGACGCCCATGCCGGCGACGAACAGCAGCCCGCCCAGCGCCGGCCCGCCGATGATCGAGGCCTGCTGCCCGGCCGAACTGAAGGCCATCGCGCGCGGCAGCATCAGGGGCGGCACCAGCAGCGGCGTGAGCGACTGCTGCGCCGGCATCTGGAAGGCGCGCACCGCGCCGAGCACCAGCGACAGGCCCAGCAGCAGCGCGCGCGAGTCGTGGCCGCCCAGGTGCGCGCCCAGCAGCACCGCCGCCACCCCGCCCTGCGCCGCGAGGCAGGCGGCCAGGATGCGGCCGCGGTGATGCTGGTCGACCACGTGGCCGGCATAGAGCGCCAGCAACAGTGCGGGCACGAACTGGAACAGGCCCACCAGCCCCAGGTCCCAGGCGCTGCCGGTGATGTCGTACATGTGCCAGCCCACCGCCACCATGAGCATCTGCTGCGCCGCCGTGCCCAGCATGCGCGCGCCCCACAGGCGCATGAAGGCGCGCTCGCGCGTGAGGTCGGAAAAGCTGTAGCGGGGAGGATCGGCAGGCGCCCCGGCAACGGGTGCGCCCGCGGCGCTCGGGTCGGGCGCGGGGTCGGCGGCAGGCATCGGTTCGAGGATAGCCGAGGCGCCCCACCCGGTCTTATCGTCGACTTAGCGGCGCTGCGCGCCACGACGCTCCCTACACTTCGCGCCGTGACCGACGACTACCGCCTCGTCCATGAAGACGACGACCTGCTCGTGCTCGACAAGCCGGCCGGCCTGCTGTGCGTGCCCGGCCGCGGCGACGACAAGCAGGACTGCCTGAGCGCGCGCGTGCAGGCGCGCTGGCCCGACGCGCGGGTCGTGCACCGGCTCGACATGGCGACCAGCGGGCTGGTGCTGATGGCGCGCAGCGCCGAGGTGCAGCGCACGCTGGGCGACGCCTTCGCGCAGCGGCAGGTGTGGAAGCGCTACGAGGCGGTGGTCGATGGCCTGGCGCGCAGCCACAGCTGGTCGGTGGTCGACGCGCCGATGATGGCCGACTGGCCGCGCCGTCCGCTGCAGAAGATCGACGCCGCCGGCAAGCCCAGCGTGACGCGCTGGCGCACGCTCGACGCCTGGCCCGAGCGCGGCGAACGCGGCAGCGCGCGCCTACTGCTCGAACCGCAGACCGGCCGCTCGCACCAGCTGCGCCTGCACCTCGCGCACATCGGCCACCCGATCCTGGGCGACGCGCTGTATGGCGACGCGCGCGTGCAGGCGGCGGCCCCGCGCCTGCTGCTGCACGCCACGGTGCTGCAGTTCAGGCATCCCGCGACGGGCGCCGCAGTGCGCTTCGAGAGCCCGGCGCCTTTCTGAGGTGTTCGGCGCGCCCCCTCAGGCCTCGCTCTTGACCACGAGCACCGGCATGGGCGCTTCCTGCAGCACGCGCTGCGTCACGCTGCCCAGCAGCAGCTTCTCGATGCCGCTGCGGCCGTGCGAGCCCATGACGATCAGGTCCGCGCGCAGCGCCACCGCCGTGTCGACGATGCCTTCGTGCACCACGTGGCCGTCGATCACACGCTGGTCGCTGTGCAGGCCCTCCGCGGCCAGGGCGGCCACGCCGCGGGCCAGTGCGGCATTGGCGCTGGAGGTGGCCGCGGCCAGGTATTCGTTCTGGCCCAGCGCATAGTCGGCGCCGACGCCGATGAAGGGGTAGTTGTCGATCACGTGGATCAGCGTGATGCGGCTGCCGAAGGCCAGTGCAAGGCCGCTGGCCTTGCTCACGGCGAGCATGGAGGTCTCGGAGCCGTCGATGGGAACCAGGATGTGATTGAACATGGCGCTGCCCTCGTTTCTCGTGCCATGCGACCGGTCGAAGCCGGTCGCCGAAGGAACCACGCGCCCGCAGGGAGCAGGCGATGGCATGCCGTCCGACTGTACCTCGCCGCGGTGACACGCCCTGTAGGACGCCGGGGCCCGGGCTTGCGCGCGCTCAAATGCCCTGAAAGCCCTGCGCGCGGCAGGTGACGACCAGGGTGTCGCGCCAGCCCGGGCGCGCTTCGTCCAGCGGCTGGATCGGCGTGGATTCGTGGATCACGCGCGCATCGTCGAGCAGCAGCAGCGTC
>Ga0308159_1002054_pt1 | contig 24853 bp, 21 predicted proteins | sample PhyCR1_FD_201040 | JGI IMG/M metagenome (GOLD analysis project Ga0308159, IMG submission 201040) | Phyllosphere microbial communities from UC Gill Tract Community Farm, Albany, California, United States - DLSLC.R1 | ecosystem: Host-associated > Plants > Phyllosphere > Unclassified | place: USA...
CGAGGTGATCTGTTTGCCACTCGGCCCCGGTCGCGGCACCAGATCGTTGCGCCGGTACAGCGCGGCGATGATGTCGTTCAAGGCTGAGCCGTAGTCGGTCGGGAAGGCGATCAAAGGAAAAGCGCTCAACTCGGCCAGGGTTACATGGCTCTGCTCGGCGAGGGCGCTGTCACTGGGCACGGCGGCCATCAATGGTTCGTTGTCCAGGCAGATGACCTGAATGTCCGGGTTCGCGTCCGCCGGGCGCATGCGGCTCATGCCGATGTCCAGGCGCCCCTCAACGATTTGCGCGCATTGCGTGCTCGAAGCGCCTTCTTCCACGGTCAACTGCACATCGGGATACGAGGAGCAAAAGGTCTGGATGGTCTGGCTGAAAGTATCCGAAAGCGCGATCGAACTGGCATAACCCACCGCCAGATGCCCGGCCGAGCCGGATGCCAGTTTGCTGGTGATGGCTGCTGTCAGATCGACTTGCTCCAGCACGGCCCGCGCATACGGCAGAAAGTGTCGACCCTCGGACGTCAGCGTGACGTTGCGCGTGCTGCGGTCGAACAAGCGAAAGCCCAGTTCTGTTTCCAGCGCCGAAATCTGCCGGGTCAGCGGCGGCTGGGCGATATGCAGGCGCACCGCAGCACGGCCAAAGTGCAGTTCGTCGCTGACGACGAGGAAGTAACGCAAGCGGCGCAGATCGATCATGGTCATCCCTGGGTATCAATCGGTCAGAAATCGGTATTGGATCCTTCAGACAGCCCATCTTATAAAAGTGTTTGAAATTATTACGAACATTTCTTATGAGCCTTCGCCTGTTTTGTCCTCGGGTCGCCCTGTTTCTGGCGGGATGCGCGGCTTTTATCAATCTGTATGCAACGCAGGGGCTGCTCAACGAGCTGGCCGCGGCGTTCGACGTGTCGGCCCGGCAGGCGAGCTGGAGCATCACTGTCACCACGCTGGCAGTGGCCATCATGGCATTATTCGTCAGCCGGCTTACGGCGCGGGCTGAGCAACATCGGGTCATTGCGGTGCCCGCAATCTCGTTGGCGCTGCCGGCGTTACTGGCGGCGTGGGCGGGCAGTTTTGCTGAGTTTCTGCTCTGGCGCGCGGTTCAGGGCCTGCTGATACCCGTTGTGTTTGCCACCAGCATCGCCTACATCGGCGTGCGCTGGAGAGATGGCGCAGTGACCGAAGTGACCAGTGTCTACGTTGCCGGCACCGTGCTCGGCGGATTCTGCGGGCGGTTTCTAACCGGGTGGGTCACCGATTTTGCCGACTGGCGCCTCGCTCTGGCGATGCTGGCGGGTCTGAGCCTGATTCTCGGGCTGGCCATTGCCTGGTTTTTGCCGCCCAATTCACGCACCTCTGTTCTGCCACCGGCGTACCGCCCTGGCGGGCGTGCCGAACGTTTCAGCAAGCCCTTGCTGGCCGCCTATGCCGTGGGCTTTTGCGTGCTATTTGCGCAAATTGCCACATTCACCTACGTTGGCCTGCACCTGAGTCGCGCGCCGTTTTCCCTGAGCACCGGCGCATTGGGGGCGATCTATTCGGTGTTCCTGCTGGCGCTGGTGGTGGTACCGATCGCCGGACGCCTGGGCAAGGCCCGGCCGCGTAGCGAGTTGATCACCGCCGCCGCATGCCTTGGAATCGCCGGCTCACTGCTGACAGTGACTTCTTCGCTGTGGCTGACCATCGCCGGGCTGGCGCTCAGTTCTACCGGCGTGTTCCTCGCCCAAGCCGCTGCCAATGCATTTATCACTGCCCATGCCCGAGTCGACAAGGCCGGGGCCGTGGGCCTGTACCTGACCAGTTACTACCTGGGCGGCAGTTTCGGTGCGTTCGTGCCGGGCACGCTATGGGAGCTGGGCGGCTGGCCGGCGTGCGTCGCCCTGATCATGGTGTTCCAGATTCTCCCGCTGCTGGCGATTCGTCGCGGCTGGAAGGTTCCCGCACTGCCGGTCATGCCCGGCGCTTCTGCGCTCAAAGCGCTTGATTCATCATCCAACAAGGAAAATGTCAGATGACCGTGAGTAACCTGCTGCCGCTGCAAAGCGCTTTATTGTCCGTGATAGAGCCCGTACTCGACGACATGCCTGCCGGTGTTCTGCAGCACGCATTGGTCGAGGCGTTTCGCAGTCAAGTGGCAGAGCTGGTCGACATCGAGCGTTCTTTCAAGACGCTGACTGCGCGCCATCATCGCGCCGCCTCCCTGCGCACCTTCTTCGGCAGTTGGTCGAAAACCCGCCGTCGATGGGTTTGTCGAGGCGATGGGCGTAGCGGTCGTGCAGTCCGCTGCGCAGGACATCTTCATCGAGTACCTCCAGCGCAAGGCTGAAGTAATGCGCACTAGCGCTCACCCCCGTGTCCGGATGACATCAAACAGCGCCGACTGCCGTCGCTGGACGGGATGGTCATGCCTTGAAAAAAGTGGATCGCCCATGAACAAGCTGATTGAAAGCCTTATTCCGATTCCGGTGGCCGCCCTTGGCGCCTGGCTCGGTTACCTCACCGGGTTTGCGCTCGGCGACCTGATCGGCGCCATCTGCGCAGTGACCGCGCTGAGCAAACTGGGGGTGCGCATGCGCATGCCGTATCCCTTCGTGGCCACCGTGCAACTGCTGCTGGGGATCAGTGTCGGCTCAATTGTCACCGGGGCAATGATGCGTGAGTTGACTGACTTCAGCATTTTGCTCGGCCTGTTGATTTGCATCACCACGCAGATCTTCGTCGGCTATAACTGGCTGCGCCGCATGGAGAAGTGGGGGCACATCGAAAGTCTGCTGGGCTCGATTCCCGGCGCGATGGCAGCGGTGATGACGGTATCGGGCGAGCAGGGACCGGCCTCAGGGCGTATCGCTTTTGTGCACATTGTGCGCCTGCTCGCACTGCTGGCTGTGGTCACCCTCATTGCCGGCGGTCATTCCGACAGCATTGCACCGACGCTGGGCACGCTGGATAACTGGCTGAGCGTGGTACCGCCGGCCATTGCAGCGGTGCTGGCCGGCTACCTGCTGGAGCGATTCGACGTGCCCGCGCCGTACATGCTGACTGGCCTGCTGTGCACCGCAGCCGTAAATGTTGGCTTCCCGGAGGCCGATCTGCATGTGCCCGATCCGTTTGCGGTGGTTGCGCTGATCTTGCTGGGCGGGCTGATCGGCATTCGACTCAAGGACATCACCTTCAAGGATGTCGTGCGTTATATCCGTGCCGGCCTGGTGGTCACGGCACTGACGTTCTGCACCACGTTGCTGGTCGCGTTTGTGATGAGCAAATTGACTGGCAAGCCGTTTCTGACCCTGTTCATGTCCTGGGTGCCGGGCGGCGTCGAGGTCATGACCGCAGCCGCGTTGCTGCTCAAGCTGGACCCGGCGTTCGTGATGCTCAACCACGTCGTGAGGATGTCGATCATCCATATTTCCCCGGTGTTTCTGCCCAAGCGCCTGTTCCAGGAACAGCCCGCGCCTTTGCCACAACCTCAGACCGAGCCGTAATCGCTGCCACCCTTCGAATACACAAGGATTTGATCTCGATGCCACAGGTTTCGCCCGCGATGCACACCGGCTTGATTCGACTTTGCTGACGTCGCTGATCGGCAATGGTGTGGCGACCCCTCATCCAATGGGCGGCATCTGCGTGGACCGCGCGTTGCCGGCGACGGCAATTGCTTGCGTCGAGTCGCCGGGCCACTAGATGACTCCATCCGTCGTCTGCTCTGAACCTCTGTCGCACTGATTTTTCTACCGGGTAAGTCCCTCAGGAAATACCCGTATGTTCGATCAGCAAAAAAAGGCATCACTGGCGGCATGGCGCAGGATGGCGGAGCAGACCGAGGCTGTTGTGGATCCGGAGCAGCAATATGACGACCTGCTCAAGGCTGCCGACGAGATGGAGGAGCAGGGCCTGATCACTGGCGCTGAGTGGCGCCAGTTGGTGCGCGACGCCGGTAACGTGTTTACCCATAACGAAGAAGAGACGCACGGCTGACAGCTGCCATCGGAGGACATGCCATGCTCAGTTATCTGTTTATCGGCGCCAACGATGTCGAGCGTTCGGCGGCTTTTTACCAAGCGATCCTGACGCCGCTCGGCTACCGGCATGATCGCGAAGAACACTATTGTTTTTACCTGCCCGATTGCATCGACAAGTCCAACGGCCCCGGCAGTGTGCACATTTCGCAACCGTTCAATGGCGAGCCGGCAACGCCGGGCAACGGCATGATGCCGGCGTTTCGCGCCGACTCCCGGCAAACGGTCGACCAAGTGCACAAGGCCGGGCTCGACGCTGGCGGCAGCGATGAAGGCCCGCCGGGCACCCGCGAGGCCTACACGCCGGACTTTTATGTGGCCTATCTTCGCGATCCCGAAGGCAACAAGCTTGCTGTGTTCTACAGCGGCTGATGGATGGAGCCTGTCGATTCGGCCCTGATGGCGGCCCGCGCCCAGTTCGCGATCACGATCAGCTTCCACATCGTGCTGGCGGCTTTCAGCATCGGTCTGGCGAATTTCCTCATGGTGCTGGAGGCGTTGTGGTTGAAGAGCGGGCGCCAGGTTTATCTGGACGTTTATCGCTACTGGCTCAAGGTGTTTGCGTTCAACGTCGCGGTGGGCACGGCGTCGGGATTGATTCTGGAGTATCAGTTTGGCCTTAACTGGTCGCGGTTGTCGGTGCAGGCCGGCGATGTCCTCGGGCCGCTGATGTTCTATGAAGTGATGGCGGCGTTTTTCATCGAAGCGGGGTTTCTCGGCATCATGTTGTTCGGCCTGAAGAAGGTCGGCCCCCGTCTGCACTTTTTCGCCACTTGCGCGGTGGCGGTGGGCTCAGTCATCAGCGCGTTCTGGATACTGTCCGCCAACTCATGGATGCAAACCCCCGCCGGTTATTCGATTGGCGCGGATGGACGTTATCTGGCCGAGGATTGGTGGGCAATCATCTTCAACCCCTCGTTTCCCTATCGTCTGGCGCACATGCTGCTTGCCGTGTTTATCGGCAGTGCGACGCTGGTTGCCGGCATCAGCGCCTGGCAGTTGCGCAAGGCTTCGGAAAACCCGCGCGCTCGCCTGCAATTTTCCATGGCGCTGTGGGTGATTGCGGTGCTGATGCCGGTGCAGATTGTCGTCGGCGATCTGCATGGCCGACACACCCTGCAGGCCCAGCCGCAGAAGGTGGCGGCAATCGAAGCTTCATGGACGCGCCCCGCACAAGGGGCCGGGGAGCCACTGCGGCTGTTCGCCTGGCCGGATAGGCAAGAGCGGCGCAATCATTGGGAAGTCGCCATTCCCCGGGTCGGTTCGCTGTATTTGCAGCATGACCTGACCAGCACCATCGCCGCGCTTGATGAATTCCCGCCTGAAGACATCCCGCCAGTGGCACCGGTATTTTTCGCGTTCCGGCTGATGGTCGGGCTGGGGCTGCTGATGCTGGGGCAGGGCGTGGTCAGCCTCTTCCTGCGTCGGCGCAATCGCCTGTTCACGGCGCGCGGGTGGTTGGGCGCTTGCGTGCTGCTGGCGCCGGCCGGATTTGTCGCGATGCTCAGCGGCTGGGTGGTCACCGAAGTGGGACGGCAGCCGTTTACGGTCTACGGACTGATGCGCACGGCGGACAGTCTGTCGTCGGTGTCCAGGGCTCAAGTCATCGCCTCGACATGGCTGATTCTGTTGTTCTATCTGCTGATCTTCGGCATCGGCCTGTGGGTGCTGCTGCGCCTGTTGCGTGAGCCGCCGCAGCAGGACCAACCGGGGCCGCAGCCCACGCTTGCCGACGAAACCGGGCACTGAGGAATCACGGACATGGACACGGACTGGCTGACGCTGTTGTGCGCCGCCGCATTGGCGTTTTCGGTGATGAATTACGTATTGCTCGACGGCACCGATCTGGGCGTCGGCATGCTCATGGGCCTGACCGGCTGCAGCCAGCAGCGCAGGGCGATGGCGGTGACGATTCTGCCGGTGTGGGATGCCAACGAAACCTGGCTGGTGCTCGGCGGCGGTGGGCTGCTGGCGCTGTTTCCGTTGGCTTATGCGATCTTGCTGCCGGCGCTGTATGTGCCTTTTATCGTGATGTTCCTCGCATTGATTGCGCGGGCCATGGCGTTGGAGTTTCGCGACTACGCAGCGAACGGACAATGCAAAAGAATCGTCGACGGCGTGTTGGCGCTGGCTTCGTTGCTGACCGGTTTTGTTCAGGGCATGGTGCTCGGCACCCTGGTGCAAGGCGTTGCGCATCAGGGCGGTCAGTACATTGGCGATGGCCTCGATTGGTTGAATCCGTTCCCGGTTTTCTGTGGCCTGGTGCTGGTGTTGGGGTACCTGTGGCTGGGGACTTGCTGGTTGTACTGGCGCACCCTGGATGAACTGCAGCGGCACTCGGCACGCCAGGCCCGCCTCTTGGCCGTGGTTGTCACGGTGTTATTGCTGGTGTTGATCGCATGGACGGCTACGTTGCAGCCGCAATACGCTCGGCGGCTTGCCGATATTCGCCTGTGGTTGCCAGCAGGATTGATCCTCGGCGCTTTATCGATGATGTTCACCAAAGGCTTTCGCAGCCGCTTTGACTTCATCCCGCTGTTCGCCGCCTTGGGCGTTTTCGTGCTGGCCTTCGCGGTGATGCTGGCCGCGCTCTATCCCTTCATCATTCCGCCGGATCTGACCTTGAGCGCAGCCGCTTCCAGCCCGAACAGTCAGATCTTCATGCTGGTCGGCTTCGCCGTGCTCATACCGATCACTCTGGCTTACAACACCTTCGGCTTTCGCGTGTTCAGCGGCAAGGTGCGCGTTGCGGTCAACGGCTGAACTTCATGTCACCCGACCTTTTTTGCCCATCGGCGACAGCCTCGAAGCCCGCAACAAGTCAGCAAAAGCCGCCTTGTCGATCGGCCGGCTCATGAAGTAGCCCTGCACCTCATTGCATTGGTCCTTGCCGAGAATCGCCAGTTGTTCCTCGGTCTCGACGCCTTCGGCAGTCACCGTTAAACCCATGGCTTTGCCCAGACCGATGATCGCCTGCACCACGGCACGGTCATTGGTGCCGCTGCTGATCGAGGCAATAAAGCGCTTGTCGATCTTGATCCCGTCGAATGGATAAGCACGCAGGTATCCAAGCGACGAATAGCCGGTGCCGAAGTCATCCATGTTCAGGCGTACGCCGAGTTCTTTGAGCTGGTTCATGGTGGTCAGCGCGCAATCGGTGTCGTTGAGCATCACGTTCTCGGTGATCTCCAGCTCCAGACGACTGGCCGGGAAACGCGTATCGACCAGTACTTGGCGAACATCCTCGACCACATCGCTCAAAGCAAATTGTGCAGGCGACAGGTTGACCGACAGCAGAATGTCAGGCGGCCAGTCCAGCGCGGTTTCGCAGGCTTCGCGCAATACCCAGCGGCCCAGCGGCACGATCAGATCGGTCTGCTCGGCGAGCGGAATGAACACGTCCGGCCCGAGCAATCCTTGGGTCGGATGCTGCCAGCGCACCAGCGCTTCGACTGAAACGATGTGCTTGCCGTCGACCTTGTAGCGCGGCTGATAGTGCAGGACGAATTCGTTGTGCTTGAGCGCGTGGCGCAAGTCATCTTCCATCTGCCGGCGCGTCTGGATCTGGTCGCTCATGTGCGCTTCAAAGTAGCACCACGTATTTTTGCCGTCGGACTTGGCCTGATACAACGCAATGTCGGCATAGCGGATCAGATCGCTGGCGACGAAGCCGTGACGACGGCTGAGGGCGATGCCGATACTGGCGCCGATATGCAAGGGATGGTGCTCGTAATTGATCGGTTGATGGAGGCTGCCGATCAAGCGTGTGCAGAATTTGTCGATCTCGTGATGGCTGTCCATGCCGTTGAGCACCACCACGAACTCGTCACCGCCCAGGCGCGCAACGATGTCGTGCTCGCGGGTGCATTCGCGCAGACGCGTGGCGACTTCCTGGAGCACCGCGTCACCGGCCGGGTGGCCGAGGGAGTCGTTGATCGGTTTGAAGTTGTCCAGATCGATCATCAGCAGCGACAGCGGCGGTGCGTGTTCCTTCAATAGCAGAACTTCATCCAGATAACGCGCCAGCTTGTTGCGGTTGGGCAGACCGGTCAGGGCGTCATGCATCGACAGATGCTGGATCTGCGCATGGGCGGCAACTTCGTCAGTGATGTCGCTGGCGGTGCCCCGATATCCGACGACGCTGTTTTTGTCGAAAATCGGCCGCGCAGAAAGACGACAATGACGCGGCTGCCCGGACTCGTCACGGTAGGTGCAGCGTAAGTCGCCGGCACTGTTTTCATCGCTCAGTTTGCGCAGCCACAACGCCAGCGGCGTGGTATCGCAGGTCAGCAACTCCCCGATGTTCTGCCCAAGCCAAAAGGCCTGCGGATAGCCGGTGACTTCGCTGAAACGCGCTGACAGGTAGGTTAGCGACAGCTGACCATCCACTTCCCAGATCCAGTCCGACGCTGCTTCGGCCACGGCGCGAAAGCGTTCTTCACTGGCTTCGAGCGCATGATTGGCCGCTTCGAGCGCCTGATTCGAGGCCTGCATCGCTTCAATGCTGTTGTCGACGTATTGCGACGAGCGCAAGGCGTGGCGGAAGAAGTACGCGGTCAGCAACATCAGCACCAGAAACGTCGCGCCGAGCGGTGGCACCAGTGACCACAATAATTGCTGGCCGGGTCGTTGCAGGTCGGCGACCAGGCTGTAGCCGGTGCTGTCGAGCGGCACGCTTGGATGGCCTTTTTCAATGGTGTCATCCGGAACGAGGGTCAGGTTCGTCAGGCCATAACCGGCGCCGATCTTGCGCAGTTTGGTCGGAGTCAGCTTGTCGACGAACACCAGCACGGAAGTGTTGCGCAGTTCGTCCAGCGGTCGTTCATCGTTGGGAATGATCGCCGCAGCGGTAATCAGCGCGGGCCAGCCTTCGAACAGCGAATAGCTACTGACCGGCTTGGTCAGATCAGGCTGGCTCAGCACCTGCTCGACCAGCGCCGGGGCGGGCGCTTGCAGCACCGTGGAGACGTCGATTTCGACCATTTGCCCGCGAATCACCGCGTACTTGGTGCGATTGCGGTCGAGGACAAATACGCCGTCGTAGCCGTCGGTAGTGAACATGGTTTTGCCCATGTTCTGCTCGGTGTAGGCCCAGTTGACGTCGATCGGCCCGCTCAAGGCTTCATAGGCTCGCGTCCAGTAGGCGTAGCTGGTGATGTAGTTTTTCGAAGTGGTGATGCGGTTTTCCACGGCGCGCACGGAATAGAACTGGTTCTGTTCCAGGTCTTTGGCATCGAGGGACTTGGCGATGCCCAGCAAGGTGCTGATGGCGGCAATCACGCCGGCGACGAACAACGCGCCCACGGCGATTGCCAAACGACGGGTCACAGCGCGTTGCGGGGTGGAGATTGGCTGCGCAGCGTGAGTAACGGCCATGTGCTCGTCCTTGATCCGGTGTCTTCTGAATCTAGAACAATGGCGAGCGCACAATGTTCAGATTGTTGTTCTAAGGCATCGACTGGATTTGCTCAAAGTGTAGCGAATCTTGCGCAATTGCCAGCACGCCCGGCCGGCGGCGAATCCCGAAAGGGCGAGACTTCCCGCACAAAAACCGGATAATGGCCGCCATTCGTTTAGCCGTATTCTGGTAATCCCGCATGGAAATCAAGGTCAACTTTCTCGACAACCTTCGACTTGAAGCCAAGTTCGACGACTTCACGGTGATCGCCGATCAGCCCATCCGCTACAAGGGCGACGGCTCGGCACCGGGGCCGTTCGACTACTTCCTGGCGTCGTCGGCCTTGTGCGCGGCTTACTTCGTCAAGCTGTACTGCGACACCCGCAACATCCCGACAGAGAACATTCGCCTGTCGCAGAACAACATCGTCGACCCGGAAAACCGCTACAACCAGATCTTCAAGATCCAGGTCGAATTGCCCGCCGATATTTCCGACAAGGATCGCCAGGGCATCCTGCGCTCCATCGATCGCTGCACCGTCAAGAAAGTGGTCCAGACGGGCCCCGAGTTCATCATCGAAGAAGTCGACAACCTCGACGCCGATGCCCAGGCCTTGTTGATGCCGCAGTCCGGCTCTGAGGCGGGCACCTATATCGCCGGCAAAGACCTGCCGCTGGAACAGACCATCGCCAACATGTCGAAGATCCTTGCCGACCTTGGCATGAAGATCGAAATCGCCTCGTGGCGCAACATCGTGCCGAACGTCTGGTCGCTGCATATCCGCGATGCGCATTCGCCGATGTGCTTCACCAACGGCAAGGGCGCGACCAAGGAAGGCGCGCTGGCTTCGGCGCTGGGCGAGTTCATCGAGCGCCTCAATTGCAACTTCTTCTATAACGACCAGTTCTGGGGCGAAGAAATCGCCAACGCCGAATTCGTACATTACCCGGATGAACAGTGGTACAAGCCAGGGCCGAAGGATGAATTACCAGGCGAGATTCTCGACGACTACACCCTCGGCATTTACAACCGCGACGGCGAGCTGCGCGGCTCGCACCTGTACGACACCAATTCCGGCAATACCCAGCGCGGCATCTGCTCATTGCCGTTCGTGCGCCAATCGGACGGTGAGGTGGTGTACTTCCCCTCCAACCTGATCGAAAACCTCTACCTGAGCAACGGCATGAGCGCCGGCAACACGTTGGCCGAAGCGCAGGTGCAGTGCCTTTCGGAAATCTTCGAGCGTGCGGTCAAACGCGAAATTCTCGAAGGCGAAATGGCCCTGCCGGACGTCCCCCAGCACGTGCTGGAGAAATATCCGAGCATCCTCGCCGGCATCAAGGGCCTGGAAGAGCAGGGCTTCCCGGTGCTGGTCAAGGATGCCTCGCTGGGCGGTGAATTCCCGGTGATGTGCGTGACCCTGATGAACCCGCGCACCGGTGGCGTTTTCGCCTCGTTTGGCGCGCATCCGAGCCTGGAAGTCGCGCTGGAACGCAGCCTGACCGAACTGCTGCAGGGCCGCAGCTTTGAAGGCCTCAACGACTTGCCGCAGCCTACGTTCTCCGGGCAGGCCGTGACCGAGCCGAACAACTTCGTCGAGCACTTCATTGATTCCAGCGGCGTGGTGTCATGGCGCTTCTTCAGCGCCAAACCAGACTTCGAATTCGTCGAGTGGGACTTCTCCGGCGAAGGTGAAAACTCCAACGGCGAAGAAGCCGCGACCCTGTTCGGCATCCTCGAAGACATGGGCAAGGAAGTCTACATGGCGGTCTACGAGCACATCGGTGCCAAGGCGTGCCGCATCCTCGTGCCGGACTACTCGGAGATCTACCCGATCGAAGACCTGATCTGGGACAACACCAACAAAGCCCTGCAATTTCGCGCCGACATCCTCAACCTGCACAACCTCAGCAAGGTCGGCCTGCGCAACCTGGTTCAGGGCCTGGAACGCAGCGAACAGGATGACTACACCGACATCACCACGCTGATCGGCATCGAGTTCGACGACAACACGCCGTGGGGCAAGCTGACGATCCTGGAACTGCGCTTGCTGATCTATCTCGTGTTGCAGAAGTTTGACGAGGCCAAGGATCTGGTTGAGGCGTTCCTGCAGTACAACGACAACACCGTTGAGCGCGGCTTGTTTTATCAGGCTGTGAATGTGGTGCTGGAGATGGAGCTGGATGACGACCTGAAGCTGGAGGATTACGAAGCCAACTTCCGCCGGATGTTTGGCGACGAGCGCATGGACGCGGCGATCGGTTCGGTGAATGGCAGTGTGCGGTTTTACGGCTTGACGCCGACGAGCATGAAGCTGGAAGGGCTGGATCGGCATTTGCGCTTGATCGAGAGCTATAAAAAGCTGCATGCGGCGCGGGCGAATGCGACAACCTTGTCGCGTTGAGAGCAGGCGATCCAAATGTAGGAGCTGCCGAAGGCTGCGATCTTTTGACTTTGATTTTTTTTGACCAAAGCAAGATCAAAAGATCGCAGCCTTCGGCAGCTCCTACAGATCGAGCCAAGCTCAGCGGCCATGCGCTGCATCCGCCAACTGCCCCGTATCCACCCGCACAAAGACCGAATCGCCCACTGCCGTCAGTATTTCCCCGGCATACACCTCGCAAATCACCCGGGTCTTGCGCCCGACTTCACCTTCAACCCGCGCGCGCAATAGCAGCGGTACGCCCATCGGTGTCGGTTTGATGAACTTGATCCCGAGGTTGCCGGTGACGCAGTCGATGCGCGGCAGGCTGCCGGCTTCGCGGTTTTGCGCGCGATAGTGCCAGGCCATGGCGGTCCAGTTGGAGTGACAGTCGACCAGCATGGCGATCAGCCCGCCGTAAACCAGATCCGGCCAGCCGCAATAATGGGCTTCGGGCAAGTGTTCGGCGACCACATGGCTGCCGTCTTCGTCCCAGCGGCTTTTGACGTGCAGGCCGTGCGGGTTGCGCCCGCCGCAGCCGTAACAAACGCCTTCGGGGGCGGCGAGATCTTGCAGCGGGGTGTCGTGGCTGGACATGGTTGAATTCATCCTGGAGTGGCGAGGCCGGACAGGCGCACGCGGTTGCGTCCGCCGCGTTTGGACTCGTAGAGCGCGGCATCGCCAAGTTCGATCAGCGCATCCAGACTGGCTGGTGGTTTGTCGAACAGGGTGGCGCCGATGCTCAAGGTCACCGCAGCGGACGTGGGACAGGTGTGCGACGCCAAGGCCAGAAACTGTTCGCGCAAGGCATTGCCCAGTTCAAGAATAGCCTCGGCCGACGCGTTGTTGAGCAGCATCAAAAACTCATCGCCGCCCAAGCGCGCAGTCAGCGCATTGGCCGGCAGCTGGGCGCGGATCATCTCGCTCAAGGCAATCAGCAAGCGGTCGCCGGCGATGTGCCCGTACTGATCGTTGACCAGTTTGAAGTTGTCGATATCGATCAACAGCAGCGCACCCGGTCTTTGCGCGGATACACCGGCCAACAGGCGTGGCGTGCGTTTTTCCAGGGCGCGGCGGTTGTAAAGGGCGGTGAGCGGATCGCGCTCGGCGAGGCGGGCGATCTGCTTTTCCCGGCGATATCGCTCGGTGCCGGTCATCGACAGAGCAATCAACATGATCGCCATCGCGCCTTCGACCAGTGAGATCTGAATGATCTCGCCGCGAAACGCCGCCAGATCGATCAGCGTACCGGGGATCACTACGGTCAAAGCCTTGGCCACATAAAAGAGGCCGTGGCCGAGCAGCACATAGCGCAGTTGCACCGCGCCGACGCTCAATGACTTGCCGTGCGGACGCAGCAGCGAACTGGCCTTCAGCGTGGGAATGGCTACCAGCAGCGAGTTGGCCACCAGCATGGCTTTCGACCACAACGGCCCCTCCGGCAAGAGCAACATGATCAGCCACGTCGCGAAAATCAGGTACCACGCCGGCGACAGTCGGGTCTGGGTGAAGCGCGCCACACCCAGCAGGAAAAAGAAATGCGCGGTCACCAACAGGCCGTTGGCGAACCAGATGCCCAGCAGCATAAAACCGCTGCTGCGCAGCAAGGCGAGGGTAGAACCGAGGGTGATGGTGGCGAAACCGGCGCTCCAGAACAGGAGCGAAGGCTCACGGATGCTGCGCCATTCGACCGCCAGATACAGCGCGGCAGCGGCTGCGAGGGCGATTGTGATGGTCAGCATCGTTGGCGGGTCGAGCGGCATTTCCGGGCAGGCCTGTCTGTATGGCAATAGGCCTGCGATTGTAAGCGTTTGGTCAGGTTTTTCGCAGGGGGCGCGTTGTCCGGCAGACCACTGGCGTTGCAGCTGTCACTCTTGCGCGGTTAGCCAAGTGTCTACAACGCGGCGATCGAGCTCCTCCCAATAGGCCATGCCCAGCACTCGCGTGGTGTTAAGCCCGCGCAGGTAACCGCGCAATTGCTGGCCAGTGTCGCGAACCAATTGCGCATCGCGAATGTTTTTGTCCAGCAGGACGGTTTCGTACTGGATCAGGTATTCCGCCACGCGCTCGCGATATTCGGGCAGCACGGCATCACGGATCAGATCAAACGTTCTCAAGGCGAGACCCTCATCATATTTTCCAGGCAGGTCGAGTGTGCATCAGTCAGCTCGTCACGCAACTATTGCTAGAAGTAATAGTGACCATCAAGAAACGCAAGTTCTGCTTTGTCGGCGTTGGGCGGAAAATCGCCTCCATCGAAGACGCAGCTCAAGGAAATTGCGCGATGAAAACTCTGACTCGACTGGCAATGATCGCCCTGCTGATGGGCGGGGTGATGGTTGCACCGGCTTACGCGGACGACGCCCGGTCGTGTCACTTGCAACCCATCGCCGCCAGCGCCTCAGCCCTGCAGCACACACAGACTGTAGGTGTGTTGTTGAGCGAAAACACTTTGCAGAACCTGCAAAACCTGGAGCGCTACCACGACATGGCGCTGAACGGCGCAAAAGACGCACTGGATTCGCGAATCCGCGACGCCTTTATCGGCAGCTCCGACCCGCAACTGGCGCTGGACTGGCTGGTGAGTTCACTGCAGCAGCAGTTCGTCTCGGTCATCGTTTACGACAACCTGGATGACCTGCTTCAGGCTCACCCGGACGTGGTAGTCAAGCTCGACACCTTCAATCGCTTGCTGACCCAGCGCAATAGTCTGGTCGAGGCGCGCTTTTCGGCACGGTTCTACGACGCCGATCTGCAGTACATCGGCAAGGCCGAGGGGGCGATCGAGCGAGAGTTGCCTTCGGTCTGGGTGCATAACCAGGCGGCGCCGCATATTGCCGCGCAGATCAATCAGCAGCGTGACCTGCAACTCAATGCGCTGAAGCAATTCGATGTGTCGCTCAAGGCCCTGGTGGCGTCGAGCTGACTCTTAAACGTAAATGGCAACGGCGGCGCCGTGAAGTCGAACCGTTGCCGGTTGAACCGAACCTTTATTTTCAGGATTACCCCGATGCGTCCTTTATTCGTGCCTGCCATGGCTTTTGTTTCCCTGTTGCTTGCCGGTTGCGCTTCGGCGCCGAACGATCCGACCCTGACGTTGCAGACCAGCAAGACACCAGCGCAGTTCGCCGAATGCGTAGTGCCGAAGCTGCAGGGCAGTGCGTTGAATCCGACGGTTTCGCAGAGTCAGCGCAGTTATCGGATTGTGGTGCCGAGCAAGGTCGCGGCGGATAACGTGCTGGAGGCGTACAAGGCGGGGAAGGGCGGCAAGGTGTTCATTTATGAGCGGCATTTGCTGGCGTCGAATTTGTTGCCGTCGAGTTTTGAGCGGGCCGCTCAGGAGTGCATTTGATCTGAGCGCCCGGATGGTTTTTTGACAGAGCTCCTTTGGTTGGCCGCAACCAACCAATTTTTTCGCCCCACACTGGTTTTCGGTTGTGGGGTTTTTTTTTGGACTTGGCGGCCTTTGGGCCGACCATACTCTGGGGGGTTGGGTGGATATCCGTTTTTTTGGGTGTTGCGGCTGGCGGTTTCGCCCTTACGGCGAGTCCCTTTTGGCAAACGCCGGAATGCCGGCCCAGCCCAAAGGAACCAAAAGGTCTTCGCCCTGACGTTCGGCCCGCTCGCTGGAGCTCGGGGTTCCTTCGCTCCGGGATCGATCCGGGCGCAGCGGCTACGGTTTGCTTCGCTGCACCTCCTTCCGCTGTGTTCGACTTCGTCGAACGGTCGCTGCGCTCCCACCCCCGGATCAATCCCTCCACTCAGCCTGCCGACGGGCTCCAGGATCAAAAGCTTTACTCGAGCTAACGCTCATCGTGTTGGGTGGCGGGACGGCCTGCTTGGTTTGCTTTTGCTTTTCTGTAGGAGCGAGCCTGCTCGCGAAGGCGGTATGTGCCGCGATCACGAACAGCGCTCCAGAACCGGTTCACCCCGTCACACACCCAACCGGCACTTTTCCCGCAAACGTATCAACCAGACTCGCCACCACCATTTCCCCCATCCGCGTGCGGGTCTGCAAGGTGGCGCTGGCCCGATGCGGTTGCAGCACCACTTGTTCATTAGCAAACAACGCTTCAGGCACAGTCGGTTCATCGACAAACACATCCAGCCCAGCCCCGGCAATCTCTCCCGCTGAAAGCGCGGCCACCAGATCCGTCTCATTCACCAGTTTGCCCCGGGCGACATTGATCAGATAACCGTCCTTGCCCAACGCTTGCAGCACTTGCGCGTCGATGATCGCTTCGCCCTTGTCCGCCGCCGCAGCGAGGATCAGGGCGTCGCTGTCGCGGGCCAGTTGTTTGATGTCGGCGACGAAGGTGTGCGGGACGTCGTTCATCGGTTGCAGGTCGGTGTAGCTGATCGGGCAGCCGAAGGCGGCGGCGCGGGTGGCGATGGCGCGGCCGACGCGGCCCATGCCGACGATGCCGATGCGCATGCCGGACACTTGCCGCGCCAGCGGCAGGGGCGCGAGAGGGGTTGGGCTTTGCGGCCATTGACCGGAGCGTACGTAGCGGTCGCTGGTGCACAGGCCGCGACACACCGAGATCAGCAGGCCAATCGCGAGGTCGGCGACGTCTTCGGTGAGTGCGCCAATGGTGGCGGTGACACGGATGCCGCGGTCGCGGGCGTAGGCGAGGTCAACGGCGTCGGTACCAACGCCGTTGACCGCGACCACTTCCAGGTTCGGCAGTTGCGCCATCAGCGCCTGGCTGATGCCGGTGTGGCCGCCGGTGATCACGCCGCGAATGGTGGCGCCGTGTTCCTTTATATAGGCGGGTTTGTCCGTCTGCTGGAAGTAGCGGCGCACGGTAAACAGTTCTTCCAGGCGCGCGTTGATTTCCGGGATCAGGATCGGGCTCAGTTGCAGGATTTCTGGCTTCATGGCTACCTCGTTACGCAATAAAAAGGCCGGCTCAACCGCGGCCGGCAAACGGCATGGCACTGGCCATGACGGTCATGTTCAAAACGTTGGCCGACAGCGGCAGGCCGGCGATATAGCGCACCGCGTCGGCGACGTGTTTGACGTCGACCATTGGCTCGACGGCGATGCTGCCGTTGGCCTGGCGCACGCCTTTGGTCATGCGCACCGACATTTCCGTCAGGGCATTGCCGATGTCGATCTGGCTGCAGGCGATGTTGAATTCGCGGCCGTCCAGCGCCAGCGATTTGGTCAGGCCGAGCACGGCGTGTTTGCTCGCGGTGTAGGCGCTGCTGAACGGGCGCGGCGTGTGTGCGGAAATCGAACCGTTGTTGATGATCCGCCCGCCCTGTGGTTGTTGCTGGCGCATCAGCCCGAACGCGCCGCGGGCGCAGAGGAAGACGCCGTTGAGGTTGGTATCGATCACGTTGCGCCACTGCTCGAACGTCAGTTCATCCAGCGGCACGGCGGGGGCGTTGACGCCGGCGTTGTTGAAGACCACATCGAGGCGCCCGTAGACCTCGGCAATGGTCGCGAACAGCACATCGACACTGGCCGGATCACGCACGTCGGTGGGCACGGCCAAGGCTTGATGACCCTGGCTCTGCGCCAGTTCGACCAGCGCTTGCAAGGGCTCGGGCCGGCGTCCGGCGAGCACGAGGATGAAACCGTCAGCCATCAGGCCCAGCGCCACGGCTCGGCCGATACCACTGCCGGCGCCGGTGACCAGCGCGACTTTCAAAGGGGTAGTCATAGTGTTGTTCTCCTTTTTTCTGAATCAGCTGGATCAGGGCCGTGGGCCGACGCGCATGTCCAATTGGCCGATGCCGTCGATGCCGGCGCTGATCACGTCGCCCGGTTGCAGGCCATCGACACCGGCGGGGCTGCCGGTCATGATCAGGTCGCCAGCGCGCAGGGCCACCGATTGCGAAATGCGCGCGATCACTTCACTGACCGACCAGATCTGGCTGTCGAGGTTGTCGCGTTGGCGTTCTTCGCCGTTGACGTTCAGCCACAGTTCGCCCTCGGGATGGCCGCAGCGGCTCACCGGCACGACGGCCGTCATCGGCGCGGCGCCGTCGAAGACCTTGGCACCTTCCCATGGCAAGCCGTTGCTCTTGGCTGCGCGCTGCACATCACGGCGGGTCAGGTCGAGGCCGGCGGCGTAGCCCCAGACGTAGGCCATAGCCTGATCTTCAGGGATATTGGCGCCGCCTTCACCGATGGCCACGACCAGTTCGATTTCGTGGACGAAGTCCTCGCACACCGAGGGGAAGGCGACGTCGCCGACGGCATCGACCACACAACTTGCCGGTTTCATGAAAAACACTGGCGGCTGGCGCGACTGGCCTTGCGCGTCCGGCCATGGATAGTTGCGGCCGACACAGAACACCCGGCCGACGGGGAAGCGTTGCTCGCTGCCGAGTACCGGCAAGGTCACGGGCAGATCCGGGGTAAAGACGTATTCGGTCATGTTCATCCTGCGGGTCATCCTGTTTGAAAGGGCAGCGTACGGCGGCTGGCATCGGCGAAGTTGGACGAAAGCCGCCTGCGTTTGGACAAATCCGGGTTATTGCGCTCAGCGCGCCTTCAGCTCAATGCGGTACAGGCGCCCGAGCAGCAACGAGTAGGAGAGGGTGCCGATCAGCGCCACGCCGCCAATGAACCAGAACGCATAGGCGAAGGTGCCGGTGGCGTGAACGATGGCGCCGATCACGATCGGCGTGACGATGCCGCCAATGTTCGCGGCCAGGCTGGTGATCCCGCCGGTGAGGCCGATCAGCTCTTTCGGCGCCACTTCCGAGACCGCCGCCCACGACGAGGACGCGATGCCTTGGGCGAAGAAAGCGATGGTCAGTACGGCGATGCAGATCAGGTTGGAATCAGTGAAATTCACCAGCACGATCGACATGCCCAGCATCGAACCGACCACCAGTGGCAACTTGCGCGCAAACGACATCGAGTAGCCGCGACGGATCAGCAGGTCGGAGACGATGCCGGCCAGCAGAATCCCCACCGTAGCGCCAACGAACGGCAGTACGGCGAAGATCCCGGCCTTGATCATGGTCAGTTTGCGTTCTTCGATCAGGTAGGTCGGGAACCAGGTGAGGAAGAAGTACAGCGCCGAGGTGCTGGCGAACTTGCCGATGCAAATTGCCCAGATCTGCCGATAGCTGAACAACTCGGCAATCTGCCGCCAGTTGAAACGGGTGCGCTCCTGACTGCTCTTGACCAGACCACCGCCTGTTTCGATGTACTTCAATTCTTCCTGGCTGACTTTTTTGCAGTTCAGCGGATCGCGATACAGGTACAGCCACAACACACCAAAGACGATGCCAAGCGCGCCGGTGCTATAGAACACGTGGCGCCAGTCGAAGGTGGTCGCCAGCCACAACAGCGCGCCGGTGAACAGCGCCGTGCCGAGGTACTGGCCGCACACGTAAATGCTGCTGGCCATCCCGCGTTCCCGCGCCGGGAACCACACCGTCACCGCGCGGCTGTTGGCCGGAAAAGCCGGGGCTTCCATGGCGCCGACCGCCAGGCGCAGGCCGAACAGCGAGGCAAATCCCGTCGCGAACCCCTGGCAAACGGTGACGGTCGACCAGCTGATCAGCGATACGCCGTAGGTAAAGCGCGAGCCAAACCGATCGGCAATAAATCCGGCGGGCACCAGCGCCAGCGCATAAGTCCAGGCGAATGCAGAGAAGATCAGGCCCATCTCGATCTTGTCCAGGCCAAGATCCTTGGCCATGAATGGCGCGGCGATCGAGATGTTCACCCGGTCGATGTAATTGATGATCGTCGCGATCAGCAGCAACGACAGCATGAACCAGCGCCGCCGCGTTGGCAGGCGCTGCGCCGTAACCGCATCGCGTGCGCCGGCTATCACCGGCGGGACAGTGGCACTTGAGGAATGGGAGTTGGACATGCGGAGACCTCGTTATTGTTAGAAGAGTCGAGATTTTTCGAGCAGCCGATGCCGTTGCCCGCAACGTGTGGAGCAAGGCAATCGAACGGGTTGCAGCGCGGGTTTCAGACGTTCAGGAACGACTTTCTGCGATTGGCTCGAAGGGGAGGTCGGGCGGGGCGGCGAGGGGAAATAGCAGGATCATGACGTGCGCACCTTTGATTGTTTTTGAAAGAGGTTGGGCTGCGTTGGTCATTACAGTGGTCGTACAACGGTTCTAAATCAACCGATGGGTTAGAACGTTTTTTCTTCGAAAAAGCGGGTGGGGCGAACCTGTCCAAAAAAATAAATACGATTTGTCTTGATAATCAACATCTGGATTAGTCAGTAAGCGTCTGAATATGAACGGATTTGTGGTTTTTCAGAGCGATTCTGTTTTTGGACAGGCGAATCGCGAGCGCTCTTTCAAAAAAGAAGCCTGGCGCCACCGTCATCGTATGACTCATTGTCGCTTAGCGCTCAACCCTGCAAGATGACAAGCGCCACCTCACTGCCCGGAGGACTTCCCGCCCATGTCTTCACCCAGCCGTATTCCGACCTACGTCATGCAGCAACGCAGCGAATTGACCGATTTCTACATTCGCGACAAGAAGGGCCGGCGCGCCGAAACCGCTCCTCACCGGCACGAGTATTTCCAGATCCAGATCAACCTCGGTGGTGACACCGTGCAGCACATCGGCGGGGTGCAGCGGCCGTTCCCGCGCAACACTCTGGCGTTCATTCTGCCGCACCGGGTGCATGTGATTCCGCATCCCGAGGACAGCAATTTCATCGTCATCAATTTTTCCCAGACGTTCCTGTTACCGCATCTGCAATGCGATCCGATGGACCTGGAAGAGGTGTCGATCCTGCTCGCGCCGGAGCTGTCGCCGTTCCGCTTTCAGGAACACCTGGATTTCATTTTGGGCGATGAGGATTTCGCTCAGGTCTGTGGTTTGATCGAGCAGATGCGCAGTCTTGATGAGAACCGTCAGTTCGGTACGCGGGAAATGCTCAAGGGCTTGTTGCTGCAAATGATTGGCAGCGTGTGTTTTCTTTACGCCGAGCCGCTCAAGCGCCTGGCAGAAGAGAATGCGGCCGAGAACAGCCGTCGCGACGCCTTGAGCCGAATGTTCGAGTATTTGCGGAAGAACATCGCCGATCCTGATCTCAATCTGATCAAGGTTGCAGCGACGACTTATCTGTCACCGACTTACCTGACGCACTGGCTGCGCAAGGAAATCGGCAAGACCTTCACCGAGCTGGTGCTGGAGCGGCGCATGCACGCCGCGCGCAACTTCCTGCTCAACAGCACGCGCTCGGTAGGCGAAGTGGCGCGGTTGTGCGGGTTCGCCGATGAGGCTTATTTCTCCCGTCGTTTTCGCCAGATTCATGGCCAGCCACCGGGGCAGTTTCGTCGCCGCCAGCTCAACCCGGACACGCCGCAGACACCGTTGAATACGTAGAACGGTGCTCAGACCCACTTGAAGCGGGCAGGGAAGCGCGCCACGAAACAGGTGCCCGCTTCACTGTCGGACGTCACGCTCAAGGTGCCGTTGTGCGCATTGGCAATTTGCCCGGCGATGTACAAGCCCAATCCCAACCCTTCATTACGCTGGCCCGCTTCGGAGCGCGAAAACGGCTCGAACAGCAATGGCATCAGCGCAGGCGGGATCGGCGCGCCCTGGTTGATCAGCGAAATGACAATTTCGTCGCCCTCGGCGCAAGCCTTGAGCACGATCGGTTCGGCGGTGGAACCGTGAGTCACGGCGTTGCCCAGCAGGTTCGACAACAACTGGCTGATGCGCAGCGGGTCGCAATAGACGCCGGCCGGCACATCAAGCACATCAATGAACTGCGCCTGCGGGTAGGCCGCCTGCACTTCTTCAAGGGTCTGGCGTAATGTCTGTTGCAGGTCATCGACCAATTTGCGCTGCACCGGAATCCCGCTGCCCAAGCGGCCCCGGGCAAAGTCGAGGATGTTTTCGATCAGCACGCCCATGCGCACCGAGCTGGTGCGGATCGCCGACAGCAGCGTGCGCGAGCGCTTGTCCTCGGCTTTGCTTTGCAGCAGGTCGGCGCTCATGCGAATGGCGCTGAGTGGCGTGCGCAAGTCGTGGCCCAGGACGGCGATGAATTGCTCGCGCAGACGGCCCAATTCATTGGCGTCGGCCAAAGCGGTTTTGGTTGCGTGCAAATGCCCCTGGGTATCCAGACTCATCGCAATCAACTGGGCGAAAAGGGTGAGGGTCTTTTCGATGGCTGAGTCATCGAGATTGGCCGGCACCGAATCGATGGCGCACAGCGTGCCGAAGAATTCGCCGTTGGCCTTGATGATGGGAATCGAGATGTAGCTTTCCAGCCCGTAGGTTTTCGGCGTGTGGTGCGAGGAGAACACCGGATGCTGGCTCGCGTGGCCGAAGATCACCGGTTGATGATGCTGGCGGATTTCATGACAAATCGTCGACTCAAGCACCAGTTCTCCGCCGGGCAACAGCCCGAAGTCGATCGAGTCATCCACGGCGCAGGCGATCCACTTGCTCTCGGTGACCCGCGCGACGGCGGCGAAGCGCATGCCGGTCATGTGTTTGACCATGCTCAGAATCACCGGCACAGCGTCAATGCTGCCGATGGCTTGGAGGTCGGAGGAAAAATCTGTCTGGGGCATGGCCGGCGCTTCGCGAAAGTGTCGCCAGAGACTATCGGTAATTGCCGGTCGTGCCTAATGAACATGCAAAAAAAGGCGCCGGGAAAACTCCCGGCGCCCTGTGTGTCAAGCGCTGATCGTTATCGATCAGAACTTGTACTTGGCCGTCATCATGTAGCTGCGCGGCGTGCCGTAGTTGTCGGTCGAGCCCCACGTCACATCGCTTCCGATGGAGGAGTAGTACGTGCGATCGAAAATGTTGTTGGCGTTGACCTGCAGGTCGAGGTGCTTGTTGACCTCATAACCGGCCATCAGGTCGGTAACCGCGTAGCCTCCCTGTTCGAGCCGATAGCTACCGCCGTTGGCCAGGGCGATGTCGTTGTACATCCGGCTCTGCCAGTAGACGTTGCCGCCCACGCGCAGTTTTTCCAGCGGGCCTTTGAAGCGGTACACGGTGGACACCTTGAACAGATGCTCCGGCATGTCGGTGTCGAATTTCTGATTATTGTTGGCCGGGTTTTCGTCCTTGATGTAGTGGGCGCGGGTATAGGTGTAGCCGGCGCCGACTTGCCATTGCTCGGTCAGCGCACCCTGCAGTTCCATGTCCACGCCTTGAGCGCGAACCTTGCCGGAGGTTTCGTAGCAGGTCAGTTCCGGGCAGCCGAGCTGGGTCGCCGCCTGGGTGGCGCGGTTGGTCTGGTCCATTTGGAACACCGCTACGCTGCCGTTCAGCGCACCGTCGAAGTATTCGCCTTTGATGCCGACTTCGTAGTTTTCACCGACGATTGGCTCCAGCACTTTGCCGCCAAGATCTTTCTGGGTTTGCGGGGTGAAAATGTCGGTATAGCTGGCGTAAACCGAGTGATGGTCATCGAGCTTGTAGATAAGGCCAGCGTAACGGGTCAGGTTACGTGTGACTTTGAAGTCACCGTCGGCACTGCGATCGTCGTAGTCATACCAGTCCAGACGACCGCCGAGGATCAGCGTCAGCGGGTCGGCGAGGCTCAAGCGGGTGGTCAGGTAAACCGCGTCCTGAGTGGTGACGTTGCGCGACTTGCCACTACGCACGAAGTCAGGCTTGGGCGCGGCGATCGGCAGGCCGGTGTCGTAGGGCGAGTATTCCTTGGTGGTGGCGTCGTACACGCGATTGCTCGCGCCGACCACCAATTCGTGGGTGCGGCCGAACGCTTCGAACGGGCCGCTGGCAAAACCGTCGAACGCACGTTGTTTGTCGGTGTGGTGCGATTGATAGGCGGTGGTTTCCAGCGGGCCGTCATAGCGCGAAAGGTAGGTGCCCGAGAATTCGCCATCGAGTGTCGAAGTCGAACCGCCCAGATGCAGTTTCCAGTCGTTGGCGAAACGGTGTTCGACTTCGCCAAACACGGTGTCGATCTGCAGCTTGCGGTTTTCCCAATCGGTGCCCGGGTAAGTGGAGCGGGGGAGGTCGAGGTGGTGGCCGTCTTCGCCGATCGGCAGGCCGCCCCAGAAATAGTTGGTCTGATCGTTCTGCCGGGAGAAGCCAAGGGTCGCGGTGGTGCTGTCGCTCAGGTCGGCTTCACCGATGGCGTAGAACAAGCCGTGATCGTTTTCTTCCTTGTCGCGGAAGCTGTCGGCGCCTTGATACGAAGTCACCACGCGGCCACGCAGCGTGCCGCTGTCATTGAGCGGGCTCGAGGCGTCGACTTCACCACGGTAGTCATCCCAACTGCCGGCCGCGCCGGTGAGCGTCACGCGCTGGTCGGCGGTTGGGCGCTTGCGCACCATGTTGATCGCCGCCGACGGGTTGCCGGCACCGGTGACCAGGCCGGTCGCACCCCGCACGATTTCCACCCGGTCGAACATCGCCAGGTTCGGTTGCACGGCCAGAGTGAACGGCGAATACGAGCTGGGCAGGCCGTCGTACATGATGTTGTCGATGTCGAAACCGCGCGCCTTGTAAGTCTGTCGGCCCGGACCGCTGGCCTCGCTGAGGAACAGCCCCGGCGTGCCACGCACCACGTCGTTGACGCTGGTCATGTTCTGGTCGTCCATGCGCTGACGGGTGATAACCGTCACCGCCTGCGGCGTTTCGCGCATGGTCAGCGACAGCTTGGTGGCGGTCTGCATCGGCCCGGTGGTGTAGGACTGTGTGTCTTCGGTGGTGCTGCTCATCTGCGTGGCGCCGATTTCGGTCGCCTGCAGTTCAAGCGGGCCGTTCGCGGGTGCAGTGGAGGCAGCTTCCTCGGCCAGCACAGGTGCGATGCTCGCCATGCCGATGGCGATCGCGAGCAGGTTAGGTGAAAGATTTGAACGGCGGTGGAGGGTGTGAAACGACATCTATCTGCTTCCCCAAAGTTACCCAAACGAAACTGATGCGAGTGCATGTAAGAATTATTCGCATTAGTATGTAGGAAGTTTGTTGGGGAATAAACCCGTACGGGTCAGTGAGTTAATGATTTTTTCACAATTGAATCGATGCTCTAGTGGAAACGAATGTGGGAGCGGGCTTGCTCGCGAAAGCGTCGT
>Ga0308159_1002055_pt1 | contig 24840 bp, 22 predicted proteins | sample PhyCR1_FD_201040 | JGI IMG/M metagenome (GOLD analysis project Ga0308159, IMG submission 201040) | Phyllosphere microbial communities from UC Gill Tract Community Farm, Albany, California, United States - DLSLC.R1 | ecosystem: Host-associated > Plants > Phyllosphere > Unclassified | place: USA...
AGTAGTGCCACGTCGATCACTCCAATTCCCCGCTCAAAATCATGAGCAGGATTGTGTCTTAAACGTGGGTCAGTTCCGGTTGCAAATTAAGCGGCAAAGTGGGTCAGATTTCGCTGCAAATCAACACAGTCCGGTCAGCGCACATCGCCCGCCCCATCTCTTGATGACATCAGCCCTGAACTTGCCCTGCCCAATGCGGGACATCACCAGCGCTTCGCGTGTCGTTGCAGAGATCTTTGCAGAGTCAGTCGCCCCCGAGCTGATGAACGCTTCTTCGCAGCGCGCCAGCTGGTTGACCGCTTCTAGAAGATACATGCCTGCATCCGCCGGCAGGTGCGCCATGTAGATCTGGTTCAGCGTCGCCTGGTTACTGAATAACGAGGGCGCGCTGCGGTTGTTGAACCTTGCAATGAACTCGGTGGCGATTTCGTCGCGATGAACTTTGCGGTCCAGCTCGACAATTTGAACATCGACGCGATTGCCGATGGCGTCCCATTCTTGAAACGCGCGGGACATTGGGCGCGCCTCGGTGTATGAGTCGCCGTCTGCGATGGCCAGGAAGCTGATTCGTTGGTCATAGCAGCAGAAAATGATATCGCCCTGCCTGACCTTGCCCACGTTGTCCCAGTAAAGCCGCGTGACTTCGTTGCCGACCTTGCTCACCGAGCTTTTAGGCGCCCATAGAAAATGCTGGTCAATGACTGTCTTGTGAGTGCCGCCAATATTGACCCAATAAAATTCCATGTAACTCCCGAGTGCGATGCTTAGTTATCAATTGATTTAAGGCATCACTTTACCATCTATAGTTGAGTCCGCTTATTTATTAAGCGAACTCATCTATTGATGGCCAATCTCGGTGGGGAGAAATTTTTCAGGGCATAAAAAAAGGCGCTCAACAGAGCGCCTTCGATATCACAGCTTTGCGGACTTACACGTCAATATTCCCCGCCCGCAACGCATTATTCTCAATAAACGCCCGCCGCGGCTCCACATCATCCCCCATCAAGGTAGTGAAGATCTGGTCCGCAGCAATCGCATCCTCAATCTGCACCTTCAACAACCGGCGCACAGTCGGATCCATCGTAGTCTCCCACAGCTGATCCGGATTCATCTCGCCCAGACCTTTGTAACGCTGCTTGGAAACCACCCGCTCCGCCTCGTCACGCAGCCAGCCCATCGCCTGGTGGAAGTCGGTCACTGCCGATTCCTTGGTGCGTTCGCCTTCGCCGCGGCGCACGTAGGCGCCTTCGCCCAGCAAACCGGTGAAGGTGGCGGCGGCGTCGGCCAGGACGCGGTAGTCGGCGCTCTGGACGAAGTCGGCGTCGATGGCGCTGACTTTGACGTTACCGTGGTGCATGCGTTCGATCCACAGCATGTGCTTCTCGGACAGTTCGTCCGAGCGCACCGAAACCTTGATCGCGATGTCGTTGATGTTGTCCTGCAGCGCACGGGCCGAGACTTCGGCCAGTTCCAGCGTGTCCAGGTTCAGCGTCACGCCGGTCATGATGGCGGTCAGCGCGGCGCGGTCGATCACGCGTGTCAGGCGCGTCATGATGACGTTGGCCAGGTTGAATTGGCGTACCAGTTCGGCCAGCGGCTCGCCGACGATCGGGTTGGCGCCTTCGCGCGGGGTGAGGGCGGCGGTGTTGAGGGCCACGTTCATCATGTACGTCGCTTCTTCGGCGTCGTCTTTCAGGTAGCGCTCGTCGCGGCCGGCTTTGACCTTGTACAGCGGCGGTTGCGCGATGTAGATGTGGCCGCGCTCGACCAGTTGCGGCATCTGGCGGTAGAACAGCGTCAGCAGCAGGGTGCGGATGTGGGCGCCGTCGACGTCCGCATCGGTCATGATGATGATGCGATGGTAGCGCAGTTTTTCGACGTTGAATTCATCCGGGCCGATCGACGTGCCCAGCGTGGCGATCAGGGTGGTGATCTGCTCGGAGGACAGCATTTTTTCGAAGCGCGCCTTTTCCACGTTCAGCACCTTGCCGCGCAGCGGCAAAATGGCCTGGAATTTGCGGTCGCGGCCTTGCTTGGCCGAGCCGCCTGCGGAGTCACCCTCGACGATGTACAGTTCGGACAGGGCCGGGTCTTTTTCCTGGCAGTCGGCCAGCTTGGCCGACAGGCCCAGGCCGTCCATCACGCCCTTGCGGCGGGTGAGGTCGCGGGCCTTGCGGGCCGCTTCGCGCGCGCGCGCTGCTTCCACGATCTTGCCGCAGATGATCTTGGCGTCGTTCGGTTTTTCCTGCAGGTAGTCGGCCAGGGTTTTGGCGACGATTTCTTCGACCGGGCCGCGCACTTCGGACGACACCAGCTTGTCCTTGGTCTGCGATGAGAATTTTGGCTCAGGCACTTTCACGGACAGCACGCAAGTCAGGCCTTCGCGCATGTCGTCGCCGGAGATTTCCACTTTCGCCTTTTTGGCGAACTCGTGTTCTTCGATGTACTTGTTGATGACGCGGGTCATCGCCGCGCGCAAGCCGGTCAGGTGGGTGCCGCCGTCGCGCTGCGGAATGTTATTGGTGAAGCACAGTACCTGTTCATTGTAGGCATCGTTCCACTGCATCGACACGTCCACCGAGATATTGGTGTTCTGGTCGGACATGCGTTCGCCGGTGGCCTGGAACACGGTCGGGTGCAGCACGGTCTTGGCCTTGTTGATGTATTCCACGAAGCCACGGGTGCCGCCTTCGAAGGCGAAGATGTCTTCCTTGCCGGTGCGCTGGTCGGAGAGGCGGATGTTGACGCCGTTATTCAGGAACGACAGCTCGCGGATACGCTTGGCCAGGATTTCGTAGTGGAATTCCACGTTGCCGAAAATGGTTTCGTCGGCCCAGAAGTGGACGTCGGTGCCGCGCTTGTCGGTTTCGCCGATGACCTTGATCGGGGAAACGGCAAAGCCGTCGCGCATTTCCAGTTCGCGGTCCACCGGTACGCCCCGGGCAAATTCCATGAAGTGGACTTTGCCGTCGCGGCGGATGGTCAGTTTCAGGGTTTTCGACAGCGCGTTCACGCACGATACGCCCACGCCGTGCAGACCGCCTGAAACCTTATACGAGTTCTGGTCGAACTTGCCGCCGGCGTGCAGTTCGGTCATGACGATTTCGGCCGCCGAACGTTTCGGGTCGTGCTTGTCGTCCATTTTCAGGCCGGTCGGTACGCCGCGGCCGTTGTCGGTGATCGAGATCGAGTTGTCCGCGTGAATGGTCACGTGGATCTCGGTGCAGTAGCCGGCCAGCGATTCGTCGATCGAGTTGTCCAGCACTTCGAATACCAGGTGGTGCAGGCCGGTGCCGTCCGAGGTGTCGCCGATGTACATGCCGGGACGCTTGCGGACCGCTTCCAGGCCTTCGAGGATCTGGATGGAGGCGGCGCCGTATTCTTCGACTTTGGCCGGTACTGGTGCTGGAATCTCTTCTGGAATAGCGGACATTGACTGCTTTCTCTATGTAACGTGTTACTGGGGCTGCGGTGTCGTTTCCGTGTGGGGTGGGAATCCGGGAACATTGGATTCCCGCCTGCGCGGCGGTCCGCCGCTGCGGAATGACGGGCTACTGCTGCTGGTACTTGCTGAGGCTTAGATACGCATCGGCATGACAACGTATTTAAAATCGGTGTTGTCGGGGATCGAGATCAGCGCCGACGAGTTCGAATCACCGAGGGCGACGTTGATCTGGTCGCACTTCAGGTTGTTCAACACGTCGAGCAGGTACGTAACGTTGAAACCGATATCGACACTGTCGCCGCCGTAGTCGATTTCCAGTTCTTCCACTGCTTCTTCCTGGTCGGCATTGGTGGAGCTGATCTTCATCACACCCGGGCTGATGATGCAGCGCACGCCCTTGAATTTATCGCTGGTCATGATGGCGGCGCGTTGCAGCGAGCGCAGCAGCTCATCGCGGCCGATCGTGAATTCGTTGGTGTAACCCTTCGGGATCACGCGCGTGTAGTCCGGGAACTTGCCTTCCACCAGCTTGGAGATCAGCTCGATGTCGGCAAAGGTGAGCTTGACCTGGTTGCCGGCGATGTCGAGCTGGACGGTTTCATCATTCTCTTCCAGCAGGCGCTGCAGTTCGATGATGGTCTTGCGCGGGATGATCACTTCCTGGCGCGCGAAGGTCTGCTCGGTGGCAACCTGGCAGAAGGCCAGGCGGTGGCCGTCGGTGGCGACCGCAATCACGTTGTTGCCGTCCAGGACCAACAGCAGGCCGTTCAGGTAGTAACGGATGTCTTGCTGGGCCATCGAGAAGTGCACCATGTTAAACAGGTGCTTCAGGGTTTTTTGCGGCAGGGTCACATTGGCGCTGTAGGTCTCGGCCTGTTGCACGGTCGGGAACTCTTCGGCGGCCAGCGTTTGCAGGGCGAAGCGCGATTTGCCGCTTTGCACGGTCAGGCGCTTGTTCAGCAAGGTCATCGTGACGTCGCCGGACTCGGGCAGGGCGCGCAGGATGTCGAGCAGCTTGCGGGCAGCCACGGTGGTACCAGCCACTTCAGCGCCGGAACCGATGGCGGCATTGGTGGTGATTTGGACTTCCGTGTCGGTGGACAGGAAGGAAACGTTCTCGCCGTCTTTGCGGATGAGGATATTGGCCAGAATCGGCATAGTGTGCCGACGCTCGACAATACCACTCACGATCTGCAGTGGCCGGAGAAGCGTGTCTCGGGTGGTTTTGACCAATTGCATAGATTATCCTCAGTAGTAAAGATGTAATTTTTTATAAGGTTGGCAGTGCGCCGGTTGCTGGAATCATAATGGCAAACCGGTCGCTCCGCCACTCTGTCGGCATCAGCCTTTCAAGGTCTGCTCGAGCACGTGCAGCTCGTGGTTGCATTCCGGGTTCTTGGTGCGGTCCAGCGCGATTTTTCGCACCGCGTGCAGCACGGTGGTGTGGTCGCGGCCGCCGAACAGTTCGCCAATTTCCGGCAGACTTTTTTGCGTCAGTTCCTTGGCCAGGTACATGGCGATCTGGCGCGGCCGGGCGATATTGGCCGGACGGCGCTTCGAATACATGTCCGCGACCTTGATGTTGAAGAAGTCGGCCACGGTCTTCTGGATGTTTTCCACCGAAATCTGGCGGTTCTGCACCGACAGCAAATCCTTCAGTGCTTCCTTCACCACGTCGATGGTGATGTCCTTGCCGTGGAAACGCGAGTACGCCAGGATCTTGCGCAGTGCACCTTCGAGCTCGCGCACGTTCGAGCGCAAGTGCTTGGCGACGAAAAACGCCACGTCGTCCGAGAAGGTCACGCCTTCCTGTTTTGCCTTTTTCAACAGAATCGCCACCCGCATTTCCAGCTCCGGCGGCTCGATCGCCACCGTCAGGCCGGAATCGAAACGCGAAATCAGGCGGTCGTCCATGCCCGTGATTTCTTTCGGGTACGTGTCGGACGTGATGATGATCTGCTTCTTGGCTGCGATCAGCGCTTCGAACGCGTAGAAGAATTCTTCCTGCGTGCGGCTTTTGCCGCCGAAGAATTGAATATCATCGATTAAAAGCATGTCCAGCGAGTGGTAGTAATGCTTGAAATCGTCGAAACCCTTGCGTTGGTAAGCGGTCACTACGTCGCGAACATACTGTTCTGCGTGGATGTAGCGGATTTTCGCCCCGGGCTGGTCAGCCATCACCTGATTGCCGATGGCGTGAATCAAGTGGGTTTTACCGAGGCCCACGCCGCCGTAGAAGAACAGCGGGTTGTACGACACCCCTGGATTGTTGGCCACCTGGATCGCTGCTGCGCGCGCCAGCTGGTTGGCCTTACCGGTGACAAAACTGTCGAACGTCAGGTCGGTGTTGATGCGGCTTTGCTCGCGGCGCGGCGGCGCGCTGGCCGGCAGTTCCGGTACCGATGGCACCGGGTCGTGCAGGGACGAGGCAGAGGCCGTGGCCATGCGCGAGCCGCCGGTGGGCACGCCGCCGTTGTGATCGGGCACAGGCGCCACCGTGGTCGTCGCCTTTTTCGGCGCGGACAGGCGCGGATCGAGGATGAACTGCACCTCGGTCGGCTGTTCCCAGTACTGGCTGGCCAGCGCAGTAATGCGGCTGGCGAACTGGGTTTTCACCCAGTCGAGCTTGAACCGGTTGGGCGCGGCCACGCGCAATTTTCCCGCCTCGTAATCGATGGGGATAAGCGGCTTGATCCAGGCACTGAATTGTTGCGGCGTCAGCTCCAGCTCTAGCTGGGCGGAGCAGGTCTGCCAGAAATTTTCCATGAAATCGACTGTCGTTTCTTACTGTATGCAGCGTGTGTGCAGTAAGAGCGTCGTAACAAAAACAACGGTGATTTCTTACTGCGTATTCTGCGGATAAAGGTGTGGGCAACTTCGAAGTTTTTCACACGTAACGCGCTATTCTACTCTCGTCCGCACAAGTTATCCACAGGCGCGACGCGTTTTTTCGCGTTTGCGAACCTGCCGGCGCGGCCAAAGTCCGCCGTCAGTTGTTGACAAGGGGGATCAAAATGCTGATAATTCAGGGTTCCCCGCCCGTATTCCGTGTTTATTCACTTGAACGTCAATATGGAGTAAGCGTGGATTATTGCGGGCGATGAGATGGACCCAGCTTGTGCCGTAGCGTTGGCATGGGTGCGCGAAGTGTCATTGGCACCAAAAACTGACGGGCTGTCATACCCGATTTTGCATTTTTTTCTGCTTTAAGCGAGACCAACATGAAACGTACTTACCAACCATCCGTTGTGCGCCGTAAGCGCACCCACGGCTTCCGCGCACGCATGGCTACCCGTGGTGGCCGCCAAGTGCTGAACGCGCGTCGCGCCAAAGGCCGCAAGCGTCTGGCTGTATAAGCCAGCTGCTTGTTAGCTGATCGCGTGGAAAGCTGTATTTCAAGCGGCTCGACAGGCGAAGGTTCACACGACTTCGCGCGCGTTCGGCGTATCGTTAAAACGGATGAATTTTCATCCGTTTTTCGTTTGCGCCCTACACAAAAAAGCGCGCACTTCGTGCTCTACACCTGTCCGAACAACCTGCCGCATGCGCGGCTGGGCGTCGTGGCGGCCAAGCGCTTTGCGCCGCGCGCTGCCACCCGCAACACCATCAAGCGCATCACACGCGAGCTGTTCCGTACTACCGGTTTGCCCGCCATCGATTGCGTGGTGCGCTTGTCGCGTCCGGTCAATAGCAAGGATGGGCCGGCCACCACCGCCAAGCTCAAGGCCGAGCTGCGCGTGGAGTTGACGCGACTGTTCTCGGCGCAAGCCCGGATCGGCCGGCCGCCGGCAGTGGCTGCTTCCGCGACACCGGCGTCGCCCGGTGCAGCGCAGGCCTTGCCTTCGGCAACGCCGCCCCCACCTTAGCCCACCATGACCCGTCTGCTTCGTTTCCTGCTGCGCGCTTACCAGTTGGCCATCAGCCCACTGCTGGGGCCGCGTTGCCGCTTTTACCCGAGTTGCTCGAATTACGCGTTGGAAGCGCTGCAGATTCACGGCGCCGCCAAGGGCAGCCTGCTGGCTGCCAAGCGCGTTTGCCGCTGTCATCCCTGGAACGAGGGTGGCTTCGATCCGGTACCGCCGCCGGCCGACCCGAAATCTTCTTCATCGACCGCTTGCGGTTGCAACCACTCCTGATAAGTACCTAATGGATATCAATAAACGTACCATTTTGTGGATCGTCTTCGCCGTGTCACTGGTCGTTCTGTGGAACAACTGGATGGTGTCGACCGGCCAGCCGTCCATGTTCGCACCGCAACCGCCGGCCAAGACCGCGCCGGTTGCCGACGCGAAGAAATCCGAGTCTGCCGCCGCCGCTGCCAATGCTGCTGCCACCGCTGGCGCCGTGCCTGGCGCTGCCGCAGTCGACGGCGCCGCTGCGCCCTTCAAGAGCGAGCTCATCACCATCACCACCGATGTGGTCCGTGCCGACATCGACACCCAGGGCGGCGTGATCCGTCGCCTGGAACTGCTGAACTACAAAGAGAACAGCCATCCAGGCTGGTTCAACGGCTGCTTCGGCTGGTTCAAATGGTGCCAACCTGGCGACAACGGCAAGAACGTGGTGCTGTTCGACATCGATTCGAGCACCAACAAGACCTACCTCGGTCAGACCGGCCTGATCAACGCCCCCGGCGCGCCTAACCACACCAGCCCGTTCGTCGCCAAGCCTGGCGCGCGCATGCTCAACGACGGCAACCAGGTGCAATTGGTGCTGGAATCGGAATCGGGCGGCGTCAAGCTGACCAAGACTTTTACCTTCAAGCGCGGCGATTACGTCGTCGACGTGCGACACGACGTCACCAACACCGGTACCGCTCCTGTCAATCCGACCCTGTACATGCGCCTGGTCCACGACGGCAACAAGCCGGCCACCGATTCGTTCTTCAGCAGCAGCTACACCGGTCCGACCATGTACACGGCCGAGAACAAGTACGAAAAACTGAAGTTCGACACGCTGGAAAAAGAAGCCAAGGAAGCCGAGAAGACCGGCAAGCCGATGGTGCAAGACCACGTGACCCACGCCGACAACGGCTGGATCGCCATTTCGCAGCACTTCTTCGTCTCGGCGTTCATCCCGCAAGACAAGCAGATGCACGAGATCGCCACCGAGAAGATCAGCACCAACCTGTACGGCATCGGCGTCAAGCAGCCGCTCGGTACCCTGGCGCCTGGCGCCACCATCAGCAACAACGCGCGCCTGTACTCGGGTCCGCAGATCTCGAAACTGCTGGAACCGGTCTCGCCAGGCCTGGAACTGGTCAAGGACTACGGCTGGCTGGCCATCATCGCCAAGCCGATGTTCTGGGTCATGGAACACATCCACGCCGTGCTCGGCAACTGGGGCTGGACCATCATCGCCTTTACCATCCTGATCAAGCTGCTGTTCTTCCCGCTGTCCGCAGCCGGTTACAAGAGCATGGCCAAGATCAAGCTGGTTACGCCGAAAATCCAGGCCATCCGCGAGCGTTACAAGGGCGACCCGGCCAAGATGAACCAGGCCACCATGGAGCTGTACAAGACCGAGAAGATCAACCCGCTGGGCGGCTGCCTGCCGATCCTGATCCAGATGCCGGTGTTCATCTCGCTGTACTACGTGCTGCAAGCCGCCGTGGAAGTGCGCGGCGCGCCGTGGATCGGCTGGATCACCGACCTGTCGCAACATGACCCGTTCGGCATCCTGCCGGTGCTGTACGCGATTTCGATGTTCATTACCACCAAGCTGAACCCGGCGCCTGCCGATCCGATGCAAGCGAAGATCATGCTGTTCATGCCGCTGGTGTTCTCGGTAATGTTCTTCGTGTTCCCGTCCGGCCTGGTGCTGTACTGGGTGGTGAATAACGTGCTGTCGATTGCCCAGCAGTGGGTAATCACCAAGAAGTACTCGGTGCCGGAACCTGCCAAGGCTTAACTTCCGTCACCTGGAAAAACCCGCGTTGATCGCGGGTTTTTTTTAATCCTCTACAATTGACATCATGAACCTCGACTCTTCCCCCATCGCCGCCATCGCCACCGCACCGGGACGCGGCGGCATCGGCGTGGTGCGTGCCTCTGGCAAGAACCTGCAACCGCTGATTGCCGCGCTGTTCGGCGCCACCACCTTGCAACCGCGCCACGCTACCTATATCCCGTTCAAGCAGGCTGACGGCGCCATCATCGACCAGGGCATCGCCATCTGGTTCCGTGGCCCGCATTCGTACACGGGGGAAGACGTGCTGGAGCTGCAAGGCCACGGCGGCCCCATCGTGCTGCAGATGCTGCTGGCGCGCGTGCTCGAAGCGGGCGCCGAACTGGGCCTGCGCCTGGCCGAGCCCGGCGAATTCACGCGCCGCGCCTACCTCAACGACAAGCTCGACCTGGCGCAGGCCGAGGCCGTGGCCGACCTGATCGACGCCTCGACCGAAGCGGCCGCCAAGTCGGCGTCGCAGTCGCTGTCGGGCGCGTTCTCGCGCACCGTCAACGACCTGGTCGGCGGCGTCACCAACCTGCGCATGCTGGTGGAAGCCACGCTGGACTTCCCCGAAGAAGAAATCGATTTTCTCGAAAAATCGGATGCGCGCGGCCAGCTGGCCGGCATCGTCACCGCCCTGGAAACCGTGTTCCGCCAGGCCGCCCAAGGTGCGCTGCTGCGCGAGGGCTTGAACGTGGTGCTGGTCGGCCAGCCCAACGTCGGTAAATCGTCGCTATTGAACGCGCTGGCCGGTAACGAGGTCGCCATCGTCACTCCGATCGCCGGCACCACGCGCGACAAGGTGACCGAAACCATCCAGATCGAAGGCATTCCGCTCAACATCATCGACACGGCCGGCATCCGCAACGATGACGAGGCGGTGGATGTGGTCGAGCGCATCGGCATCGAGCGTACCTGGGGCGAAGTGGGCAAGGCCGACGTAATTCTGCATTTACTGGACGCCGCGCATGGCCCCACCCGCGCCGACGAAGATATCGTCGCTGCTTTCCCGGACGGCGTGCCGGTGCTGCGCATCTGGAACAAGATCGATTTATCGGGCCACAAGCCGGGCGCGGACGTGATGCCGGACGCCACCCACGTCTACCTGTCGGCCAACGAAAAAACCGGCATCGACCTGCTGCGCGCCGAACTGCTGCGCATCGCCGGCTGGCAGCAAACCGGCGAGTCGCTATACCTGGCGCGCGAACGCCACCTGATCGCCCTGAAAAACGCCGGCGCCCACCTGGCCCGCGCCGGCGAACACGCGGCCCAGAACGACCAGTCGCTCGACCTGTTTGCCGAAGAACTGCGCCTGGCACAGGTGCAACTGTCGAGCATCACCGGCGAGTTCTCGTCCGATGATTTGCTGGGGGTGATTTTTGGGCGGTTCTGTATCGGGAAGTAAAATCAATACGGCGCGCCGGTGATCCCCAGTCGTACTTGCCACACTGCACCCGCGCCGGTAATGAACAGGGTTTTGCCGTCAGGCCCGCCAAATGCCGCGTTGGTCACGTTGGCATCGACGTGGATGGTGGCGATCTGCTTGCCGGCCGGGGTGAACACGCGCAAGCGTTGATCGGCGTGCTCCGTTACATAGAGATTGCCCTGGCAGTCCACGGCCATGCCATCAGGGATGCCCAGTCCTTTGACCAGGTCGCGTCCCTGTTGCGGCTTGCCGTTGACAATCGGGTACGCGCGCAGCACGCCCTGTTTGCCTTCCATGCCGTTCACGTACAGCACGTCGCCGGCGGGTGACAGCGAGACGCCGTTCGGGTTGACCAGGCCATCTTCCACCACCGTCACTGCGCCATCGGGAGCCACGCGATAGACGCGAGTTTTATCCTGGCCGCCCGGTGCGGCGTCGCGCTGGAAGGCGGGGTCGCTGAAGTAGATGGTACCGTCGGTGGCGATCGCCAGGTCGTTGGGGGAGTTGAAAACCTGGCCCTGGTATTTGCCGGCCACGTCGCTGCGCTTGCCGTCCAGGGTGAAGCGCGACACGCTTTTGTACTTGTGGGTACCGGCCACGATATTGCCTTGGCCATCGACCGCCAGGCCGTTGCTGCCGCTGTCGGCAATCGCGGTGCTGACTTTGCCGCTGGCGTCGAGCTTGAGAATGCGTGACGGGAAGCCTGGTCCGAACGTGAAATGCGAGAAGTACAGCGCATCGCCAATCCACACCGGCCCTTCGTACAGCCCCTGGCCCGCGCCGGTCACGTTGGCGGCCTGAACGCGCGTGGCAGTCAGTTCGCCGGCAGGCGCGGTACCGTGGCAAGCGGCCGGTGCGGCCATGGCAGCAGAGGTCGAGAGCGCTGTGGCCAGGCTGAGGATGAGGTGGCGTAACTTCATGGGCATGGTCCTGTTGTAATACGTTGGCAACTATCATTTCCAACGTTTTCATTAAAAAATTTTTCTTTCCTATGAGGGCGGCAATTTTGACCCCGTGCAGCCAATTTTTGCCCTCGCGGCCTGTATAACCGCCGCCACTATCCTGCTATGATTTACCGGTCGCATTCTGCCTGAATTTGCATCACCTTGCGCATTGTCATGGGTGGAAATATTCCACTAAAGTAATCTTGCTAGCCTGAGCACTGCCTGACTGGGAGGGATCGTGGAACCGACACAAAATAGCGTACCGGATGACGGCACGGGTGCCAGCGCCACCGCGTCAGCGCCTCAAACAGCGCTGCGCACGCGGCAAGCTTTGCCGCCCAAGGGCGCGTGCTGGTATTGCGACAGGCCGCTCGATAATGTGCGCCGCTTCTGCGACAAGGAATGTGCCGACGCCTTCGACGAAGAAAAGGAATTTACGCGCTGAGCTTGCCCTTTGCTCCTTCCAGCACCGCCAGCGCCCCTTCGAAATCGAACTGGTGCGCCGCTTCCGTCACCTCCTGAAATACTTCCACGCCCAGCCCGGCCGCCAGCACACTGGCCGACCGCTCCAGCACGTCGATGGCGGCGCCGTCGCCTTCCTCCAGCAGCCGCGCCAGGTGTTGCACCAGCATGCCGGTTTCAGGCGGGCCGCCGGCAGTCGTAGCGCTCGCAGCCGCTATCGCAGGCGCGGCAGGCGCGGCAGGCGTCACCGACGCGCCATGCTGCGCCGCTTCCAGTTCCGCATCGATGGCCACCATCAGCGCGCGCAGCGCCTGTTCCAGTTGCACCAGCGGGCCGATGCATTGCGTGGGCGGGCCGGCGAACAGCGGTTCGAGCGCCATCGACAGCAGGTAAAGTTGTTGCGCGCCGATCATGCCGGCCGCGCCCTTGAGGGTGTGGACGGTGCGCTGGGCCGAGACGGCTTCGCCGGCGAGCAACTCGGTGCGGGCTTGCTCGGCGCTGTCCTGGTAGCGTTGGCGGAACCGGCGCAGGATTTGCCGGTACAGGTCGTGGTCGCCCATCAGTTGCTGCAGGCCGGTCTCGACCTCCAGCACCGTGACTGCGGAAAGGTTGGTGGTTGGCATATCAGCGGGTGGTAAAAGACCAGTCCTGCGCCACTGCTACGCCGTGCACCACGCCGCGGAAGCTGACATCGTAGGTCGTATTGCCGCGTAGCACAGTGAGCGGCACGATGGCGGCCACCGTGCTACCGGTGGCTGCATCGTTGGCGTGGCTGAGCAGGCGGGTGGTCAGCGCCGCACCGCCGCGCGGGGCTACAGTAAAGCTCTGCACGGTCAGGTCGCCAGAACGTCCACTGTCGGCATGGACGCTGATCGGATAGCCGACCTCGTTCTGGTCGGGCACGGGATCAGGCTCTTCCTGGTTGCTGAAGAAATTGGTGGGCACGGCGGTCTGGCCGGCAACCGGATAGACGGCGATCTTGCCCGCACCCAAGCCCGAGCCCAGGCCATTGTTAGCGGCCACGTCAGCTGTGAAATAGGTGTAGGTACCGTTGGCGGTCACCGCGCCGGTGCCGATTTCCTTGAACACAGGTTCGAAGATCACAAAGCGGTGATAAATAGCCGCAATCAGTTCGTCCGCGTGATAATGGCCCGAGGTATTGCTGGCGGCCGAGATGACTTCGCCGACAGCCCAACGACCGCCGAGCGTGTAGCCGGCCGCCGCCAGGCGGTTGGTGAGCTTGATGCCGGTAAACCCGGGCTGGCCGGTGGCCTGGTCGTGCGAGATGGTGTTATTAAGGCGCAGATATTGCGAATGTCCGAGTGCCGCTGTGTCGATGGTGGTATTACGCGTCAGCGCGGACAGTCCCAGCATTGCGCGCCGGTAGTTGAACCAGTTGAAGCCGTCGGTAGCGGTATTCCCCGTGAGCGCAGGGGCGTTGGAGGGAACCGTCGGCGTGGTCGGAGTGCCGGTCTGTTCGGGCGGGGTGACCACGACCGCGCCGGGGGAGCTGCTCTCGCCACCGCCGCCACCACCGCAGCCGGCCAGCAGGGCGGCAAACACGGCTGCCGCCAGCAGGGCGGGGGATGCAGACAACGACGGGCGACGGGTGGTACGCATGGCTTCTACTCCTGAAGTAGGTCCGTTCGATGCGAACCTTGACCGCCGATTCTATGCCAGATTGCATACGCGAAGCACGCAATTGGCGCGTGCAGTGAACGCCAGCCCGCGTGCCGGGTGCCGGACCTGCTATCGACAATGGTAAGCTTGCGCCTGACCCGCCGCTTGCCGGCATTTTCGGACTGCCAGTTGAAACCTACCAATCAAGCGCGCATGCGCCGCGCCAAATTTGCCCTGCCCAGCATGGTGACCCTGATGTCGATCGCCTGCGGCTTCGGCAGCATCGTCATTTCCGTCGATAACGCCCAAGAGGGCAATCCCGGCGATTACTGGCTGGCGGCCGTGCTGCTGGTGCTGGCCGGCGTGTTCGACGCGCTCGACGGCTTCGTGGCGCGCGCCACCAATACCCAGTCCGAGTTCGGCATGCAGCTCGACTCGATCGCCGACGTGATGAACTTCGGCTGCGCGCCGGGGCTGTTGCTGTACTGCTACGGCTTCGTGCACGTGGGCCTGGACTCGGAAACCCTGCTGCGCGCCGGCGGCATCGCCAGCTTCTTCTTTGTCGCGTGCGGGGCCTTGCGGCTGGCGCGCTTCAATGTCAGCGTGGGCCGTACCGATCCGCGCTATTTCGTCGGCATGCCGATCACTGCCGGCGCCGCCTGCGTGGCGGCCGTGGTGGTGGCCTGGCCCGAACGGCCGACGACCATCCTCCACGCGGCGGGGATCGTGGCGCTGCTGTTTGTGGTGGGCAGTCTGATGGTGTCCACGGTGCGCTTCCCGAGCTCGAAGCAGAAAATGAGCGCGGGCCTGATCGTGGCGTTGCTGATCAACGTGGGCTTGCTGGTGTGGTTGAAGGCCAGTTATTTCGTGCTGTTCTTCCTGGTGTACATCGTTGGCACGCTGGCGCTCAACCTGGCGTGGCGCACCGGCTGGACCGGTATCGCGCCGCCAGTCATCTACCAGGACGAGGACGTGCTTTAAGGCCTCGATAGCCTGCGGCGCGTCCCTGAACTCAAGCGACCTCGTGCCCGCGCGCGGCACGCAGGATCTCGAACCACTGCGTGCGCGACAGGCTGAACTGCGTGGCCTGCACTGCTTCGGCGATGGCAGCGATGCGGCCCGAGCCGGTCAGACCGATCGGGCGGCTTGGCAGTTGCATGATCCACGCGAACACCACGCTGGAAAACGGCTGTTGCAGCGCGTCGGCCACTTCGGCGATCTTGGCGCGCACGCGCTGTGCGGCCGGCTCGTCGCTGCTGAACAGGCGCCCGCCGGCCAATGGCGACCAGATCATCGGCGCCACGCCCAGGTCTTGCAGGCCGTCGAAGGTCTCGTCGAACATCGGCGCCAGGCACAACGGCGAAAACTCGACCTGGTTGGTGGCCAGCGCAATGCGGCGGTTGAGCGACTCGAACTGGTGGCGGCTGAAGTTGGATACGCCAAAATGCCTGACCTTGCCATCCTTGCGCAGCCGCGCAAATGCCCCGGCAATTTCATCAAAATCCATCAGCGGGTCGGGGCGGTGGATCAGCAGCAGGTCGAGGTGGTCGGTGCCCAGCTGGCGCAGCGAGTGCTCGGCCGAAGCGATGATGTGGCTGGCGCTGGTGTCATAGTGCTGGATGGTGTGGTCCGGGCGCGCCGGGCTGATCAGCTTGATGCCGCACTTGCTGACCAGCTGCATCTGGTCGCGCAGCGAGGGTTTCAGGGCCAGCGCTGCGCCGAAGGTGGCCTCGACCTCGTAGCCGCCGTAGATATCGGCGTGGTCGAAGCTGGTTACGCCCAGTTCCAGGCATTGTTCGATCAGGGTCAGGCGCTGCTGCGGCGACATGCCCCATTCATTCATGCGCCACATGCCAGCCACGATGCGCGACAGGGACAGGCCGTTGGGGCTGGTGGTGATGGCAGGACAGGTGTGGCTCATAAATTCTTTCCAATAGATGCATAAAAAAGCCCGCTTGCGCGGGCTGTACGGTGCTAAGCGACGATTACTTCATCCACAGGCGGATCGAATCCCAGGCGCGGCCGAAGATCGATGCTTCTTCCACGGTTTCCAGGGCGACTACCGGCAAGTCCAGCAGCGGTTTGCCATCGACCATCATCTTCAGCGAACCGACGCGGCTGTTCTGCGCCAGCGGCGCGACCAGCGGGTCTTTGCGCTCGAGCACGGGCTTGAGCTTGGCAGCGACGCCCTTCGGCACGGTGACCAGCACGTCGTTGGTGAAGCCGATCTTGACTTCGCTCTTCGAGCCTTTCCAGATCTCCGGCGTGGCAATCGCCTGGCCCTTCGAGTACAGCTTGACGGTATCGAAGTTCTGGAAACCCCAGTTGAGCAGCTTCTGGCTCTCTTGCGTGCGGGTGGAATCGGAGTTGGTGCCCAGCACCACGGTGATCAGGCGGCGCTCGCCGGTGCCGTTCGGACGGCGCGCCGAGGCGATCATGCAATAGCCGGCCGCTTCGGTGTGGCCGGTCTTCATGCCGTCCACGGTCGGGTCCAGCCACAGCAGGCGGTTGCGGTTCTGCTGGGTGATCTTGTTGTACGTAAAACTCTTGACCGAGTCGATCTTGTAGAACTCGGGGAAGTCGAGGATCACGCGCTTGGCCAGCACCGACAGGTCTTGCGCGGTGGAGTAATTGTCCGGGCTTGGCAGGCCGTGCGGGTTGGCAAAGCGGGTGGACTTGAGACCCATGCGCTCGGCTTCCTTGTTCATCATCACCACGAAAGCGGACTCGTCGCCGGCGACTGCTTCGGCCAGCGCCACTGCGGCATCGTTACCCGATTGAATCATCAAACCGTGCAGCAGGTCGCTGATGCTGACCGGCGTGGCCGGATCGATGAACATCTTCGAGCTGCTCGAATCGACCTTCCAGGCGCGGGTGGACACGTTGACCATCTGGTTCAGCGTGACCTTCTTGTCGCGCAGCGCGCCAAAGACCACGTACGCGGTCATGATCTTGGTGAGCGACGCGGGTTCGATGCGCAGGTTCGGGTCTTGCGAGGCGATGATCTGGCCGCTGGTCGCGTCCAGCAACAACCACGATTTGGCGGCAATGGTCGGTGGCGGCAGGGTTTGGGCCACAGCGGCGGACAGCATCAGCACACTGGTGGCCAGTGCCGCGATAAATTTTTTCATGGGCGTGTTCGGTGTAGAGTTAAAAAAGCAGCGGACATTATAAAAGCTTAGTCTGCCGTGGTTCCGTCCGTTTCCAAGTCGGCAACATCGCCAGGGCGGCGCCACAGCTGGGTGACCCAGCCCTTGATATGGTGCAGCTTGCGGTGGAAGAAATGGTCGGCGCCGGGTATCACCAGCACCGGGATGTCTTGCGGACGCACCCATTCGAGCACATCTACCAGCGGGATCGTGTCGTCGTTTTCGCCGTGAATCAGGATGGTGTCTGCCGGAATGTCGGCCATCTGCCATTTCTTGGCGGCAGCGCCGACCAGCACCAGGCGCTCGGCCGGCGTGCCGGCAGCGGCCAGTCGCTGACCCAGCTGCGATTGCACGTAGGTGCCGAACGAAAAGCCCGACAAGGCGACGGGCAGGCCGGGGAATTTTTCCACCATCCAGCCGTGGACTTGCGCCATGTCGTCGGTTTCGCCCTGGCCATGGTCGTGTACGCCTTCGGATGCGCCCACGCCGCGGAAGTTAATCCGCGCCACCACGTAGCCGAGCTTGACGAAGGTGCGCATCAGCGTGACGGCGACCTTGTTGTCCATGGTGCCGCCGAACAGCGGGTGCGGGTGGGCCACCAGGGCGATGCCGCGCGGCGCGCCTTCCGGGTGGTCGAGTACGCCTTCGATGTTGCCGGCGGTGCCGGCCAGGGTGAATTTTTCTACGGTCATGATGTATTCGGTAATCAGATTTTCAGGCGGTCGACGACCTTGCCGCCCACGATGTGGCTGTCGATGATTTCATCGATGTCTTCCTTGTCCACGTAGGTGTACCAGGTGCCTTCGGGATAGACCACCAGCACCGGGCCTTCCTCGCAACGGTCGAGGCAGCCGGCCTGATTGATGCGCACCTTGCCGTGGCCGTTGATGCCCAGTTCCTTGCAGCGTTTCTTGGCGTGCTTTTGCGCAACTTCGGCGCCGTGATCGCCGCAACTGTTGCGGCCGTCATCGCGCTTGTTCATGCAGAAAAAAACGTGGTGCTTGAAATATGGCGTGTCGCTCATGGCTGTATCTCGGGTTGGGCGTAATCCTCTATGATACCCGCCCTTGGCCGGCGGCGTTGAGCTTATGGGACGGCAGCCACAGGAACCAGATCGCAAAGAACGGCCACAGCAGGCTGAGGAATTGCGCGGCACCGTTGAAGTTCAGGAACTTGCCTTGCACCCAGGTTTGCAAAGTCGCCACGAAGTAAGGGTTGGCCGGCGTGGTGTTGATGATCACCAGGGCCAGCAGCAGCGTAATCACCGCCACCCGCCGCTGCGCCGCGTGCGGTGCGAAGCCCAGGCCGGCCAGCATGATGGCGCCGATCAAAAAGCCCCCTTCGGCGCCGGGTGTCATCCACACGAATGCATTCTCGGGCGCGAACAGCAGCGCCGAAGCCAGCGCCTTGACCAGAATCGCGCTGGCGATCATGGCCGCGACCAGCAGCGCACGGGGCGACGGTTTGCGCAGCAGGCACAGCAGCGTCAGCGATGCACCGACCATGCCGCAGGCGGTAATGATGGTTTCCGACAGCCAGTACTGCTCCACCGTGAGCACCACGTCCGGGCGGATATAGCTGGCCAGGTCGATCTCGGCATCGGCTGCCCACGACAGCCAGTCCGACAGGATCGGCAGGATCTGGCCCAGGCCGAACAGGAAGTTTTGCGGATAGATCTGCGCCAGCGGCCACAGGGCCAGCAGCACCAGGCCCTGGCTGGCGTGCGGCGCGAACCACGCCTGGCGCAGGCGCTGCAACTGGCTGCGGTCGAGCAGGCGGCGCACGGTCAGCACGCCGATCAGCGCGCCCACCGTGCAGCCGGCGGAGTTGGTCCAGAAGTCGAGGTTGGACGATACCCGCGTGGGCAGGAAGGTCTGCACCGCTTCCATCGTGCCGGACACCAGCACCCCGGCCGTCGCGCCGATCAAAAAGGCGAAGAATTTGCGCACGTGCGGGTACAGCGCGTACACCAGCAAGGTGCCGAGCGGGATGTAGCCGACCACGTTGGTAATGGCGTCAAACTTGGTCCAGTACCGTGGCATGGTATAGGTTTCGAGGAAAATCCACGGCGACAGGCCCTGGTTCTGCCAGCCCGAGAACGGGAACCAGCTGGCGTAAATAATCAGCAGCAGGTAGGCCAGGAAGGCGGCGCGGGCCAGTGGTGATGATTTGCTGGCGGGCGTGGGCAGCGGCTTTGGCGGCTTGGGATTCTTGGCGCGCCGGCCACGCCGGCCAGGCTTGGCGCCTGGTGCGGGGGCAGCGTCTGGCAGGGCGCCGGGCAGCGCAGTCGTCGCTGCGGCAGCCAAATCCGAAGTGCCCGCGTCAGCGGCCACCGGTTCGGGCAGCAATTCAGGCGCTGGCGCTGGCGCCGGCGGTCTCTCCGTCATTATTTTGGCGCTGGCAGGGTTGCCAGCCAGGCCAGGACATCGCCCGACAATGCATCGGCGGCGTCGGCCAGCGCGCGGGCGCCGCCGGCGGCATCTGCCGTGGGGGCGGCCACGCTGCGGGTAAAGCTTTTTTGATCCACCAGCTTGTGGGCCGAGAACACCGAGGCGCGCAGCGTGATGGTGCCGTTGCTGGCAGTGGCGCTGTCGAAGTTATGGGCGAAGTCGTCGAGCTCCGTGCGCAGCAGCATGGCGCCTGCCGCCGCATCGGTGGTGGACAGCACTTTTACGCCCGATTGGGCGATGCGCGCCTTCAGGCGCTGCGTCATCAGCTGCAACGGCGTGGCGGTCCACTGGTTGTAGGCGTAGGGCCGCTGCTGGCGCGCATCGGCGTACAGCAGGCGATAGTGCATGCGTTCCGAATCGAGCGCCGCCGGTCCGGTCATGTCGGCCACGATGATCGGCGCGATGCTGCCGGCGGTGACAGTCGCCGCTTGTGGCAGCGGGCCGAAGTCGAAGTGGGCCTGGGTGGGGCCCTTGCTGGCGCAGGCGCCCAGCAGGACGGCCAGGGCGGCGATGGCAAAACGGTTGCGCAGGGTGGTCATGACGGGTGATCCTTATTTGGCCGGTGCAATCGGTGCAGCAAATCCATCTTCGCCGGGGCCGGGCGGAATGCCGGGCGCGCCGAAAATCAGGCTTTGCGGACGATCGTTAATCTTGTTCATGGTGCGGCGCACGGCGCGCATCGAAGCGCGGGTGTCGTCCGACAGCGAATTGACCTGCGGCAGCGTGTCCATCTCCAGGCCGCCCGCCACCGACTCCACCGACGTGGTGATGCGCTCGACCGAATCGCTGACGCGCTGGATCGGGCCATCGGGCGCCTGCAGGCTGGTACTGAGGCGATTGAGGTCGGTGGCCAGCGCGTTGAACGAGTCGAGCGTGCTTTGCGCGTGGTTGGCCAGCGCCGGCAGCCTGGCAATCGTTGGTTCGAGCTTTTCGGGCAGGTCGCGGTACTTGTTGGCGGTGGTGCTCACGTCGGCAAAGGCGGCCAGCATGATCTTCTGGTTCTCGGGGCTGAGCAGGGTATTCAGGCGGCGCGTGACTTCCTCGGTCTGGGTGAGGATTTCGCGGCCGCGCTTTTCCACCTGGTCGAGGAAGCCCTGGCGCAGCGGAATGCGGGCCGGGTGGTCGGTATTGGTGGCCAGCAGCGGCGAGCCGGTTTTTTCGTCGTCGAGCGAAATGAAGGCGATACCGGTCACGCCCTGGTAGCCCAGCGTGGCAAACGTGGTGCGCGTGATCGGCGCATCGGTATTGATGTTGAGGGTGACCAGGATCTGGCCGGCCATCTGCGGATCGAAGGCGATGCTGCCCACTTTACCGACTTCGAGGCCGCGATAGCGCACCGGCGCCTGCGGGTTCAGGCCTGGCACCGCCTGGGTGGTGGCGATCACGTAGGGCACGCGCTCCACGCGGTCCTGGTTGAACCAGATGCCGAACAAAATGGCCGCGATCAGCAAGGTGATCGTAAAAAAGCCGGTAGTCAGTGCATGCGATCGGTTTTCCATCAGTGCTCCTTGTTGGTCTTTTCATCGAGTGCTTCCAGCGCGCGGCGTCCGCGGTCGCCAAGGAAGAACTCCTTGATGAAGGGGTGATCGACCTTGAGCAGGTCCTGGAGCGGGCCCAGGGCGATCACGTGTTTTTCAGCCAGTACGGCAATGCGGGTGGACAGTGCGAACAGCGTGTCCAGGTCGTGCGTGACCATCACTACCGTCAGTCCCAGCTCGCGGTGCAGCGACTTGATCAGCGCCACGAACGCTTCGGACAGGTCGGGATCGAGGCCGGCCGTGGGTTCGTCGAGGAACAGCAGCTTCGGTTCCAGTGCCAGCGCGCGCGCCAGCGCCACCCGTTTCACCATGCCGCCCGACAGGTCGGATGGCATCTTGTTGGCCTGTTCCGGGCCCAGGCCCACCATATTCATTTTCAGCAGCACGGCATCGCGCACCAGGTCTTCGGGCAGCACCTTCAGTTCGCGCATGGGCTGGGCAATGTTCTCGAACACCGTCAGCGCCGAGTACAGCGCACCCTGCTGGAACAACATACCCCAGTGGTTGCGCAACTGCTGTAGCTGCTCGGCGTTGATTTCGCTGATATCTTCGCCGAAAACCTTCACGCACCCGCGCGCGGGACGTTCCAGCCCCAGCATCTGTCGCAGCAGCGTGGTCTTGCCGGTGCCGGACCCGCCGACGATGGACATGATCTCGCCCTGTTCGATTTCCAGGTTGAGGTCCTGGTGCACCACGGTGCGGCCGTACTTGGTCCACAGGCCGTTGATGTCCACGATCGGCACGCTGCCGTCGAGCGTCAGTTCGCCGGTGCCGGGGCCACAGCTGTTGTCATCTTCAGTCATCAGAACCCCACCCCGGAGAAGACGATCGCAAACACGGCGTCGGCCAGGATCACGGCGGTGATCGCGGTGACCACCGAGGTGGTGGTGCCGCGCCCGAGGCTCTCGGTATTGGGCTTGATGCGCAGGCCGAAGTGGCACGATACCAGCGCGATCAGCACGCCGAACACCACGCCCTTGCCGATGCCGATCATGTAGTTGGCCAGCGGGACCGCCTCCGGCAGTTTCAGCAGGAAGTACTGCGGCGACAGGTTCAGTTCCACCTTGGCCGAGATCATGCCGCCGATCAGCGCCACGGTGTCGGTCCAGATCACCAGCAGCGGCATGGCAATGGCGAGCGCCAGTACCTTGGGCATGATCAGGCGGAAGCCGTGAGAAATGCCCATCACCAGCATGGCGTCGAGTTCTTCGGTCACGCGCATCACGCCCAGCTGGGCGGTGATCGAGGAGCCGGACCGGCCCGCGACCAGGATCGCCGCCAGCAGTGGCCCGAGTTCGCGGATGATGCTCATGCCCAGCAGGTTGACCAGGTAAATGTCGCCGCCGAAGTTACGCAGCTGCTGCGCCGATAGGAACGAGAACACCACGCCGATCAGAAAGCCCACCAGCGCCGTGATGCCGAGCGCCTGGAAGCCGGCATGGAAAATATTGGCCGAGATTTCCTTCCACGGCCCGCGCTGCGGCGCGCGGATGAAGCGCCCGAGATCGAGCGTGAGCTGGCCGATCAGGCGGATGAACGCCGTCATGTGCTCGAAGAACAGCATCACCGCGAAGCCGAGCTTCATTACCAGCGTCAGGCGGTGCTGGCGCGTGTTGGGCAGTTCGATCTTGCCGGTGGCTTCGAGGCGGTTGAAGAATTCTTCCTGGCCCGGCGCGAGGTGCAGGTTGGCGGGGCGGGTTTTGCCCCAGGCGTTCCAGAGCAGCTGGGCGCCGATGTGGTCCATGCTGTCGATGGCGCTCAGGTCCCAGCGCAACTGGTCGGCCTTCAGTGACTTGAGCATGCCCGTGATGGTGGCCATGGCCTTGCCCTGTGCCAGTGCATGGACTTGCCAGGTACCGCCCGCGGCGATGGACGGACCGTTGGCGGCACCAGGGGTGAGGGTGAGGGTAGGCTCTTGGGCAGTAGGCATATGTGCCAGTTTAAGGGACTTTCGCCCGGGCCGCCACCTGTGTTCGTCGACGCAAGCGTGCGCCAGCCAGCCCAAAAGAGATAGCGGAGCCCCACACTGCCACTCTCCGGGTTGTGGGGCTGGAGGATCAAGCAGCCAGCCTGCGCGCCTGCCGCTTGGGCGCTGGCGTCTCGACGACCTTGGTCTTGGGGCCGGCGTAATCACTGGCCAGCAGCGCATCGGCCTCCGCCTTGTCCATGCCGCGCACGTGCAGGTACTTGCCCACCATCGCCACCAGCCGTTCGAGCGCAATCCGGTGCGTCGCATCGGTATTGGCGTACAGCCAGTCCGAAAACGCCATGAAGTGCTCGAACGCCGAGTCGCCGAGCAGCACCGGCAAGGTGTGGGTGAAGCGCCCCGAGTTGGCCACCAGGTCCCAGTAGCGGGCAAAGCGCACCAGCCGCTGCATGGTGGCAAAGTCGATATCGCGATTGGCCAGGATGGTGTACGGCGCATACGGATCGAACACCAGGCCGTAATCCTGGGTGTGGCGGATGATCGGCGTGCCGCGCAGGCGTTTCAAAATGCCGAACTGGATCTCGTGCGGATTGAGCGCCCACAGTTTATTAAAGCCCTCGGCGAAGCTCTCGACCGTTTCGCCGGGCAGGCCGGCAATCAGGTCCACGTGCATGTGCGCGTGCGATTGTTCGGTAAGCCAGCGGATATTGTCGGCCGCTTTCTGGTTGTCCTGCTTGCGGCTCACCAGCGTCTGCACTGCCGGATTGAAGCTCTGGATGCCGATCTCGAACTGCAGCGCGCCATGCGGGAACTTGCTGATGCCTTCCTTGAGGGCGTCGGGCAGGTGGTCGGGCACCAGCTCGAAGTGGGCGTACACCGGATCGTCGGGGTTGGCCTCCAGCTTATCGAGGAAGAACTGCATGATCTTCAGGCTGGTCTTGATATTCAGGTTGAAGGTGCGATCGACGAACTTAAACAGCCGCGCGCCGCGCGCATGGAGCGACTCCATCTCGGCCAGGAACGCATCGAGCGCAAACGGCCAGGCCGTCTTGTCCAGCGCGGACAGGCAAAACTCGCACTTGAATGGGCAGCCGCGCGAGGCCTCGACATACAAGGTGCGGTTCTTGATGTCGTCGTCCGTATATAAAGAGTAGGGCAGCTTGATGTCGGCCATTGGCGGCTGCACGCCCGCATGGGTTTTCATCAGCGGCTTGGGGCCGTTGAGGATCTCGCCGCACAGCTTGGGGAAGGTGACGTCGCCCCAGCCGGTGATCAGGTAGTCGGAGATTTTGACGATCTCCTGCTCGTTCGATTCGTACGACACCTCGGGGCCACCGAGCACCACAATAACGTGCGGCGCCACGCGCTTGAGCATGGCGATAACCTTGGTGCTTTCTTCGACGTTCCATATATAGATACCGAAGCCGACGATCTTCGGTGAATACGCCAGGATGCGTTCGACGATCTCGGTGGTCTTGGCGCCGATGACGAATTCCTGCAAGCGCGTTTGCTCCTGCAGCTCGCCCATATTTGCCAACAGGTAGCGCAAACCGAGGGAGGCGTGGGTGTAGCGGGCGTTGAGGGTAGTGAGCAGGATGGACATGAGCGCGGCGAAATCGGATAAACCGTTATTTTACCCTTGTCAGCCCCTGCGGCCTTTGCTATGATTCGCCCCCTCGCAGAACACAGCATGCAAATGCTGAAGAAAGCGAGAAAAAAAGAAGGTTGACGAAACAAGCTAAACGCTTCATACTCTTTCTTCTTCGCGGCAGACAAAACGATCAGCTAGCGAACACAAGCAGTACCGAATAAGTTCTTTAAAAATTAACAGTCGATAAGTGTGGACGTTTGATGAAAGTGCGCACGCTGCTTGCAGCGTGATACTTAAAATATCAAATGTTCACAAGAAGTAATGAAATAGGCGCTATGA
>Ga0308159_1002056_pt1 | contig 24839 bp, 25 predicted proteins | sample PhyCR1_FD_201040 | JGI IMG/M metagenome (GOLD analysis project Ga0308159, IMG submission 201040) | Phyllosphere microbial communities from UC Gill Tract Community Farm, Albany, California, United States - DLSLC.R1 | ecosystem: Host-associated > Plants > Phyllosphere > Unclassified | place: USA...
AATCAGGAGGTCTCGTCGTGATCGTCATCGGACTCGTGCTCGCGGCCCTCGCCGCTCTGCTGCACGTCTACATCTTCGTGCTGGAGTCGCTGCTCTGGACGACCCCGCGCGCCCGATCCACCTTCGGCACCTCCGAGGACGAGGCGCGTGCCACGAAGGAGCTCGCCTTCAACCAGGGCTTCTACAACCTGTTCCTGGCGATCACGACGATCATCGGCCTGGTCGTCCTCACAGCCGGAGCGACCGCCGTCGGCGCCGCTCTCGTCTTCACCGGCACGGGCTCGATGGTCGCCGCGGCGCTCGTGCTCCTCCTCTCCTCCCCCGCCAAGCGCCGCGCGGCGCTCACCCAGATGGCACCCGGGCTGCTCGCGATCCTCGTGCTCGCGATCGGCCTCGCCGCCTGACCCCGCCGCCCGCGCCCGACCTCCTCCGGAAGGCTCCATGACCACCGCCACCAGCACCCAGATCCAGCTCGTCCGCCGTCCCGAGGGCTGGCCCGTCGCCGACGACTTCCGCACCGTCCGGGTGTCGTACGACGCGCCGGCCGCCGGCGAGATCCGCGTCGAGAACGCCTTCGTCTCCGTCGACCCGTACATGCGCGGCCGGATGAACGACGTGAAGAGCTACACGCCGCCCTACGCCCTCGGCGAGACCATGACCGGAGGCGCGATCGGCCGGGTGAGCGTCTCCTCCGATCCCGCGTTCCCCGTGGGCGCGGTCGTGCTCCACCAGCTCGGCTGGCGCGACGTCGTCCAGGCCCCCTCCTCCGCGTTCCGCGTCGTCCCCGAGGTGCCCGGCGCCCCTCTCTCGCTGCGGCTCGGGATCCTCGGCATGACCGGCCTCACCGCGTTCGTCGGACTGACCGCGATCGTCGGGATGAAGGAGGGCGACACCGTCTTCGTCTCGGGCGCCGCGGGAGCGGTCGGCTCGGCCGCCGGGCAGGTCGCCCGCCTCCTCGGAGCGGGCCGGGTCGTCGGCTCGGCCGGATCGGCCGAGAAGGTCGCGCTCCTCACCGGGAAGTACGGCTACGACGCCGCCTTCGACTACCACGCCGGCCCCGTGCGCGAGCAGCTCGCCGAGGTCGCCCCCGACGGCATCGACGTCTACTTCGACAACGTCGGCGGCGATCACCTCGAAGCCGCCCTCGACGCCTTCCGCGACGGCGGCCGCGCCGCGCTCTGCGGAGCGATCGCGGGCTACAACAGCACCGAGAAGCCGACCGGGCCGGACAACATGGCGAACATCATCACCCGGGGGCTGACCCTCCGCGGGTTCACCCTGTCGGGCTACCTCGACCGCGCACCCGAGTTCGACCGGCTGATGTCCGGCTGGTTCCAGGAGGGACGGATCGCCTACGACGAGACGGTCGTGGACGGGATCGAGAACAGCGTCGAGGCGTTCCTCTCGATGATGCGCGGCGGCAACACGGGGAAGATGGTCGTCCGGATCTGACGCTCCGACGGGGTGCGCTGTCGCGGGGATGCCGTGGCGCGGCGGCGGTGGCAGACTCGGCGCATGTCGTCCCTGCTCAGCCGTCCGAGCGCCGCGGCGCTCGCGCTCCCCGTGCTCCTGGCCTCCGTGCTCCTGGTCGCCGGATGCGCGGGGCGAGCCGACGTGGCGGCCTCGCGCGCCCCGCTCCCGACGCCGGTGAGCTCCTCGCCCGCGAATTCGCCGAGTCCGACTCCTGCCATCGGCGCGACCGCGGCTCCCACCGCGAGCTCCGCGCCGACCGAGTCGGTGCCGGAGGCGGTCCCCTCGGAGCCGGCGCCGACGACGGCCGTCCCCGTCGAGCCGGCACCTGCGCCGGTACCGGCTGCGGTCGAGCGCTGCCACGGCAGTGACCTCGCACTCGAGTACGTCCCCGACCCGGAGGCGTCCGGCGCGGGCAGCAGCGCCTTCGACCTCGTCTTCACCAACGTCTCCGCCACTCCCTGCGCCCTCGCCGGCATCCCGGGCGTGTACCCGACCGACGCCGACGGCGTGCGCATCGGAGCGGTCGCCTCGTCGTTCGGGCCGAACCCGACCGAGCCCTTCACGGTGCAGCCGGGCGGCCGCGCCGACGTCCGCGTGCTCTGGCACTCGCCGGGCGCCTACGGCTGCCCTTCCGCCCGGTCGAGCCGGATCGTCGCGGAGGTGGTGGACGACGTGGATCCCGCGGTCGCCGCGCCGGCGGAGATCGAGGTCTGCACCGACGGCACGGTGATGCTCGAGGCGTCGACGTACACGCTGCTCGGCTGACGCTCCAGGAGCCGGCGCGGACGTCCCGTGCCGCCCTGCTGCTTCCGGAGCCGCTCCGCGACCCCTTGACCGGGACTCCGCGACCCGCGACTCTCACTAGCACGCTCGCTCCCCCACCACCAGGAGGTCCCCATGAAGGTCGGCTCGCTCGTTCTCCGTCTCGCCGTCGGCGGTCTGTTCGTCGGACACGGACTGCAGAAGCTCCGCGGCTCGTTCGGCGGTCCGGGTCTGGAGGGCACCTCCCAGATGATGGAGAGCCTCGAGATGCACCCGCCCCGCCGGAACGCGCTCGCGGCCGCGGTCACCGAGACGGCCGGCGGAGCCGCGCTCGCCCTCGGAGCGGCCACTCCGCTCGCGGCGGCCGGTCTCGTCGCGACCATGGTCACGGCCGTCCGCAAGGTGCACTGGAGCAACGGCCTCTGGAACGCGGGCGGCGGGTGGGAGTTCAACGGCCTGCTCGTCGCGGCGACGGCGGCGATCGTCGCCGACGGTCCGGGCCCGCTCTCCTTCGACGCGCTGGTCGGGAAGAAGAAGTGGGGTGCCGGATGGGCGCTGTTCGCGCTCGTCGCGGGCGCCGCCGCCTCCACCGCCGCGATCGAGGCGGGACGCCGCGCTGTCAGCACCTCGGAGGAGCCCGGAGCGACGAGCGACTCGTCCACCACTCCCGACTCCCCGACCTCGGCGGCCGACGGCACCGCCTGACCCGACCGGGCTCGGCGACGGGCGGTAGCGTCGGATTCGTGACCGATCCGCTGCCGCCCTCCGCCACCCGCCCGTCCCTCCCGGTCGACGTCGACGCTTGGCAGCGCCTCGCCGACCGGCTGCACGCCGACGGCGACGACGTCGTCGGGCGGATGCGCGTGCTCGTGGCGCGCTACCCCGGGACGGACGGCCGCGCCCGCTTCGAGCTGGCCGGCGCCCTCGACAGCGCCGGCCACGAGGCGGAGGCCGCCGCCGAGTACGAGGAGGCGCTCGCCCTCGGTCTCGACGAGGAGCGGCAGGCGCAGCTGAGCATCCAGTACGCCTCGACGCTGCGGAACCTCGGCCGCCACGACGAGGCCGTCGCCGTGCTGAGCGCGGCCGCGCCGCACCCGTCCGTGGGCGCCGCCCGCGAGGTGTTCCTCGCGCTCGCCCTGCACAGCGCAGGCCGACCCGAAGAGGCGCTCCGCACCGCCCTCGAGGCGATCGTGCCGACGCTGCCCCGCTACCGCCGCTCGGTCTCCGCCTACGCGGCGGCGCTCACGGACTGATCCGTCACCCTTCCCGATCCGTCACTCCTGGAGCAGGGCGTCGATCTGGCCCATCGCCTGCCGCATGCCCTCCTCCATGCCCATCTGGACCATCTGCTCGAGCTGCTCGATCGACTCGAACGACGAGCGGACCGTCATCCGGGTCCGTCCGCCCGCCTCCTCGAGGGTGACGACCGCATGGGTCGTCCCGTACGAGTCGTCCGGATTCCCCTCGTCGTCGGCGAAGCCGTCGTCGAACTCGAAGCGCACCGGCTCGTCGACCTCGGTCACGAGCCACCAGCCGCGTGCCTTCTCGCCATCGGGCCCGGTCATCACGTAGCTGCTCCGGCTTCCGACGACGGCGTCGTGCCGCTCGAACGTCGCGGGCCAGGTCGGCGGCCCCCACCAGCGCTCGAGCAGTCGCGGATCGGACCAGATCCGCCAGACGCGGTCGATGCCGGCGTCGAACTCGGCGGTGAGGGTCAGGGTCAGGTTCTCGACGTCCTTCACGGACTCCAGCACGGTCATCGTGCGCTCCTTCTGCTCGGTTCTCCGGACGGCTGCGGATCCTCCTCGGCGAGGAGGTCGGCGATGCGATCCGCTCGTCCGCGCCACAGCTCCTCGTAGGCGTCGAGGAGACGGGCCGCTGTGCGCAGCCCCGCCACCTCTCCCCGCACGAGCTGCTCTCTGCCCCGCCGCCGCTTGCTGACGAGCGAGGCCCGCTCGAGCACGGCCACGTGCTTCTGGACGGCGGCGAACGACATCTCGTACCGCGAGGCGAGTGCCGTGACGGACTCCTCGCCCTGCAGCACCCGCGCGACGATGTCGCGCCGGGTGCTGTCGGCGAGCGCCTGGAACAGGCGGTCCACCTCGGTGCCGCTTCCCGTATCTACAACCATAGGGTTGTATATTAGCCGCTCGGAGTCCTCCGGGGAAGGGGCACAGCCGACCCCCTCCGCTCCGACCCGCTCACGGACGGGCCGCCGCGGACACGAGCCTCCGCGACGTGCTCTCGAGGACCCAGTCCGGCACGGAGCGCGCCGAGAACAGCGACTCGTAGAGCAGCGCCATCGAGTAGTCGGCGTCGAGCCTCCTGGCCTCGGCCAGGTGGGCCGCGGCGAGCGAGGCCGCTCCGCGTGCCCACCAGCACCACGCCAGCACGGTCAGCACCGGCGCACGGGCCTCCACGGGCGCGAGGGCCGCCGTCCGCGCGAGTGCTCGCGTCGCGAGCGCGAGCCGCGCGGGATCCGGCCCCGGGCCCACTCCCATCAGGAGCTCCACCTCGGCCACCTCGTCGTCGCCCGGGAGTCGCAGGGCGTCGTGCCGCTCGACGAGCGCCTCCATCGTCTCGCCCGTGAGCGCCTGCTCCGCCTGCTCGCGGATCATCCTGACTAGGGCCGGAGCCGCACCGATCGGCCCGAGAGCGATCTGGAGCGTCAGCTGGTCGCGTAGCGGAGGCGACTGCAGGAACTGCACGATGCGCCCCTCCCGGCGGGCGACCGACGGACCGGCCAGCCACCGCTCGATGACCGGAGTGAGACCCGCGATCCCCCCGACCGGACCGTGCGCGAGGACCGCCGCGACCACGGCGCGATCGTCCTCCTCGACCACCGGCAGCACGGCCTGCTCCGCCACATCGAGCGGCTCGTTCGCGACCGCGCGCGAGAACAGGCCCGATTCGCTGCCGTGGATCTCGTCGAGCGGACGCGGCGAGCGCCGCTCGGCCGCGATCGTGTAGCGGCCCCAGCCGTCGGCGGCGATGCAGGCGACCCCGACGATGCCGTGCCGGGTGCGCTCGAGCCGCCGGACCACCGCTCGTCCCAGAGCCGCGAGCGGAATGCCGCGCTCCTCGGCGTAGCTCCGCTCCGAGTAGACGACGACGAGCACCGCGTCGGCCTCGGGCACCGCGGTGAAGGCCTGGACGCAGGCCCCGGCGAGGGCGCCGGTCTCGGACTCCCCGAGCCGCCCCGGCAGCGGGACCCGGAAGCCTCCGACCGCGCGTCGTCCGAGGAACGGCACGATGACGAGCGAGTCCTTCGGGTGCACTCCGACGAGGGACGGGATCACCGACAGGAGGTCGGCGAAGCCCGGGGCGCGGATGAGCTCGGGGCCGGGGTGCGGGTCGAGGGGAACGGAGGTGCGGTCGTGATCTGCCATGCGCCACACCGTCCTCTCCAGCGCACCGTCCCGCAGGCCGAGGAGGACGATCCGTGGGCAGCGGCCGCGATGCCCACCCTGGGGAGGAGGCACACGGCGCTCCCGGCCCTGGGGCGAGTTCGTCCACTTCGCCGACCCCGACGGCAACACCTGGGCTCTGCAGCAGATCGTCATCCCCGGATGAGGGACCGGGCCCGGCCGCGGCTCAGAACCCGATGCGGTCGAGCTCCCGTCCGAGGTACGGCGCCAGCGTCCGGGCGTAGGTCTCGGTCAGGTGCCCCATGTCGCGGTAGACCTTCACTCCGCCGATCACGAACGGGCAGATCTCCTCGTCGCAGAAGTAGCGGGTGAGGTCGACGGCGTTCGCCCCCTCCCAGCCCTCGGCAGCGGCAGCCATCAGCTCCCGCTCGGCGAACGCCTCGTCGGTCGGGACCCCGCAGGTGTCGGCGGTGCCCGGGCGCTCGCTGCACGCCAGATCGTGCACCGTCTCGACGACGGGGTTGTCGCGGATCGCGACGACCTCGGTCCCCCGGGCGATCAGGGGAGCCCACGACTGGCGGAACCCGTCGATGCCCGCCTGCTCGTCGGGTTCGCCGGACGAGTCGATGAACACCGACTTCTTCGCGGAGTACGCCGTGACCATCAGGTCGTAGGGTTCCTGCGCCGCCAGTTCCTCCTGCAGCTTCTCGACCCAGGTCGCGCACGACGAGCGGGACACGGACGAGTCGTCGCGGCGCGACGCGGTCGTGAAGACGCAGCCCGTCTTGTAATAGGTGTGCAGATCCCAGCCGCGCTCCTCCGCGACCCCGCGCAGCGCCGGGAAGAACGACGCGGCGTGGGAGTTCCCGATCAGCAGGACCCGGCGGCCGTCGGGATCGCCGAACCGGCACTCCTTCAGCTCGACGCCCGCGTTGTTGGTGCTGCACTCCCTGGTGTTGATCTGGGAGCCGTCCTCGGACGCGTCGAAGGCGGGCACGCTCGTCGTCCAGGAGCGGGCCTGCTCGCAGGCCGACGCGTTCTCGATCGCCGCGGCACCGAAGCAGCCGTCGGTGGAAGCGGGGATCGCGCTCGCGCGGGCGAGATCGGCGCTGATCGCTGCACTCGTGGCCGCGATCGCCCCTCCGCCGGCGAGGACCGCGACCAGCATCATCGCCGTCGGAGCGAGCGCCCGCCAGCGCGACCCGGTCGGTGCCCGCCGATGCAGCGGATCCTCGAGGACGTGCTTCGACAGAGTCGCCAGCACCACCGCCGCCGCCACGATGGAGAGTCCGGCGAGCAGCCCGGGCTCCTGCCCCGAGATCTCCTCCCAGAACACGAGCAGCGGCCAGTGCCACAGGTAGAGCCCGTAGCTGACGCCGCCGAGCCAGACCAGCGGCCGCAGAGCGAGCAGCCGCGCGACGCCGAACGTCGGAGCGGGGCCCGTCCCCGCGATCAGGACGAGGACCGCCGAGAGCGTCGGCCAGAGGGCGGCCACTCCCGGGAACGCGCTCGACACCTGCAGGACGATGCCGCACGAGATCACGCCGACGAGGCCCAGCCACCCCGCGATCACCCGGATCGCCGTCGGCAGCGTCCGCCCGGTCAGCACGAGAGCGCTGAGCGATCCGAGCCCGAACTCCCACGTCCGCGCCAGCACGCTGTAGTACGCCGACGGCTGGTCGCGCTGCACCAGCAGTACGGAGTAGGCGAAGGACACGATGCTCACGACGGCGACCACGACGAGCAGCACCCGGAGCAGCTCCACCCGACGCCGCAGGACGACGACGACCGCCGTCGCGGCGAACGCGAGGAGCAGCCACACCAGGTAGAACTGCCCCTGCACCGACATCGCCCAGAAGTTCTGCACCGGCGAGTGGAAGTTGTCCTGCGCGAGGTAGTCCACCCCCGCCCGGTCCAGGACCACGTTCTCGACGTACAGCGCCGACCCGAGCACCTCGGTGAAGGTCTGCTTCAACTGGGAGGGGCGCAGGAGGAACGGGCTCACCGCCGCGACCACCACGAGCACCACGGCCGCCGCAGGGAAGAGCCGCGACGCGAGCCGCGAGACGAACACGACGGGGCGGACTCGCCCGTACCGGCGGACCTGCCCCATCAGCGTCACCGTGGTCAGGAACCCGGCGACGACGAAGAAGACGTCGACACCTCCCGAGACGCGGCCCAGCCAGATGTGGAACGACGCGACCAGAAGAGAGGCGACGGCGCGCAGTCCCTCGATCTCAGGCCGGTAGCCCGCGGAGTCGGACTTCTTCGAGACCGCGGGGGCCGACCGGCCGCCGGGCGTCGCTCGGTCCGAGGGAGGGGCGATCGGCATGGGCGGGAGGATCCTTCGAATGGCGGAGGGGCGGGGCGGGCCGCAGCGTCCGGCGTTCGGTCGCCGGGGCGGATTCGTTCCCGTTCGGGACATCCGTGTCCGAGGAAGGGGCTGGAGCCGTGACTCGACGTCGTTCGCGGACAATCTAGCGGCGCTCCTCCGCTAGCACAAAGTTGAAGGACACCTAGTCCCCTGGCGCATCGCTGGCGGGTCAACGGATTCGACGCACGATCGAGACGATCCCGCTCCTGCCGACACTGTCACAGTGAGAGCAGGCGGAGGAGGCCCGATGATCACCGAGACGACCACCGACGCCGAGCTGGTCCGGCGGGCCGCCGCGGGCAGCGAGGCGGCCTTCCGCACGCTCTACCGCGCCTACGTCCGCCCCGTCTACTGGCTCGCGCACGGCGTCCTCCACGATCCCGCCGAGGCGGAGGAGGTCACGCAGGAGACCTTCGTCGTGGCCTGGAGCAAACTCGACGGTCTCGACCTGATCGGCGACTCCCTCCTCCCGTGGCTCGTCACGATCTGCCGCTTCCAGGCGGCGAACCGGGTGCGCGCGCTGCGACGCGAGCGCGACCGCACCGCGCCGACGGAGGAGGAGCCCGCCTCCCCTGACGACCTCGAGCAGCAGGTGGTCACCGCCGCCCTGGCCGAGGCCGTCCTCCGGGCGACCGAGGGGCTCTCCGAGCTCGATCGGGCCGTGTTCCGCCTGTGTGCGACCGAGGGGCGGGGCTACGAGGAGGCCGCGCGCGAGCTCGGCGTCTCGCACGCCACCGTCCGCAACCGCCTGTCCCGCGTCCGCCGGCGCCTGCGCCTGGTGGTCGACGACTTCCGAGGAGCAGAACAGCCGTGACCGAGACTCCCGATCTCCTCCCGCCTCTCGACGAGCACCGCGTCTCCGCGATCGAGGCGCGCGTCTTCCGCTCGCTCGCCGCTGCGCGCGCCGCGCGGTCGGCGCACCGTCGGAGGGCGCTCTCGATCGGGGGTGCCGCCGCAGGCCTCCTCGTGCTCGCCGTCGTGGTCGGTCCCCTCGTGAGCGTGAACGGCCTGTCGGTCGGCTCCTCGGACTCCGCTGCGATCGCACCCGACGCGGCCGCCGACTCCGCCGCCGGTGCCGGCGCGGAGTCGTCCGAGGGGTCCGCGCCGGAGGGAGCGGGCATCGCCGGCACCCTCCCCGCTGCGGGCGCCCCGGCTTCGAGCACTCGCGAGATCGCGTCGACCGCCGCCGCGACCGTCCGCGTCCCGTCCGTCGCCGACGCGATCGCGGCCCTCTCCGCGAGCGCCGTGGAACTCGGCGGCTACGTCGAGAGCTCGAGCACGTCCGACACCGGCGGATCCACGACGGCGGACGATTCCGGCGACGACCGGATCGAGCCCTCCTTCCCCGCACCGCTCCCGTCGGGCGCCGGCTCCGTCACCCTCCGCGTCCCCGCCGATCGACTCTCCGACGCGCGGGCGTCCCTGACCGAGCTCGGCACCGTCACCGAGTCGACCGTCGAGAGGGAGGACGTCACTCTGCAGGCCGTCGACCTCCGGGCGCGCGCCGCCGCGGCGCAGGCCTCGGTCGATCGCCTCACGGAGCTCGTGGCGCAGGCCGGCGATCTCGCCGACCTGCTGGCGGCCGAGTCTGCTCTCACGCAGCGCCAGGCCGAGCTCGAGTCGACCCGGCAGCAGCTCACCGCACTCGAGAGCCGGGTGTCGCTCGCCTCCCTGAGCGTCACGGTGCTCCCGGAGGAGACCGCCGCGCCGGCCGACCCCGCCGGCTTCCTCGACGGGCTCCTCAGCGGCTGGAACGGTCTCGTCGCGGCCGCGAACGCCGTTCTGATCGGCATCGGGTTCCTTCTCCCCTGGCTGCTCGTCGCCGCCGTCGTCGCCGCGGTCGTGCTGGCCGTCCGTCGCCGACGGGCACCGCCCGCGCCCGACTCCGACTAGTCTCCAGGGTGGCCTCCGCGCCTGTCGTCCCACCAGAGAGAACCACCGTGAGCCTCCTCCGCACCAAGTCCGTCGAGCAGTCGATCGCCGACACCGACGAGCCAGAGTTCCGCCTCAAGAAGTCGCTGTCCGCCCTCGACCTCACGGTCTTCGGCGTCGGCGTCGTGATCGGGGCCGGCATCTTCACTCTCACCGGACGCGCCGCGCACGACATCGCCGGACCCGCCATCGTCCTGAGCTTCGTGGTCGCCGCCTTCGCGTGCGCCCTCGCGGCCATGTGCTACGCCGAGTTCGCCTCCACGGTCCCCGTCTCGGGCTCCGCCTACACCTTCTCCTACGCCTCCCTCGGCGAGCTGTTCGCCTGGATCATCGGCTGGGACCTCATCCTCGAGCTCTTCCTCGGCGCGAGCGTCGTCGCCCAGGGCTGGAGCGCCTACCTGGGCTCGCTGCTCGGCCAGCTCGGCGTCGTGCTTCCCCCCGCGATCTCCTACGGCGGAGTCGTCGACGTGCCCGCGATCCTCCTGGTGCTCGTGCTCGGCGGCCTCATGACCTTCGGGATCAAGGAGTCCCTCCGCGTGAACCTCGTGCTCGTCGCGGTCAAGCTCTTCATCGTCCTGTTCGTCATCATCGCCGGGATCCAGTTCATCGACTCGGCGAACTACTCGCCCTTCGTCCCGCCGACGGCGCCCACGGAATCGGCCTCCGGACTCGCCCAGCCGCTCCTCCAGTTCCTCTCGGGCGTCGAGCCCGCCACCTTCGGCATCGGCGGCATCATCGCCGGCGCCTCCCTCGTCTTCTTCGCCTACATCGGCTTCGACGTCGTCGCGACGACGGCCGAGGAGACGCGGAACCCGCAGCGCGACATGCCCATCGGCATCATCGCCTCGCTCGCGATCTGCACCGTCCTCTACTGCGCGGTCGCCCTCGTCGTCACCGGCATGGTCCCCTACCGCGAGCTCGACCCCTCCGCGGCCCTGGCCAACGCCTTCGCGTACCACGGCCAGACCTGGATGGCGACGGTCATCTCGGCCGGCGCCGTCGCGGGCCTCACCACGGTCGTGCTCACGCTGCTGATCGGAGCGACGCGCATCATCTTCGCGATGTCTCGCGACGGCCTGCTCCCCCAGCGCCTCGCCACCGTGCACCCGCGCCTGCGGACCCCGTGGGTCACCTCCCTCGCCGTGACCGTCGTCGTCGCGCTGCTCGCGGGTCTGACCCCGATCGGCGTCCTGGAGGAGATGGTCAACATCGGCACGCTGTCGGCGTTCGTGCTCGTCTCGGTCGGCGTCATCGTCCTGCGGCGCACGCGCCCCGACCTCAAGCGCGGCTTCCGAGTCCCGCTCAACCCGTGGCTCCCCGGACTGTCGGCGCTGATCTGCACCTACCTGATGCTCAACCTCTCGATCGAGACCTGGCTGCGGTTCCTGATCTGGCTGGCCATCGGCTTCGCGATCTACTTCGCCTACTCCCGTCGCCACGCGAAGATCGGGAAGTAGGCGCTACGGAGCCGGGAGTCAGGACACCGCGGTCGGCGTCGGCCGCAGCACCTTCTCCATCGCCTTCCCCCGCGCGAGCTCGTCGACGAGCTTGTCGAGGTACCGGATGCGCTGCATGAGCGGGTCCTCGACGTCCTCGACGCGGATCCCGCAGATCACGCCGGTGATCAGCACGGCGTTCGGGTTCAGGTCCGACGCCGCGAAGAAGTCCTCGAACGTCGTCCGCTCGGCGAGGTGCCTCTGCAGCTCGGCCTCGTCGAAGCCGGTCAGCCACCGGATGACCTCGTGGAGCTCCTCGACGGTCCGCCCCTTCTTCTCCACCTTCGCCACGTAGTGCGGATGGACGTCGGCGACCGCCGTGCGGAAGATCCTGCTCATGGCGGAAGGGTAGTCCGCCCGGGCGCCTGCGCGCACTCCCGGAGCCTCGCGGGAATGCCCGCCGCCCGCCCGGTCTTGCACCCCGTATGAGAGCGATCGTCTACACCTCCACCGGCCCCTCGTCCGTCCTGTCCCTCGTCGACCGCGAGCCCGCCGCTCCCGGCGACGGTGAGGTGCGCGTCCGCGTCGTCGTGTCCGGCGTCAACCCGACCGACTGGAAGGCGCGTGCCGACGGCGATCTCGCGTTCGACGAGGTGGTCCCGAACCAGGACGGCGCCGGAGTGGTGGACGCCGTCGGTGCCGGTGTCGCCGACCTCGCCGAGGGCGACCGCGTCTGGTTCTTCCTCGCCGCGCACCAGCGCCCCACGGGCAGCGCGCAGGAGTACACGGTGCTTCCCGCCGACCGCGTCGTCCGCCTCCCCGAGGGCATCGGCTTCGACGTCGCCGCGAGCCTCGGAGTCCCGGCGATGACCGCGCACCGCGCCCTGACCGTGCACGAGGAGGGCCCGGCGCGGCTCTCCCCCGGCGCCCTCTCCGGCCGCACCGTCCTCGTCCAGGGCGGAGCGGGTGCTGTCGGCCACGCCGCGATCCAGCTCGCCGCCTGGGCCGGAGCGACCGTCGTCGCCACCGTGAGCAGCGACGCCAAGGCCGCTCTCGCGACCGCGGCCGGCGCCCACCACGTCCTGCAGTACCCCGACGACGCCCTCGCCGACCGCATCCGCGAGATCGCTCCCGACGGCGTGCAGCAGATCGTCGAGGTCGCTCCGGCGCAGAACGCCGCTCTCGACGTCGACGTTCTCGCCAACCACGGCAGCATCGGCTACTACGCGAACAACAACGGCGACGAGTTCACGATCCCGATCGTCCCGAGCTTCGCCAAGAACGCCCGCTGGCAGGGCCTGCTCCTCTACACCGTCGGCGCGGAGCCCCTCCGAGCCGCCGCCGAGGACATCACCGCGGCGCTCGTCGACGGAGCACTCCCCGTCGGCGAGGACGCAGGCCTCCCCCTCACCTGGTTCCCCCTCGAGGAGACCGCCGCCGCGCACGACGCCGTCGAGGCCGGCACCACAGGCAAGATCCTGATCCGCGTCTCCGCCGAATAGACGGCGAGCAGCACGTCGGCCGGGAGCGCCGCGGACCGCCCAGCTCGGGCGGCCACAGCTCCCGGCCGACACCGCTCATGCGGCGGATGGCCGCTGAGCGCGTACCGCCGGCCCCGCGGGCAGATCACCGCCCGAGGCGGCACGCGGAACGCCCCCGGAAACAACGAAGCCCTGGTGGAAGAGGCTTCTCACCAGGGCTTGCTGTCGGGCTGACAGGATTTGAACCTGCGACCCCTTGACCCCCAGTCAAGTGCGCTACCAAGCTGCGCCACAGCCCGTGGCAGACCGGGCACGTGGCCCGGGCAACTCGACTATCTTAGCGGGTCGCGACGCCGGAAGTGAAAACGAGCCGGGCCCGCGCCTGCGTAGAATCGCTGAGCGCCTGCACCCCGGAACCACCGGGTGCCGGACGGGCGGCACGGGAGGCGGCATGGACGCGCGGCAGAGGCGATCGCAGGAGTCGCTGCACAGGGCGATCATCGAGCTCGCCACCGAGCGCGCCGTGTCGGGACTGACCGTGTCGGACATCACCGACCGCGCCGGAGTGAACCGCTCGACCTTCTACGCGCACGCGGCGTCCGCCGCCGAACTGCTGACGGCGGCGCTCCTGACCGATCTCGAGCGCATCCGCGTCGCGTACGTGACGCGGCTCGGCGACGGCGATCCGGCGGGCGCGTCCAACCGCGAGGCGACGCTCCGCATCCTCGACCACCTCGAGCGTCACCGCGACCTCTACCTCGGCGCCTTCGACGACGTCGGAGGGGACTCGGGTATCCGCGTCATGCTGGCCGCCCAGTTCCGCCGATCCGTCAGCGAGGCCGTCGAGAGCGGTGCGGTGACGGTTCCGCACGAGAGCCGCCTCCCCGGCGGCGCGGCGTCCTACATCTCGGCCGGCTCGGCCGCGCTGATGGAGGAGTGGCTGCGACTGCCCGCTCCTCGCGACCCCGATCTCTACCTCGACGCCTTCGCCCAGGTCCTGCCGGCGTGGTGGCCGCTCACGGCGGACGCGCCCGAGACTGCGAACGCCTGAATACTCTCATCACCTGAAACGCCTCCGGCCCGCCGGATCCGAGGATCCCGGCGGGCCGGAGATATGAGGAACGAGGGTCAGCGCGCCCGCTTCTCGCGCACGCGCATGTTGACGTTCACCGGCGACCCCTGGAAGCCGTAGATCTCGCGCAGCCGGCGCTGGATGTAGCGGCGGTAGCCGGGGTCGAGGAACCCGGTCGTGAACAGCACGAATGTCGGCGGCCGCGAGGACGCCTGCGTGCCGAACAGCACGCGGGGCTGCTTGCCTCCGCGCAGGGGGTGCGGATGCGCCGCGGTGAGCTCGGCGAGGAACGCGTTGAACTTGCCGGTCGGAATGCGCGTGTCCCACGACTCGAGCGCCAGCTCCAGCGCGGGGACCAGCTTCTCGAGGTGGCGACCGGTGCGCGCCGAGATGTTGACGCGGGGAGCCCAGGCGACGTGCGCCAGGTCCTTCTCGATCTCGCGCTCGAGGTAGCGGCGGCGCTCGTCGTCGAGCAGGTCCCACTTGTTGAAGGCGAGGACCAGAGCGCGACCGGATTCGAGCACGAGGTCGATGATGCGGACGTCCTGCTCCGAGATCGGCTCGGAGACGTCGATCACGACGACCGCGACCTCCGCCTTCTCGAGCGCGGTCGAGGTGCGCAGCGACGCGTAGAAGTCGGCGCCCTGCTGCAGGTGCACGCGACGGCGGATGCCGGCGGTGTCGACGAAGCGCCACACCTTGCCGGCGATCTCGACCTGCTCGTCGACCGGGTCGCGGGTGGTGCCGGCGAGCTCGTTGACGACGACCCGCTCCTCCCCCGCGGCCTTGTTCAGGAGGCTCGACTTGCCGACGTTGGGCCGGCCGAGGATCGCGACGCGGCGCGGTCCGCCGACCTCGCGCTTGGCGACGGCGGACTCGAGCGGCAGGGTCTTCAGGACCGTGTCGAGCAGATCCGCGACGCCGCGGCCGTGGACGGCCGAGACGGGGTACGGCTCGCCGAGGCCGAGCGACCACAGCGTGGCGGCGTTGGGCTCCTGGCGCGCGTCGTCGACCTTGTTGGCCGCGAGGAACACCGGCTTCTTCGTCTTGCGGAGCAGCTTCACGACGTGCTCGTCGGTCGCGGTCGCTCCCACGTTCGCGTCGACCACGAAGATCACGGCGTCGGCGAGGTCGATCGCGATCTCGGCCTGCGCGGCGACGGAGGCGTCGATGCCGCGGGCGTCGGGCTCCCAGCCGCCGGTGTCGACGATCGTGAAGGCGCGATCGATCCACTCGGCGCGGTAGGAGACGCGGTCGCGGGTCACTCCGGGGGTGTCCTCCACGACGGCCTCGCGGCGCCCCAGGATCCGGTTGACGAGCGCCGACTTGCCGACGTTCGGCCGGCCGACGATCGCGACCACCGGCAGAGCCGGCAGGTAGCGGACCTCGTCCGAGTCCTCGCCCGAGTACTCGAGGAGGGTGAGGTCCTCGTCGTCGAGGTCGTAGTCCTCGAGTCCGCTCCGGAGCGCGTTCGCGCGCGAGGAGACGAACTGCTCGTCGAGGTCGCCGAGGCGCTCGACGAGGTCGTCGTCTCCGAAGTTCAGCTCGTCGTCACCGACGCGCGTGTCCTGTGCCATGATCGGCCCTTGCTCTCGAGGTATTGACCTCGGCGATGACCGCGTCGACGGTCTGCTCGAAGTCGAGATGAGTGGAGTCGAGAAGAGTGACTCCTTCTGCGGCGTTGAGGAAATCGACCACCTGGGAGTCGGCGCGGTCCCTCGACCGCAGTGCCTGACCCGTCGCTTCCGCGGATTCCGTGGTGACTTCGCGCGAACGCCTCGCCATTCTAGCCTCTTCGCTCGCCGTGAGCAGGATCCGGACCGCCGCCGTCGGTGCGACCACGGTGGTGATGTCCCGTCCCTCGACGATGATGCCCGCCTTGCGGGTCTCGCCGATGATCCGCCGGAAGAGCAGAGTGACCCGTCGGCGCACCTCCGGCACCTTCGCCACGGCCGACACCCGGCCCGTGACACGGGGCTCCCGGATCGCCGCGGTCACCTCGGTCCGGCCGACCCAGACGGAGTAGGACTCGGGGTCGGTGCCGATGGAGTAGTCGAAGCCGTCGAGGGCGTCGACGATCGCGTCCTCGTCGTCGAAGTCGAGCCCGACCTCGAGCGCGTGCCAGGCGAGGGCCCGGTAGGCCGCGCCCGTGTCGAGGAACTCGAAGTCGAGGCGGCGGGCCGCCTCGCGCGAGACGCTCGACTTGCCGCTCCCGGCGGGGCCGTCGACGGCGACCACGACCGCGTCGCCGAAGTCGGCGGACTCGTCGGCGCGCGCACCGCGGGTCGACGACGGAGCGGCTCCGCCCTCCTCCGGCATGCTCTGCTGGGCTCTGCGGGCGGGCGTCATCCTGTTCAGGCCGCCCTCCTGCCTGTTCTGCTCCGTGCTCATCCGGCGATCCTCCAGCCGCGTGCGGTCAGTTCCTCGGTCAGCGGCCCGACCGCCTCGGGCACCACCGAGATCTCGGCGAGGCCCACGCGGCGCCCCTCCGCGTGCTCGAGGCGCACGTCCTCCATGTTGACGCCGGCCTCGCCGATCTCGACGAGGAGACGGCCCAGGGTTCCGGGCACGTCGTCGATCAGGACGATGAGGGTCGCGAAGCGCTGGTCCTGGCCGTGCTTGCCGGGCAGGCGGGCGACCCCCGCGTTGCCGGCGGCGAAGTGCTCGGCCAGCAGGCGTCGCGCTCCGGGAGCGTCCAGGTCGCGCAGGGCGTCGGCGAACGCGGCCACGTCGTCCCGGAAGGCGTCGAGCACCTCGACCACGTTCCCGCGGTTGGCCGCCAGGATCTGCACCCAGAGCTCCGGAGCCGACGACGCGAGCCTGGTGACATCCCGCACCCCCTGCCCGGCGAGGCGGAGCGACGCGTTCGGCGCGTCGAGCAGCCGCGCACCGAGGAGCGAGGAGACGACCTGGGGCACGTGCGAGACGAGGCCGACCGACAGGTCGTGCTCCTCCGGACCCATCTCGACGATCGCGGCACCGAGATCGAGCGCGAGGGCCTCGACGCGGGCCAGGGCCTCCGCGGTCGTCTCGCCGTCGCGGCAGATCACCCACGGGCGTCCGACGAAGAGGTCGCCGCGCGCGGCGACGGGGCCACCGCGCTCGCGGCCGGCCATCGGGTGCGAGCCGATGTAGCGCGTGAGGTCGATGCCGCGCGCGCGGAGGTCGCGCAACGGCTCGGTCTTGACGCTCGCGACGTCCGTCACGACGGCGTCGGGGTGCGCGGCGAGCTCCCGCTCGACGACCCCCGCCACCACGTCCGGAGGCACGCAGACCACGACCAGTGCGGGGCGGTCCTCGGCGGAGGCGGCACGACCCGCTCCGTAGTCGATGGCGAGCGAGAGGCTGGCCGGCGACGCGTCGTCGAGCACGACGTCGACCCCGCGCGAAGCGAGGCCGAGGCCGATGCTCGCACCGAGCAGTCCGGAGCCGACCACCCGCACCGTCCCCGTCGTCCGCATCGCGGGCGGGGCGGGGTGCAGGAGCTCGTTCACCCCGACAGCCTACCGATCCGGTCGTCGCTGCTTGTCCGGGCCGGAGCGCCGACCGGCCGCGGGACGTCGATCCGCGCTCGGGGAGGAGCGTCGGTCGTCGGAGGGCCGCCGGTCCCCGCTGTCGCGCCGCTCGCCGGTCGGCCGCCGGTCCTCCCGGCGCTCGGCGGGCCGCCGGTCCTCGCGGCCTTCGGCGGGACGCCGGTCCTCGCGGCGCTCGTCCGGTCGGGGCCGCCGCGCTCCCGCGCTCGCCTTCCGCGTCGGCTCGGGCTTCTCGGCCACCTTCTCGCCGCCCTGGCGCGAGATCGTCAGCAGGGCGCCCAGCTCCTCGCGGGTCAGATCCCGCAGATCCCCGGAACGCAGCGTGCCCAGGTGCAGCGGTCCGAACTGGCGCCGGACGAGTTCGAGCACCGGGTGCCCGACGGCCGCCATCATGCGCCGCACCACGCGGTTCCGCCCCGAGTGCAGGGTGAGCTCGACCAGGGAGGCGTTCGACTTCCCCTCCGGACGGCCCAGCAGCCGCGCCTTGTCGGCCGCGACGGGGCCGTCGTCGAGCTCCACGCCGGCGGTCAGCGCCGCGATGGTCTGCGGTAGAACCTGCCCCTGCACCTTGGCGATGTACGTCTTGGTCACTCCGAACGACGGATGCGCGAGCACGTGGGCCAGCTCCCCGTCGTTGGTCAGCACGAGCAGCCCCGACGTCTCGGCATCGAGCCGGCCGACGTTGAACAGCCGCTCCTCGAAGTTCTGGGTGTAGGTGCTGAGATCGGCGCGGCCGTTCTCGTCGGCGAGCGAGCTCACGACTCCCACCGGCTTGTTCAGCATCACGTAGCGGCGCGTGGTGTCCAGCTGCACCGCCACTCCGTCGACCTCGATCGAGTCGGTCGCCGGATCGATGCGGCGCCCGAGCTCCGCGGCCACCTCGCCGTTCACCCGGATCCGCCTCGCGACGATCATCTCCTCGACGACCCGGCGGGAGGCGACCCCCGCCGCGGCGAGGACCTTCTGCAGTCGTTCGCCCTCGGGCCCGCTGTCAGGCGTGCTCATCGAATCCGTCCCGTCCGTCGCTCAGAAGTGGGGAGATCTTCGGCAGCTCGTCGAGCGAGGCGAGGCCGAGATGCACGAGCAGCTGCTCCGTCGTGCCGTAGAGGATCGCGCCGGTCTCGGGGTCGTTGCCGACCTCCGCGATCAGACCGCGACCCAGCAGTGTGCGGGCGACCGAGTCGACGTTGACGGCGCGGATCTGCGCGACCTGTCCGCGCGAGATCGGCTGCTTGTAGGCGATGACGGCGAGGGTCTCCAGCGCCGCCTGCGAGAGCTTCGTCGGGTTCTGCGTCAGCACGAAGTCCGACACCACGGGGTCGTACTCGCGGCGGACGTAGATCCGCCAGCCCGCACCGACCTCGCGCAGCTCGAAGCCGCGTCGGACGCCGCCGGTGACGCCGTCGAAGTCGGCGACGAGACGCTCGATCGACTGCCGCACGACCGCGATCGGTCGGGACAGCGCCGTTGCGAGGGCGACGAGCGACTGCGGCTCGTCGGCGACCATCAGGATCGCCTCGATCGCCCGGTCGATCTCGAACGCCACGGTGCCGAGCGCCGCCTCCTGGGTCTCAGCCGTCATAGTCGGCTCCCAGGTGCGCCAGATTCGCATCGGACCACGACGGAGCGACCCACTGCAGGGTGAGCTGGCCGAGCGGCTCCGGCTGCTCGAAGGCGACTGCGGCGTGCCGGTAGAGCTCGAGGACGGCGATGAAGCGGGCGACGATCACGCCCTTCTCCTCGGCGGTCGCGATCAGCTCGCGGAAGGTGGCGGTCGACCGCGCCCTCAGCACCGCGACGACGTAGGCGGCCTGCTCCCGGATGCTGATCAGCGGCGCGTGCAGGTGATCGAGACCGACCGTCGGGATCTCCCGGGGCGCGAGGGCGAAGGCGGCCAGCGCACCGAAGTCCTCCGCCGACAGCGTCCAGACGAGCTCGGGCTTCCGCGCCCGGTACTCCTCCTCGAGCGGGACGTCGCGCACGTGGCGCGCCGTCTCGATCTCGATCCGCTCGGAGAACCAGCTCGACACCTGCTTGAACGCGCGGTACTGCAGGAGTCGCGCGAACAGCAGGTCGCGGGCCTCCAGCAGCGCGGCGTCCTCGGCGTCGACGAGCTCGCCCTGCGGCAGCAGCCCGGCGATCTTGAGGTCCAGGAGCGTCGCGGCGACGACCAGGAACTCCGACGCGCGGTCGAGCCCCTCGAGCGTGTCGATGCCGTGCAGGTACGACAGGAACTCGTCCGTCACCGCGCTCAACGCGATCTCGGTGATGTCGACCTGCTGCTTGGCGATGAGGCTCAGCAGCAGATCGAAGGGTCCTTCGAAGTTCGCGAGCGCGACACGGAAGCCGCCGGCGGCCTCGACCACCGGCTCCTGGACGAGGACCGACTCAGGCGACCGCGCCACGCGAGATCAGCTCCCTGGCGAGCTGGCGGTACGCCGCCGCGGCCTTGTGCTCCGGCGCGAACTGCGTGATGGGCACACCCGACACGCTGGCGTCGGGGAACTTCACCGTGCGGCCGATCACCGTCTCGAGGACGCTGTCCCCGAACGCGTCCACGACGCGGTCGAGCACCTCGCGGGAGTGCAGGGTGCGCGAGTCGTACATCGTCGGCAGGATCCCGTCGAGCTCGATCGCCGGGTTCAGGCGGTCGCGCACCTTGTCGATCGTCTCGATCAGCAGCGCCACACCGCGCAGGGCGAAGAACTCGCACTCGAGCGGGATGAGCACGCCGTGGCTCGCGGTCAGCGCGTTCACGGTCAGCAGCCCGAGCGAGGGCTGGCAGTCGATCAGGATCACGTCGTAGTCGGCGCTCACCTTGCGGAGCACGCGCGCCAGGATCTGCTCGCGGGCGACCTCGTTGACGAGGTGGACCTCGGCGGCCGACAGGTCGATGTTCGCCGGGATGACGTCGAGTCCGGGGACCCTGGTCGAGCGGATCGCCTCGGAGGGGTCCTTGACCGTGCCGAGCAGGAGGTCGTAGATGGTGATCGCGTCGTAGGTGGCGACACCGAGGCCCGCGGACAGGGCGCCCTGCGGGTCGAAGTCGATGGCCAGCACGCGGCGGCCGTACTCGGCGAGGGTGGCGCCCAGGTTGATGGTGGTCGTCGTCTTGCCGACGCCGCCCTTCTGGTTGCAGAGCGAGATGATGCGCGCCGGTCCGTGGCCCGTCAGCTCGACCGGGAGGGGGAACTCGCGCAGGGGGCGGCCGGTCGGGCCGAGCGTCGGAGCCTCGAGGCCGGTGAGCTCCGTCGTGTCGTCCGTCTTGCCTGTCACCTGCGTCGTCCTCGCTTCCCGGGGCGTGCGCTCCCGCGCGGCCTGCCCTCGAGTCTACCGACCCCCTCCGCCCCCGGAGCCGCGCCCCGCCGCGTGCGCCCGTCCCTCCGCATCTGCTGGTCGAGTAGCCCCGCAGGGGCGTATCGAGACCTACCCCCACCGAAGCCGCTCCTCCCCCGCTCCCCTCTCAGCGCCGCGCCCGCGGATGCGCCGTCGTGTACACGTCCCGCAGCGTGTCCGCCGTCACCAGCGTGTAGATCTGCGTCGTGGCCACGGACGCGTGCCCCAGCAGCTCCTGCACCACGCGGACGTCCGCTCCTCCCGCGAGCAGGTGCGTCGCGAACGAGTGCCGGAAGGTGTGCGGGGAGATCTCGCGGTCCAGCCCCGCCTTCTCGGCGACCGCCCGGATCACGAGCCAGGCGCTCTGCCGCGACAGCCGTCCGCCGCGCACGCCGAGGAAGAGCGCCGGAGTCGCGCGTCCGCGCCGCGACAGCTCCGGCCGCGCCCGCACGAGGTAGTCGTCGACCGCCTCCCGCGCGTAGCGCCCGAGCGGCACCATCCGCTGCTTGGAGCCCTTGCCCGTCAAGCGCACCACGTCCGCGTCGAGGACGTCGTCGACGGTGAGATCGACCGCCTCCGAGATCCGCGCGCCGGTCGCGTAGAGCAGCTCCAGCAGCGCCCGGTCGCGCATCTGCGCGAGCTCCTCCCCGCGGGACGCCTCGAGGAGCCCGCTCATCTGCTCCACCGTGATCGCCTTCGGCAGGGTCGTCGGGAGCTTCGGCGGCACGACGTCGTGCGCCACGTCGTCGACGACGAGCCCCTCCTCCAGAGCGAAGCGGTGCAGACCGCGCACGCTCGACAGGATGCGCGCGCGCGAGGACGCGGCGAGCGGACGCCCGGGCCGCGCGGCCAGCCAGGAGGCGAAGTCGCCGACGTCCGAGCGGCGCAGCTCGGCCAGGTCGCCGATGCCGAGCTCGTCGAGGCGGCTCAGGTACAGCTCGAGGTCGCGGCGGTAGGCGGCGATCGTGTGCGCGGACAGCCCGCGCTCGACGCTCGCCTGCCGGAGGAACGCCTCGACGCTCGCCCGCGGGGTCATCCCCGCGGGTGCCGCACCCTCGGGTGCCGCGTCCACGGCGACGACGCGTCGCCGAGGCCCGCCCAGCCGCGCGAGCGGAAGGCGTGGGCCGCGAGCGCGGCGATCGTGAGCGACGGATTCTGCACCCGGCGCGCGAGGACGGCGTCGACGAGCTCGTCGAGCGCGACCCAGCGCAGCTCCATGTCGGCCTCCTCCGCCTCCCGGTCGAACACCGAGCCGGTGCTCGAGAGATCGCGGGCGAGGTAGATGCGGATGACCTCGTCGCTGCCCCCGGGCGAGGTGGCGAACTCCGAGAGCAGGTCCCACCGGCCGGCCTGCAGGTCGGTCTCCTCGGCGAGCTCGCGCTGGGCGGCGACGAGCGCGTCCTCGCCCTGGATGTCCAGGAGCCCGGCGGGGATCTCCCACTCGCGGGTGCGGACGGGGTGGCGGTACTGCTTGATCAGTGCGACGCGGTCCTCGTCGTCCAGGGCGAGCACCGCGACGGCGCCCGTGTGGTCGAGGAACTCGCGGCGCAGCTCGCCGTCGCCGTAGCGGAACGTCTCGGCGCGGACGCCCCAGACCATGCCGTCGAAGACGCTCTCGCTCGTCAGGATCTCGGGCTCGACGAGCTCGTCCGAGAGGCCGGAGTCACTCATCGGCGCCGGCCTCCGAGGCCGGGAAGAGGCGCGAGGCCTCCTGGCGCTCCAGCGCCGCCGTCACCAGTCCGCGGAACAGCGGGTGCGCGTCGTTCGGACGCGAGCGCAGCTCGGGGTGGGCCTGGGTGCCGACGTAGTAGGGGTGCTTGTCGCGCGGCAGCTCGACGTACTCGACGAGGCGGCCGTCGGGCGAGGTGCCCGAGAACCACAGGCCGGCCTCGGCGATCCGGTCGCGGTAGGCGTTGTTGACCTCGTAGCGGTGGCGGTGCCGCTCGGCCGCCTCGGGCGCTCCGTAGACCTCGGAGACGATGGAGCCCTCGGCGAGCTCCGCGGTGTAGAGGCCCAGGCGCATCGTGCCGCCCATGTCTCCGGACGCGAGGATCTCGACCTGCTCCGCCATCGTCGCGATGACGGGGAACTCGGTTCCCGGGTCGAACTCCGACGACGACGCTCCCTCGAGCCCCGCCTCGTTCCGAGCGTACTCGATCACCATGCACTGCAGGCCGAGGCAGAGTCCCAGCGTCGGGATCCCGTTCTCGCGAGCGAAGCGGAGAGCGCCGAGCTTGCCCTCGATGCCGCGGATGCCGAACCCGCCGGGCACGCAGATGCCGTCGAGCTCCGAGAGCGCCTTCGACGCCGCCTCCGGGTCCTCGAGTCCGTCCGAGGCGATCCAGCGGATGGCCACCTTGGTCTGCTGGGCGAAGCCTCCGGCGCGCAGCGCCTCGGTCACCGAGAGGTACGCGTCGGGCAGGTCGATGTACTTCCCGACCAGACCGATGGTGACCTCGTGCTTGGGCTCGTGGACCGCTTCGAGGAGCTTGGACCAGCCGTCCCAGACGACCTCTCCGGCGTCGAGCCCGAGCTGGTCGATGATGTAGGAGTCGAGCCCCTGCTGGTTCAGCATGCCGGGGATCTCGTAGATCGAGGCGACGTCCTTGGCGTTCACGACGGCCTGCTCGTCGACGTCGCACATCAGCGCGATCTTGCGCTTGTTCGACTCCGAGACGGGCCGGTCGCTGCGCAGCACGAGCGCGTCGGGCTGGATGCCGATCGAGCGCAGCGCAGCGACGGAGTGCTGCGTCGGCTTGGTCTTCTGCTCGCCGGAGGCGCCCATGAACGGCACCAGGGACACGTGCACGAAGAAGACGTTCCGGCGCCCGAGCTCGTGCCGCACCTGACGGGCCGACTCGATGAACGGCTGGCTCTCGATGTCGCCGACCGTGCCGCCGATCTCGGTGATGATCACGTCGGGCTGCGGGTCGTCCTCGGCCTGCAGCCGCATACGGCGCTTGATCTCATCGGTGATGTGCGGGATGACCTGCACCGTGTCGCCGAGGTACTCCCCCGCCCGCTCGCGCGCGATGACCCGCGAGTAGATCTGCCCGGTCGTCACGTTCGCGGCCTGGTTCAGGTTGATGTCGAGGAAGCGCTCGTAGTGCCCGATGTCGAGATCGGTCTCGGCGCCGTCGTCGGTGACGAACACCTCGCCGTGCTGGAACGGATTCATCGTTCCCGGATCGACGTTCAGGTAGGGGTCGAGCTTCTGCATCACGACGCGCAGCCCGCGGGCGGTCAGCAGGTTGCCGAGGCTCGCGGCCGTGAGGCCCTTGCCCAGCGACGAGACGACGCCACCCGTGACGAAGATGTGCTTCGTGACCTTCGAGGGGGCGGAGTGCCCGGCCGTCGAGGAGTCGGAAGAGGAGTCTGAAGGGCCCGCGTTCGAAATGTCCACCACGGGCTTCCACCCTAACAGCAGTTCCCGGGAGGGGGGCCAGGTCGGCCGGATCGATCAGCCGCGCCGGCTCGTCTCGAGGAGCTCCCGCGCGTGCGCCAGCGCGTTGGCCGAGTCGGTCAGCCCCGAGAGCAGTCGCGCCATCTCGGACACGCGCTCGTCGGCGTCGAGCTGGGTGACCGCGCTGGAGGTGACGCTGCCGTCCGAGCCCTTCTCGACCCGCAGGTGGTTGTTCGCGAACGCGGCGACCTGCGCGAGGTGCGTCACGACGATGACCTGGGAGGTCTCGGCGAGCCGGGCGAGCCGACGTCCGATCTCGATGGCCGCGGCTCCGCCCACCCCGGCGTCCACCTCGTCGAAGACGAAGGTCGGCACCGGGTCATTGGCCGCGACGACGACCTCGATCGCGAGCATCACCCGCGAGAGCTCACCACCGGAGGCGCCCTTGCCCAGCGGCCGAGGCGTCGCGCCCGTGTGCGGCGCGAGCAGCATCTCGATCGTGTCCCGGCCGTGGGCGGTCGGGTCGCCGGTGCTCGTCACGCGCACGTGGAGGCGGGCGTCGCCCATGGCGAGGGCGGACAGCTCGTCGCTGACCCGCTCCCCCAGCTCGGCCGCCGCGGCGGTGCGCAGCGCGCTGAGCGTCGTCGCGAGACGGTCGACCAGATCCTG
>Ga0308159_1002060_pt1 | contig 24795 bp, 35 predicted proteins | sample PhyCR1_FD_201040 | JGI IMG/M metagenome (GOLD analysis project Ga0308159, IMG submission 201040) | Phyllosphere microbial communities from UC Gill Tract Community Farm, Albany, California, United States - DLSLC.R1 | ecosystem: Host-associated > Plants > Phyllosphere > Unclassified | place: USA...
TGCGCGGTGGTATGCCGGTGCAATCAACTCTTTTTTTATTGCAGCATTGGCATCGGTCATGTTCTTCACAAACCTGATAAGACATTTTTTCGCCATTGTTATTGCAGTGACCACAGCCATTAACCCACAACCAAACACCAGCAATTTCTAACGCATAAATGTGCTTCGCGGGTGGAATTAGTGAGAAATCGCACTCCCGAATAAGTTTTCCGCCCTTTACGATGCGGTCCCCAAAGTTCTGTGTGCTACCACTTCTTACGCGATGGATACCAGGGATTAGACGTGGGTCATTGATCTGCCCAATAATAATTTCTCCTGCATCAGTTTTTTCAATCATGATTGCTCTCCTGCTGGCGCTGGTTCATCCGGAATTGACGCCCAGTGAGTGATGCGGACATCTTCGTGTTTCAGAGCTTCCAATTGAAATGACCACTCCCATTCACCGGTTTCTTTCTGACCCATTGCCATCCACATAGAACGCCACCCAATCACCCATCCTTCGCCATTAGCATCAAATAGAAGGACCTCTTCAGTCGCTGATGGCAGCTCCACATCAACGGATACAGCTTGATCATAAATCAGGTCCCGCCATGCCACTGCTACCAGCTGGCCACCGAGAATTCCGGTGCCGGCACCTACCACTGGTTCTTTCCCATCTTCAAAATCAACAACGAAAGTAACTTTTCCCATGATTTCCCCCGGATCAAAACATCAGCTCTTCCCAGCGGCGCATAAATAAAGCTCTGGCCTGTACTGGGTTGAGTGGTGTGATAAGAATGTCGGTAGGTTTGATGCCTTCCAGAATCGGCCAGAAGTTATCTGCATCGACTTCCAGACCCCGGCGTTCGGTCGCCAGCATGATGAGGTCAGCGGTTTTGACGATTGCGCTCATCTCCCGCGGCAGTTCGTACTTCTCACGGATAAGGCCATCAATCTGGCGCTCGATGCGGGCATAGTCCGGCAGCATGCGTTTCAGCGGGGCGGGGATGTCTTTCATGTACGCTTCAGTGGCGTCGTGCAACAAGGCTTCACGCTGGTATTGCGGTTCAACAATCATGCTGCACAGAACAGAGTGCTGAGCCACGCTGTAGAAGTCGGCAATCTGCCCGGCAAAACGGCATTCGTGGGACAGGCCCTGCGCGATGTCGCCGATATTGAAGGCGAGCAGATTAGGATTTGAGAAATCCAGATGCTGGCCGGAAAAGGTGGTTAACCAGGTCATAAAATTACTCCACACGTAGTTTTAGGTTGAGCGAATCCCTTGCCAGTGACGGCAATTAATAAAATTCAGAGGCTTTTAAATTATCTTTGGGCTTCGCCGCCCAGCGCGGAAATAAGGCTGGAAATCAGCGCGGAATATTCGCTGGTCACCAGAATGAAATCAGCATTAAAGCGCGCGGAGAAATCTTCACGGTCGATGTCGTCATTCTGATCGGCCAGTGTGTCGCTCGGTTTCAGCTTTTTGAGCGTGAAGGAGTCATTGATCTGGAAGCTGACGCGTTCCTGCCAATCCATCGACACCTGGGTAACCAGTTTGCCATTTTCGATATGTGTCCCGATTTCGTCGCTGACCAAAGCCTGCTTCTTACAGCGGATAGTACCGCCTTCTTCCAGAATCGCTTTCAGCTCAGCTTCATCCTGCAAAGCGAACCCAGCTGGCGGCTGGCCGCTGCGCACCCATTCTGTCAGGGTTAGTTCGATCGGTGTTTCCATCGTCAGTGGTACAACAGGCAGCGAACCGAGGCTTTTACGCAGGAGTGCCAGCATGTCTTCTGCTTTCTTTGCGCTGACCGCGCCGACCATGATCAGGCGGTTATCCAGATCAATCCACATGAAGGTTTGGGTGAAGCGACTGAACGCGCGTGGCATCAGGCTGTGCAACACCTCATCTTTAAGCGAATCTTTCTCGGTCTTCTTCAGCTTGCGGTGCTGCTCGTTTTGAAGCTGCTCAATCTTGTCAGCCAGTTCCTGCTTAATCACCGGCGCCGGAAGGATTTTCTCTTCGCGCTTCGCACAGATCAGCAGTTGGTGACCGGCTGCGTGCACCAGCTTTTCAGTACCGAACTTACCCATCGGGGAAACCCAGCCAGTTTTCGCCATGTCCTGGCTGCCGCACGGCGAGAAAACGAACTGAGCCATCTGACGTTGCATTTCCGCTGCATCGAGCGCGATATCGCGGCTCATGCGGTAAATCTGGACGCTTTTAAACCAAAGTTCTTTCACGTTAATCACTCCTGTTTATGCCCACTGCACCGGGCGGTAACTCACACACATAGACAAGGGCGGCCGGAGATGCACAGGGCGTGCTGGGTGGGGCCAGCGAACCCTTGTCTATGTCTGCGAAAAAATTGGCGGTGGTCATGATCAGAACATTATCTTCGCTCCCCCTGATGTTGGATGGTTGAAGAGTCATGCCACCGCCGAAAGACAACTACACACAGCAATTACCACTTTTCCAGAGTGATTAGGCGTGTGGCGGCTGGAGTCGAACCAGCAATCGGGTAGGGAACCCGACCATCACCAGGATGCTAAGAGCCACAACGGAAAGAGCACTGCATTTGACCACCTTGCGCCGCTTGGCATGAGTGCGGTTTTCCGACCTGACTACGTTGCCGGTAACTTGCATCAGGGGCTGCTATGCCACATATCCGGTGCAATGCTCTTACCTGTTGTGTGCCAGGCTTCCACTGGCTCCCATCTGTTTTTTAAGTCACTCAGATATCGTCTGGACTTGCGCGTCTTTCCCAGCTGTCACTGCCATGAGAGTGCAGGCAGGTCACTGACCAGATAACGCGCTGGATCAACTCGCGGTTGCGGTGGGCGGCACTGCAATCTTCCGCCATCTCTTGCCAGTGAGTATTTTTAGGCAATTCTTTGAATCGCTACCCGGCGATCAACCCGGACGACCAGCTCATATACAGCGCATCAGCCTGCGCATTCACCACAACGGGAAGTACACTGGGACTGTGGTCATATTGGGTTGATGGTAAGTGAGTCCCTCAACCCCCAGTGTCCTTCCCGTTGTGCTGGTGTTGTTAAGTATTAGCAAACTTACATTTCAAGTCAATAAAAAAGTTAAGTTAACTTACATTTAAATTTTAGACACAAAAAAGCCCGCGCGCGGCGGGCTTCAGATGGTAGGTCTGCTTAATGGAAGTCGATGATTATCTGCTTAACAACCCCAACAAGCTTACAGCTGCTATCTACCAAGATTGGTTTGAAATCGGGATTAAGGGGCATCAGATACTGATTTGGCCCATCAATCTCTAATTTTTTAATCGTTGCCTGGCTGCTGCCGTCAACTTGCACGACAACTATGCGTCCATTTGCTTCATCAACAAACCCAACTTCCGGATCAACGATGACAATAGAACCTTCAGGGATGCTCAAGGCGCCGGAAGATGTCATGGATGCCCCTTTAACTTTAAGAGCAAACGAGTTATCTGACACTCGAGCAGTGGTCTCTATCCATTCGGTATTGCTGGCAGTTAACTTCTCAGTTATCACGTCAGTCCAGGCACCGGCTTGAACCCAAGAAATAAGAGGAACGCTTTTCGTACGCCCAGCATTAATTCGGCTCGGGGCGTCTATCTCACCTTGGCCCTTTAGCAACCAGTCCGGGGAGGACTGGAGGACGCTGGCTAATTTCAGCAGGCTTTCGCTTGATGGCACAGTGGCGTCGTTTTCCCATTGGGTTACAGCCGAGGCAGAGACGCCCACATATTCAGCCACATCCTTTTGAGTCATTTTCAACTGACGCCGTCTAAATTTTATCCGGCTTCCCACGGTATTCATCACAACCTCCCGTCATTTTCAATGTTAGCTATCTTACATTTAGTTGACGTAAGTAGTCTGTGAATATACGATGTAAGCATACTTACTTTAAGGGCGGAGGTAGCATGTACAAAAGTGATGTTCTCAAGCATTTCGGCGGTACTTCAAAGGCGGCAAGCGCATTGGATATTTCTCATAGTGCCGTTTGTCAGTGGGGAAAAATCATCCCGGAAAAGCAGGCGATGAAAGTTGAAAGAATTACGAAGGGGAAAATTAAATACGTCCCTTCAATGTACGAAAAGACTAACACCGCCGGCGCTCAGCCATAACTACCGAAGGAAAAGAGAAATGGTAGACCTGAAATCAGTAGTTAAAGCGATGTGTAAAGCCTATCCCGGCGGTCGGCCGGCAATGGCTGGCGCACTGGGCATGTCAGAAGCTGGGTTCAACAACAACCTCTACGAAAAAAACGGCTGCCGGTTCTTCGAGATTGTTGAACTGGAAGCGATGGAAGACATCAGCGGTACCAGCTTCCTGGCTGAATATTTCGCCCAGCGCCGCGGTGGCCTGTTCGTGGATATCCCACAGTTGGATGAATTGGATCAGGTCGAGCTGTTCAGCAAAAGCATGCGGACGGCGGCGCACCGTGGTCACGTCGACATGATTATTCAGGCGGCGCTGGAAGACGGTGTGATTGATGCTGCTGAAGCAGCAGAAATTATGAAGTATCACCGCCGTCACTTAGCCGCCCGCGATACAGAAGTTCGGGCTGTGCTGGCGCTGTTTGGGAAAAAGAAGAAGTCCGGAAAGGTTGACGCCCCAAGTGTGCAGCTTGAGGCGTCGGGCGCATTAAAAACGTGTGTGGAGTAATTAACGCATGAACAGTTTACTCGTAAAAGCTGGCGTTCCGCAAATGCGCTGTAAAGCGACTGGCGGCAACAAACAAGCTTTGTCGTACGAAGTGATGGTATCGGGCCACTGGGTACCGTGCAACTACCAGATCGTCCGGTGGTGGGTAGGTTACGTCAGGGTGAGAAGCCGGAAGGTGACTGCATGTCTGAAGAAATCCAAAAGCTGGACAGGCGTTACAAGGATTGGCGGGGCGTTGTGGTACATGTCGTGGGCTTCGACAGAGCAGGGGATCGCGTCATCTTCATGCGCGCCGGTTACCCGCATGAGTGCGCCCAGCCTACTGAACAATTCCGGCGAAAGTTTAAGAGGGTCTTATGAGCGTTAAGTTATCCGCATACGTCTGGGATGGTTGCGCTGCTGCCGGTTTAAAAATATCGGCGGTTGCCATAATGGCGCGCCTCGCTGACTTCAGTTCTGACGAAGGCCTGTGCTGGCCGTCGATCACCACCATTGCCCGCCAGTTGGGTGCAGGTGAAAGCACTGTGCGCACTACGCTGGGCAAACTTGAGGCTGACGGCTGGATCACCAGTACCCAGCGCCGCAAGGGAAACCGCAATACGTCGAACATGTATCAGCTGAATATTGCGAAGCTTCGTGCTGCTGCTGAACCGTCAGATTCTGACGCATCAAAATCTGACACATCAAATTCTGACCGGTCAAAATTTGACGCATCAAAATCCAACACGAATACCGGTTTTCACCCGCCAGAATCTGGGGGGGATCCGTTAGTAAATTCAAAACAAGATCCATCAGATAATAAAACCTCTTGTCAGCCTGCTGTGCAGACCGACGCCGAAGTCGAAATTACTGATCAGGCTAAACAGGTTCTGAACTACCTGAACCAGGTCACCGGCTCCCGCTATCAGGTCAGCAAATCCTCACTGGATAACATCCGCGCCAGACTGCGTGAAGGCTTCACCACTGAAGAACATCAGCGGACGGTTGATTACATGCATGCCAAATGGGGAGGCGATCTGGAAATGGCCGAGTACCTGCGACCGTCCACGCTCTTTCAACCTTCAAAGTTCCCTGGCTACCTCGAAGGCGCTAACGCCTGGAATCGTGCAGGCCGTCCAGCGCGCAAAAACGGGAAGTGGGAGCGTGAAGGTGACGTTGCAGTTGATGCAGCCGAGCGGGATGCGGCATACCGCCGGTTCATTAGCGGAGTAGCGGCAACCAAGGCACCGAGTGCGCTGGAAAAAACGGTTTGCGCCGAGGCCAGCAAAGCCAACATCCGTAGCATGCGTGCCGATTTCGCCATATCGCAGTGGGCCAAGATCTGGAAAGAGTGCGCCCAGCGCCAGCAGGGAGTGAAAGCAGCATGAAAACTTTCCCAGAGTTAGTTCTCGAAGAACTGCAACGCGATAGCACACCGCGGTCATCAGCACAGCTTGAAGCGCTGATCGTAGCCAGAACCGGCATGACACCTCACAAGACGGCAATTCACAGCGCAATCATCGCATTGAGAGCCCGTCCTGAAGTGCATCTGGTTCATACCGAGACTTACCCGCGCAAATACAGCCTTGCAACACCATCAGGTTCAGTGAAAACCAAGGCTGAAATCAGCGCCGAGTTTGAACGCAATCTGTGGGCAGCACGTCAGGGAAGGGGGCAGGCATGACATCTGAATTCGCAAGCACCACACCAATCGAGCACAAAGACCGCTGGCAGACGCCGATGGAAGTATTCACTGCGCTGGATCTTGAGTTTGGTTTTTATCTTGACGCCGCTGCTGACCACCAGAACGCGCTTTGCGCCCGGTACCTGACAGAAGCCGATGATGCGCTGGCCACCGAATGGGAGAGTTACGGCGCAATCTGGTGTAACCCGCCATACAGCGCGATCACCCCATGGGTTGAGAAGGCCGCCGAACAATGCCGCGCCCAGCACCAGCCTGTTGTGATGCTGTTGCCTGCTGATACATCAACTGGCTGGTTCTCGCTGGCGCTGATCACCGCCGACGAAATCCGGTTTATCACTGATGGCCGCCTGTCCTTCATCAATGCTGGTACCGGCAAGCCAGGGAAGAACGGAAACAGCAAGGGGAGCATGCTCGTTATCTGGCGCCCATTTATCAAACCGCGCGGGCAATTCACCACCGTTTCGCGTGAAACGCTGATCACTGCTGGCGCTGAGTACCTGCAGGAGGTGGCAGCGTGAACGAACTCCAGAAAATCTGGCTTGATGCCTACCGGGATTACCTGAAGGCCATATCCATCACCGGTGAATATTGCCCAGCTGATTACACCGCGGCGCGGGAGCATGCTGATGCTGTGCTCCATAGTCTGATCAAGGCGGGGGAGGTGAACTGTGATTGATGAACCGAAAGACGACAGTGAAAACGTGCTGGCCTTCACCAAGCGCTTTGATTCAAACGCGGATATCAAAGAGAAGCTCAACCTTGTGAAAGCCGATAAGCCTGAGCATGCACCATATCGTTGTGGTCATGTGAATGTTTTAGTCGACGAACACCTTCGCCAGCTTACATGTCGGCGCTGTGGTGCTGTTGTTGATGCGTTCGACTGGATCAACGCGCGCGCCGAGGGAGAGCAGAAAATCGAGTGGGAACTTAAATCCTTGCGTCGGGAAGTAGTTGAACATCGGGAGGGACTGGAAAACCTGAAACGGGAAGAGCTGAACACGCGAAACCGTATTAAAAACGCCGAAGCAAAACTGGCGAAAATCAGCATGGAAATCGCAAATAAAAGTATTGCCACTGGTATTCAGGTCGCCGCCGTTACCCGCGACACGTACACCGACGCGGAGAATTCATGATGCAACTGACCCTGCCATTCCCGCCGAGCATTAACGGTTATTGGCGCTCCACCAGAATGGGCGTGAAGATCAGCGAGCGTGGGCGGATCTTCCGGTCAAACGCGCTGGCGGCGATTTATCAACAGTTCCGCAGCCGTCCGCCAGCGCTGCTCACTGAACTGGAAGTGCATCTGGTTCTTTACCCACCGAATAAAGCGATACGCGATTTAGATAATTTCCAGAAGGCGCTGTTTGATGGCCTGACCCACGCGGGGATCTGGAAGGACGACAGCCAGGTAAAACGAATGACCGTCGAGTGGGGGCCGGTTACCAAAGAAGGGAAGGCGGAAATAACGATTACTGGTTTCAAATCCGCCGGTGTGCAGCCGGTTTAATGTGTGGAGTGATTATGTCGAACAGTTTGCTGTCAGGAAAAGTGGTAACGATGTCGAGCCGTGAGATTGCAGAGCTTGTGCAAAGTAAACACAGCGATGTGAAACGCTCAGCTGAGCGGCTTGTAGTTGGTGGAGTTTTAACCGCGCCATTGGCGCAGTTCGAATTTGTGCATAACGGCAACACGTATACGGAATACCGGTTTAGTAAAAGGGATTCGCTGGTGCTAGTTGCTCAGCTGTCACCTCAGTTCACCGCTGCAGTGGTAGACCGCTGGCAGGAGCTGGAAGCAAACAGCCAGGTTCCGCAGACTTTGCCAGAGGCATTGCGTCTGGCAGCGGATCTGGCAGAGGAAAAGCAGGTTTTAGAATCACAACTGGCGCTCGCGGCCCCGAAAGTGGAATTCGTTGAGCAATACGTCATGGCTAAGGGCTCTATGGGATTCCGCGCGGTCTGCAAATTGCTGCATGCGAAGGAACCAGAATTCCGGATGTTCCTGCTCGAGAAAGACATTGTTTACCGGCTGGAAGGACAGTTGACGCCAAAGGCCAATCATTTAGAGGCAGGGCGGTTTGAAGTGAAAACCGGTACCAGCCAGCAGAATCAGCATGCGTTTCGTCAGGCGCGATTCACCGCGAAAGGCGTTGAATGGGTTGCCGGGTTGTGGGCTGGCTATCTGCGACAGAAACAGGAGGCCCACGCGTGAGAGCATTGTTAAAACCGTATCCACAGCGAGAGTTGGGGATCGTGCAGTTCGCACTGCCGGCGGACATGGTGAAGTTCTTCAGCAGTAAACGCCTACTGATCACCAACGAGCCCGCCGAACTCCATACCCTGCCTGATGGTGTGGTACCGGCAGAAGCTCAGTCTCTTTCACGTGACCCGCGTCTGTCTGGTTTCCTGTCATCACCAGCGGTAATTGCCAGAGTTGGCGGCATGGACGCGCTGACGCTGTGGGTTAAACGTCACCGCGTTTGTCAGTGTCCGGACTACAAAGGGGAATTTCATCACCATGAGCTGGTGCAGGTTCCGCGCGGGCGTGGCGTGGTCTGCCTGTGCTGGGCGCATGATAACGAGTTTCGGGAAAAAGAATCGCCAAAACTGGATGCTATCGCGCTGGCGAACGCAGCTGAGTTTGTGACTGAGGCAATCCGGTACCGTTATGGGCTGCCGGACGGGCGTCACCTTACTTTACCGGAACTGTGCTGGTGGGCCGTGACGAAAGGGCTGGTTCATCTTCTTCCGCCGGAAATAATTTGCGAAGCGCTGGGGGTTAAATACAAACCCCCGGGTGGTCAGGGTAAAGAAGCGGATGTGAACCCGTGGGAGAGGCAACCACGTGAAGAACTGGCGAACAACATCAAACCAGTGCTGGCGCTGGCAATCGATCCGGAGACGCCGGAATCATACCTCCGTATTCCTAAGCGCCGCCGGTACGAAAACGCAAAATACACCCAATGGGTAAAGCACCAGCCATGCTGCGGCTGCGGCGACCCATCCGACGATCCGCACCACATCACCGGCAATGGCTTTGGCGGTATGGCAACAAAAGCACATGACCTGTTCGTGATCCCGCTGTGCAGACGGTGTCACGACTCACTTCATGCCAATACCCAGGCATGGGAAGAAGAACATGGTGATCAGATGTATCTGGTCATGAAGACATTAGACCGCGCGCTGGCGATGGGTGTTATCGCCACCGGCAAGCAAAAATAAGTGTGGAGAGAATAATGCGTGATATTCATGAGACTTTAGAACTTTGGGGTGCATGGGCAGCCAGCGACAATAACAGCGTTTACTTCTCACCTGTGGCCGCGGGGTTTAAAGGGCTACTACCGGATATGACTAAATCACGGCCTCAATGCAGTGATGATGAGGGTATTATGATAGATGGCTGTGTCGCTAGGTTACTAAAATATAAACCAGAGGAGCACGCGTTGATAATTGATCACTTTATCTATCGAATTTCTCTAAGAGCAATCGCAAAGAAAAGAAAATGCTCAGATGGGACTATTAGAAAAGAATTACAAACTGCAATTGGATTTATTAGTGGTGTTCTTATAATGATAAATTCCCTACAGTAATTTCATAAGTAATCCTAGGGTGCCTATGCAAACAGGCACCCAAGCTATATATATGAGGAATTCCAATATATTTCTGCAAAATTTCACGTTGTTTTTTAACTCGGATTTTGCTTCTTTCAACTTTAACTTCAGGTCCGACTTTTCATCATGGATTTTGTCTTCAATAGAGGAAAATACAATGTCCTTAGCGTGCTCAACTCTATTTAACTGTTTGTTTTGCGATATTATTATAATTGAAATTATAATGCTAGTGAATACTAGGCCAAAAAAGGTAATGTAAACTTCCACTTTTCCGCTCAACTGATAAATAGCTATTGAACCAATAAGTGATATAGGAATTGCCAAGACCTTGTTAGCAATCTCAGTTGTTATCTTTGATATTTTTTCAGCATATTCAATTTCTGTTTCAGCTATTTCTTTTCTGGCTTTCTGGAATGAAAAGGCAGACATGTATACTGCTAGGTTATTGCTGTAAAGTTGACAAATTGAAGCCCAGTTTTTAACAATGTCTGAGAATTTTTTATCTGATGACTTAATGTATTCGATTAATGTATTTCGGAATGTGTTTATTTTTTCATCATAATGGAGATCGCTGCCTGGGTTTATAGCAACTAAAGAATTAATTAGAGAGATATCTATCTGTTCGTAGTTCAATAGTTCTTCAGACAATAACGTCTCAATGACTGCTGACGAGGATTTAGACTCAGAATGGAGAATGAAAACTAAACGATAAACATCTGATCTTCCATTATTTTTCATGTCATGGAAATGTGATATTTTGGATAGAGATTTAATCAATCCGCAGATAGCTTCAATTTTCATGAGAGAGGTTGGTAAGTTTTTCTCATTAGAATAATAATCAAGATCAACTATGTAATATTGTTGTGGGAGCTCACCTCGCATTAGTGTATTAACTTTGATAAATTCCCTCGGAGATGGGTAAAATCGTTCAGCATCAGACTGACTAACCAAGAACGTGAATTTTACTAATAGACCTTCTTTAGGAAGTTCATTATCTTCATCTATTTCTTCTTCGTCGACTTCGAGTTCAGTAAATTTACCATATGAAAAATTCCCAGATATGATGGTTTCTATCAACTCTCGAGACTTGGAAGTGTATTCAATACATGCAGAAAAACTTTCCCCATCGAAGTCGGGGAAAGAAGATAATCTATATAAGTCTACAACAGTTTTAAGACTATTCACCATCTTCACTTTCTACTATCCTGTTCTTTTCTTTAAGGGCCAACCTAATTTTTGTTTTTGCCTCTTCTGGCAGATTGTTAAAACTTAGATTTCCCGTTTCATCGTTATAGTATATTCTTGCGTCCGCATTATCACCAAGCAATTCTTTATCAAAATTGAAGCTAAATAAAGGGGTCTTATATGTGACTTTTCTAAGTTTATCGAGTGAACCTTTATTTACAATGAAATCTGTTGGTATGCCTACTGCTTCGCTATTGAGGTGTGACATCATTCCTTTTAGCAATTCATCTCTTTTTTCCTCGTCTAGTAGCGACATTTGTTCAAAGGCAATTGCTTCTACATCGGATAGGCTTGCAGGAACGTTGGCATTGTGTTGTCTTTCAAGGTATTTAATTATTTTATTTCTAAACTCAGCAGCTTGAGGTTGTAATTCCGGGTTTTTTTTAAAAAACTTTCTAATCTCATTTGGCAGCTTTCGAGTTGCACCTGCGGAAGCCATTCCTTTATTACAACCAAGAGCAGCTATAAAGTATGCTGATGCAGACTGCCCATTTGTTTTGCTTATAAAGCTTAAATAATTTAATTCAGTGCGTTTAACTTCATCAGCTTCAAGATATTCATGATAACGATAAAAATTAATACGAGCTGCCTGATTTATATAGTTTAATTCTAAATGCATCATTTCTTCTGGATTCAAATTTTCACTAATGGTGACACCATTTTTTTTCTTAATCATGGTGACTAAAAGGTAGCGAAATCCCTGATGCTCATAATCAGAAAATACGACATAACCACCAGAAGACCATATCTGGTTCCTCGCCTCTTCGTACATCTGCTTCATTATTTCCTTTGTAAGATGTATGAATGCGACCGTACTGGAATCGGTGGAAGAATGATAGGCATTGAAAAGGTCTGGGACAGGGCCTCTTTTGGTCGGATCGGTTTTGAACGCTCCATGATGGGCTAGGTTGCCGCGAGAACCGTACAATTCAACTACGCCATCAACTAATTGTTGAACAATGGGATTTGATTTATCTAGTTCTGAATCCCGAAGGTTATAGCGTTTTGAGTGATCGAAATCTTTTTGTGCTTCCTTGATTAACTCATGAACGATAACGTGCTCTATAGAAATGTTGCTCATTTTATGTTCTATCCATTTTATAAACTGCTGTGTATTACAAAGAGTAATAAAATAATAACGCGTACGCAAAAGTTGTTGTAATCTGTTAAGAGTGGTCACGTAGTCACAAAGCTTAGACAATCTCAGAACCTCGCTCCGGCGGGGTTTTGTCGTTTCTGGAGGATAGTAAAATGCACCAGTAAACAGATAGACCGCAGGCGTCAGTCAACACAGCAGTAGTGATGCTGTCCCGAGTCCCCATCGAGGGAGCCAGATGCAGGTCCGAACTGCAATATGCGCTGGTGAGGGTTAATAAAGAAAAAGACATACCGGTAGAGCAGCGCGCCAGCCAAACGCGCACCGGTTATTAGCGGCGAGGAGCGACAGAACACCCAAGGGCATGGGCGCGGCCACTGCGGAAAGTGGCAACAATATTTTAGGGCTGCGCTTTTGCGTGGCTTTTTTTATGCCCTCAATTCGGTTGTGAGGACACCTACAGCGATAAGGGGTTTATCAATGTCTGAGCCGGTATCAGCTTCAGCGGCTTCAGCGGCGCTTGCCACGGTCGGCGTTTTCGGTTGGTTCACCGGTCTGGATTACGGCGTGGTTTTCGGTGCCTTTGCTGGCGCTGTGTTCTACGTCACGTCAGCCGTTGATCTCTCAGCGTGGCGCCGCATTTCGTATTTTGGCGTTTCATTCATGTGTGGCCTGCTCGGTGCCGGTGTTGCTGGCGCTAAGTTGGCGGCCTGGCTCAGTTACCCTGATAAACCATTGGATGCCTTGGGCGCGGTGATCATATCCGCACTTGCGGTGCAACTGCTTACGTTCGCCAGCAACCGGGCAAAGAACCCAACATCACTGATTGATCGGTGGAGGGGGCAAAGTGGTAATAAATGACCCGCTGGTAATCCTGAACGTGGTGGTGTGTTCGCTGGTCGTTATCCGACTGAGCTTCTTTCGCAAGAACGGGGCAACACACCGCCGCTGGGCCTCATGGCTGGCCTATCTGCTGATCCTGATTTATGGGCATGTCCCGTTAAGTTGGGCGTTTGATCATTACGGCGGAACGCGCTTAGCCATCTTCTTACTGAACGTTGTTATCTGCGTAGCGATATTCGCTGTGCGCGGCAACGTGGCGAAAATCACTAAAGTCCTGCGCATTCCGCAGTAACTCTTCAAGAGAGAATCTCATGCAAACCAGTGATAAAGGCTTTGCGCTTATTAAGCGCTTCGAAAGCTGTGTGCTGACTGCTTACCCTGATCCGGGAACCGGTGGCGTGCCGTGGACAATTGGCTTCGGGCACACGCACAAAGTTAAACGCGGTGATGTGATTACACAGCCCCAGGCTGAACAGTTTCTGCGTGATGATGTGAAAGTGCCGGAGGTGTCGATCGGTACAAACGTGAAAGTTGCACTGAACCAGAATCAGTTTGATGCGCTGGTGTCGTTTATTTTCAATGTAGGTTCGAAAAACTTCACCAGTTCGACTCTGATCAAGAAATTAAACGCCGGTGATTACGATGGCGCCGCGGACGAATTTCCGCGCTGGAATAAAGCCGCCGGTCGCGTGCTGAATGGCCTGACCAAGCGCCGCGCCGCCGAACGTGAGCTTTTCTTATCATGACAGATGCCCTGATAGCGCTGCTGAAAAAATTCTGTAAGCCACTGGCCGCAATTGCACTGGTGGCTTTTTCGTTATGGGCTTTCAGTCACTGGCGTTATACCGCAGGACATGATGCAGCGGATCAGGCATGGCAGTTGAAATGGTCGAGCCGTGACACCGCCGACGCCGCTGCAACTCTGAGGCGAGAAGGGCAGGAGAGAGCGGAAGAACAACGCCGACAATCGGCCGCCGACGAGGAACGAAAGCATGCTGAAGAAGAACTGGCTAAGGCTCGGGCTGATGCCGATATTGCTGATCGTGCTGGTGTCGGGCTGCGCAAACAACTCGACACCTTACAGCGGCAACTTGCAGGAAGTGAAACCGGCCGCCTTTCCGCCACTGTCGCAGCAAGCTCGGCAAGAACCGAGGCCAGCATATTGCTTGCCCAGTTGCTCAGCGAATCTGACGAAATGGCGGGAAAGTACGCAGCAGAGGCTGACCGGAATTATGTCGCCGGCCAGTCCTGTGAACGCACTTACGACAAAGTGACCCATCAAACCCAGAAGGCCAATCCTAAATGATGAAGTGGCTATTGGCGTTTATTCAAAAGCATTTCAAACCGGCACCAGCCGAAATTCCAAAAGCAGAGGAAAAAATCATGTCAGAACCATTGAATGACGAAGTAGTTGAACCGCAGCCCGTAGTAAACCAGGAAGTAAGCAACAGTGATGCCGTGTTAGCGAAGCTGAAGGAACTTGTGGCCGCTGCTGGCGCACAGGCTCATGCAGTGTTTGATGACCTGGTTGATCTGGCGAAGAAACTGGTCTGATTCGAATTACCAGGCATTACAGCAGGCATTCACTGAGTGCCTGTGATAATGGTTTAAGTTAAAGTTACCCTGTGAACATTTTGGGGGTGATTGTGGACGAAAATTATATTGCTTATGAATCATTAATGCTTACCAGACAAGCAACAAATTGGGCTTTTTGGTCAATGATAGGCACTTGTGCATCTGCCGTAATTACATTTTTTGCCGTTTTGGTTGCTTATAAAGCAATGCATGCATGGAAGTTTCAGGATGCTAGAAATGACCGCAGAGCCCTTAAAGCAGCATTAGTCTCTTACAGAAACACACTGGCTGTTTTACCAGACCGTATGATTTATGGCCATCCTGACTATGCAGACTATACGTTTGAACTAATGAAGGCCATGGCGCCTATACATTCGTTAGTAACAGTAATGGAAGAAGATGATTTTGAAAGTGAAATCGGAAATAGATATGTGACATTGAATTCAAGTCATTCCGATTTCATTAAAGGACTCAAATCTAAGCAAGAGCACGCGGATGTATTAATTCCCTTTATTAGTTATAGATTTGTTAAATAGGCCGCCTCCGGGCGGTTTTTTTATGCCCACATAAAGGTGTGACCAAATGGAAGTCATTATTAACGGTACCCGTTACAGTCCAGCCGGTCAGCAGCAAACCAAAATCGGTATCGCAATAACGACTCACAACCGGCCTGCTGTTCTGGCGAAAACGATTGATCAGCATCTAAAGCACCTCCCAACTGGCGCCAAGTTGATCGTGATAGATGATGGTTCAGCGCCAGAATCCACCGCCGCCGGTATCGAAATCATCAGGCATGAGAACTCACTCGGGATCGTCGCTTCGAAGAACCGGAGCCTCGAGGCGCTGATTGATGCTGGCTGTGAGCACCTTTTCCTGTGGGACGACGATGCTTATCCAATCAGCGATAACTGGCACGACCCCTACATCGAGTCGCCTGAGCCTCACTTGGCTTACCAATTCCTCGATCTGGCTGGCGCGCAGAAGCTGAAAGATATAGCGGTGCTGTATCGCGATGAGCAGCATATTGCTTATACCGGCCAGCGTGGCGTGATGCTCTATTACCACCGCAGCGCAATTGAGAAGGTCGGCGGATTTGACCCGGTTTATGGTCGTGGCATGTACGAACATCCCGATCTGGCGCTGCGCATCCATAACGCCGGCCTGTCTACTTGGGCATTCGCTGATGTGACTGGTTCGGAAAAGCTGATCCATTCCCTCGATGAGCACATGTCTGTCGAGCGTTCTGTTCCTCGGCCTGACCGTGAGGCGCTGGTAAAGCGCAATGTCGGAATTTACAACGGCAGGCGGGACAGCGGCTATACCGGCTTTGCCCCTTATCGCCGTGAACGTGATGTGGTCATTACTACCCTGCTGACCAGCCAGCCAGATCCCCAGCGTGCAGCTGCAATGAAGCCTGATCAATCAGTTCTTTCTGCCTGGTCATCTTCGATTCGCGGCGCGGACGCGGTGGTGCTGGCTGACGAGCTCAGTGTTGCACCTGCTGGTGCGTCTCTGGTTATGGTGCCCGCGGTTCAGATGAGCCCGTACTTTGCCCGCTGGGTTCACATCTATCAGTACCTCAGAGCGCATCCTGAATACCGGTTCGTGTGGTGTACGGATGGGACTGACGTCGAGATGCTGCGTGAGCCGTGGGCTGAGATGGCTCCCGGCAAGATATACGTTGGCTCTGAGCATAAGACTTACGCTGACGGATGGATGAAGGCCAATCACCACGGGCGCGCATATGGCGAGTTCATTGATCAGTATCGCGATGAGCCACTGATTAACGCCGGTCTCCTCGGCGGATCGCGTGAGGACGTGATGGAGTTTGCTCACCGGATCGTCAGGGTGCATTACCGCATTGAGAGCCAGCGGTTCTGGAAGATGGAAACAGCGCCAGCAACCACGGTTGATATGGGCGCGTTTGGCATGGCTGCAAAGTCATTCGGTGACCGTGTTGTTACGGGACCAAAGGTTCACACCGTCTTTAAATCTGATGATGGTATGGGTAAGGAGTTCGCATGGTATCGCCACAAGTGACCTTCTGTGTTGTAGGGCACCACAAGCGCCGAGATATGGCGACTTGCCTCGCAGACATGTTGGACGCTCAGCTACTGATTGATGAAGGCGACCACGGCAGCAACTGGAATCACCGGCGCGCTATCGAGTGGGCCAGCCAGCAGGATTGCCGTGTGGTGATAATGGAAGATGACGCGCTTCTGCTGCCTGGCTTCACTGATTCAGTACGTGAATGGGTGACCCGGTTCCCCGATAACCTTATCAGCTTCTATCTGGGTACCGGCCGCCCGCCACAGTATCAGCAGCAGATAGCAGCCAGCCTGATTGATGCTGATAAGCGCCGTGGTGACTACATCACGATGGACCGGCTTATTCATGGCGTGTGCTACAGCCCGCCAGTCAACGGACTAAGTCGGATCATGCAGAACTGGAACCGCAAAAAGGCAGCTGACTATGCGGTCGGTGATGCGCTGGGTGGCAAGGTCATCTATCCCTGCTACTCGCTGGTGGATCATGCTGATGGCGAGACAGTTGAACGGCATCCAGATAATCAACCAAGGGTTGAGCGTCGCCGAGCCTGGCGACTGGCTTCACTTCCCGTTTGGAACAGCTGATGCAGAAGAAAGAACCTCGGGTATATGGCAGCAAGTGGAACAGAGTCCGCCTAGACTTCCTGAATGAGAACCCTCTGTGCGTGATGTGTCAGGAGCAGGGGCGTACCGTAGCGGCCAGTGTGGTCGACCACATCGTCGCCCACAAGTTGAAGGAGGCTTTGCTCTCAGGCAACGCATCCAGCATCAAGACGGCCCAGAAGCTGTTCTGGGACAGGAAGAACTGGCAACCGCTGTGCAAGGTGCATCACGATTCAACAAAGCAGCGAATGGAGAAGAGCGGACGCGTCTCAGGTTGCGATGAGAATGGCACGCCGATAGACCCGAACTCGCACTGGTGCAGGTCGTGACGTGCGGTCACCGAGCGCGTTCGCCGTCACTCGCACCTGGTCTCTGATGCAGAAATTGATTCAAATTGAAATGATTTCGTTTTCAATGATATTCGTTCTCATTGAGGGGCTGGGGGGAGGGCAAATCTCTACCCCTCTCGCGCTAAATGACCGAGCTCCGTGCTTTGTACGCACAACCGCGAAATGAAAAGTTTTTTTCTGGGGCGTTTTACCCCAAAAGCCAATAATTTCAACTGAAACCATTTTATTTGAAATTGATATTAATTCTCGTTTGATGGGAGGTTTCTATGGCCGGTCGTCGCCCGAAACCGACCAAATTAAAATTGGTTACCGGTAATCCGGGCAAACGAAAACTGAATGACAAAGAACCCAAACCCGCCCGCGAAATCCCGAGTCCGCCGTCTCATCTGACGGATTGGGGGAAAACGGCCTGGGGCCGATTAACCGTTCTGCTTGATGGAATGGGCATCCTCACTGTTGCAGACACAATGGCCCTTGAGCGGCTTTGTGATCTGTATGCCGAAATCCTGCATTTGCGGCAACTCATCGATATCGAAGGGCGTACCTACACAACGAAGACCCAAATGGGTGATTTCCTGATCAAGGCCAATCCGGCGGTTTCAATGCTGGCGGATGCCGATCGTCGTTTTAAAAGTTATCTGGTGGAATTCGGCCTGACGCCTGCCGCCCGTACAAAGGTGCAAGTGAATGGTGGAGAAGAAGAAGACGACCCGCTCAACCAGTTCTTCGGTTGACGCGCCAACGAAATATGCGCGGGATGTCACCGAAGGGAAGGTGCTTGCCGGTCCCGATATTCGTAATGCCTGCGCCCGGCATTTAAGGGATTTGGAGCATGGTCCGGCCCGCGGTCTTTTTTGGGACGTTGAGGCGGTCGAACGAGCAATCACCTTTTTTGCGAAAGTCCTGAAACTCAACGGCGGAGAACATGAGGGAAAGCCGTTCATCCTTTTACCCTGGCAAACTTTTATCGTTGGCTCTCTGTTTGGCTGGAAAGCAGAGGATGGAACGCGCCGGTTTCGCATGAGTTACATCGAATCGGGAAAGGGTTCAGGTAAATCGCCGCTGGCTGGCGGGGTCGGCCTATATTGCCTGGTCGCGGATAAAGAACCGCGCGCAGAAATCTACGCGGCGGCCACCAAAAAAGACCAGGCAATGATTTTATTTCGGGACGCCGTATCGATGGTCGATCAGTCTCCGGCGCTGGCGCAAAGAATTGTTAAGTCAGGCACCGGTTTGAATGTGTGGAACCTGGCTTTCCTGCAAACCGGTTCGTTTTTCAAACCGATCAGTTCCGATGACGGCCAGTCAGGCCCGCGCCCGCATTGCGCGCTGATCGATGAAGTACATGAACATAAAACCAATACCGTCGTTGAAATGATGCGCGCCGGTACTAAGGGGCGGCGTCAGGCTTTGATGTTCCTGATCACCAACAGCGGACATGACAAAACAAGCGTTTGTTACGACTACCACGAATACGGCCGCAAGATTGCGGCTGGGATGGAAGAAGACGACAGCTTTTTCAGTTTCATCTGCTCCCTCGATGAGGGGGATGACCCTTTTAAAGATGAGTCCTGCTGGGGCAAAGCAAATCCGTCGCTCGGCCAGACATTTACTGAAAAGTACCTTCGTGAGCAGGTTACCCAAGCGCGCGGCATGCCAGCGAAAGAAAGCATTGTCCGGCGTCTTAATTTTTGTCAGTGGGTCGATGCCGCAAACCCCTGGATGGGCAGTGATGTCTGGATGGGATGTGAATCTGACTTTGACCCGGATGAAATGATAGGCGAGGAGTGTTATGGCGGTCTGGACCTGTCGGGTACCCGCGATTTAACGGCACTGGCGCTGTATTTTCCTCAACGTAAGCGGCTGATAGTTGAGTTCTGGACGCCAAAAGACACCCTTCTTCACCGCGCCAAAACTGACCGCGTGCCCTATGACATGTGGGAGAAGAAAGGTTTTATTCATGCCCCGCCGGGCAACGCCGTCAAATACGGTTTTGTTGCGGAGCGCATTGCTGATCTTGCGTTGAAATTCCAGATAAAGGCGATCGCCTTTGACCAATACCGTATTAAGTACCTTGAACCCGAGCTCGAAGAGGCTGGCGTGGGTGTGCCATTAATCCAACACGGGCAGGGATTCTATAAGGCAGCCGATTCCGGTTTGTGGATGCCTCATTCGATTGAATTATTCGAAGGCCTACTGGACGACAAAGAAATCGAAATCCACCTGAACCCTTGCCTGAGGTGGAATGCAGCATCTGCTGTTATCGAAACAGATCAGAAAAATAACCGTATTTTTGCAAAGAAAAAGAGTACCGGTCGTATCGATGGCGTCGTGGCTTCGGCAATGGCAATCGGTGCAGCTGATGGGGAGGTTGAGGAGGAATTCAACCTGGATGATTTTCTGTCGAGACCGATGAGCATGTAATGTCAGAAACCAACTATAGCATTGACCTTCGCACCAATAATGGTCTGTGGGCGCGCATGGCATCGTGGTTTGTCGGCGGTCGCCTGGTAACTCCGGATCAGGGTTCACAAACTGGGCCCGTATCGGCACATGGTCATTTAGGTGACTCATCAATCACCGATGAACGAGCCCTGCAAATTTCTACTGTCTGGGCCTGCGTGCGGTTAATTTCCACCGTAACGTCGTGTTTGCCGCTGGACGTCTTCGAAACGAAAAACGACAACCGTGCCAAAGTGGGACTGGATAATCCCCTGGCGCGTCTTCTGCGCTACTCGCCGAACCAGTACATGACCGCTCAGGAATTTCGGGAATGTATGACCATGCAACTGGCTTTTTATGGCAATGCCTATGCGCTGGTTGAACGAAACGGCGCAGGTGATGTGATCAGCCTTCTGCCGCTGAATTCGGTGAATATGGATGTTCGCCTTGAAGGAAAGAAAATCGTTTACCGCTACAAACGGGATTCTGAGTACGCCAATTTTAACCAGAAGGAAATTTTCCATCTTAAAGGCTTCGGGTTTAACGGGCTGGTAGGCATGTCTCCGATTGCCTTCGCGACAAAAACGGCGGGCGTGGCGGTGGCAATGGAGGATCAGCAGCGTGAGTTTTATGCCAACGGTGCGAAATCCCCGAAAATTCTGTCTACCGGCGATAAGGTGTTAAGCAAAGTTCAGCGCGACCAGTTAGAGGAAAATTTTAAAGAGATTGCCGGTGGTCCGGTTAAAAAGCGACTTTGGATCCTTGAGGCTGATTTTAAAGCTGAGGATATCGGCGTCAGCCCGCAGGACGCTGAAACGATGGCGTCCCGTAAATTTCAGGTCAGTGAAATTGCCCGGTTCTTTGGTGTTCCGCCGCATCTGGTTGGCGATGTCGAAAAATCTACCAGTTGGGGAACCGGTATCGAGCAGCAGAACCTCGGTTTTCTGCAGTATACCCTCGCGCCTTATTTAACCCGATGGGAACAAACGATCTGGCGCTGGTTAGTCAAACCTACAGATATCGGGCGTATTCATGCTGAACATAACCTGGACGGGTTGCTGCGTGGAGATTCAGCTTCCCGCGCTACCTTCATGACAACTCTGGTCAACAGTGGCCAGCGTACGGTGAATGAAATGCGGCGGCTCGATAACATGCCGCCGCTACCGGGCGGCGATGTTGCCACCCGACAATCGCAGAACGTGCCGATTACTGAATTAGGAAACAAGAACCCCGCCAACAGCGGGGTTTAGTCATTTATGGGGGTAGCGATGCGCAGCATCAACAAAACACTCGCCTTTGATCAGGCGGAAATCAAGTTTTCCGGTGACGGCACGCAGGGCGTTTTTGAAGGCTACGCCTCTGTGTTCAATAACACTGATTCCGATGGCGACATCATCTTGCCTGGTGCTTTCAAAAACGCGCTTACCATTCAGACGCGAAAGGTGGCGATGTTCTACAACCACCGCACATGGGAAATGCCTGTAGGCAAATGGGAGAACCTCGAAGAAGACAGTAAAGGGCTGCTGGTGCGCGGTGTTCTGACACCCGGCCACTCTCAGGCCAATGACCTGAAGGCTGCCATGAAACACGGCACCGTAGAAGGGATGTCTGTCGGGTTCTCGGCGGGCAAAGATGATTACAGCCTGGGCACATCGGGCCGAATTTTCAAAAACGTAGCGGCGCTGCGTGAAATCAGTATCTGTACTTTCCCTGCCAATGAGCTGGCCGGGGTTTCATCCCTGAAAAGCATCGACGGCGTGGAAAGTATTCGCGACGCGGAAGAGTGGCTGAGGGACTCAGTTGGCCTATCCAAATCAGAAGCACAGGGCTTTATTGCCCGCATTAAGTCTGCAGTTCGGAGCGAGTCCGAAGGCAGTGACAAAGAAATCACCGCTCTGCTCGAGCGTATTAAAAACTTCTCCCCACTCCAGATAGGAAAATAAATATGTCTGAATTAACTGATATCCAAAAGGCCATTGAAGAGTCCCAAAAGAATGTGACTCAGCTTTTTGAAGCACAGAAACAGGAAATTGAAGCCACCGGTAAAATTTCCAAACAGTTGCAAGATGATCTGGTGAAAGTTCAGGAAGAACTGAAAACCGCCGGTTCTCGTCTGTTCGATATGGAACAGAAATTCACTTCAGGGGCCGAAAATCCAGAGAACAAAAAATCGTTCTCAGAACGGGCTGCAGAAGAATTAGCAAAATCTTGGGATGGCAAATCATCCCATTTCGAAGCGCAAACCTTCAATAAGTCGCTGGGCAGCGATGCGGGCTCTGCCGGTACCTTGATCCAGCCAATGCAGGTGCCGGGCATCATTATGCCGGGGCTGCGCCGCCTGACTATTCGTGATTTGCTGGCGCAGGGGCGTATCTCCAGTAATGCGCTGGAATATGTCCGTGAAAATCTGTTCACCAACAATGCAGCGACGGTCGCGGAAAAGGCGCTGAAACCCGAATCAGATATCACCTTCAGTAAAGAGACGGCCAATGTCAAAACCGTTGCACACTGGATCCAGGCATCACGTCAGGTGATGGATGATGCCCCTATGCTGCAATCCTATGTCAACAACCGCCTGATGTACGGTCTGGCGCTGAAAGAAGAAGACATGCTGCTCAACGGCGACGGAACCGGTGACGATCTCGAAGGTATCAATCTGGTTGCTACCGATTATGACAGCAGCCTGAATGCCACCGGAGACACCCGCGCCGACCTGATTGCACATGCCATCTTCCAGGTTACAGAGTCTGAGTTCAGCGCCTCCGGCATCATTTTGAACCCGCGCGACTGGCACGGCATTGCACTGCTGAAAGATAACGAAGGGCGCTATATTTTCGGTGGCCCGCAGGCCTTCACCAGCAATGTCATGTGGGGGCTCCCGGTCATTCCTACGCGCGCTCAGGATCAGGGTACTTTCACCGTGGGTGGTTTTGATATGGCTTCGCAGGTCTGGGATCGCATGGATGCAAGTATCGAAGTCAGTCGCGAAGACCGCGATAACTTCGTGAAAAACATGCTGACCATTCTGTGTGAAGAACGTCTGGCGCTGGCGCACTACCGTCCAAAAGCCCTGATCAAGGGCACTTTCGAATCTGGCTCATGATATGACGGGGCGGGGCGGGGAAACCTGCCCTGATTTCACATGGCGATTGTAGTCACTGAAGTTGTGCCGATCGAAGAATTACGCCAGCACATTGAGTTTGATGGTGACGACCGTGATGCACTTATCACCCGTTATGCCCAGAGCGCGCTGGACCATTGCTTGCGTTGGTGTGATGACCCGGCATGGAAAGCTGCTGAAGATATCCCTTCGCCGGTCGTAACAGCCATGCTTCTGGTGTTTGGCGATATGTTTGAACATCGAACCAGTCAGACTGAAGTTCAGCTTTATGTTAACCGCGCTGCCGAAAGCCTGATGTGGCATTGCCGCAACTGGAGCAACACCACGCCCACAGAGGAAACATCCTGATGGAACCTGGTCGCCTCCGGCATCGCGTCCGGATAGAAGTCAAAACTGATGAGCGTGATGATCACGGTCAGCCAATAGGCTGGCGTTCAGTCGCAGAGTCTGTCGCTGCTGATATTCGCTCTGTATCAGGTAAAGAATTCATCAGCGGCAGCGCGGAACGATCCTCCGTCACCACGAAAATTTTCATGCGTTACCGGGATAACATTCGGGCAACTACGACGCGATTTATTGAAATTGTCGGACGAGGCAGCGGACGAGTATTTATCGTCACCGCCCCCCTGCCTACAAGGGATCGTCGGAATATTGAGGTGTTGTGTACGGAGGATTTCAGCCGTGTTTACTGACCTGAAAACCGAAATTGAAGCGTTATTGCAGGTTAATGCCTACCCGCTTATTGGACCGCAAACAGAAAGCGAATTCGTGACAATTCAGCTTATCAGCGATCCGCCCATTGTTTCAGGAACGATTCGTACAAAGCTTGTGGCAGGGCGGTATCAAATCAGTTTCGTGTCTTCTCAATACAGCCGCACGGAGGATATGGATAAAACGTTGTGGGGCGTATGGCAAAACATTGTGCAGGGTTTTATCGGTACTTATCCAGTCCAGTACGTAGAGCGATCCGGACTATCAGAAAGCTATGACACAGCTGACGGGGGTAAATACCGGCGGGCGCGTGATTACATCTTCTATTACCCGGAGGGCGCTTCATGATCCGAATGGAGGTTCAGGGGCTGCAAGAACTTGAACGGCAACTTGAAGCTCTGGGGGAAAAAATTGCCGTGAAGGTGATGGCTTCTGCGGGGAAAGAAGCCATGCAAATTGTCAGCAACGATATGCAGCAGCATGCTGGTTATGATGCGGAAAGCACCGGTCCGCATATGCGCGACAACATCAAAACCACTTCCCGTAATCGGATGAAAGACGGGCGTTTCCTGACCGTCGTTTCTATCCGGGTTGGCCCATCCAAAGAACACACCATGAAAGCGCTGGCGCAGGAGTTTGGCACTGTCAAACAGGTCGCCAGCCCTTTTATGCGGCCTGCGCTGGACTTTAATCGTTCCAAAATACTGAGCATTCTTGCGGTACGTCTCCGTGAGGGTATCGAAAACAATCGTTAAATGAGGCAATGAAATGGCAGATAAAAGCTCTCCGGAATACGCAATGCTCCCCGCTGGAACAGTTGTTC
>Ga0308159_1002063_pt1 | contig 24776 bp, 23 predicted proteins | sample PhyCR1_FD_201040 | JGI IMG/M metagenome (GOLD analysis project Ga0308159, IMG submission 201040) | Phyllosphere microbial communities from UC Gill Tract Community Farm, Albany, California, United States - DLSLC.R1 | ecosystem: Host-associated > Plants > Phyllosphere > Unclassified | place: USA...
TCGCCACCATCATGGCGATGGCCAGCAGGCCGAGTTCCGGCGCGATGAAGGTGATGGATTTGAAGACATAGGGGCGCAGGAACCGGTCCGGGTTCATGGCCGCCATGCCGGCGAAGATCAGCACGGTCAGCAGCAGAAGCTGCAGCAGGTTGGTATCGATGCGGCGCAGGCGCTGGGTGATGGCGGTCATGATGCGGCCCCTGCTCTCAGGCGATGCGCTTGCGGTCGCGCCAGGCGGTAGCCGCCGTCGCCGCGATGACGATGAGCCCCACCACCACGCGCTGCCAGGTGGTATCGACGCCCAGGATGATCAGGCTGTTGGTGATGACGACAAGGGTCAGCACGCCCAGCACGGTGCCGATGACGCTGCCCCGGCCGCCGAAGATGCTGGCGCCGCCGAGCACGACGGCGGCGATGACATCCAGCTCCAGCCCCACCATGTCGCGCGGGTTGGCGGTCCAGATCATCGCGCCATGCAGCAGGCCGGCGAAGCCCGCCAGGGCGCCGGCCAGCCCGTAGATGAAGAAGGTGGTGCGGCGGACATTGAAGCCGACGCGCCGCGCCGCTTCCGTGCCGCCGCCCAGGGCGTAGATGCTGCGGCCCATCATCGTATGCCGCAGCATCAGGTGCACCAGCACGGCGATGACGGCATAGACCAGCACCATGGCGGAGAGGCCGGTCTGGCTGCCATCAGCCTGGGTCACGCTGAACAACTCGCCCCGGGCGAAGCCGATCAGCAGCGGCGGCATCTGGTCGATATTGATCTGGCTGGTGCCGACCACGCCCAGGATGAAGCCGCGTACGGCGGTTCCGGTGCCGAGCGTGACGATCAGCGGGATCATCCGCAGGTAATGGACGAAGACGGCGTTCACCAGCCCCAGCAGCACGCCGATGCCGGTGGCCATGGCGAAGGGCAGCAGCACGCCGTCAAAGCCCCAGGCGATCATCGCCTTCACCGTCAGGTACATGGCGGCGATGGCGAAGGCGGGGAAGGAGACATCGATGCCGCCGGAGAGCATGACCATCAGCACCGCCAGCGCCAGGATGCCGGTGATGACACTGGCGCGCAGCAGGCTGAAGATGTTGGCGGGCTGCCAGAACACCGGGTTGATCAGCCCGATCGTGATCACGGATAGCACCAGCACGGCGGCGACCATCAGCTCCGGGTTTCGCCGCAGGGCGGTGGCCAGGCCGCTCATGCCAGGGCTCCCAGCTGCTCGCTGAGCATCGCTTCGCTGGTGGCTTCCGTCGGCGTGTCGGAGACGACGCGGCCGCGATGCAGCACGACGATGCGGTTGCAGTTGTCCACCAGCTCCGGCAGGTCGTCGGAGATCATCAAAACTCCCAGCCCGCGCTCGCGGGCAAGTTCGCGGATCTTGCGGTGGATGCCGACCTTGGAGCCGACATCGACACCCACGGTCGGACCATTCAGGATCAGCAGGCGCGGGTCGTTCAGCAGCCAGCGGCCGATGACGACGCGCTGCTGGTTGCCACCGGAAAGCTGCGTCACCGGCCGGTCCCCGGTCGGGGTGGCGATGGCCATGTCCTGGATCATGCCGGCGGCTTCCTGCGCGGCACGGCCGCCATGCACCACGCCGCCCCGGCTCAGCCGCCCCAGCGAGGTCGCCAGCATGTTGCGGTCGATGGTCTGGGTCAGGAACAGGCCCTCGGTCAGCCGGTCCTCCGGCACATAGGCGATGCCGTGGGCGATGGCGCGCTGGACACTGTCCAGCCGGGCGTCCTTGCCGTCGATGCGGATCTGGCCATCATAGCGCGGCTGCATGCCGAACAGCGCCAGCGCCAGCTCCGTCCGCCCTGAGCCCAGCAGGCCGGAAATGCCGACGATCTCGCCCGGCATGACGCGGAGCGAGATGTCCTCCAGCTGGCCGGGGATGGTCAGGCCGGAGACGTCCAGCAGCGGCGTTGCGCCGGCGGGGCCGTCCCAGCGATAGCCCTCGGCCGCGATCTCCTGCCCGGTCATGGCGCGGGTGATGGAGCCTTCGTCGAATTGCGAGATCGGCCCGGCGGCGACGACGGTGCCGCTGCGGATGACGGTCAGCGTCTCGCTGATATCGAGCATCTCGCGCATCTTGTGGCTGACGAACAGCACGGCGATGCCGCGGGACTGGATGTCCCGCACCACGCGGAACAGGGCCTCGACCTCCCGCCCGGTCAGGGCGGTGGTGGGCTCGTCCATGATCAGCAGGCGGGGGTCGGACATCAGCGCGCGGGCGATGGCCACCAGCTGCTTGCCGGCGGTCGGCAAGGTTTCCACCAGCGCGTCCAGGTCCAGCTCGACACCCAGCTTGCGCTTGGCTTCCTCCGCGATACGCCGCACTCGGCCCCAGGAGACCAGCTTGCGCTTGGCCTGGAGCTCCGTGCTGAGCGCCAGGTTCTCGGCGACGGTCAGGTTACCGAACAGCGAGAAGTCCTGGTAGATGACCTGCACGCCATGGGCGATGGCGGCGCGCGGGTCGAGGCCGCTGATCTTCTGGCCGTCGATCAGGATCTCCCCCTGGTCGGGTTGCCAGACGCCGGAAATCACCTTGATGAGGGTGGATTTTCCGGAGCCGTTCTCACCGGCGAGGCAATGGATCTCGCCCCGCCCGATGGTGAGGGAAACGTCCTGCAGCGCCCGCACGGCGGCAAAGCTCTTGCCGATATGACGGAGTTCGATCAGCGGAGCGGTCATGAAAATCCGTCGCCAGAAGGGTTCGGGGCGGCTCGCGCCGCCCCTGCCCGCTTCGGTCAGAAGTTATGCTTAGAAGTTGTACTGCGCCATGTTGTCCTTGGTCACGCCCACCCAGCCCTGGCCGACCAGGATGTTCGGGCGCTGCGCGTCAGGCGCCTGCAAGGAATTGTAGCCGGCGAGGCCGAGATCGAGGCCCGCCTTGATCTCCTTCTTGGCCAGCGCCATCACCGCCATGACGTTCATGGCATAGCCGGCCACGGCCGGGTCCCAGAACTGAATGTAGTTGATGTCGCCATTGCGCAGATACTGCCCCGCGACGGAGACGAGGCCGGTGCCGGAGAAGAACAGCTTGCCCGCCAGCTTGCGCTCGGCGATCAGGCGGCCCGCGCCGGCCGAGGTCGGCATCGGCGCGCCGACGATCCCCTTCAGGTCGGGATAGGCGGTCAGCACTTCCTTCAGCTTGTTGTAGTCGGTCGTCGCATCGTCGTAGGTCTCGATGCGGCGCGTCACCTCCTGCATCTTCGGGAAGTTCTGCTTCTGGTAGGCGACGGCGCCGTCGATCCATTCCATCTGCGACTGCGAGGTCAGGCTGCCGACGGTGGCGACGTACTTGCCCTCGCCGCCCATGTCCCGCGCCAGCACTTCCATCAGCTTGGCGCCGTAGGCGTGGTTGTCGAATGCCTCGATATCATAGTCGATGTTCTGCAGGCCGGACGCCTCGTGGGAGATGACCACGATGCCCTGGCGCCGCGCCTTCTGCAGCACCGGCTCCACCGCCTCGACCGAGAAGGGAACGATGCAGATGGCATCGACGCCCTGGGCGATCAGGCTCTCGACCAGCTGCACCTGGGCCGCGGCATCGGCCTGGCTGGGGCCGACCATCCAGGTGTCATGGCCCTGGTCGGCGCCGAACTGCTTCACGCCCGTGCGCATGCGGTCGAACCAGGCGATGCCGTCGACCTTGACCACGGTGGCGATGGAATACTTCTTGGTGGCGCGGGCGCTGATGTCGCGCGACACTTTGCTGGCGTCGACGGCGGCACCCTGCGCCCAGGCCGGGCGTGCCAGGGTGGCGGCCATCAGGCCGCCCGCGGCCAGAGCACCAAAAGAACGCCGGTTGATCTCGACCATGCTGCTGTTTCCTTCCCTGATTCAGGCTGTCTCAGTCGTCAGTAGCCGGTGGTGGCCGCCGGCGCGGCGCCGACCAGGGCCACGCCGGAGCTCGCGCCGATCCGGCTAGCACCGGCGGCGATCAACGCCAATGCCGCATCGTGATTCCGCACGCCGCCGGAGGCCTTCACCCCTAGCGCCTCGCCCACCACGCCGCGCATCAGCGCCACGTCGGCCGCGGTCGCACCGCCGGTCGAGAAACCGGTGGAGGTCTTGACGAAATCGGCCCCGGCCTCGGCGGAGAGGCGGCAGGCGGTGCGCTTCTCCTCGTCGCTCAGCAGGCAGGTCTCGATGATGACCTTCAGCACCTTGCCGGGGCAGGCGGCGCGCACGGCAGCGATATCGGCCCTCACCGCATCCAGCCGGCCATCCCGCAGCGCGCCGACATTGATGACCATGTCGATCTCGTCAGCGCCGTTGCGCACGGCCGTGGCCGTCTCCGCCGCCTTGTCCTGCGGCGTGGTGGCACCGAGGGGGAAGCCAACGACCGAGCAGGTGCGGACCTCGCTGCCATGCAGCGCCTGCGCCACCAGCGCGACATGGGTGGGATTCACGCAGACCGAGCTGAAGCGGTACTGGCGCGCTTCGTCGCAATACCGCAGCACCTCGGCCTCCGTGGCGTCGGCCTTCAGCAAAGTGTGATCGATCATCGCGGCGAGATCGGCGGCGGACAGCGTGGCGGGAGCGGTCTGGGTCATGGCGTGCAGCGTCCTGGCAAGGGAGAAGGCCAGTCGGAAAGCCGCTCTCCCTTTGGATTTGTCAGTTTTATAACAATTGTTATAATCCTCACATTAACCATGGGGTCCGTCAAGCGACCCGGAGGGTGGGGGAACCACATGTCGGAGGGCAGTTCAACCGGGGGCCTGGCAGGCGCCAGGCGGACAGCCAGGCTGGCCCGGTTGCAGGATCTCCTGCGGCAGGACGGCGCGCCGGCTCGGCTGGAGGATGCCGCCCAGGCCATCGGCGTCTCCTCCATGACCTTGCGGCGGGACCTGGCGCAGCCGGGGCAGGCGCTGGCCCTGCTGGGCGGCTACGTGGTGCCGGCGGGCCGCTTCTCCCGCCGCGGCCAGTACACGCTGGAGCGGGAGCAGGACAGCCACGCCGCCGCCAAGCGGCAGGTGGCCCGGCACGCCGCCCGGCTGGTCGAAGATGGCGACACGCTGTTCATCGATTGCGGCACCACTATGCCGCACGTCGTGGAGATGCTGCCGCCGGACCTCTCCCTGACCATCATCTGCTACGCCATGAACATCGCCGCCCTGGCCAGCCGGCGGCCCAGGACGCAGATGATCCTGCTGGGTGGGCTGTACCATCCGGCCTCGGCCACCTTCCTGTCAGAGGAGGGGCTGGATAATCTGCGCCGGCTGCGGATCAACAAGGCCTTCATCTCGGCCGGTGGCGTGCATGCGACACGCGGCATCACCTGCACCAATTTCAACGAGGTGCCGGTGAAGCAGGTGGCGCTGGATACCGCCGCGCAATCCATCCTCGTCGTCGATTCCAGCAAGCTGGGCCGGTTGAAGCCCGCCTGCTTCGCCGCCCTGCCCGCCTTCGAGCGCATCGTCACCAGCCCGATCGAACGGCCGGAACAGGCCGCCCCATTGACGCGCGCGGGGGCGCGGCTGGATATCGCCCCCGCCACGGCCGGCTAGCCGGCGCCACGCCCTCGGTCTCTACAAGGAAGCCATCGAATGCAGCGCATCGTCCTGGGCGTGGATGTCGGAACCGGAAGCGCGCGAGCCGGTGCCTTCACGCTGGAGGGCCGGATGCTGGGGCAGGCCGTGCAGCCCATCCGCATGTGGAAGCCGCAGGCGGATTATGTGCAGCAATCCTCGGACGACATCTGGGCGGCGATCTGCACCGCCGTGCGCGCGGTGATGCAGCGGTTGCCGGATGCGGAGGTCGTCGGCATCGGCTTCGATGCCACCTGTTCCCTGGTGGTGCTGGATGCCGCCGGCCAGCCGGTGACCGTCAGCCCGGATGGCGCGGCGGAACAGAATGTCATCGTCTGGATGGACCATCGGGCCGCGGCGCAGGCGGACCGCATCAATGCCAGCGGGCATGACGTGCTGCGCTATGTCGGCGGCCGCGTCTCGCTGGAAATGGAAGTGCCCAAGCTGCTCTGGCTGAAGGAGCAGTTGCCAGCAAGCTGGAACCGCGCCGCGCAGTTCTTCGACCTGCCGGATTTCCTCACCTGGCGCGCCACGGGCAGCGACACCCGCTCGCTCTGCTCCACCGTCTGCAAATGGAATTACTGCGGCGAGGAAGGGCGGTGGGATGAGGCATATCTCCGCGCCATCGGGCTGGCCGAGTTGGCGGATGAGGGCTTCCGCCGCATCGGCACGCGCATCCTGCCGGTTGGCGAGCCGGTGCCAGGCGGCCTGAGCGCGGCCGCGGCGGACGAGCTGGGGCTCAGTGCCGGCATTCCGGTCGGCACCTCGGCCATCGATGCCCATGCGGGCGGGCTGGGGGTCATCGGCGCCGCGCTGGAAGGCGGTGCGCCGGATGCGGCCGCGCTCTCCCGCCGCCTGGCGCTGGTGGGCGGCACGTCCAGTTGCCACATGGCGGTGTCGCCGCAACCGCGCTTCGTACCGGGGGTGTGGGGGCCTTATTTCTCCGCCATGCAGCCCGGGCTGTGGCTCAATGAAGGCGGCCAGTCGGCCACCGGCGCACTGGTGGACCACGTCATCACCACCCATTCCGCCTACCCCGCCCTGGCCGAGGCCGCGCGGCAGGCCGGAAGCACCATCTACCAGCTGCTGAACGAGCGTGTTGCCGCGCTGGCCGAAGGGCTGCCCTTCCCAGCCCTGCTGACCGAGCATCTGCATGTCATGCCCGATTTCCACGGCAACCGCTCGCCCCGCGCCGATGCCTCGTTGCGCGGCATGATCTCCGGCCTCCGCCTTGCTGCCACCGCCGACGATCTGGCCGTGCTGTACCTGGCCACCATCCAGGCCGTCGCCTACGGCACACGCCATATCGTCGAGACGCTGAACGCCCAGGGCTACGCCATCGACACCATCCTGGCCTGCGGCGGCGGCACCAAGAACCCCGTGTTCCTCAGGGAACATGCCGATGCCACCCAGTGCCGCATCGTGCTGCCGGACGAGCCCGAGGCCATCCTGCTCGGCGCCGCCATGCTGGGCGCGGTGGCAGGAGGCGCCCAAGCCAACCTGCCAGCCGCCATGGCCGCCATGAGCCGCGCCGGCACCGACCTTCCCCCCACGAACGGCGCCGTGCGGCGCTACCACGATGCGAAATACGCCGTGTTCCTGCGCATGTATGAGGACCAGATGGGCTACCGGGCTCTCATGCAGGGCTGAGAGGCGTGGCGGCTTTCAGGACAGGACGGCCGGGGAAAGAATTCCCCGGACCCCATCTTCTTTTTTCAAGTTTGACGTGGGGCTTCGGGAACGAGCGCGGAGCTTGGTGATTTGATCGTGACGCTGCAGGCTTTTGCGGTCTGCCTAGCAGCTATCGCCATCGCACGGATTTTCATCGAAGCATGTCTGCTGTAGGTCAATGCAGCAGCCATGCTCTCACCGATCAGCTGCGTGCACGACCCAAGCCCTCGGCCGATTCAGCCTGCAAAGATCGTGCGTTAACAGACCAACTTCCCCGCAGCCACGCCCAAGAAACTGATAGAAAGAAGATGGGGCCCGGGGAATTCCTTCCCCGGCCTTCCTGTCTCCATCAACGCAACGATGAACGCGTCAGCCTGGCAGCCAGCGCCGCATCAGATCGTCTCGCGATGGCTGGCGGGCCAACATAGGATCGGGGAGTTCGCTGCGCCGCAGGCTTTGCAGCAGGCGCCAGATCTGTGGCGTGGCGTCCTGGGCCAGCGCGGCGGCGCAGCGTTGCGCCAGGGCCAGCGGGCCGGCGGCTTCGCTGCCTTCCAGCAGCAGCAGGCATTCCACCCCTGGCACCGGGGCGTCGGGGAAGACCGGATAGGGTTTGCCGGCCGCATCGCTGCCGCCGAGCACGGCACCGAAGACGGCCCCCTGGTGCAGGGCTTCTTCCAGGATCGGGCGCAGGGTTTCGAGCGCGGCATCCACAGGCAGGTCGAGGCGCAGCGTCACCAACGTACCGCCCAGGCCCATGCGGCGGTGCCAGGCCGGCAGGCAGGGCAGCCGGCGGAAGCCGGTCATGGCCTGCCGCATCCGCAGCGACCAGGAAGTGGGCTGGTGCATCAGCGCCGCGTAGGCAGGGCTCTCCAGCGCCGCCAGAGTCTCCATCTCATAGATGGTGAAGTAGTCGTCACCGGTCGCGGCACGGTAGCGGCGGGCGGCCAGAAAACCGGGCGTACCCAGGCGTTCCGGCATGTGCTCGGTGCTGTGCCAGTTCTCATACTCGTCCTGGCGGCCGGGTTGCACGCCGTTCCACAGCACCAGGAAGGACGGGGCGGTCATGGCAGCAGGATCACCTTGGCGGCCTCGCGCCTGTGGGAGAGTTCGAAGCCCGCGAGGGCATCTTTCAGCTCCAGGCGGTGGGTGATCATGCAGCGTACCGTCTCGGCATTGCGGGCCACGAAGGCCAGCACGCGGGACCAGTCGGCAATCGGGGCACGGTAGGCGCCATGGATCGTCTGCTCCATCCGCACCAGCCGCGTCAGGTCGATCGGCGCCGGCCGGGCGTGGATGCCGGCGACGACGAAGGCACCGCCCTTGCGCAGCCGCAGCAGCCCGTCCTGCACGGCGCTGGTCACGCCAGCGGCCTCGATCACCGCGTGGAAGGGCTCGTCCTGGCCGTGGGCGGCCAGGGTGGTGGGCAGGTCAGTGCCCGCCAGGTCCAGCGCCAGGATCGGCCCCAACGTACGCGCGACGGCCAGGCGGGCGGCGTCGCCATGCCCGGCCAGTACCACCTCGGCCCCCGCGGCGGCCGCGAACATGGCGATGCCCAGACCGATCGGCCCTGGGCCCAGCACCAGCACCCGCTGCCCGGCCCGCACCTGTGCCAGGTCGACAGCGTGCAGGGAGACGCTCAGCGGCTCGGTCATCGCCGCCAGCTCGGGGTCCAGGCTGGGCGGCACGGCGACGCAGTTGAACGCCGGCACGCGCACCAGCCGGGCGAAGGCGCCATCGCGACCGATGCCGATGCCGCGCCGGCCGGTGCAAGCATCCGGGTCTCCGGCAGTGCATGCGGCGCAACGGCCACAGACGGTGGAAGGGCGTACCGTCACGAGTTGGCCGAGCGAGACGCCCAGCGCCCCCTCGCCCAGTGCCGCGATGCGGCCGGCGAATTCATGGCCGATGGTCACCGGCATGCCGGCGGTCATCGATTCATAGCCCGCCGTCCAGTCGGCGATATGCACGTCGGTGCCGCAGATGCCCGCCGCTTCCACCGCCACCAGCACCTCGCCCGGTGCGGGCGAAGGCTCGGGGACATCGGCGAGCACGAGGCCCGGTGCCGGCTGGGTCTTGCGAAGGGCGAGCATGCGGCGAACTCCCCTTATTCCATCCGCACCTTGGCGTCGGTGATGACCTTGGCCCACAGCGCGGCCTCCGCCGCCATGAAGGTGGCGAGTTCGTCCGGCGTGCCGCCGGCGGGCACGGCGCCCAGCGTGGCCAGGCGCTGCTGCACCGGGGCCTGCTTCAGCGCCTCGTTGAAGGCGTGGTTCAGCGCCTGGATCGGCGCCGCCGGCGTACCGCGCGGGACGGACAGCGCCACCCAGGCGGAGACGTCGTAGCCAGGGAAGCCCTGTTCGGCCACGGTGGGCACATCCGGCATGCCGGGCACGCGCTGCGCGGTGGTCACCGCCAGGGCGCGCAGGGTGCCGCTCTGAATCTGGCCGCTGGCGGAGGCCAGGGTGCAGAACATCACGTTCAGCGTGCCGCCGATGGTGTCGGTCAGCGCCGGGGCCTCGCCCCGGTAGGGCACGTGCTGGGTCTCGATGCCGGCGCGCAGGCCGAACAGCTCGCCCGCCAGATGCGCCACGGTGCCGCTGCCGCCGGAGCCGAAGGTCAGCGGCTGGCCGGATTTGCGCGTGGCCTCCGCCAGTTCCTGCATCGTCTTGACCGGGGAGTTGGCGCTGGTCACCACCACGAAGGGCAGCTTGGCGATCAGCCCGACGGGCACCAGCTCGGTCTTCCAGTCATACGGGATGTCGTTGCGGAAGGCGGGGTTGATCACCGTCGTCGTCGGCACGGCGAGCATGGTGTAGCCATCCGGCTGCGCGCGGGTGACGGCCTGGGTGGCGGGGATGGTGCTGCCGCCGCCCCGGTTCTCGATGACCAGGCGCTGGCCGAGGATGGTGCCGGCCGCATCCGCCACGGTGCGGGTGGCGACATCGACGCCACCGCCGGCGGCGAAGGGCACGATGATGCTGGGCGCGCGGGTCGGCCACGCGGCGCCCTGGGCGCGGGCGGCGGCAGGCAGCAGCAGGCCCAGGCTGGCGCCCAGAGCCGCACGACGCCCGAGGCGGGGGAAGGTGATCATGAGCGATGTCCTCCAGACATAATTGGCATTCTTGGCGGTGCCGGTAGCGGCATTGGATAGGCTGTTAGCAACGAGGCGCAACGGGCGATTGTCGGCAGCGCCTATAGCCTCAGGACATAGGGGCTTCAGGGCCCAGCGCTGCGATGCCTTCCGCCAGAAGGCTTTCGAAGGGCGCCATGAAGCGGCCCTGGATACGGTCCAGCACCCGGTGGACATAGATATCGAAGCGCCGCGCGCTGGTCGTGGGCAGCCGCACCACACGGTCATGCCGCACGGCCAGGGCGCTGCAGGCGTCGACCAGCGCCACGGCCATGCCCGCTTCCGCCAGGGCGGCGGCAGATTCCGCGAAGCGCACCAGATGAGTGCGGCCGGGCGTGGCGCCACCCTGCGCCAGGAAAGCATTCAGCATCTGCCCATGCACCACCGGTGAGTCGAACACTGCCAGCGGCAACCCCTGCAGGTCCTCCGGCCGGATCAGCCGATGGGCAGCCTGCGGCCAGCCGCGCGGTACCAGCGCCACCAGATCTACCGTACCGATGCGATGGCTGTGGATGCCGGCCTGGAGAATGGGGAACAGCGTGACCGCCACCTCCCCCACCCCATCGGTCAGGTAGGCGACGACCTGGCTGACGGAGAGCACGTCCAGCCGCAGCGTCAATTCCGGGTGCATGGCTGCCAGCCCGGCCAGGGCCTGTGGCACCAGCGCCCGCCCCAGGCTGGGCGAGGCACCGACATGGAAGCGGCTTTCCCCGCTGCGGACCTTGCGGGCGGCGCGGTCCACCGCCAGGCGCAGGGCATCGAAGGCGCGGTCGATCTCGCCCAGGATGCGGCGGGCTTCGTCGGTCGGGTTCAGCCGGCCGCCGCTGCGGTCGAACAGCGAGAGGCCGAGCACATCCTCCATCCGCCGGACGATGCGGGTGACGGTGGGCTGGGCGATCCCCAGTTGCTTCGCCGCGCCGACGAGCGTGCCGGCGCGCAGCACCGCCCGCAGCACCTCGATCTGCCGCAGGGTCAGCATGGCGCGGGGCCTCGGGCATGGGCGGGTTTTGAGCGCACGACGCTGTCTTGTTCGCCGTACTCCCCGAAGGCAAGGGGCGGCGGGGCGGAAAGCGGGCGGGCTTGCTTTTTGCCGGCACCGCCTTCCTGATGGGAACCTGCGTAGGGAGCAGGAATGCCCAATGAAAAAGCTGGTGAACGATCCTCGTCATGTCGTGCGGCAGATGCTGGAGGGGCAGGTCGACCTGCACCCGGCCCAGGCGTTGCTGGAGGATGAGGATGTGGTTCTCCAGGCCGGGCTGCCGCCAGTGGCGGCGCGGCCGATCGCCGTCATCTCGGGCGGCGGCAGCGGGCATGAACCGGCCCATGCGGGGTATGTCGGCGCCGGCATGTTGACGGCGGCGGTGGCGGGGGACGTGTTCACCTCCCCCAGCGTCGATGCGGTGCTGGCGGCCATCCGTGCCGCCGCGGGGCCGCGCGGCGCCCTGCTGGTGGTGAAGAACTACACGGGTGACAGGCTGAATTTCGGCCTGGCGGCGGAGCTGGCGACGGCGGAGGGCATCCCCACCCGCGTGGTGGTAGTCGCCGACGACGTGGCGCTGCGGGACACGGTGGAGCCCGCCCGGCGCCGCGGCATCGCCGGCACGGTGCTGGTGCACAAGGTGGCCGGTGCCGCCGCGGCCGCCGGCCTGGCGCTGGACGCGGTGCTGGCGGAGGCGGAGGCCACCAGCACCGCGCTGGGCAGCATGGGCGTCGCGCTCGGCTCCTGCACCGTTCCGGCCGCCGGCAAGCCGGGCTTCACGCTGGGCGAGGGTGAGATCGAGCTGGGCCTGGGCATCCATGGCGAGCAAGGCGTGCGCCGCGTCCCCGCGCAGCCGGCCGACGCGTTGGTGGATGAGTTGCTGGGCACCATCCTGGCCGATGCCGGGCTCGGCGAGGGTGAGCGGGTGGCGCTGCTGGTGAACGGCCTGGGCGGCACGCCGCCGATGGAGTTGGCCATCGTCGCCCGGCGGGCGCTGGAAGCGCTGCGGGCCGAAGGGCTGGTGGTGGAGCGCGCCTGGAGCGGTAATTTCATGACCGCGCTGGAGATGCCTGGCTGTTCCCTGACCGTGCTGCGCGTCGACGATGCCCGGTTGGCCCGACTGGATGCCGCCTGCGCCGCCCCCGCCTGGCCGGGTGATGGCCGCGTCGGCCCGCGCCAGCTGGTATCAGCCGTGCGGCAGCCTGCCTTGCAGCGCGGTGACCTGGCCGGCGGACCACTGGCACCGGCATTGAAGGCCGCCGCGCTGGCGGTCGCCGATGCCTTCGTCGCCCAGGAAGCAGCGCTGACCGAGCTGGACAGCCGTGCAGGCGATGGCGACCTCGGCATCAGCATGGTGCGGGGTGGGGAGGCGATCCGCGCATTGCCGGACACCGCCTGGGCCACCCCCGCGACCGCCCTGTCCGCGATGGGCGACGCGATGCGCCGTGCCATCGGCGGCAGTTCCGGCCCCTTCTATGCCACCGCATTGCTACGGGCAGCGCGGCACCTGCCCGGCAGCACGCCGAACGCGGCGCAGTGGTCCGAAGCCTTCTCCCAGGCCGTCAGCGCCATCAGCGAACTGGGCGGTGCCCGCGCTGGGGACCGGACCATGGTGGATGCTCTGGCCCCCGCCGCGACGGCCTTCGCCCAGGCTGTGGAAGCCAGCCAACCCCCGGCCGATGCGTGGCGGGCGGCGCTGCAAGCCGCCACGGAAGGCACGGAGGCCACCGCCAGCATGCGCCCACGGCTGGGGCGCGCCGCCTATCTGGGCGAGCGGGCACTCGGCGCACCCGATGCCGGGGCCAGCGCCGTGCTGGTCTGGATGCAGGCGGTTGCGGGGCGGCTGGGGCGCTGACGCGAAGAAGGCCGGGGAAGGAATTCCCCGGACCCCTTCTTTTACTTTTTCGAGTTTCCCGGGCGCGGTGCTGAGAGGGCCGTCTTAGGAACGGCTGGATGCAGCGAGGTCTATGGCCTAAGGCGACTGAGAGACTGTTTCAAAAGCCTGCCGGGTCGGGCGCGGCGGTCTTTTCTGCGCCAGCTTTGTCGGCACGAAAAATCCGACCGCTCCCTCAGCCAGCAGATTTCCGAAACAGTCTCCGAGCGCTCAGCCTTTACGGCCCATTATGAAAATCATCAGAAGCGTCCGCTCTCGGTCCTGAAGCACAACACCAGACTTGCAGAAAAAGAAGGGGTCTGGGGAATTCCTTCCCCAGCCTTCCCTTTCCACGCTCCTCATTCAACCAACCAGATGCCGCGCCAGGAAATGGCCAACGCCGAGATAGACCGCCCGGCGGTTGTCGCGCTTGAGGAAGCCGTGGCCTTCATCCGCGAAAGTCATGTACTCGACAGGCACGTTGCGGTGGCGCATGGCTTTGACGATCTGCTGGCTTTCGTGGGGCGGAACGCGCGGGTCGGTCATGCCCTGGGCCACCAGCATGGGGCAGACGATGCGGTCCGCCTTGTGGAGCGGAGAGAGCGTTTCCAGCAAAGCGGCGTCGCGCACCGGGTCGCCGTACTCGGCGGCGCGGTGGCCGATGCGCCAGGGGCCGGTCTTCTCGAAGAAGGTCTTCCAGCGGGCAATGCCATAATAGTCGATGCCGGCAGCCCAGAGCTGCGGTTGCTCCGTGACGGCGGAAAGTACCATCCAGCCGCCATAGCTCTGCCCCATGATGCCGATGCGCGCTTCGTCGAAGCGGTCCTGCGCCGCCAGCCAGGCATGGGCGGCGGCCAGATCCCGCACGCTGTCCGGCCGCTTCTCGCGGTCGTCCAGCGCGGCATAGGCACGGCCGTAGCCGGTGGAGCCGCGCACATTGGGCACCAGCACGGCGATGCCGAGTGAGAGGATCATCTGCAGATCCGGCCGCCAGTTGGGCAGCGCCTGTGCCGCCGGGCCGCCATGGACCCAGACCAGCGCGGGCCAACCCCCTTCCGGGGGTTCCCCGGCCGGCAGGGCGAGGAAGGCGGGAAGGTCCCGTCCATCAAAGGTTGGGAAGGAGACGGTGGCCCAATCCCACAACCCCTCCGGCGCCTCGGCGGCGGCGAAGATGCGGCGGGCCTCGGCGGCGCCGGCCTCGTGCAGCCAGAGCGTGCCGGGGTGGGTGGGCCGCGCGAGGTCGAAGGCCACGGCGCCGCCATCGGGCCGCCAGGTGATCTTGGTGATGACACCGGCGGGGTGGGCGGGGCGTTCCAGCACCTCGCCTGCCGCATCCAGCAGATACAGGCGGGAAAAGCCGCTCTCATTCACCACCACGGCCAATCGGGATTGGTCGGGCGAGACTTCCAGCTTCTCGACATCGGCTTCCGGCGTGAACAGGAAGCGCGGCGCTTCCCCGGCGGCTTCCTGGAAGGCAACGCCGAGGAAGTCCCTCTCCCGGTCGCACAACAGCCAGAAGCCGCTGCCATCTTTGCGGAAGCGTGGGTTCATGTGGCGCCAGGCGCCGTCCGCCAGCGTCAGCGGGGCGGCCTGCCCGCCCTGCAGCGGCACCTGGAGCAGGTCGCTGCGGAAGCTCTGCGGCGCGGTGGAGAGGATGACGGCGTGGCCATCGGGGTGCCAGGCGGGCAACTCGTGCGGCCCCTGGACCTCCAGCAACCGCGTCATCCGCCCGTTGGCGAGTTCGATGACGCAGGGGTCGGTATGCGCCGGGTCCCGGTCATTGGCCGTGCAGGCGACATAGCGCCCATCCGGGGAAAAGGCGCCCCAGCCATGGATGGTGCGGGGGTCGCTGGTCAGCGCCCTGGCTTCGCCATCCGGCGGCAGGGCGTGCAGTTGCACCCGCTCATCCCCCGCCTGGTCCCGGCCGAAGACGGCGCCGCCATCCGCCGGGCTGCCGGCGACGAAGGCTACGGCATCCCGGTGGGCGCTGCGGGGCCGGGCCGGGCTGCCATCGGCCGGCAGCTCCCAGACCTGGGCGGAGCCGCCGGCGTCGCAGAGGAAGTACAGCCGGCCGTCGGCGGCGTAGGAAGGAGCCGTAGCGGCAGGCGCCGCCAGCAGCGTATCGAGGCGAGAGGGAAGATCCGACATGCTGGTATGTCAGCCGCTTCCCGCCGCTGGATCAACCGCCGAAGCGGTCGGCCCAGGACTGATGGAAGGGCAGGTCCACGATATCGCAGAACTCGCCGTAGCTGATCATCTCGCCCGCGCGCGCCTTGGGCGTGCCGCTGCGCTTGAGCTCGGAGAGCGTGTCGCCGATGGCCTTGGCAGCGGTGAACAGCGTGCTGACGGCGTAGAGGACCACGGAAAAGCCCATCTGCTGCAATTCCGCCGCCGTCAGCGCCGTCGTCTCCGTCCCATCGACGATGGAGACGACCTTGGGGCCGGTGATGGCCTTCGCCACGGCCTCGATCTCCGCGATCTTCTTGATACCGTCGACGAAGACCAGATCGATGCCGGTCTCCTGGTACAGCCTGGTGCGGCGCAGCGCCTCGTCCATACCGGCGGCGCCCAGGGCGTCGGTGCGGCCGATGACCAGCAGGTCGGAGTCGCCGCGTGCCGCGACGGCGCAGCGCAGGCGCAGCGCACTTTCCTCGGCATCCACCAGCCTGATGCCAGCCAGCTGGCCGCAGCGCTTGGGGGCCACCTGGTCTTCCAGATGGATGGCGGCGACCCCGGCCTGGATATATTCCCGCACCGTGCGGTGGATGTTGGACGGGCCACCATAGCCGGTATCCGCATCCGCGATGATGGGGATGGAGACGACGCGCGCCATGTTGCGCGCGTGCTCCGTCATCTCCGTCTGGCTCAGCAGGCCGATATCGGGCGTGCCGAGCCGGCTGGCGGTGGCGCCGAGGCCGGTCATGTAGATGGCGGGGAAGCCCGCGCGCTCCACCAGCCGTGCCGTGAGGGAATCCGGCGCGCCAGGCGCCATGACGATCTCGCCGCGCGCCAGCAGGGCCTTCAGCGCCCTTCCGGGATTGCTCATCCTGTCGTTCCTCTGCGTTCTTGGTTCAGCGGCCGCCGGCGACGTCGACGATGGTGGCGGTGACATAGGCGGAGGCGCCGGAGAGCAGCCAGAGCGCCGCCGCCGCCACTTCCTCTGCCACGCCCACGCGCCGCAATGGAATGACCTTGGCGATCTCCGCCAGCTTGGCGCGGTCCCCCAACGAGTCCGCCTGGATCGGGGTATCGATGATGCCGGGCGCCAGCGCGTTGACGCGCACCTCCGGCGCCAGCTCCTTCGCCGCGGCGCGGGTCAGGGACGCGATGGCGCCCTTGGTGGTCGCGTAGAGCGCGTTGCCGGGCATGCCGCCAGTCCGGGCCGCGATGGAGGAGAGATTGACGATGGACGCGTAAGGGTGCGGCACGCGGTGGTTGAGAAAGGCGCGTGTGCAGTACAGGACGCTTTTCAGGTTGATGGAGAGGACGCGGTCGATCTCCTCCGCCTCCATCTCCGCCAACGGCATGAGCTTGCCGATGATCCCGGCATTGTTGACCAGATGCGTCGGCGCGAAGCCGTCCGGCAAGGCGGCCGCCGCCGACCGCACGGCGGCGCTGTCGGCGACGTTCACCTGGGCGGTGGTGACGGCATCGCCGTGGCGGGCGGCGCAGTCCCGCAACGCGGCGTCCTGGATGTCCCAGACGATGGCCTTGCCGCCATGCGCCACCACGGCATCGACGATGGCACGCCCGATGCCGGAGGCGCCGCCGGTGACAATGACGCAGGAACCCGCCAGCGCATCAGGCGTCAGGGAGGGCGCCGGTGCGGGGGCGCCGCCAGTCTGGACAGTCATTAGGTTCCTCCTCGTTCTTCAGTTTTGGTCTAGGATACATGTTGTTGTGTTCCAGACGCAAGGCCGCTAGCGCCCCCCCCACCCGTTATCTCAACCGCGGCATCGAGAACGATCCAGGACAGGCCGGGCCATGCCGGAATGCCATGCCCGAGCATGGAAACGCCACGCCGATGGTGCCAAAGAGGAGGAAAGGCGTGTCCTGTGCAGCGGTCATCGCGAAGGCGCCCGATCTGCATCCTTGATGCGCGTGACCAAGAAGCTCTGCATCCGCATCGTGCTGTATTGCTTCGTCCTGTTCATCATCGACGACCTCGACCGCATGAATGTCGGCTTCGCGGCGTTGCAAATGAACGAGGGGTTGGGCCTGACTCCGAGGCTCTTCGGCTTCGGCGCCGGCATCTTTCGGCGATTCCTTGCCGGGCTGTGACGCTCTAAGAAGGTCGGGAACGGATGGAGGCAGGCGCGATGCGGGTGGCAGGTCAGGCAGAGCGGAACCCGTCCCTGGGCGCGCAGCTGGCTGAACGCATCCGCTCTGCCATCATCTCCGCCGAGTTCGACCTGGGCGAGGCGTTGTCGGAGGACGGCCTTGCCGCCGCCTTCGGCGTCAGCCGTACCCCGGTGCGCGAGGCGCTGCGGCTGTTGCAGACGCAGGGGCTTGTGGCGGTGGTGCCCAAATCCGGCACCTTTGTCTTCAACCCCAGCGAGGCCGATATCGCCGAGCTGTGCGAGTTTCGCTCGATGCTGGAGGTCAAGGCCGCCAGCCTGGCCTTGCAGCGCGCCGCCGCCGCCACGCTGGCCGATTTGCGGCCGGCGGTGGAAAGCATGGTCCAGGCCCAGGCGCAGGGCGACATGCGGCTCTATGGCCGCGCCGACATGGCCTTCCACCTCGCCTTCTTCGGCCATTGCGGCAACCGGCACCTGGCGGAGGCCTATGACATGTGCCTCGGCCGCGTTTCCGCCCTGCGGACGCACCTGGCCTTCGCCAGCAAGGGCGAGCCGGCACGGTCCTTCGCCGACCACCAGCGCATCGTGGCGATCTTCGCCGGGGAGGATGCCGCAGACCTGCCCGAGATCCTGGACCAGCACATTCTTCGCACCCGGCAGAACTACATCGAAGCCCTGCAGGACCGGTTGCGTGCGTTGCAGCGCCAGGGCAGCCGGCGGGATCAGATGCGGCGCAAGCTGGGCATGACGAACTAGCCTGCTCCGCCTTGGCGATCGGCATCACGCGAAGTTTGGGTCGGCTGATCCGGTGGGCTGGAAGCCCGGCCGTGAGCGCTTCGCGCCACTGAATCTGGCTCTGGGACTGGCCTCACGGCTCCCAGGCCGGCATCCGCGTTTTGCTAACCTTCCTCTGCCACATTCGCCTGGCGAGCCGGCGCTTGGCTTGGCGGGTGGCATCAGTCACTCGTCATCCCCATATATTTCAATAGTTTGATCCGGAGGGATAAGGGGGGCCTACCCAATGAGAATGCTGACCTGGGCCACGATTGGCCTTTTGCTGGCCGCCAGCGCCGCCACGGCACCTGCGGTAGCGCGGGAACGCCATAAGGAGACGGGCGCCCGGTCGCACCAAGCGGCGCCCCATGCACAACGGGGACGGGCTTCCTACTACAGCAGCCGCTTCCATGGCCGCCGCATGGCCAATGGCGAGCGCTTCGACCGCAATTCCAACGCCGCGGCCAGCCGGACACTGCCTTTGGGCACGCGGGCACGGGTGCGGAACTTGGAGAATGGCCGCACGGCTGTGGTAACTATCCAGGATCGTGGTCCGCATCTGCGCAGCCGGGTGCTGGATGTCAGCCCGCAGGTGGCGACCCAACTCGGCATGCGGCAGCAGGGGACCGCGATGGTCGAGATCACGCCGCTCGGTACCCGCAGCAACCCCGGCTAAGCGGAGCCCTTGCCATAATCTGGATTGAATTCGGGCAAGATTTGGCGCTGAAACCATTTTTTGTTCGATATTTGTTCTAGTTTTCTGGCAAAAATGCCGGGATTATGGCGTCTTCGTGACCGTCTTCGCCCAATTTAAGGCTGGAATGTGGCAGCGCGCCGCCCTATTTCTGACTCCAGACAAGGAGGCCGGACCATGGACAGCAAGCTGATCGATCGCCGCAGTGCCCCGAAGAGCCGTGAAGACGCGATCAAGATCGCCCGCATGGAGCGTGAGAGCGCTGCCTATGCCGAGTTGGCCGAGATGAATGGCAACTGGAACAGCTGGGGTGACAAGAACACCTTCATGCTGGGTTCTTACCGCCCTTACTGAGGCTTAACAGCGCCTCAGCCTGGAACGGTCTGGCCGCACGCCGATATGGCGTGCAACCAGGCCGTTTTTTATTGGCCGGATACGGCCGTTTCCTTGGGCCGATGGAGGCGGGCAGGACCCACCTCCCCTAACCGCCGCTGCCTTAATCGATGAGTTGCTTTAACACAGCGTAAAGGGCGGATTTCCGCTCGAAGCCAATGCCCGGGCTGTCCGGCAGCTTGATGCGGCTATCTCCCACCGGCGTGTCATCGGCGAAGCCGCCGAAGGGTGCGAAGACCTCCGGATAGCTTTCATTGCCGCCCAGCCCGAGGCCGACGGCGATATTCAGCGCGAATTGGTGGCCACCATGCGGCACGCAGCGCCGCGGGCTCCAGCCATGGCTGACCAGCATGTCCAACGTCCGCAGATACTCAACCAGGCCGTAGGACAGGGCGGGGTCGAATTGCAGGATGTCGCGGTCCGCGCGCAGGCCGCCATGGCGGATCAGGTTGCGCGCATCGATCATGCTGAACAGGTTTTCGCCGGTAGCGATGGGGCCGGGGTAGTGCTCCGCCAGCGCAGCGTGGGTGCTGTAGTCCAGCGGGTCCAGCGGCTCTTCGTACCAGCGCAGCTTGTAGGGGGCGAGCGCGGCGCCATAGCTGAGTGCCGCATGCAGGCCGAAGCGGCCGTTCACGTCCACGCACAGGCGCGAACCATCGCCGCCCAGCAGCTTCAGCACGGCCTCGATGCGCGCGACGTCTTCCTTCAGCGCGTCCCGCAACGGCGTGCCGGGGGCACCGCCGATCTTCATCTTGACGACCGAATAGCCCATGCCGAGGTAGCGCCGCATTTCCTCGACCAGCGCGTCCACGCCCTTGCCGGGGTAGTAGTAGCCGCCGGCAGCGTAGATCCAGGCGCTCTCATCCGCCTGCCCCTGACGAAAGCGCTCTGCCAGCAGCTTCCACAGCGGCACGCCTTCCAGTTTAGCCGCCGCGTCCCACAAGGCCATGTCCAGCACGCCGACGGCGACGCTCCGCTCGCCGTGGCCGCCGGGCTTCTCGTTCTTCATCATCGCCGCCCAGGCACCGGCGGGGTCGAGCGTCCCCTCCGGCGTGGAGAGCGCCACCTCGGGCGTCTCCAGTAGGCGGTTGATGAAGCGTTCCTTCAGCAGCCCTGGCTGGGCGTAGCGGCCATTGGAGTTGAAGCCAAAGCCGGTGGCGCGCTTGCCGCTGCCATTCTCGACCGTGACGGCCACGATGCTGGCCGTCATCTTCGAGAAATCGATATAGGCATTGGCGATGTCACTGGCGATCGGCGCGACGCCATCGCGGACGGAGACAATCCGCATCGGTCAGATCACCTTCATCGCGCGCAGGCTGTCGATCTCTTCCGAAGCGAAGCCGAATTCGCGCAGCACGGAACTGGTGTGCTGCCCGCGCTCCGGCGTCGGCACCCGCGGCGGCTCGACTCCCGCGATCTGCATCGGTGGCCGCACCAGCTCGATCTCACCGAGCTTCGGGTGCTGCACCGGCCAGGCGAGGCCGAGATGCTTCACCTGCTCATCGGCGAAGACCTGGTCCATCGAATAGACCGGGCCGCAGGGCACGCCGGCGGCGTTGAACCGGCTGACCCAGTTGGCGGAGGTGTCACCCTCCAGCCGCGCCTGCAGCACCGCGTTGGTCTTCTGCCGGTTCTGTGCGCGCAGCTTGTCGGTGGCGAGGTCGGGGTCCTTCGCCTCTTCCTCGATGCCCAGCACCTCGACGATCCGGCGCCACATCTCGCCACCGCCGCCGGCGATGTTGATGACGCCGTCGCTGGTGCGGAACAGGCCGGTGGGAATGGTGGTCGGGTGGTCGTTGCCGGCCTGTTGCGGCACGTCCTGCTTCATGGTCCAGCGGGTGGCCTGGAAGTCCATCATCGCCACCATGGCTTCCAGCAGGCTGGTATGGACCCAGCGGCCCTTGCCGGTCTGCTCCCGCTCCAGCAGCGCCACCATGATGCCGATGGCGCAGTACAAGCCGGCTGTCAGGTCCGCCACGGGAATGCCCGCCCGCACCGGGCCCTGGCCCGGCAGGCCGGTCACGCTCATCAACCCGCCCATGCCCTGGGCGATCTGGTCGAAGCCCGGCCGCTTCGCGTAGGGGCCATCCTGGCCGAAGCCGGAAATGCTGCCCAGCACGATGCGCGGATTGATCGCCGCCAGCGAATCGTAGTCGATGCCCAGGCGGGCCTTCACGTCGGGGCGGTAGTTTTCCACCACCACATCCGCCTGCGCCACCAGCCGGCGGAATGCGGCGATGCCTTCCGGCTTCTTCAGGTTCAGGGTAATGGCGCGCTTGTTGCGGTGGACGTTCTGGTAATCCGGCCCCAGCGCGTCGCCGCCCAGGCCCTTGCCGGTATCCACCTCCTCCGGCGCTTCGATCTTGATGACGTTGGCACCCCAGTCCGCGAGTTGCCGGACGGCCGTGGGGCCAGAGCGGACGCGCGTGAGATCAAGCACGGTGAAGCGGGAGAGCGGCAGCATGGCGTTGTATTTCCTCCGTCTGGCGCGAAGCAGAGTAGCGCGCTCCGGCCTGGTGGAAACCCTCTGACGAACAAGCCCTGCCGTTTTACCCCGCCGCTATCCTCTGGGCGTGTCGGAGAGGCGGGCAAAGGGTCCGTACAGGTCGTTCAGTTCGGTGCCCTGCGCCAGCTTGTTGTAGCGTAGAGCGGAAGCAGGCTCCTGCGGCTGCACTGCCAGCATGTGGCGGCCCTGGCGGTCCACGAACAGCAGGTGGCGGTGGCTGTCCCCCCGATGGATGACATAGACCTGCTTCATCTCCGCCACGCGCTCATCCAGGTCGGCCAGGGCGCGCTGTCGCCAAGCCAGCGACCAGTGGTCGAGGCTATGCGCCATGCTGGTCTCGGCGCCGGCCGGGGGCGGCGGGGACGGGTCCTCCGGCAAAGCGTCCAACAGGCGGTCCAGATCCTCCCGCAGGCGGGAGATGACGGGGTTCAGCGCCGGGGAGGTCAGGGCCTGCTTGGCCTGGGCGGCCTGTGCTTCCAGCAGCATCTGCTGCCGCGTCGCCTCGTCACTGCCACCGTAGCCGGTGAAGCGCCGGTTGGTGTAGCCGGAGGGCTGAGCTTCGGCGCCCGGCTCCCGGGAGACAGTCTCGTGGGGGCCGGGGGTGCGGTCGTTCGTCATCGCGGTGTGCCCTTGCGCCGGCGGAAGGGGCCGGCCTGCATCCGCCTTTCTGCCACGGGCAGCATGAACAAACCGTGCAGTGCGACTCGTCTCGTGATGGAAGAGGAAGGCCGGGGAAGGAATTCCCCGGACCCCTTCTTTTCTTTTTTCGAGTCTTTCTGGTTTAGCTGTTGGGACGGCTGGCCGTTTTGAAGCGGGCACCATGGTGACCAAGGGTTCGACCCTTTGCCTGTTCAAAACTATCAGGCTTCCCCAGGGGCATTTCCGCTCCGTCCCCCAAACTCGCAGAAGGAATAAGAGGTCTGAGGAATTCCTTCCCCAGCCTTCCTTCGCCCAGCCCGCAAGCCTAGGCAGCGATGTCGTAGCCTTCCTTGCGGACCGCCGTTTCTACCTGGGCGCGTGGCAGGCTGGTGGTCGCGCGGACCTTGCCGCTTGCCAGGTCTACCGACACCTGCGCCGCCGGGTCGCCGGCCTGGATGGCCTGGGTCACGGCACGCACGCAATGGGCGCAATCCATGCCGCGCACCGTCAGTTCGATCGTCTCGCTCATAATGTCTTTTCCAGTTCATCCAGGATGGGACAGTCAGGCCGCGAATCGCCGCAGCAATGCGCGGCCAGATGGCGCAGGCTGTGGGCCATCGCCTGCATGGCCTGCGCCTTGGCTTCCAGCGCTTCCACATGCGCCAGGGCGATGCCGCGCACATCGGCGCTGGCGCGGTTATGGTCGGCCCAGAGCGCCAGCAGCTTCCGCACATCCTCCAGCGGGAAGGCCAGGGACCGGGCATGGCGGATGAAACGCAGCCGGGAGACATCGGACGCGTCATAGTCGCGATAGCCGTTGGAGAGGCGGCGGGAGCGGATCAGCTCCAGCGACTCATAGTGGCGGATCATCTTGGTGGTGACGCCAGAAAGCTTGGCGGCGTTGCCGATATTCATGCAGCCCTCCAGCGAGACAGCAGCAAGGCGTTGGACAGGACCGCCACGGAAGAGAAGGCCATCGCCGCCCCCGCCAGGGCCGGAGACAGCCCACCGAACGCCGCCAGCGGAATGCCCAGCGCGTTGAAGCCGAAGGCCCAGACAAGGTTCTGGCGGATCTTCGCCAGGGTACGGCGAGTGATGGCCAGCGTGGCAGGCACCAGCGCCGGATCAGGCCGCAGCAGCGTGACATGCGCGGCGGCGATGGCGGCATCCGTGCCGCTACCCATGGCGATGCCGAGATCGGCGCTGGCCAGGGCGGCAGCGTCGTTCACGCCATCCCCGACCATAGCGACGCGGTGGCCTTCCCGCTGCCAGGCCACCACCTGGGCCGCCTTGCCGTCCGGCAGGATACCGGCCGCCACCTGACCGATGCCCAGCACCCCAGCGACGCTGGCCGCGGCATCCGGCCCATCGCCGGTCAGCATGGCGACGGCGACGCCCTGTGCCTTCAGGGCGTTGACGGCATCGGCGGCGCTGGCGCGCGGCGCATCGGCGAAGGCCAGCAGCGCCAGCAGGCGTGGGGCGCTACCGGTTTCGATCAGCCAGGACAGGGTGTGGCCCTGCGCGGCCTCGGCCCGGGACAGGGTGTCCAGCTTGCTGGGTTGCAGGCCACTCTCCTCCAGCACACGGGTGCTGCCGAGGATCAGGCGGCGGCCATCTACCACGCCCTCGACGCCCCGACCCGGCAGGGCGCGGAAGGCTTCCGCCGCCGCTGGGTGGCCATCAGCGGCCTGCAACACGGCGCGGGCCATCGGGTGCTCGCTGCCGGCCTGCAGGCGGGCCGCCAGCGCCAGGGTGGTCTCACTAGCGATGCCGGCGGCGGGGTGCAGCGCGGCGAGGCTGGGGCGGCCCTCCGTCAGTGTCCCGGTCTTGTCGAAGGCGACGAGGCTGATACGACCTGCCTGCTCCAGCGCCACGGCATCGCGGATCAGGATGCCGGCGCGGGCCGCGGCGCCGGTACCGGCCATGATGGCGGCGGGGGTGGCGAGGCCCAGAGCGCAGGGGCAGGCGATGACCAGCACGGCGACCGCATGCAGCAGCGCCACCGCCGGCCCGGCGCCAGCCAGTAGCCAACCCAGAAAGGTCAGCACGGCGATGCCGACCACCGCTGGGACGAAAACGGCGCTGACACGGTCCACCAGCTTCTGCACCGGCGCGCGGCTGGCCTGGGCCGCCTGCACCAGCGCCGCCACCTGCGCCAGGCGGGTATCGCCACCGACGGCCGTGACCTGAAGCACCAACCGGCCGTCGAGCGAGACGGTACCGGTGGCAACGGCGTCGCCGACCCCCTTCTCCACCGGGCGGCTTTCGCCGGTCAGGGCACTCT
>Ga0308159_1002065_pt1 | contig 24775 bp, 23 predicted proteins | sample PhyCR1_FD_201040 | JGI IMG/M metagenome (GOLD analysis project Ga0308159, IMG submission 201040) | Phyllosphere microbial communities from UC Gill Tract Community Farm, Albany, California, United States - DLSLC.R1 | ecosystem: Host-associated > Plants > Phyllosphere > Unclassified | place: USA...
CGGTTGAAGACAGGGACTGATTAACCGTCGTATTCTTTTTCATGGACTCGCCCTCGCTGTCGTTGGCTTCTTAGACTGCCACCGTGGCGCATTGACGCCTCGGCGTGGGCGAGTCCATCCAATTACAAGGAGCACCGAAGATCCCGATCCTGATCCTGCTGCTCTTGCTCCTGCTTTTGCTTCTAAGCGCGCAATAGCCCAGACACCACAAATCGCGACTTGGGTGCAGGCTGAACGCAGGTGGCGTGGAGTGGGCCGAGCGGCATGGATGCCGCGAGAGCCGCCGTTCGGCCATGGATGGCCGGTCGGCGGCGGGCCCACGGAGCGTCGCCGGAGTGAAGGTACCCGACGAAGTCGGGCCCAACCAGGAGCAGGGCCTTTTGGTTACTTTTTGATGGTCCGGCACTCCGGCTCTTGAAAAAGTAACTCGCCGAAGGCGAAACAGCTCTGGCGTTAGCCAGAACGCTCTTCAGCGACGCTGAACCTACGGACGAAAATCAATGCGCCCCAGCCGCCTTGTTCAAATCACTCTCCGCCCACTGCGTATAAACACACGCATCCGCCGTAGCCCACCGAACCCGCACCTGATCCCCGGCCTTGAGCGGCATCCCGGCTGCAGAAAGCGCCTTGACCGTCATACTCGTCCCACCCTGAGTCATCACCGTACACGTCTGACTCTCCCCCAAAAACAACACCTCACCCACCTTCGCACTGACCTCATTCCAGCCAGTCTGCAACGGCTGCAACGCCGCCTGCTCGACGCTCAACGCCTGGGCCTTTTCCGGACGAATCATCAACAACACACCCTGATCCGTCACCAGCCCCGCCGTCAGCCGGATCGACAGCGACTGCCCCTCGAACGTCGCCACGCCATTGCCCTGCGCCTTGAGCTTGAGGAAATTGGAATTCCCCAGAAACGAAGCAACGAAAGCATTCGGCGGGTTCTGATACAAGTCATAACCACTGCCCAGCCCGACAATCTTGCCGTGGCTGAAAATCGCGATGCGCTGAGACAGCCGCATGGCTTCTTCCTGATCGTGAGTCACGTAAACAATGGTGATGCCGAGCCGGCGATGAAGCTGGCGCAACTCGTCCTGCAAATCCTCACGCAGCTTCTTGTCCAGCGCGCCAAGAGGTTCGTCCATCAGCAGAATCCGTGGCTCGTACACCAGAGCCCGAGCGATCGCAACGCGCTGCTGCTGCCCGCCCGACAGTTGCGAAGGGCGGCGATGGGCGAACTGTTCCAGTTGCACCAGCTTGAGCATCGCGTCGACGCGCTTGTTGCGCTCGGCCGGGGCGAGCTTGCGGATTGCGAGCGGGAAGGCAATGTTGTCGCGCACCGATAGATGCGGAAACAACGAATAACGTTGGAACACCATGCCGATATCGCGCTTGTGCGGCGGCACGTTCACCAGGGATTTACCCGACACCAGAATCTCGCCGGAGCTGGGCGTCTCGAACCCCGCCAGCATCGACAGCGTGGTGCTCTTGCCCGAGCCGCTGGAGCCAAGGAAAGTCAGGAATTCGCCGTCCTGGATGTCCAGCGAGATGTTGTCCACTGCAGCGAAATCGCCGTAATGCTTGTTCAGGTTGCACAGGCTGACCAGGGTCTGCTGTGGCTGTGCGGAATCTTTGATCACGGCGCTCATGAAGGCATCCTCGCTTCGTTGCGGCGACGCAGGGTCGCGGCGATAAACATCACCAGTACCGACAGGGCGATCAGCAGCGTCGAGGCGACGGCGATCACCGGGGTCAGGTCCTGGCGCAGGGTGGTCCACATCTTGACGGGCAGGGTCTGCAGGTTCGGGCTGGCCATCATCACGCTCAGCACCACCTCATCCCACGACACTAGAAAGGCAAACAGCGCACCGGCCACCATGCCGGGACGAATCCCTGGGAACGTTACCTTGAGCACTGCCTGAATCCGCGAGGCACCGCAGATGACCGCTGCATCCTCAATGGACTGATCGAACAGCTTCAGCGAGTTGATGATCGAGATGATGGTGAAGGGCAGCGCGACGATCACGTGGCTGACCACGAAAGAAAACAGCGTGCCGGTATAACCAAGCTTGAGAAACAGCGCATAGACCGCCACCGCGATGATCACCAGCGGCACGATCATCGGCAGGGTGAAGATGCCGTACAGCATGTCGCGCCCCGGAAAGCGTCCGCGCACCAGTGCGAAAGCGGTCGGCAGGCCCAATGCTACGGCACAGATGGTCGTCAGCACGGCGACTTTCAGGCTGGCGAAAGCGGCTGCCATCCATTCCGGATTGTTGAAGAACTGCTGATACCACTTCAGGGTCCAGCCGGGCGGTGGAAACACCAGCCACTGCGACGAGCCGAACGACAGCAGCACGATGAACACGATCGGCAGCAGCAGAAACAGGGCGATCAGCCCGGTGACCGAATACAGGCCCCAGCGCAGGCGCGGGCTCATGGCATTGGGAGTCAGGAGCATGGCGGTTTACCTCGCGTTAGTGGCGCCGACCGGGGATTCCGGCTGCAGCTTGAGGTAGAAATAGAACAGCACCAGAGTGATCACGATCAGCAACGCGGCGGCGGCACTGGCCAAACCCCAGTTGAGGAACGATTGCACCTGCTGGACGATGAATTCCGGCAGCATCATGTCCTGGGCGCCGCCGAGCAGAGCCGGGGTGACGTAGTACCCGAGCGACATGACGAACACCATCAGACCGCCCGAGAACAGGCCCGAGCGACACAGCGGCAGGAACACTTTGAAGAAGTTGGTCCAGGGACTCGCGCCGCAGATGGAACCGGCCTGCAGCACCATCGGGTCAATGGCGGCCATGGTCGCCTGCAACGGCAACACGATGAACGGGATCATGATGTAGCTCATGCCAATCACCACGCCGGTCAGGTTGTGCACCATTTCCAGCGGCTGATCGATGATGCCCATCGCCATCAACGCCTTGTTGATGACACCCGATGCCTGCAACAGCACCAGCCAGGAATAGGTGCGCGCCAACAGACTGGTCCACATCGACAGCAGCACGATGTTGAGCATCCAGCGACCCCAGCCGCGTGGCACCAGCGTGATCGCCCAGGCCAGCGGAAAGCCCAGCAACAGGCTGAACAGCGTGACCAGACCCGCCACCGAGAAGGTATTGAACAGCACTCGCGCATAAGCGGAGTTGGCGAACAGTTGCTCGTAGTTACCCAGCCCCGGCGTCGGTTCCAGTACGCCGCGCAGCAACAGACCGATCAACGGCGCGAAGAAAAACAGACCGAGAAAGAGCAGGGCGGGCAGCAGGTTGCGGCTGCCTTTCCAGCGCTGCGACAACGGGGTTGTCTGTTTCATCGTCACGGCCTGAGCGGGTGCCGCGCCGGCGGTGCTGGACGCACCACCGACAGGCTTGGATTGACGGGACGCGAGGGCCGTCATTTTTATTTGACCAGCCATTCGTTCCACCGTGTCGCGATGGCCGGACCGTTCTTGGCCCAGTACGCGAAGTCGAGAGTGATTTGATCCTTAGCGTAGGCGGTCGGCAGGTTCGGCGCGAGGGCCGAGTCCAGGCGCTGAACGCTGTCCAGATTGACCGGCGCATAGGCGGTCAGGTTGGAGAAGTCTGCCTGACCCTTGGCGCTGGACGCCTCGGCAATCAGCTTCATCGCTGCGTCCTTGTTCTTCGCGCCCTTCGGTACCACCAGGAAATCAGCCATGACCAGGTTCTGCTTCCAGCTCACGCCAACCGGTGCGCCATCCTGCTGCAGGGCATAGGTGCGGCCGTTCCAGAACTGGCCCAGCGAAGCTTCACCGGACGCCAGCAGTTGTTGCGATTGAGCGCCGCCACCCCACCAGACGATGTCTTTCTTGATGGTGTCGAGCTTCTTGAAAGCGCGATCCAGGTCCAGCGGATAGAGCTTGTCCGCGGGCACGCCGTCGGCCAGCAGCGCCAGCTCCAGCACGCCAGGGCTCGGCCATTTGTACAGCGCGCGTTTGCCGGGGTAGGTCTTGGTGTCGAACAGGGCGGTCCAGTCATCCGGCTTGGCCTTGCCGAGTTTGCTTTCGTTGTAGCCGAGCACGAAGGAGAAGTAGAAGGAGCCGACGCCGTGGTCCGAGACGAAGCGTGGGTCGATGCGATCTTTCTTGATCACGTTGAAATCGAGGGGTTCGAGCAGGCCTTCGCTGGCGGCACGCAGGGCGAAGTCGGCTTCGACGTCGACCACATCCCACTGCACGTTGCCGCTCTCGACCATGGCCTTGAGTTTGCCGTAGTCGGTAGGGCCGTCCTGAACCACGGCGGTGCCGGAGCTCTTGGTGAACGAGTTGGCCCAGGCCTGCTTTTGTGCATCCTGAGTCGAGCCGCCCCAGCTGACGAAATTGACGCTGTCGGCCGCCATCGCGGCGTGACACGAGAAGGCCAACACACCCGCTGCCAGGACCGCTGTTGCACGTTGAATCAACACCATTTTCACGCCCTCATTTGTTGTGTTTTTGAGCGGGCTTCTGTTGCCCGCCTGTCGGGAGCAGTGGGCCTTCGGATTCTCATCCTCAAGCCTTGAAAAACGGGGCCGGTCAGGGGCTGTTGTTTGTGCTGTCCCTTGCGGGCGCCACTGACTGAAAAAGCTACGGCCTACGGAATGTCATATTATGGTATTCCAAACTTTCTGCAAGCACTTTGCCGTTCTGAAAACCTCGTATTTTTGATTTTTTTGTAAGGACAGGCCCCGTGTTTACAGGGCCAAACGGTGATTGACCGGTGAAACGTATCAGCTCGAAGCGGGCTGTTCGGTGCCAGGAAACGGAATGCTTTCAACCACTTCCAGATCGTAGCCGGTGAGGCCCGCGTATTTCAGCGGAGGGCCCAGGTGACGCAGTTTGCCGACGCCGATGTCTTGCAGGATTTGCGCCCCGGTGCCGACTTCCGAATAAATTCGCGACTGCGAACGGGTGTACTGGCGCGGCGCTTGGGTCAACTGCGGGATACGTTCGAGCAGCGCCTGGGAAGATTCGTGATTGGCCAGCACCACAACGACGCCTCGGCCTTCTTCGGCGACCTTTTGCAGGGCGGCCCACAGCGTCCAGTTGGCCGGGCCGTTGTATTCGGCGCCCACCAGGTCGCGCAGCGGATCGACCACATGCACGCGCACCAGCGTCGGTTCGTCTCGGCGCACATCACCCATGACCATGGCCATGTGGACACCGCCTTCGATGCGGTCCTCGTAGCTGATCAGGCGGAAAGTGCCGTGTACCGTCGGCAACTCGCGTTCGCCGATGCGCACCACCGTGTGTTCGGTGCTCAGGCGGTAATGGATCAGGTCGGCGATGGTGCCGATGCGAATCCCGTGCTTTTCCGCGAAGCGTTCCAGGTCAGGGCGGCGAGCCATGGTCCCGTCGTCGTTCATCACTTCGACGATCACCGAAGCCGGAGTGAAGCCAGCAAGACGCGCCAGATCGCAACCGGCCTCGGTATGCCCGGCGCGGGTCAGCACACCGCCCTCGCGGGCGCGCAACGGAAAGATATGACCGGGCTGCACCAGGTCTTCCGGCTGGGCATCCAGTGCAACGGCCGCCTGCACGGTGCGCGCCCGGTCGGCTGCGGAAATGCCGGTGGTGACGCCGGTCGCTGCTTCGATCGATACCGTGAAGGCCGTGGAAAACACGCTGCCGTTGCTCGGCACCATTTGCTCCAGGCCCAGCCGCTGGCAATGATCGTCGGTCAGCGTCAGGCAGATCAGACCGCGCGCTTCGTTGGCCATGAAGCTGATGGCCTGTGGCGTGCAGCGGTCGGCCGCAAGCAGCAGGTCGCCCTCGTTTTCGCGGTCTTCGTCATCGACGAGCAGGACCATCTTGCCCTGACGGTAATCTTCGATGATGTCTTCGATGCGGTCGAACGCCATACTCGGGATCTCTGTTTTATACGATGAAAAATGGTGGTATACCATAAGACAGAATATTTCACAGATTCCAGCGTTTTGAAACCACAACATTGATTAATCAGCGAGAGTGCGATGAAGGCTTACTGGATTGCCCACGTAGACATCACCGACCCGACGCAATACGCCGAATACACCCAACGCGGGCCTGCGGCATTCGCCAAATACGGCGGGAAGTTTCTGGCACGCGGCGGCCGCGCCGAAGCGCTGGAAGGCCGCAAGACCCCGCAGCGCACCGTGATCATCGAGTTCGAATCCTACGAGCAGGCATTGGCCTGTTATCACTCGCCCGAGTATCAGGAGGCGATGAGCCACCGACACGGCGTGGCCCATGCCGAGATCGTGATTGTCGAGGCGTTTGCGGGGTAGCCTCGCGGTATGAAAGGCGCCCCGGGTTGCTGGCGATGGTGATTCAAGGATCGCTGACGCTGGCAAGCCGCGCGGCTACTGCGGTATCAGACGGAGAAGAAGTACCGGGTCATATGGAAGAAGATGGGCGCCGCAAAACACACGGAGTCCATGCGGTCCAGCATGCCGCCGTGACCCTTGATCATCGTTCCCCAGTCTTTGGCGCTGAGGCTGCGTTTGATCGCCGACATGACCAGGCCGCCGAGAAAGCCCATGACGACGATCACCAGCGACATCAGCAGTGACTCGACGAAGCTGAACGGTGTGATCCAGAACATGCATCCGCCGATCAGGGTGGCTGAGAGTCCACCACCGATCAGGCCTTCCACTGTTTTTGACGGGCTGACCCGCGGCGCGACCTTGTGCTTGCCGAACAGCTTGCCGAACACGTACTGCAAGACATCGCTGATCTGAACCACAAACACCAGGTAGAACAGCAGCAGGGCGTTCTGCCCTTCGAAACCTTGCAGGTCCAGCAGCAGCAACGCCGGCGCGTGACTGATGCAGTAAACGCAGATCATCACCCCCCACTGGATTTTCGCCGAGCGCTCGAGAAAGGCGTCGGTGTCCCCGCTCAGTACCGCAATCGCGGGTAAGAGCAGGAAGGCGTACACCGGAATCAGCAGGGTGAACATTGAATACCAGTGGGTGCCGATCAACGTGTATTGCAGCGGGATCAGAATGAAAAAAGCCGAGAACAGTGCGTTATGGTCGCTGCGAGCAGTAGGCGCCAGGGTGATGAACTCGCGGAGCGCGAACAGCGAGATGAAACCGTACAGCACCACGGTCGCAGTACTGCCCAACAGTTGCGAAAGGAAGAGGATGATCAGCATCCCCCACCACGCATTGATGCGTTGTCGCAGGTTTTGCGCCGTCGCGATTGCACCCTCGCTTCGAGCGCGCCGCGCGACCAGCCATCCGGTGATCGAAGCGAAAGCCAGCAGGCCGCCCATCGCGCCAAACAGCCACAGGAATTTCTGATCCAGACTCATTTCGATAGCCTCACAATCGCTTCACGGGCGCGTTGCAGGAACGCCTGTTTGTCTTCGCCCGCCTGGATGTTCAGGGGGTTGCCAATGCGGATCGTGCACAGAATCGGCAGCGGCACATGCTTGCCCTTGGGCATGGAACGGTGGAGGTTTTCCAGGTAGATGGGCACCAGGTCGACGTCGGGGAAGCTTTGGTGAAGCCGATACAGGCCCGATTTGAATTCACCCGGCAACGGCCGCGTGGATCGAGTACCTTCCGGAAAGATGATGATCGAGTGGCCTGCACGCACCGCTTCGAACACAGGCTCCAGTGCATTTTGACCGGGAGCGGGGTGGCGTTCGATCAGCACTGCGTTGAGCACGTTTTGCGAGATGTACGACAGGAACCGGTTCTTACCCCAGTAATCGGCTGCAGCGATCGGCTTGACGTCGCGCCGCGCCTCGGGCGGCAGCGCAGCGATGACCACCAGGGTGTCCATGTGGCTGGTGTGATTGGCGAAGTAGATTCGCTGGCGGGAAAGATCCGGCGGGCTTTCCCACCGTGCTGTGGCGCCGATCACAAAGCGGATCAGCGCGATCAGGCATTTACTGATCCACATGAGACGCCTCCTCGAGTTGCTTGCAGATGGCCAGCGTTCGTGTGACGCAGGTCAGGGTGGAGCCGGCCGCAATGATCAGCAGCGCAACCAGCAACGCGTAATAGGTGCCGAACACACTGGTTTCCAAGGTGTTGACCAGTAGCCCGCCGGTCATCACGGCCATCCTGTGCTGCTTGGCCATCGGGCCCATGAAGTGTTGCGTCAAGCCCAGCGAACCGCCGAACACCCGGACATAGGCGGTGAGCGCTGCCGCCAGAGCGGCGAACCAGCCTAGCTCAGGGTGGTTGATGGCATAACCAAGGCCAACGATCAGCAGGCTGTCGGCCAGTCGGTCGGGGAATTCGTTGTAAAGGCTGCCGAAGGTGGATTTCTTGCCGCCTTCAACCGCGACCAGCCCGTCGAACAGGTTGCACAGCAGGCGCAGTTGAATGCCCAGCGCGCAGAGGAGGGAGCCCACAATGCCGGTGTCGATATTCAGCGCCAGAACGCCTGCGGCGGCAAAACCCAGGCTGGCGACGGAGATCTGATTGGGGGAGATGTTGCTGCGTGAAAGGGCTTCGGTGATGCGTCTTGCCCAGAGGGTCGAGCGGCTTTTGATGGGTCTTCTGTTGTCGTTCATTGAAACGCTCCATCCGGGTTCGACGTTGGAATTCGAAGGGGGGACAGTCTATTCCTGAAAAATCGGTTCGACTGTAGGGCGTTTCCCAAATGGGGTGACTGTGAATCGGATGAGTACGAGTCCAAGGGCTGTTATCACTTGGTCGAGTATCAGGAAGCAATGAGCCACCGACACGGCGTGGCCACGCAGAGCCTGGGGACGATCAGCACCGAGGATATTGATGTGCAAAGGCGCATCGGGGTGCCAGGACCATCGCTTCGCGACCGTCGTAACCTCCGGTTGCTCCCACAGGTTTTGGTGACCCGTCCAGATCCGCGTGTGATGGAAGACGCAGGAATCACCGAATGAAATGAATCTTCCCGCTGTCGTCATTCCCCACATAAATCCCGTACACCCCGGCCTGGCGTTCGGTGATGTAGCGTTCCAGGATCTGGCGGATGGCGGGGTAGTAGATGCTGTCCCACGGGATGTCTTCGGGGGCGAAGAACTGGCAGGCGAGGGTTTCCGGGCCGAACTGGTCGGTGACTTCCAGGGCGATGGCGCGGAACACGATGTACACCTCGCTGATCTGCGGCACGCTGAAGATCGAGTAGGGCGAGATGATCTCGGCGCGCACGCCGCTTTCTTCCCAGACTTCGCGCAGCGCCGCCTGCTCGGTGGTTTCGCCGGCTTCCATGAAACCCGCTGGAAGGGTCCATGTACCGGGACGGGGCGGGATGGCGCGCTGGCACAGCAGGTACTTGCCTTCGCGCTCGATGATGCAACCGGCGATGATCTTCGGGTTGATGTAATGGATGTACTGACACGCTCCGCACATCAGCCGCTCGTGGGTGTCTCCGTCGGGAGTGCGCTGAGCGAGGTCAGGGCTGCCACATTGCGGACAAAAGCGCGGAGCGGGCATGTCAGCGTCCTATGCGCGGTTCCTTCAGAACCACGGGTTCGACGATGTCGCGCACCTTGGTGCCATCGTCCTGTTTGGATTTGAGGTAATCCAGCGCCACTTTGGCCGCGCTGCGCACGTGATCGACCGACGCCTGATGCGCGGCCAGCGGATCGCCGCTCTTGATTGCCGCGACGATCTTTTCCATTTCCGAATTGCTCGCTCCGCGACGGTTTTCCTGGGAGACCGAGGTGGCGCGCAGGTAGCTGATGCGCGCCTGCAACTGACGCAGCTGAGTAGCGGCAACATGGTTGCCCGAGCCTTCGAGCAGCACGTCGTAGAAGCTCTGCACCGAGTCCAGCACCTGTTGCAGCTCGCCTTCTTCCAGCGCCTTGGTGTTTTCGTTGAGGGCTTTTTCCAGGGCACGAATGTCCTTGGCCTTGGCGCGCAGGGTGAACAGTTGCACGATCAGGCCTTCAAGCACGCAGCGCAGCTCGTAGATGTCGCAGGCGTCTTCCAGGGTGATGATCGCCACGCGAGGCCCCTTGGCGTCGGCGAATTCCACCAGACCTTCGGACTCCAGGTGGCGCAGGGCTTCGCGAACGGAAGTACGGCTGACACCCAGACGGTCGCACAGGTCGCGTTCGACCAGACGATCACCGGGCAGCAGTTGGAAATTCATGATCGCGCTGCGCAGTTTATCCAGCACGATTTCCCGCAGGGTGACGGGGTTGCGATTGACCTTGAAGCTGTCGTCGAGTGGCAGGCGTTTCATGGAGTCCGCTCTGAAGATGGCTGTCCGTGCGGTACAACGGCGCGATGATCGAATCCGCGATCATCCGGGACAGCCAAGGGTGGTTAGGGGCCGTAGGGCCAAAACGTCGCGCAGTTTATCACGCTGCGTGCCGCCAACCATCAGGCCCATCGGTGAAGATGGGTCTGAATCGACTCTTTATCAACGAATATCACACCAGAACCGGCAATGGTCCCAGCTTGCCCCGGTGATAGACCATCGGCGTGACCTGTACCTCGGGCAGAATCAGGTGTTTCACCGCGCCGACGATGATGGCGTGGTCGCCACCGTCGTACTCGCGCCACAGCTCGCACTCGATGATCGCCGTGGCTTTCATCAGCAGCGGATTGCCCAGTTCGCTCAACTGCCACTCGATGCCTTTGGCCTTGTCCTTGCCCTTGCCGGCGAAGGCATAGGCCTCGGCGGTCTGGTCAGCGGACAGCAGGTGAATGGCGAACTGCTTGCTGTCGCGCAGCACCGGGTAGGTGTCGGAGGCGTAGTTGGGGCAAAACAGCACCAATGCCGGGTCGATCGACAGCGCGCTGAACGCGCTGGCGGTGATGCCCACGATGCCACCTTGCGGGTCCAGCGTGGTGACCACCGTGACGCCAGACGGAAACGAGGCCATGACGTCTTTGTAGATTCCGGGTTCGATCATGTCGAAAGCCTCTTAGCGCATCACGAAAGGGTCGGGCATCGGTTCTTGCGAGAGGTTGATCCACACCGTTTTAAGTTCCGTGTAGGCCAGTACCGAATCGATACCGCTCTCGCGACCGTAGCCGCTGTTCTTGAAGCCACCGATCGGCGCCATGGCCGATACCGCGCGGTAGGTGTTGACCCAGATGATGCCGGAACGCACGTCCCGCGCCAGACGATGAGCGCGGCCCAGATCGCGGGTCCAGATACCGGCTGCCAGGCCAAACTGCGAGTCGTTGGCGATGGCCAGCGCTTGGGCTTCGTCCTTGAAACGGATCACCGAGGCCACAGGCCCGAACACTTCTTCCTGCATGATCTTCATCGAATTGCGGTCGCACTCGAACAGCGTCGGTTCGTAAAACCAGCCTTCACTGTCCAACTGCGGGCGCTTGCCACCGGTGCGCAGGCGTGCGCCTTCGGCCAGGGCGTCAGCCACCAGGCCTTCGACGACGGCCAGTTGTTGCGCGGTGGCCATCGGGCCCATTTCGCTGGTTTCGTCCTGCGGGTTGCCGATACGAATGCGTTGGGCGCGCTCGACCAGACGTGAGACGAATTCGTCGTAGATCTCGTCCTGCACCAACAGGCGCGAGCCGGATACGCAGCTCTGACCGGATGCGGCGTAGATCCCGGCCACGGCACCGTTGATGGCGCTGTCCAGGTCGGCATCGGCGAAGATGATGTTCGGCGATTTGCCGCCCAGTTCCAGCGACAGCTTGGCGAAGTTTTCCGCACTGCTGCGCACCACATGCCGCGCCGTGGCCGCGCCGCCGGTGAAGGCGATCTTGCGCACCAGCGGATGGCGGGTGAGGGCGGCGCCGGTGTTCGGGCCATAGCCGGTCACGACGTTGACCACGCCCGGTGGAATGCCGGCTTCGAGGGCCAGACGCGCCAGTTCCAGAATAGTTGCCGAGGCATGTTCGGACGGCTTGAGCACGATGGTGTTGCCGGCCGCCAACGCAGGGGCCAGCTTGATCGCGGTCAAATACAGCGGGCTGTTCCAGGGAATGATCCCGGCCACCACGCCCATCGGTTCGTGCACCGTGTAGGCAAACAGATCAGGCTTGTCCAGCGGCAGGGTGCCGCCTTCGAGCTTGTCGGCAAGGCCTGCGGTGTAGTGAAAGAATTCGGGCAAGTAGCTGACCTGGCCGCGTGTCTCGCGAATCAGCTTGCCATTGTCGCGGCTTTCAAGCTGAGCCAGATGCTCCTTGTTCTCGGCGATCAGATCGCCGAGCCGGCGCAGCAGTTTGCCTCGCGCAGTGGCGGTCAGTTTTCGCCACGCCGGATTCTCGAATGCCGCCTGTGCGGCTTGTACAGCCCGTTCGACGTCGGCTTCATCGGCATCAGGCAATTCAGCCCAGGGTTGGGCGAGCGCCGGGTTGAGGCTTTCGAAGGTCTTGCCGGACAGCGCATCGACCCATTGGCCGTCGATGCACATCTGGAAACGGGTAAGGCTCATGCAACGATCCCCTTTGCCGAGTGGTTTTGCGCGTCTGCCTGCTTGAGGAAATCCAGCAGCATCTGATTGACCAGACGCGGCGACTCCACCGGCATCATATGCCGCTGCTCGGCAAGTATCTGCACCTGCGCGCCATGAATGCGCATCGCCAGTTGACGAGCCATGTCCGGAGTAGAACCGGGGTCCAGCTCGCCGGTGGCGATCAGCGTCGGCGCATGAATCTCGCCCAGATCGTCGGCGCGGTACATGTCCTGGGTGGCGAACAGTTTGTAAGTGGTCAGGTAACCCTGCGGATCGTTGCTGGCGAGGATCTGCCGGATCGCTGCGATCTGCGCCGGATTCGCTGCCTGATACTCGCGGCTGAACCAGCGAGTGAGTGCCTCGGCCGCGTTCGCATCGGGGCCGTGTTCGGCGGCCTGACTGGTGCGTGCGATAACCCCGGCACGCTGCTCGGCGCTGCGGTTGAACACGCTGTTGAGGATCACCATCCCCGACAGGTGCTGCGGGTAGTGCAGGGCAAACGCCCGCGCCACCAGCCCGCCCATGGAAAAGCCGATCACCGTGACGCTCGGCAGGTCCAGGTGTTCCAGCAGTTCACGCAGTTGCTCGGCGTAACCCGGCAGCCCGGTCTCAGGGTCCGGACGGGGGCTTGCGCCATGGCCGAGCATGTCGTAGGCAATGACTCGATAGTGCGGGGACAGACCGACCATCTGTCCTCCCCACATCTCTTTGTTCAGACCAACCCCGTGGATCAGAACCACGGGATGGCCTTGGCCGGTCGCCAGATAACTGGTGCCGGCCGGGGTGCGTTCAGCGGTGAGCCGAATCATGGATCGCTCCTGCACAAGACCTTATTAGTATGTCTGGCGGATATCACTGGGCCTTTTCAGCAGCCAGCTCTTCCAGGTCGATATAACGGTTGCCGATGCGCGGATGCAGACGACCGCCGTTGGCAGCGCCCAGCACCACGATGATTTCGTCGGCGCGCGGCGAGTCTTCGATCTGCATTTCCAGGGTGATGTAGTGTGAGCGCAGGCCTTCGTCGTCCTTGTGCATCATCGGGATCTGAATCGAAGTGCCGGGGCCACCGCGCTTGTTGGTGAAGCTCAGGTAGCTCTTGGCCTTGACCGCTTCGCGGTAGTGGTTGCCGAAGCGCAGGGTGTGGATGACCGCAGAGGCGTGTTCGATTTCACCTTCAGCGCCGACCACGGCAGCCTTGCCATAAGCCTGGATCTTGTCGGCACCGCCGATCAGGCCCGTCAGGCGCTCGACCATCATTGCGCCCAGATCGGAGCAGTTGGCGCGGATCTCCGGCTTCAGGTCTTCGACGAAACCACGACCCAGCCACGGGTTCTTCATCACCACGGCCAGGCCGACCATGGTCACTGGCGTGTCAGTGGCCTTGCCGCCTTCGATCAGTGTTTCTTCTTGGTAGCTGACGATCTTGCGAATTTCGAAACTCATGAATGACTCCCAGGTTCTTGATCAGATTGTGGGTGGGGGTTTGTATTTGGTCTGATGGTATACCATAAGATTGATCGTGCAAGTGGTTTGTGTGAAGTTGTGTCGAAAAAGGACTTACGGCAGGACTGGATAAATGGCTCTAGCCAGAATTATCCGAAAAGAGTACAAATGTGCTCCATGACGACTCTATCCCCCAAACGCGCTGCCATCCTCACGTTCATTCGGGATCGCATCGCCCAGAATGGCCAGCCGCCGAGCCTTGCGGAAATCTCCGAGGCCTTTGGCTTTGCGTCGCGCAGCGTAGCCCGCAAGCACATCGTGGCTCTCACTGAAGCCGGTTTCATCGAAGTCACCGCCAATCAGGCGCGAGCCATCCGGCTGGTACAAAGCCGCCCTCGGGCCGAAATGCTGGAAATTCCCGTACTCGGCCGCGTGGCCGCCGGTGCGCCGATCGGCCCTGACATCGACATTCACGACACTTTCACTCTGGACAGCCGCACCTTCCTGCGCGTCCCCGATTACCTGCTGCGGGTCAAAGGCGACTCGATGATCGAAGACGGTATTTTCGATGGCGACCTGGTGGGCATTCTGCAAAGTGCAGACGCCAAGGACGGGCAGATCGTCGTCGCCCGGCTCGATGGTGAAGTGACCATCAAGCGCCTTGAGCGTGGCAACGATGAGTTCCGTTTATTGCCGCGCAACCCGGCCTATGCGCCGATTGTCGTGCGACCTGATCAGGATTTCGCCATTGAAGGCGTGTTCTGTGGTCTGGTAAGGCGGGAATGATGGGCGCGGTGGTCAGTCTCGATGCGCTGCTGGACGAGCGTCGGGTCTGGAAAGGGCGTCCACAGGTCCAGCCGGTTGCCGCGCAACCCACCGGCCATGCCTTGCTCGATTCGGCTTTGCCCATCGGCGGCTGGCCACCGGCAGCCCTCACCGAAATCCTGATTGCCGCCAATGGCAGCGGCGAACTGCGCTTGCTGTGGCCGACCCTGGCGCGTCTGGCCGACAGCGGCGAACGCATCGTGCTGGTGGCGCCGCCTTACGTGCCATATCCCCAGGCCTGGCAGGCAGCTGGAGTCGATCTGCGTCAGTTGTCGGTGATCGAAGCCAGTGAGCGGGATGCCTTGTGGGCTGTTGAACAGTGCCTGCGCTCGGGCAGTTGCGGGGCGGTGTTGTGCTGGCCGAATAAGGTCGATGACCGCGCCTTGCGCCGTTTGCAGGTGGCTGCCGAAACCGGTGAAACCCTGGCCTTCGCCTGTCGAGGGCAACAGGCCGCTGCCAACCCGTCACCCGCTGCCTTGCGCATCGCCATCGACGTGCGGCCGAGCCAGCTTCGAGTACTCAAGTGCCGTGGCGGGCTGGCACCTTCATCTCCCATCCCGTTTACTACTGACGCCTGAGGTTTCCATGCTCTGGGCCTGTGTCCTGCTGCCGCAACTGGCGCTGGACGGCGTCATGCGTCGTCGCGCCAACCCCGAAGAACCGCTGGCGTTGATCAGCGGCACAGCGCAGCGTCGCGTTCTGCAAACCGTGAACGCGGCTGCTCGGGAGCTGGGCTTGCGTCCCGGCCAGTCGCTGACCGCCGCGCACGCCATGACTCGCGAATTCGCCACGGTCGAATATGACCCTGACGAAACCGAGCGCTGGCAGCAGCTATTGGCAGCCTGGGCCTATCGCTTCAGTTCGCAGGTCAGCCTGAAATATCCGCGTGTTTTGTTGATGGAGGTCGAATCCAGCTTTGGTCTGTTCGGGCCATGGCCGGTATTCGAAGCCCGCCTGCGTCAGGAGTTGACCGAGCTGGGGTTCACTCATCGCATCGTCGTGGCGCCCAACCCGGTGGCGGCGCGCATGCTGGCCAACGCCCACGACGGGCTGGCAGTGACCTGCAATGAGAGCCTGCAACGGACTCTGGAACAGATGCCGGTCAACCGCATCGGCTTGTCCCAGGAGGTGTCGACCGCGTTTGGCCGCATGGGCCTGCACAGGCTGCGTCAGGTATTGGCCTTGCCTCGGGACACTCTGGCACGACGCTTCCCGGCGCAGGTGCTGCAACATCTGGACAGCGTGCTCGGGCGCAGGCCCGTGGCGCTTGAGTGTTACGTGCCACCGGATCGGTTCAACACCCGTATCGAACTCAACTTCGACGTCGAATCCCATCAAGCCTTGCTGTTTCCGCTCAAGCGCATGATCGCCGACCTGGCGCTTTTCCTCGGCGGGCGCGACAGCGGGGTGCAGCGCTTCGTCATTCATCTGGAGCACGTGCCCAGCGTGGGCAGTGTGGCGCCCGACACCCAGATTCCGGTGGGGCTGCTCAGCGCCGAGCGCGAAGCCAACATGCTTTTCGAACTGGCACGCGGCCGTCTGGAGCAAGTCGTGGTGCCGTCGCCGGTGCGCGCCTTGCGTTTGCAGGCCGAAGACTTGCCCGCGTTCGTGCCTTCACGCCGTGAGCTGTTCGATGACCGCCCGCAACAGAGCATGCCTTGGGAGCAGCTGCGGGAACGTTTGCGTGCACGCTTGGGAGACGAGGCCGTGAGCGGTCTGGGGTTTCGTCCCGACCACCGCCCGGAGTGCACGTGGTTACCGACCAGCCCGGGCAAGCCCAGCATTGCGAGCCAGAAGGTGCCGCGTCCGGGCTGGCTGTTGCGCGAACCCGAGCAACTGAGCGAATCCGGCGTACGGGTGCTGGCAGGCCCCGAACGTATCGAGTCAGGTTGGTGGGACGGCGGCGACATGCGTCGCGATTATTTCCTCATCGAAACCCGCAACGGCCAGCGTGGCTGGGCGTATCGCAGCGTCGGCGATGACAGCGGCCTGTTGCTGCATGGCTGGTTCGCATGAGCTGCGATTACGTCGAGTTGCACTGCCTGTCCAACTTTAGCTTTCAGCGTGGGGCGTCCAGCGCCAGGGAGTTGTTCGAGCGCGCGAAGCAGCATGGCTACAAGGCTTTGGCGATCACCGATGAATGCACCCTCGCCGGAACAGTGCGAGCGTGGCAAGCAGCACAGGAATGCGAACTGCCGTTGATCATCGGCAGCGAGATGTCCATCGAGAACGGCCCGAAAGTGGTGCTGCTGGTGGAGAATGTGGCGGGCTATCAGGCTCTGTGCGGTTTGATCACCCAAGGCCGACGGCGCAGCAAGAAGGGTGAGTACCGGTTATTGCGCGAAGACCTTCAGCGACCGGTTGCGGGCCTGCTGGCGCTGTGGGTTCCGGATCTGGATCAGCGCGCCGAGGTGCTCGAGGACCAAGGGCACTGGTTGCGGGAAATCTTTGGGCAGGCTCTGTGGCTGAGCGTGCAACTTCACTGTGGGCCGGACGATCAGAAACGGCTGTCGATGCTGCTCGCATTGGCACGCATGCACGGAATTCCCGCCGTAGCCAGTGGTGATGTTCATATGCATGCCCGAGGCCGGCGCGCGTTGCAGGACACCATGACCGCCGTGCGCCATCACACCACCGTGGCCGAGGCCGGGCATCGGCTGTTTGCCAATGGCGAGCGGCATTTGCGTCCGCGATCAGTACTGGCGCAGTTGTATCCGCCGCACTTGCTGGCCGAGACCCTGAACATTGCCCGGCGCTGCACCTTCGATCTGGGCCAGTTGCGTTACGAGTACCCCCGCGAGCTGGTGCCCGCCGATCAGACACCCAGCAGCTGGCTGCGGCACCTCACCGAAAAGGGCGCGCGCTGGCGTTGGCCCGCAGGTGTGCCCGCCGTGGCACGGGCGAACATCGAGAAAGAACTGAAAATCATCGCCACGATGAAGTACGAAAGCTACTTCCTCACCGTGCACGACATCGTCAACTTTGCCCGCGAGAAGAGCATTCTCTGTCAGGGCCGAGGCTCGGCCGCCAACTCGACGGTGTGTTTCGCGCTGGGCATCACCGAGCTGGATCCGGCGAACAGCAATCTGCTGTTCGAGCGCTTCATCTCCGAAGAACGCAACGAGCCGCCGGACATCGACGTCGATTTCGAGCACGAACGGCGCGAAGAAGTCATTCAATATGTGTTTCGGCGTTATGGTCGGGGCAGGGCGGCGCTCACCGCTGTCGCCAGCACCTATCATGGCGCCGGTGCGGTGCGCGATGTCGCACGGGTGCTGGGTTTGCCCCCGGACCAGATCAACGCCCTGGCCGACTGTTTCAGCCGCTGGAGCGACAGCATGCCGCCAGCCGAGCGCCTGCGCGAATGTGGTTTCGAGCCCGACAGCCCGGTGTTGCGCCGGGTCCTGACCCTGACCGGCGAACTGATCGGCTTCCCTCGTCATCTTTCCCAGCATCCCGGTGGTTTCGTGATTTCCGAGCACCCGCTGGAAACGTTGGTGCCAGTTGAAAACGCGGCCATGGCCGACCGCACGATCATTCAATGGGACAAGGACGATCTGGACCTCGTCGGGCTGCTCAAGGTCGATATTCTGGCCTTGGGCATGCTCAGTGCATTGCGCCGCACCTTCGATCTGGTCGAACTTCACCGGCACCAGCGCTGGACCATTGCCACGCTTCCGGGTGAGGACGCACCGACCTACGAAATGATCAGCCGCGCCGACACCGTCGGCGTGTTTCAGATCGAGTCCCGGGCGCAGATGTCGATGTTGCCGCGCCTTCAGCCGAGGACTTTTTATGATCTGGTGATTGAAGTGGCCATCGTGCGCCCCGGCCCGATTCAGGGCGACATGGTGCATCCGTTTCTGCGGCGCAGGAATGGCGAAGAAGCGGTGACCTATCCCTCCAAGGAGCTCGAGGCGGTGTTCAAGCGCACCTTGGGCGTGCCGTTGTTTCAGGAGCAGGTCATGCAATTGGCGATCGTTGCCGCTGACTATTCGCCCGGCGAGGCCGACCAGTTGCGCCGCTCCATGGCTGCCTGGAAACGTCACGGCGGGCTGGAACCCCATCGCCTTCGACTCAACGAACGGATGAAGGAAAAGGGCTATTCAGACGAATTCATTCAGCGGATTTTCGAGCAGATCAAGGGCTTCGGCAGCTATGGTTTTCCCGAGTCCCACGCCGCCAGTTTCGCGCTGTTGACCTACGCCAGTTGCTGGCTCAAATGCCACGAGCCTGCCGCCTTCACCTGCGCGCTGATCAACAGTTGGCCCATGGGGTTCTACAGCCCTGATCAGTTGTTGCAGGACGCCCGTCGTCACCACATCGAAGTGCGTCCGGTGGATGTGCGCTACAGCGACTGGGACTGTTCGCTGGAACCGGTCGAAACCGCCGAATACACCCGCAATCTGGCGATCCGCATGGGGCTGCGGATGATCCGTGGTTTTCGTGAGGACGACGCGCGCCGCATCGAACAGTCGCGCAATCAGCGGCCATTCAAGGATGTCACCGACCTGTGCGTGCGCGCTGATCTGGACAATCGCGCCCGTGCGTCGCTGGCCGATTCCGGGGCATTGCGCGGGCTTGTGGGGCATCGTCATCGCGCGCGCTGGGAGATCGCCGGCGTTGAAGTGCAGCGACCCTTGTTTGGCGATGACTGCTTTGATGAAGAAGCGCAGGTGCCTTTGCCATTGCCCAGCGTGGCCCAGGATCTGGTGGCCGACTACGACACCCTCGGCACCACATTGGGCCCGCACCCGCTCGCCTTGTTGCGCAACAAACTGGCGGCGAAGCGCTTTCGCAGTTCGAAAGATCTGCTGACCGAGGAGCATGGGCGCAGCTTCAGCGTGTCGGGGCTGGTGGTGGGACGGCAACGGCCCGGTACGGCCAGCGGCGTGACCTTCGTCACCCTTGAGGACGAACACGGCATGATCAACGTGGTGGTCTGGCGCGACCTGGCGGAGCGTCAGCGCAAGGTGTTGGTGGGGTCGCAATTGATGCAGGTGTTCGGCAAGTTCGAGTACCAGAAAGGCGTACGCCACATCATCGCCCAACGGCTGTTCGACCTGACCCCGCTGCTCACCGGGCTGGATGTGCGCAGCCGGGATTTCAAGTGAGACTCAACCGTCGTTGCAGCTGGCGGCCAGACGTCGGCCGCGCCTTTCCTGAACCTTGAGCCAGTCGCCTAGAGTCGAGTCGGGATAAACATCGAAATCCCCGGTCCACCCGGCACGCTGATGGTAGATGAACTGCCTGACACACCGCCTTCGCCACTGTCGCACAGCTCCAGCAGCTCCCACAGGTATTGAGTTGTGCCGACGACCCGCGCTGCTACACGGTCCTGTGGGAGACGCCGGAGGTCACGACGGCAGCGAAGCGGTGTGTCAGTTATAGAGGAACTGCCTGACACACCGCCTTTGCCACTGTCGCACAGCTCCAGCAGCTCCCACAGGTATTGCGTTGTGCCAACGATCCGCGCTTCTACACGGTCCTGTGGGAGACGCCGGAGGTCACGACGGCAGCGAAAGCGGTGGGTCCGTTGTGGATGAACTTCCTGACACACCGCCTTCGCCACTGTCTTAACCCCCAGACGCGCTAAAGGATTTCTAAACCTCGACCTTCACTGCACGGCCGGTCTTGATCGATTCCAAAGCGCAGTTCGCCAGATGCAGCGCCTTCAAGCCATCTCGCGCGTTGGTCGGCAACGGCTCTCCCGCGCGCACGGCGTCGATGAACTGGTTCAACTCATTGCGGTACGAGTCGGCGTAGCGCTCGAGAAAGAAATTCAGCAGCGGCTCGCGCACCTCGGTCTGGCTGGCGCTGTAGCTGCGCACGGTGCTCGGCCGATGGTTGTCGTTGAGGATCATGCCTTTGGAACCGAACACTTCCAGGCGCTGATCGTAGCCATAAACTGCTTCGCGGCAGCAGTTGATGTGGCATTGCTTGCCCGAGGCGGTGCGCAGCAGGACCATCACGCTGTCCCAGTCGTCCAGTTGCGCCAGCGCAGGCTCCACCAGGCGGCTGGCGATGGCGAACACCTCAACCGGCTCTTCGCCCAGCAGGGTGCGCGCGGTGTCGAAATCGTGGATGGTCATGTCGCGGAAAATGCCGCCGGAGTGTTTGAGGTTGTCCAGCGAGGCCAGCCCCGGATCGCGGCTGGTGATTACCACCTGACGTACCTCGCCGATGCTGCCCTCGGCAATTGCCTTGCGCATCTGCAAGGTGTCCGGGTCGAAGCGACGGTTGAAGCCGAGCATGACTTTGCCATTCAGGCGCTCGACATCCTCAACCGCTTGCGCGGCCTTGCCGAAATCCAGGTCGATGGGTTTCTCGCAGAGCACCGGTTTGCCCAGCTTGACCGCACGCAGCATGTAATCGATGTGGGTGTCGGTGTGGGTGCCGATCACCACCGCATCGACGTCGTCGCGGGCAATCGCTTCGGCGCAGTCGTAGGCGGCGGCGCAACCCAGTTTCGCCGCCAGCGTGTCGACGCCTTCGCGCCATGGGTCGGCGATCACCGACAGTTGCACATCAGGGTTGGCCGCGACGTTGGCAGCGTGGATGTTGGCGATGCGGCCTGCGCCGAGAACTGCGATGCGTAGCATGGGTGGATCTCCTGGGATTGTTGTTGTCGGGTAGATCGGTTGCGGGTGTCGATTTCGGGGTTGAAACAATATTCAGTGCGCCAGGTTGAACGGCGTGACGATCTGCACCTGTGAGGCGGGGATCGGATCGACCTTCCAAAGGCGATGGAACTGCAGGATGTGCAGGAACGCATGGCGGGCGTCGACCTGCAGGTTGTGATCGATGATCGCGGCGATTTTTTCCTCAGCCAGTAGTTGGCGGTTCTCCTGATCCAGATCGTGGCCAATGAATACTGCGAGCTCGCGATCGAGCGCGGCGAAGGCATCGACGATGGCGCGGTTGCCGCCGCCGACGCTGTAGATGGCCTTGATCGAAGGGTTGGCCTGCAACGCCTGAGTCACCCGCTCCAGCGTGGGCTCATAAACGCCGAGCCCACCGGTGATATCGACCACCCGAAGATGCGGCGCACGGCTGCGCAGCCAGGTGCGAAATCCCATCTCACGCTCTTCTTCGCCACGAAACAACTCACTGCTGATCACCACGGCGACGTCCTGCGCGGCCTTGTCCAGCCAGCTCGCCATCAGGTAGGCAGCGGTTTGCCCGGCGGTGCGGTTGTCCATGCCGATGTAGCCGATGCGCTCGCTCTGAGGCAGGTCGGACACCAGCGTCACCACCGGAACACCGGCCGCCGTTACCTGATTCACCGCTTCGTTGATCTGCGGTTCATCGGCGGCCTTGAGGATCAGGCCCTGACTGCCTTTGCCCGCGCAGCGCAGGATCAGGTCATGCATCTGCTGGGTGTCGATCTCCTGGTACATGTGGAAACGCGGGAAGATGCGGAACGGCGCCAGGCTGCCCAGTTGCGCATGAATGGCTTCCTGCACCGCGTCGCTGAAGCGTTTCGGGGTGTGCAGGATGATGTCGATGTGAAAGGTGCGGCCCACGGCAGGTCCGGATTTTTCCTGGGCTTCCAGTTCTTCCAGGGCTTGCTGGATGCGCCGGTTGGTCTGGTAATGCACGCTGCCGCGCTCATGCAGAACACGGTCGACCGTGGCTTTGCTGACACCCGCCTGGGCGGCGATCTGCTTGATGGAAAAACGTCTGGCGCGGTCGAGCATGGGAATCCCCTGAGCCTCTGCTGAGGTCTTGTTGAGGTCGATTCGGGCCTCTGTGAGGTGATCGCAATGCTAGTCTCAGTTCCATTCGTTGTACAGATGGAAATTAAATTCTATTGTCGTGACGATTACCCGCAGCCAAAAACAACAACAGCAGGAGACAGGCATGTCAGCATTGGATCTTTCTACCTCGTTCACCGGTCGTTATTTCGTCGTCACCGGCAGCACCCAAGGCTTGGGCGCCGCGGTGGCCCATACCCTCGCGCAACGCGGCGCGGCGGGGCTGATCATTTGCGGTCGCAGCCGCGACAAGGGCGAACAGCAGGTGCGTCAACTGGCTGAACTGGACTGCCAGGCCTTTTTCGTCGAAGCCGACATGGAGAACGTCGACGACTGCCGCCGGGTCGTCGCTGCCGCCAAGGCACATTTCGGTACGGTTCACGGCCTGGTCAACTGCGCCGGGATGTCGGATCGCGGCAGCATCATCGACACCTCACCGGAGCTGTTCGACCGCATCTTCGCGGTCAACGTCAAGGCGCCGTTTTTCCTCATGCAGGAATGCATCAAGCTGATGATCGCCAATAATGTCGAAGGCTCGATCGTCAGCATTCTCAGCGTCTCCGGCCATGGCGGGCAGTCGTTCCTGTCGGCGTATGCCGCATCCAAAGGCGCACTGGCCGTCCTGACCAAGAACGTCGCCTTCAGCACCTTGCGCAATCGCATCCGGGTCAACGGCCTGAACATCGGCTGGATGGACACGCCTCACGAAGACCAGATCCAGCGCCAGTACCACGGTGCCGACGACGGCTGGCTTGCACGCGCTGAGGCTCAGGCACCGTTCGGCCGTTTGCTCAAACCTCAGGAAGTGGCCAACAGCGTCGCGTATCTGCTGTCCGATCAATCCGGGATGACCACAGGCGCCGTGATCGATATGGAGCAGGGCATCATGGGCTGTGGCGATGGCTCGACACCACGTCCCGATGCACCGCTGACGCTGGAAGGGGTCGCCGGAGTCGGGCTGTGAGCCTGTTTGCAACATCCCTGGACATCGACGTCGAGGCGTTCGCCGCGCTGTGCGAGCAGCGGGTAAACCTCGCGGACTTTCCCCTCGCGCAAGAGGTGGTCAGCGGCGTGGTGATCTACGACGCCAACACGCTTCGGGCTGCTGCCGAGCGGGAGCGAGAGGGAACGCTGAGCGAGCTTCACGCTGTATTCCGCGAAGGCTCAGGTGTTATGGCAGTACGTAATACGTATTCTGATTTGTCGGTTATCGACCGCCAGAGCGAGGTGTTCCGCCAGATCATCGCGACTGAAGCGCAGAGCGTGGTACGCGCCGACCATTTCGCCAAGGCCGGGGCCAATCAGCGGATCTGGAACTCGTTGCAGAAGGCGGCCGAACATTCGCCGGATTCATTCATCGAATATTACGCCAATCCGTTGCTCGGCCTGATTGCCGAGGCCTGGCTGGGGCCCTGGTTTCAGGCCACGGCGCAGGTCAATGTGGTGACGCCGGGCGGGCAGGCGCAACAGCCTCACCGCGACTATCACCTGGGGTTCCAGAGCGATGAAGTGGCCGCGCGTTTCCCGCTGCCGATGCACCGGCTGTCACAGAACCTGACCCTGCAAGGGGCCGTGGCGCACACCGACATGCCGCTGGAGACGGGGCCGACGGTGTTGTTGCCGTTCTCTCAGCACTATGAGTTGGGCTATCTGGCGTGGCGTGATCCAGCGTTCATCGACTACTTTGCCGCTCACGCGATTCAGGTCCCGTTGAACAAGGGCGATCTGCTGTTCTTCAACCCGGCGCTGTTTCATGCGGCGGGGACCAATCGCACGACGGACCAGTTTCGCATGGCCAATCTGCTGCAGATTTCCTCGGCGTTCGGCAAGCCGATGGAAACAGTCAATCGTGACAAGATGATGCTGGCGTTGTATCCCGTGATGCTCAAACGGCTGGAGCAGGGCGAGCTGAACGAGGAGGGCATGCACGCGGTGATCGCCATGAGTGCGGACGGTTATTCGTTCCCCACCAACCTGGACACCGATCCGCCGCTGCAAGGCATGGCGCCACAGACCGGACAGCAGTTGATGGCACTGGCTCTGGGTGAACGATGGGAGGCTGGACGGTTTGCCGAGGCGGTGGAGGCGATGCGGGTCAAGCGGCTGGCTTGAGGCTGGTTTACAGAGGATCTGGCGACCACTGACCCTGTGGGAGTGAGCTTGCTCGAGAAGGCATAGTGTCAGTGACAACTGCACTGGCTGACATTTCGCCATTCGCGAGCTGGCTTCCTCCCAGAGTGATCGATGCGTGTCAGATATTACGGTGTGCGACGGTCTGCTTCTGGCCGAAGGCCGTGGGAGGGAGCTTGATAGAGAAGGCATAGTGTCAGTGACGACTGCACTGGCTGACATTTCGCCATTCGCGAGCAAGCTCCCTCCCTCGATGAT